>Ga0209097_10000710_pt1 | contig 30841 bp, 23 predicted proteins | sample AD_UKC052_MetaG_FD_184419 | JGI IMG/M metagenome (GOLD analysis project Ga0209097, IMG submission 184419) | Active sludge microbial communities of municipal wastewater-treating anaerobic digesters from USA - AD_UKC052_MetaG (SPAdes) (version 2) | ecosystem: Engineered > Bioreactor > Anaerobic >... | reverse complement strand
ATCGTTTTTCCTGGAGGTTCAATCCTTTCAGAATATCGGACTTGAACAGTTTGTAGCAAGTCTCCATATCTGTCAGATTGAGATTGGTAAACATATTGGAAGTAAACGTCAGAACTTTATTTCCGATGCTATGCCAGAAAAATAAAATGCGGTGCGGCCTGCCGCCCATGAACCGCGAACCGTACACCACGTCGGCATATCCGTCGAGCACAGGACGCAGCAGAATATTATATTCGGCAGGGTCGTACTCCAGGTCGGCATCCTGAATGATGATGTATTGCCCCGAAGCATGCTGGATACCGGTATGCAGCGCAGCACCTTTGCCCTTGTTGACCTCGTGTTTCAGATACCGGATATTTAATTGCGGATTGGCGTCCATATAACGTTTAATCGCGCCTTCTGTGTCGTCTTTGGAACAATCATTGGTAATGATTAATTCTTTCTGCATGCCACCGGTCAGTTCCACCGCTTTAATTTTATCCAAAATGCGGTGGATGGTGCGTTCTTCATTGTATGCGGGAATAACGATAGACAAAGTTTCGCTCATAGCGTAATGTTCAGGTAATACAAGATTTTAGCCGACAAAGGTACGCCGGGTTTTACACATTGTTGTTTTTGACTGATTTGCGACATTTGAAAAGTTTAACTAAAAAATATATTACATCCGGAAACTTAAGGCATTCAAAATGCGTTAATTTATTTGTAATCAACAATTTACCATTATTACGATAATCACAAAAACTATTCTGTCATGGCTCGTCGTATCCAAAAATTCCGCCGCTTGTGGCGCAAGTCGCCCCGCCTCGCATTCGCTTATCTGCGCCGTAAAATGACGCGGCAGGCGAAACGTATCATAACCGTCGATGAGTGGAACATCAACTGGCTGGGTGAAGAAATGCGGCCATTTAACAGTCTGCGCCACTGACCATAGTGCGAAGTACGAAGTCTTCAGTGCGAAGCCTGAAAACAGTGCGAAGTCGTCAGTGCGAAATGCGAAGTCCATATTCACTAGAATGTCATGGACTTCGCACTTAGCACTGACGACTTCGCACTGTTTTCAGGCTTCGCACTTTATTTTAACTCAACCACATGGGGCATTTCGTGTTAAAGCGCTATTCTTGCATCTCTTGCCAACATCAACTTCACACATGAAATACATCCCTTTACTTTCTTTTATTTTACTCTTTGCCGCCTGCGAAAAAAGCGAAAACAAATCGGGTGCAGGTGCTGCGGCGCCTCCGAATGCGGGGCTGAGCGTTTCTTCGGTAGAAGGTTATATAGCAAAGCCGAGTGTTCTGACGGAAAACGTAACGACCAGCGGCACTTTATTGCCTGCGGAAGAAACCGAATTGCACCCGGAAGCATCCGGACGTGTAGTGGCCCTGCACCTGCCCGAAGGACGCTCTGTGCGAAAAGGAGAACTACTGCTCAAAATTTTTGACGAAGACCTCACTTCGCAACTGAACAAACTGCAAACCCAGATCAAACAGGCAGAGATCACCGAACAACGGCTTGGTGACTTGCTCAAGGTAAAAGGCGTAAGCCAGCAGGAATACGACCTGGCTATCCTGCAGACCCAAACCTTGCGCAGCGAATTGCAACTGGTCAGGATCAATATCAACAAAACGGAACTGCGCGCGCCGTACGATGGCATCGTCGGGCTGCGCAACATCAGCCCCGGCGCTTACGTAACGCCCGCTTCGGTGGTCACCACGCTGCGCTCGGCAGCCGCGTTGAAACTCGATTTTTCCATACCTGAAAAGTACAGCCAACTGATAAAAACCGGACAAACCGTTACCTTCAGTATAGAAGGCAATGCTACTCCGCACACGGCGGTCGTGCAGGCTACGGAACAAAGTATTGAAGCGAATTCACGCAACCTGCGTGTACGTGCTCTCGTGCGCGACAGCAAAGGCCTGCTGCCAGGCGCATTTGCAGAAGTGACGCTCGCACTCGGCAACAAACAGGAAGCCTTGCTGATACCCAACCAGGCGGTTATTCCGCAGGCACGGGACAAAAAAGTGATTGTGAGCAAAAACGGCAAAGCCAAATTCGTCACTGTAAAAACCGGGGTGCGCCAATCCAGTATGATCGAAATAACGGAAGGACTTCAGGCCGGCGATACGGTTTGTACCACAGGTATTCTTTTCCTGCGGCCGGATGGTGTTGTCACTTTTTCTAAAGTCGATTAAAACAGGTGGGCATATTTACCAACTTTTCCCGCAATCAGGTTGCCCGCTCCATAGGTCTTATTTTTACGGCTACGGGACTTTTGTACGGCACCTGGTCGGCTATGATTCCATTTATAAAGGAAAGATTTGCCCTGGACGAGGCCCAACTGGGATTGCTGCTGCTTTCGCTGCCGGCGGGTGTTACCATTATGAATCCTTTTGCAGTACCCATTCTGCATCGTTTCGGAGCCGCCAAAATGGCGCGCGCAGCACTTGCGCTGGCTTCGATACTATTTATAGCGCCTTTGTTCGCCGGCACAGTATGGGTGCTGGCCTTTTCCCTGTTTCTGGCAGGCGCAGCCTTTTCCGCTACGAATGTGTCGATGAATACCTGCTCCACCATGCTGGAAGAACAGCAAAGCATCCGGATCATGTCGACCTGCCATGGGCTCTGGTCTGCCGGCGCCATGTCGGGTTCGGCACTGGCCAGCATTATTACCGGCATGGGCGTGCTGCCGCTGTTGTACAGTGCGATGGTGTCCGGATTGCTGGTCATTGTGGCGTTGGCGGCCGGCAAGCACATGCACGGGCTTCGCGAAACCGTGCACAATTCGGAAGAGCAGGCCGGCAAAAAATTTGCCTTTCCCAATGCCATGCTCTGGAGTATTATTACCATCAGTTTGTGTACCAACCTGGCCGAAGGCACCATGGCCGACTGGTCGGCCGTTTACATGAAAGAAGTGCTGGTTTCGCCCGCTTATATGATAGGCTGGGGCTTTTCGGCTTACGCATTTTTTATGGCGAGCGGCCGTTTTGTCGGCGACGGATTGCTGGTGCGCTTCGGTGAAAGAAGGGTGCTTATTGGCGGCGGAATGGTGGCAGCCACAGGACTTATGTTGTCTGTCATTTTTCAAAACACCCCAGTAGCACTTTTCGGATTTGCCTTGGTCGGCGCAGGGGTATCGCTGGGGGCGCCCATTTTATACGGCGCTTCGGCCCGTGTGCCCGGTATGGCGCCCGGTGCAGGCCTCGCCACAATGAATACTTTTGCGATGGTCGGTTTCCTGGGCGGCCCCGCTGTGATCGGTTTTATTGCCAAATCCTGGAGCCTGCCGGCCGCTTTTGCACTGGTTGCTTTTGGAGCCCTGTTCTGGGCATGGAAGGCGTGGCAGACGAATGCGATAAAATAAAGGAGGATAGAGGATTTGAGTATGCGCGTATTTGAGGATGTAAGAGCGGCCACTCAAATCCTCGCATTTTCAAATCCTCGCATTTTCAAATCCTCTATCCTCAAAAAAAACAATCTGCTTAAAAATGGCTTTTCTAAAAGATTCCAACTTGCTGCGCCAACAGGCTTTTATCGCAAATGAATGGGTAGATGCCGGTTCGGACAAAACTTTTCCGGTAACCAATCCAGCCAACGGCGAGGTACTCGCAGAAGTGGCCGATTGCGGAGCATTGGAAACGCAGCGCGCTATTGCCGCAGCGAATGCGGCCTTGCCCGACTGGCGATCCAGAACTGCAACCGTCCGCGCAGGAATCCTGCGGAGCTGGTACGACCTGATTCTGGCCAACGCCGATGATCTCGGCATGCTCATGACGCTCGAACAGGGCAAGCCCCTGGCCGAAGCGCGCGGAGAGGTGCGCTACGGCGCCTCCTTCATCGAATGGTTTGCAGAAGAAGGCAAAAGGGCTTACGGCGACATCATTCCGCCACACATGCCCGGATTGCGCCTGCTGGTAACCAAACAACCGGTAGGCGTGGTGGCCGCTATCACGCCCTGGAACTTTCCGAATGCCATGATCACCAGAAAAGTAGCGCCGGCACTGGCCGCCGGCTGTACGGTAGTCATCAAGCCTTCGGAGGAAACGCCGCTTTCCGCCCTGGCGCTGGCCGAACTGGCCGTGCGGGCCGGGTTTCCGCCCGGTGTGATCAATATTGTGACGGGAACGGATGCGCCCGCGATCGGAAAAGCGATGACCGATAGTCCGGTAGTCCGGAAACTGTCTTTTACAGGCAGTACCGAAATCGGCAAACTGCTGATGCGCCAGAGCGCCGATACCGTAAAAAAAATATCGCTCGAACTGGGCGGCAACGCACCGTTTATCGTTTTTGACGATGCCGATCTCGACGCGGCCGTAGAAGGTGCAATCGCTTCCAAATACCGGAATGCCGGACAAACCTGCGTTTGTGCCAACAGAATTCTGGTGCAAACCGGCATCTACGAGGCTTTTCTGGAAAAATTCAGCGAGGCAGTGCAAAAACAGAAAGTAGGGGCGGGCACCGAGCAGGGCGTTCAGATCGGTCCTTTGATCAATGCCGAAGCCCTCGATAAAGTGCAGCGCCTTGTTGGCGACGCCACGCAAAAAGGCGCGCGCCTGCTCACCGGCGGACATGCTATGACAGGTACGTTTTTTGAAGCGACCGTGCTCGCCGACGTTACTACCGGCATGGATATCATGCACGAGGAAATTTTCGGCCCCGTCGCGCCGGTAACGCGTTTTGAAACGGAAGAAGAAGCCGTACGCATCGCCAACGACACGCCGTACGGGCTGGCCGCCTATTTTTACGGCAAGGATATCGGCCGGGTGTTCCGGGTGGCGGAAGCGCTCGATTACGGCATGATCGGCGTGAATACGGGTCTGGTGGCCACTACCGTAGCGCCGTTTGGCGGCATGAAAGAAAGCGGTATCGGCCGGGAAGGTTCGAAATACGGGCTGGAAGAGTTCCTGGAGGTAAAATACGTCTGTATCGGAGGCATCTAAAACTTCCTCCCTGCGCTATTGCGCCGCAATAAACCGTCCAGTTCCTTCAACACCATTTCCGTGCGTTTCCAGGTGCCTTCCATAATAGACGCCTGGTCTTTGCCCGCATAAATGGATTGTTCACAGACCTCCCAGATCGTCAGAATATTTTCTGTTACAAGAGGCGACGCCTGATATTCCCGGAGTCGTTGGCGCACTGTTTCCACATTCATCTGTGCGGGCGGTATCTGTAAATTTTCACTTAAATAACTCTGAAGCGATTTCAGCAATGCGTCATAAAATTGCTTCGGCTCACCGTTTCGTAAAAGTTCGGGCATGGAAGCGAACCGGTCGCGAAAGGTTTTTTGAGCCGGAAATACCATGGGTTGAATCTGCTGTTCCTTAAGAACATGAACCTGGCCGGAGCGTTTTTTTCTAAAAATCAGGAATAACAGAATAAGCACAAAAAGTCCGCTCAAACCCCACCACAACAGCGGCGAATCGTACCATTTTTGAGAAATCGATTGTGATACGGGAGCGGGCAGTGACAGGGAATCCGGTTCGGTCGATTTCGGCTGGTAATTTTTGCCGGCTGTGACAACAAATTCTATTTTCTGCGCTGTTTTTATGATAAAACGATTGCTGTCGGGGTCGAAAAATGCAAAAGCCGGCTGGATGGAATAAGTGCCCGGTTCTTTGGGCAGCACCACGTATTCCAGGGTTTTGGAATGCACCACCTGCTCCATGTTTTCATAAGATTCCTCGGCTTTTACTTTCGGCTCGAACACCTCCAGGCTGTCTGAAGAAGCCAGAACCGGCACCGTTACCCGATTAGCGTCTCCATTGCCCTGTATGAGCATGGTCACCGTGAGCGCATCATCCGTCGTAAGCGCACCCTTATCTGACGAAACCGTATACTCATATTGCCCCACAGCGCCTGAAAAAGAAGCGGGCACGGGAGCAGGCAATGGTTTTACCCTGAGGCGTACCGGCTGCGTTTGCAGCAAAACAGGTTTGGCGCCCAGCAGCATGCTCAGTCCGCCGCTTGCTTCTACGGCTGCCCTGACTTTTGCTATGCCGATGTTGTATTCTTTCGCTTCCTGCGGGAAAAGCGCCTCCTCATGCAGGGTTTTGACGGCATATTTCTTTCCACGCACCGTTTGATATCGGACGCGGGTGTCGAAGCGGCGTTTTTCTTTCGAGAAAAAACCTTCGAAATCGGGCAGTTCGATCAAATCGGCGCCCTCTACCGACAACTGGGTATATAACTTGATACGCCAGGTCACCTGCTGACCGGGGTAAGCCGTTTCGTGATCCAGTTCGCTTGCAATGAAAATCTGGTCGTCGCTACCCGGTGGCGGCACAGCCGCTCCTTTCCCTGCCCTCGATGGAACAACCTGAATGGTTAATGGCTTGGTAGTCAATGTCTTGCCATTGGCGGTTACACTGGCCGCACCGATGGTAAACGTACCCGTTCGCGGAGCTTCCAGATCGAATGTCCAGGTTTGATGGGACATCGACTGGCCGTTTACAATGCTCATGCCGCGCATTTCGGAAGGGCCGCCCACAATTTTGAATCCTTTCAAATCGGGCATTACAAAGCGGCTGCCCTGCGCATTTTTCAGGGAAAAACTTACTTCGAACGTGCCCCCTTCCACGATTTCGCGTGTTTCCGCCGTAGCCTCGAAACTTACCGCAGCCTGTGCGACAAGCGGCGCCCGCTGTAGCAGAAACACCGCAACCAGAACCGGTAGCGCAATGCCGGCCCGCAGAAGCGAAAAAGAGATAGGCGACCTGAGTGTCATTGAAGCAATTGTTTGAGGGACAAATTTCAAAATTTTCCCGGACAGATGGGTTGGAGATTTGAGGATGCGAATATTTGAAGATGTGAGGATTTAGTATTTGAGGATGTGAGCGTGGCTACTCAAATACTAAATCCTCAAATCCTCAAATCCTCAGCTACGTTTCGGCTTATACTTCGCCTGTTCTAAAAACTTCTGCGGGTCGGTAAGGTTCAACAGTTGCTCCATGGTGGTTTCCGGGTAGCGTTTCATATATGCTTTTACAATCTGCCAGCCGACCCAGTTGCCCACCTCTCCCGGCGCTTGCGGGAATACAATTTCAGCCGTAGGACTGGGCATCACGATTTTCTGGTTTTTATCGTTCACCGGCGTATACAAAACGCGCAGGTCGAGCAGGCGGGCCCACACTTCCGCTTCGTTAGCATAGCAGCCTTCTATTTGTTCGCGGGTGTAACCTATTTTCATACTGTCGGGCACAGCAGGCAGCAGGCAATCCACGATATACAGGATTTTACCGTTGTTCAGCATGAAATCGGCCACCTTGTCACCTTTTGGGGCGCCGACGACGCCGTTTGCAAGTGCCGTTGCCAGTTTTATGGGAATGTACTCCTGTTTGAACTGGCGGCGCAGGTATTCCGGAAAATAGTCGGGATTGTAGGCTGAAAAATTTTCTCCCATGAAGTAGTCGAGGCTCAGCATCAGCAGCGTGTCATTCACCGGGTAGGCGTCGCCGACGAGTTCGGTGATAGCGGTTACCACGGTCGGCGTCTGCTTTTGCGGAAAATAATATTTGTAGTAGCGGAACATCTGATTCAGTTGAGGTTCCAGCCATGTAAGGTCGGCATATTGGGTGCGGCAGGAATCATAAAGGCGGCGCACCTGCTGCGCTTTTAAAAAACCGGACAATGCCTGTTCGGGTGTTTCACCCGGATGTGTGGGGTCCTGCACTACCTGCGACAGGAAAAAAGGCAGGAAAACCGGGTATTTTTGTTGCAATGCTACCATCCCTGCCGCCACATTACTCGTATCTATTGCAAACAAATCCGTTTCGAAACGCTGTACCTTCACCGGCACCTGAATATCGGAAACATCCGGAGTGGATTTTTCGTCAGTATCTCCACAGCTTACGGCCAGCAATGCCACAATACCTGAAAACACAACAGCATGAAGGCCGTTTTTTAATTTTGATCTACTACTCATAAAAAACTTCGATTTTAGCTCCGGCATTCGGCGATCCGTAGTGACGCTTCGGGCCTCGACAAGTCTATTGAAATGCATGTATTTAAAACTGCAAAAAAACTGCTGATTATGAAAAAAATTGCTGCAATTTCTGTCTTTTATCTGTTTACGATTCATCTGTTTTCGCAGGACGCCCAAAGTATCCGTTTTGGCTTTCAGGCAAGCCCTACCTGGTCGTGGATGCGCACCAACGATAAACTCATCGAAGGGGCAGGCTCCAACTGGGGTTTGAAATTCGGCGCGCTGGGCGAATACTATTTCGCGCCCAACTACGCCATTACCACCGGCCTCGGATTCGGTTTGAACCAGGGCGGAACCATACAGAACGGATTTGAAAAAGGAGTTTTCTGGCCCAAATCGGATTTGAGCGCACCCAAATTCGACACGCTTCCGCAAAATGCCAAACTGCATTACCGGATCAATTACGTGGAAATTCCGATCGGCCTGCGGATGCGCGGGGGCTCCAATGAAGATTCGCCGCTCAAGTTTTATGCGGAACTGCCGGTATTTACCCTCGGTTTCGTTACAAAGAGCCAGGGCGATATTCGCGGTACCAATACGCAGAATACGGAAGACGAAGATATCCGTGACGACGTCAACGGCCTGTCCCTGTCGTGGGGACTCGGTGGCGGTATCGAATACGAAATCGCCACCAGTGCTACACTTGTAGCCGGCGTTGCCTACCAGCAACTCTTCACTGATGTAACTTCCGACAGCGGTTCTGTGCTGAAAAACGGCGCTTACGAAAAAGAAGATTCGAAAGCCACCCTGGGTATGTTCTCCATCCGGGTCGGCATCTTTTTCTAGTCCTAAGTCTGAAGGCAGTCCGAAGTCTTCAGTGCGAAGTGCGAAGTCCACATTCACTCGAATGCCATTGACTTCGCACTTCGCACTGAAGACTTCGGACTAATTTCATATCTTCTTGGCTATCCGGGAAGCGATATCGATTTTATCGTATTGGATTGCATAAAAAATGAATTTCCCCTGACGTTGGGTATAGACCAGCTCGACCTGGCGCAAGACGCGGAGGTGTTGGGACGCTACTGCTTGTTTTATTTGGAGGGCTTGAAAAATGTCGTTTACGCAAGCGGATTCTCTTTCGTCGATATACAAAAGCATTCGGATGCGCAGGGGATGCGCCAGCGCGCGCATAATAGCAGTAGAAACCTTCAACCGCTGCCGGTTGACGGTAGAAAGAAGGGGTGATGTGCTCATGTTTTTCGTTTTGTTACCCGGTTAAGTATTGTTACCGGGAAGGCAAATATCCACAATTTCTCTTTTACCGTCGTATTTATGCAAAAAAAAGAGCCATCTTGTTCTGCCTCGGCAGAACAATCATGGCTCTTTCAGCAAGGTTTCACCCTTGAAATACCGGATCAGGCGACCAGTTCTTCCACCATATTCGAAATCTGGCCGATACGGCTTTTATCGAGTGAGTAGTAAATAAACTTTCCGTCGCGCTCCGTTTGTACCACGCCTGCTTTGCGCAGAATAGCCAGGTGCTGGCTCGCAACGCTTTGTTCGAGGCGCAGTTTTACGTAAAGATCCGTAACGGTCATGCGCTGGTTTTCTTCCAGCAGGTCGATCATGCGCTGACGGAGTTTATGGTTGACCGCCCGCAGCACGAGTACCGCTTTCCTTAGTTCGTTGTAGTCGAGCAGAATGTCTTGTTGTCCCTTCTTCAAGACGACTGCTTCCCCTTTTGCCTTTCTCATATAATTTGTTTTGAAAATGAATGAACCCATCTAAATGTATTTTTATATATTCCAAAACTGTGCCATTTCTTGAAAAGGCGGTGTTAAAATACAAAAAATAGTTAATGTAAAAAAAGATGGTTTACAGCATGAAACAATCGCTCAAATTAACAAATGGGTTAATTTCATTGTTTTTGATGCCATAAAGATTTGTTGGATACCGTGATGTTCGGAGGCTTCATATAAAGCGGCTCGAAGTACGCAACATCTTGAAAATCACTCATTTGAAACGCCTGGAACGCCGGCGTACATAAATATGCAGCAGAAGATTTTTTTATTGAACCCAGTACCGTATTCTCGAAAAATATCACGTTTGACAACTTCTCCATACCGTTCCCTGACACTACAAACCCTGCCTTTTCGGCATCGGGAATATTCGCTGTCAGGTAATCAACAAACGAATTGTTTTCCAATATCAAAGGTTGCGGGTCGTTCAGCGGCTGAAAGGCGTTGTCGTAGATACAAGTCCACACTTCATTACGGCGCGCATCGAGCATTGGAAGGAAGTAAAACGGGGTGCCGGAAAGGCTTTGTTGATCATCGCTTGCAAGTGCCAGCGAAAGAAGCGTATCGACGGCGATCAACGGTTTGCCAAGGGCATAACAAATACCTTTAGCAACGGAAACCCCTACGCGCAGGGAAGTGTAAGAGCCCGGGCCGCGGCTCACGGCAACGGCATCCAGGTCGGCAAGTGAAATACCCGATTCGCGGACGCAGCGGTCTATTTGCGGCGTCAGCAGCGGAGCGTGCCGGAGCGATTCAGCGGATTCAGCCAGGGCAACAACGGCCCCATCTACGGCGATAGCGGCCGAACAAAACTCCGTAGCCGTGTCGATGAGCAAAATTTTGGTCATAATACGTTTGAAAACAAACGCAAAGATGCAGCCACAGCCGCTAAACTTGCATATCGACAGGTAAAATGAACAAATGAAAATTCGGAAAACCGCCCGTTCAAAACGCGCCGAGGGTCGTCAGGCAGCCGATCTGAAGGGCATTCTGCGGACCGCTCCGATACTGCTGAAGCAGGTTTTGCACATCAACGGGCGCCGAAGCAAAGCGCCGCACAAAAACCTGAACCGTGGAAGCGGGTGCAAAGCCGGCGTGCAGGCTGATCAATCCCGTACCACTGATCGAAAAATAACTGTAATAGCCCGCAGGCAGCGTAGGCTCTGCCGTAATAGATTTCAGGTCGGCCAGGAAAGCGCCGGCCCTTTCGGTTGCAGCGGCGTCGGGCGTGAGTATATAGCCCCACACCAGGTTTTCCGGCATCTTATTTACTACAAGATTTTGAAAATCAACACCTTGAGGGTGTGGCACAGTCAATTCGTAACGATTTTCAAACACATTCAGAACGGCTGTATTCTCTATAGCATCTGCCAGCGACAACGTCAGGTTGTACGTGCCGGGCGGCAGGTTGCCGATCGGAACAAACGCCTGGGCAACGGCCGGTGTACCCGTACAGGTATCGGGGGCATATACGCTGCTCAGGTGTACGGATATATCAGCGCCGGCCACCTGCACCTCGTTTTCAAGGACGTAGTTGGCACAGGGATACTTTTCAATGCTCCGTATCCAGAGCCCGAAAGTGGGGCTGCCATCGGCTGCGCTCCGTTGTTCGAACAAATCGACCTGGAATTCCGGGTCGGTGGTAACGATCACAACGGGATCTTCCTTGCCATTTTGGCAGGAATACAAGAAAACACCACTGGACAGAAATAAAATCAGACGTAAAATACAGCGCATACAGCAAGATGAAAGTGAACGCATCTAAAACGAAATCAAAGCGTAAATGCTGCCTGACCAGGCGCTCGCAGGTTTTATTTATCTGTTTTTCGGATAGATTAAGAAGTGCCGGCGCTGTACTTTTGCCGCCTCTTGCAAAACCTGATTCAATTTTAAATCAACCTGGCATGCTGCGTCTTACGTATCTACTTTTAATATTTGTTACATCCATCTTTTCAGCCTGTAAAAACGAGCCCGCTACACAGGCTGATGCAGGCAATACAAACGATAAAGACACGCTGCCCCAAAAAACGGTCGCACCGCCGGCAGGCACTTTTGTGTACACAGTTACAAGCGGCACGGTGACCTGGTCGGGGAAAAAAGCGAACAATGATACGCATGAAGGAACGATTACAGTCGAATCGGGCGAACTGAAGGTAAGCGACGGCAAACTGCAAAGCGGGCATATTCAAATGAATATGAACACTTTGACTGTGACCAGCATCAAGGACGGAGGCGAAAAGCGCGACCTGGAATCGCACCTCAAGGACGTCGATTTTTTTGAAGTGAATAAATTTCCGAAAGCCAGCTTCGATTTTGAGGAGGTATTGCCCAGCGATATGCAGGACTTTAATCAGATCATAGTAGGCGACCTGACCATAAAACAAAAAACACACGGGGTAAATATCCCTGTTCAATTGAAAGTTTCAGGAGACGAACTTACTGCCCGGTCACCCGTTTTTTCCATCAACCGTACCAAATGGGGCGTCAATTTTCGTTCGGGACTGTTGGGTACTGTAAAGGACAAGTTGATCGAAGACAGTGTAGTGCTTTCCCTCCGGCTTACCGCCAAACGCCGGCTTTGAAGTCAAACAGTACCCGGAAAAGGGTAATTTAGCCGACAGAGCCTTATATAATTGCAAATATTAACACCTTAAAACCAGTGCAACGAGGAAGATTCATTATTTTTGTCACGCATAAGTCAGTCATCTCGCCACCCTTTTCTTTTTTACTCCCACTTACACACCCGACGTTATCGGTTACCTTTTACAGGTAGCCTCGTCTTTGTTGTGTTTTAATCTAACTGTACACCACTATTTCCGCTTTTCAATTTAATTTAAAAATCCTTCCCATGGGACAGAACTCTACACTTTCCAGATTCCGGGTCAGCAGAATACCGCAAGTAGCTGCGCTGCTGATTTATTTTTGTTTACTCGGCGCAGCTACCCAGGCGCAAGTCACCGTGTCTGTTACCAGCACCAACGTTTCCTGCTTCGGTGGAAGCAATGGTACTGCAACGGCCACAGGCGGTGGCGGTTGGGCTCCATACACCTATCACTGGAGCACCGGCGCAACCACAGCCTCTGTCACCGGCCTGGCTGCCGGCACTTATTATGTAACTGCAACAGACATTGACCAGGGTTATGCCGTCGGCACTGTCATTATTTCCCAGCCTCCGCAATTGGGCGTACAGGTGTACGGAGAAAGCCAGATTTGTGGTATCGTACCGGATGGCAAGGTTACGGCAGTGCCTTATGGCGGCACGCAGCCTTACACCTATCACTGGAGCAACGGCGGCACTACCGCCCAGATCACCGGCTTGCCGGAAGGAACCTATACTGTCACCGTAACGGACGCCAACGGCTGCACCACTTCCGGTAGCGGCACGGTCTATTTCTGGAATGAGGGTATCTGGCTGATGGATACCAGCACCAATGTTACCTGCTTCGGCCTGAACAATGGTACCGCCTCTGTTATGGGCATGTCGGGCACACCGCCTTATACCTACCATTGGAGCACCGGCGCCAATACGCCCAGCGTGAGCGGGCTTGCACCGGGCAACTACACGGTAACCGTTACGGATGCCAACGGTTGTTCCAATTTCACGAATATCCTCATCACCCAGCCACCCGTGCTGGGATGCACTTCCACTACGGTAAATGCGGCCTGCGGCCTTGCCGGCAGCGCTACGGTATTCCCGAGCGGCGGCACACCTCCTTACACGATCATCTGGAATACAGGTTCGACCAGTTTCACCATTACCGGCTTGCCAGGTACGTATACCGCTACCCTGACCGACGCCAACGGCTGCACCAAACCTGTGACGATCACCATCGGCGGCACCAATACCAGCCTCACGGTTACTGCAACGGTTATCACCAATGCAGGTTGTGTAGTGGGCGGCAAAGCAATGGCATCTGCCAGCGGTGGTTCCGGTAACTACGCTTTCAGTTGGGATAACGGCCAGAACACGGCCATGGCTTCGAACCTGAGCGCGGGCAACCACAGTGTTACCGTAACGGATATCACCACCGGTTGCACAGGCGTCGGAACCGTCAACGTACCGACCGCTCCTACACTTACTGCTACCGCAGTGGTTGTGACCAATGCTACCTGCCTCCTCGGCGGCAGCGCAACGGCTACCGGCGCGGGCGGCACTCCTCCCTACACTTTCAAATGGGATAACAACCAGACTACCGCTACTGCCACCAACCTCGGCGCTGGTCCGCACAGCGTGACCGTTACCGATGCTACAGGATGTGTTGCTACGGCATTTGTGATTATCGGACAAACACAAGGTCCTACCGTAACGGCAGTCGTAAACAACAATGCCAGCTGCACAGCAGGCGGCAGTGCTACGGCAACTGCTACCGGCGGAGCCGGCGGTTATATTTTCCTGTGGGACAATGGTCAGAACACGGCTACGGCTACCAACCTGAGCGTTGGCGTTCACCATGTTACTGCAACCGATGCAGCGGGCTGTTCCGCTACCGCGATGGTAACCATCACACAGCCGGGCGCTCCGACCGCGATCGTTTCTCCCGGTTCTCCTGCTAACTGTACTTCCGGCGGCGGTTCTGCCAATGCAGGCGCTACGGGCGGCACGCCCCCCTACTCTTTCCACTGGAGCACGGGCGCCAATACACAAAACCTCACCAACCTGAGCGCAGGTACTTATACGGTGACGGTTACTGATGCACTCGGTTGCACGTCTACCGGACAAGTCAGCGTTGCAGCGGCTATCCCGCCAAATGTAGTGATCGTGGCGTCTTCCAATGCCCGTTGCGATCAGCCAGGCAGCGCTACTGCCAGCGCATCCGGCGGCGCTACGCCTTATTCCTACCACTGGGATAATAATGAAAATACGGCTGTGGCGACCAACCTTACTGCAGGCACGCATACCGTAACAGTTACGGATGCTGCAGGTTGTACGGCTACGGCTACCGTCACGATCGGAACGACCGCTAATGGCATCACCATCGGCGACTTCGTTTGGTACGACGACACACAGGATGGCTTCCAGAACAACATCGAACTCGACGGCGGCGTACCTGGTGTAACGGTCATGCTGATCAAAGCAGGCACCGACGGTAATTTCGGCACGGCCGACGACGTGATCGTTGCGACTACCACGACCGACAATGACGGTATTTACCATTTCACCTGCGTGACACCGGGCACCTACGTCATCATGTTTAGCGGTATTCCTACAGGGTATGTATTTTCTCCGAAAGACAACACCTCCAATGATTGCAACGACAGCGATGCCGGTGCGAACGGCAAAACATCTCCGTTCACGATCATTGCCGGTCAGCCCGACAATCTGTGCTTCGATGCAGGTATTCACATTCCTTGTGTGAACGTGACTTATGCCGGCTTCATCTGCTGCGACCAGATCATCTGCGAAGGTCAGACACCCAATACCATTTATGAGGTAAATCCTCCAAGCGGTGGTTCCGGTGCTTTCGAATACCAGTGGATGCAACTGGTTCTGGTGAATGGCCTGCCTGCATGGCAACCGATTCCGGGTGCTACCAGCGCTACCTACCATCCGGGTGCTTTGTTCGAAACCTCGCGTTACATGCGCTGCGCACGCCGTGCCGGTTGCAACAACTTCCTGGAATCGAACATCATCGTTATCACTGTTCAGCCTGCAGGCGGCAGCAACTGTCCTGATTTCACTTCCGAAATCCACGCGCTTGTTCAGCCGAACAACACCGTAGGTATCGACTGGGCTACCGGAGCGGAAGGCGACGCTTACATCTACACGGTGCAGCGTTCAGCCAACCGTATCACCTGGGATGTGGTTACCACTGTAATGGGTCAACACAACACGACCGGCCCGAACACGTACAGCGCGATCGACCAGACACCACTGGCCGGCACGAGCTACTACCGCGTCAAACGTTCCAATGCAAATGGTATCAACGCGTTCTCCCAAAGTGTGGAAGTTCGCCTCGATCTGTCTGCCGTAACGGCTGTAACGGTGAACCCGAACCCTGTAACGGATAAACTGCTGATCAAAAATGTGATGTCATACGATTCCGACGTGATCGTCACCATTTCGACGACGCAGGGAGACGTTATTCACACACTGACGATCCCGAAAGGTTCGGTAGTACAGGAAGAAGTGACCATGTCCAACCTTCCTTCCGGTATTTACATGGTTCGCATTAAACTGGGTAACGGTGAAGTGAAAACCGTAAAAATCGCCAAGATTTAATAACTGAATATTTCAATACGGATAAAAACGACCGTTCGGACAACCTTGTCCGGGCGGTCGTTTTGTTTCAGGCCGATTCAAAGCCACATTTGCAGAGCATGTTTTGATCATTTTGCTGTTAATAAAGAGAAAACAGGAAATGCTTTCGGGCGTTTTTACCGTCCTTTTCTAATTTTGCACCCGTTTTTATATCGATCATATAAAAAACTGATTTATCCAGAATCGGCTCTCACAAAGTCTCTTCCCTGCTCTTGTTCCCAAACCCTGCAACCGGAGCCAGGAAACAGGCTACAATCATGCCTCCTATTATTATGTTTAAAAATTTGCTGGCCTCGGCCTGCCTCCTCTTGTGGTTTGCAGCTTCGCTGACCGCCCAATCCGGCGATCCCGTACTGTTTACCGTAAACGGCAAACCTGTAACCGTATCCGAATTCAGGTACATTTATACCAAAACCAATCAGGACAAAGCCGACTTTTCGGAGGCGTCTCTGCGGGATTACCTCGACCTGTATACCAAGTTCAAACTCAAGGTGCAAAAAGCCCGCGATATGAAACTGGATACCGTAGCCTCCCTGCAAAGCGAACTGGAAGGATACCGCCGCCAGTTGGCCAATTCCTACCTGGTGGATAAGGAAGTGACTGAAAAACTTATTCACGAGACATATGCCCGTATGCTGCAGGATGTGAATATCAGCCACATCTTTATTGCATGCGACCGCAATGCCAAAGCCGCCGATTCGCTGCGCGCCTACAACCGCGCCATGAATATTTTCAATCTGGTTAAAGGCGGCGCCTCTTTCGAAAAAGTGGCTGCCGACAGTTCGGACGACAAATCGGCCAAAGAAAACCGTGGCAACCTGGGCTTCGTATCTGCCATGCTCCCCGACGGTTATTATGAAATGGAAAAAGCCATTTACTCGGCCTCCAAAGGTGCTGTGGTGGGTCCGGTTCGCTCCAATACCGGTTACCACATCGTAATGGTAAATGAATTTCGCCCCGCCCGCGGCGAGGTAGAGGTAGCGCAGATCCTTGTTCGCAAGGATAAATCGCCCGAAAAAAATTCCCTGCAACGCATGCGCATCGACAGTGTATACACTTTGCTGAAAAGCGGTGCTAGCTGGGATGACGTGGCTGCACGTTTTTCCGAAGATAAAGTGACGGCTCCCAAAGGCGGTTACATCGGCTTTTTCGGCATCAATCGTTACCAGCGCACTTTTGAAGACGCAGCATTTGCCCTGGAAAAAGACGGCGACTACACCGCGCCCGTTGAAACGAGCCTGGGCTGGCACGTGATCAAGCGCATCAGCCGCCGCCCGGTCGGCACTTTCGAAAGCGTGAAACGCGGATTGAGCGAACGCATCAAACGCGACAGCCGCAGCGAAATTTCAAAACAAAGTATGATCGCGCGCATCAAAAAAGAAAGCCGTTTTCAGGAATACCCCGCTGTGCTGGCAAAATGGTCGGCCAAACAGGTAGACAGTGTTTTCCTGACGTTCAAATGGAAACCCGATCCTGCCAAACCGCAGGATGTGCTGATGCGCTATAGCGACAATAAATCGTATACGGTAGCCGATTTTGAAGATTACAGCCTGAAAACGGGCCGCGACCGCATGCGTGGCGTCGGACTGCCCATCGACGAAACCATCCAGCGCCTGTACAAAAACTGGTCGGACGAGGTAACCATGCAGTTCGAGGAAAGCCAACTGGATTCCAAATACCCCGACTTTCATTCCCTGATGCGCGAATACGAAGAAGGCATTCTGCTGTTTGAAGCGCTGAAAATCAATGTGTGGGACAAAGCCAATAACGATACGCTCGGTCTCGACAAGTATTTTAAAGCCAACCTGGCCGACAAATACAAATGGGAGGAACGCGCCCGCGTCACGATTTATACGCTGAAAACGGACGATCCGAAAATGGCGGAAAAAGTGCGCGCGCTGGCTTCCAAAAAACCTTCCGCCGACGTGCTCAAAAAGATCAATAAAAAGGAAGAGGTCGTGACCGTCATGGAGAAACTCTATGAAAAAGGCAAAAACAAGGACCTGGGTGCATTCTGGTCGGCAGGCGCCGTCACCAGCGTGAAGTCGGATGCCTCTACCAAAACGTCGTACTTCCTGAAAATCGAAGAGATCGTGCCTCCTACCCCAAAAGGTCTTGCCGAAGCCCGCGGCTATGCCGTAGCCGACTACCAGGATTACCTGGAAAAACGCTGGATCGAGGAACTGCGCCAGGCATATCCGGTGCAGATCAACGAGGAAGCATTGAAGACGCTTGTGAAGAAATAATTGGTTATTGGTTATTAGTTATTAGGGGTGGTAAGGGACCATCTGTAACAACGCCTGACTGCTCGTTTGAGTGGCCAGGCGTTGAAGTTTATTACACCCTGATAGAATGGTGGGCAACTTACAACAAAGCCTGGCTGCTCGTTTGAGTGGTCAGGCGTTGTTGTAAATAGATATCGGCTTGCTTCTCCACCAGATTATCAGGGCTACCACCCTAATAACTAATAACGGATAACTAACAACCAACTCAAAGAAACAGTTTCCCGTTCCACCAGTCCATCTCGATAATGGCATCGTTTTTCCGGTAAAAATTCAGGGCGGGCTCATTCCAGTCGAGCACCTGCCATTTTACCAGGCGGCAGCCGCGGCGGCGGCCTTCTTCCAGAAACGCGTCGAACAGCAACTGCCCCGCGCCATAGCGACGGCTTGCTTCCGTTACCACAAAATCGTCGAGGTACAGCATTTTCCCTTTCCAGGAAGAATAAGCCATGTAAAACAGGGTCATACCAATAACCTGACCGTCGAGTTCGGCTACGTGGCTTTCAAAAAGGCCTTTCCGGAAATCTTCTATGTATTCGTCGAGGCCGGCAGCCACCGCTTCGGGCGCTTTTTCATAAACAGCCAGTTCGTACATGAGGCCATGGATGGCAGGCAGGTCGGCTTCGGTGGCGGGGCGAATGTGAATGGACATTGTTTTGTTATTAGTTATTGGTTATTAGTTATTAGTTATTAGTGGTGGCAGCCTTTGGCATTAATCCAAGCCAAAAGGTACCACCACTAATAACGAATAACCAATAACTAATAACGAAAAATCTAGGGCTCCTCAAACATATTATAATACATCTTCAGCGTCGCGTCCGTTTCTTTTTCCTTGATTTCGCTGAGAGCGGTTTTCAGGGAAGCCAATTTCTCCGTATCTCCTTTTTCGCGGTAGTAAGCGCGCAGGTCAGCGATGGCTTTGGTAGCACCGAAACGGCGCCATTGGCTGGTGCCTGCATCCAGTGCAATCGTTTTGAGACGGTCGATGCCCGCTGTCAGCAGTGCTGCGTCGCCCAGGCCTTCGAGGAATTTCCGGTAGTTTTCAAAAAATGAAAACGCGCCCATGTAATCCACCTTGTTGATCTTTGCTTCGAAAAAAGGCAGGTTGGCACGGTCGGGATTGGCGCCGTACAACTCGGTCAGAACCGGTATAATCGCTTCACTTTCATCATTTTGCAAGGTTTTGGAAGCAGCCATGGCAGCCTGGGGATCCAGTTTGATCAGTCCGGCCAGTGCAGCGCTGACAACGCTGTACGGTTGTTCGTTGCCCAGCGATTTTTGCAGTAAGGGAACGTATTGCTGGTCGCCGCTATCGCCCAGCAATTGCAGGGCCGTCGCTTTTACACCCGGTTCGGGGTCTTTTTCGGCGAGTTGCGCAACAGTAGCCAGCACGGCCGGTTTAGTGACGTCGACGTGTTGCAGGGCTTTCTGGCGGATACCGTAAAAACCGTCTTTCAGAGCGGCTTCAAAAACCTGCGTACCAAGCGCCGTTTTATCGTCTTCCAGCGCTTCGAGGGCTTCCCAGCGTGCGAGGAACTGCGGCACGTTGCGGAACATGAACGCCCATTCTTCCGGCGTATGGTTATCCCGTTTAACAGCCAGCAGGGCTCTTTCCACATCGGTATTGATCAGTGCAGGCCGGGTTGGTGCATCAAACGTAAACGTCTGGTTGCGTTTGGTTACGCGAATGCGCTGGTGCGTGACCTTTCCCGCAGCATCATATACATCGACATTCAACGGGAGATCGAATACGTGCGGCACACCTTCGCCTTCCTGAATTTGAGAAATGGAAACAGTGGCTTTTTTAGTGGATTCATCCCAGCCGTAATTAATATCAAGGTTGGGGTGGCCTGCGCTGAAAAACCACTGGTTGAAAAACCAGTTGAGATCCTGTCCGGTCACGTCTTCGAATGCCATGCGGAGTTCGTGCGCTTCCACGTCGCTCAGTTCGTTCTTTTTCAGGTAACGCTGCAGGCCGGTGAAAAATGCGTCGTCACCGATCTGGTTGCGCAGCATGTGCAGGATAGCACCGCCTTTGTTGTAGGAATGCGCATCGAACATGGATTCGCGGTCTTCGTAACCGAAATGAATGAGCGGGTGGCCGCCGCCGGCTGCGGAAAATATGTAGCCCTGGCGTTCCTGCATTTCATGAAAATCGGCTTCGTCTTTGCCGTGTTTGTGCTCCAGCCAGAGGTATTCGGAGTAGTTAGCGAACCCTTCGTTGAGCGTCAGGTTCGACCAGCTTTCCGTGGTGACCAGGTCGCCGAACCAGTGGTGGAACATTTCGTGCGCCACGACCTTTTCGTTGGTCATATGGTCGTCGAGCAGTTCGCGTTTGTTTTTTTGAATGTACTCGCCAAAAATTACCGCCGTTGTGTTTTCCATTGCGCCGCTCACGTAGTCGCGCACGATCACCTGCGAAAACTTGGGCCATGCATATGCGTAGCCGAGCCGGGTGGAAAAGAATTCCAGCATTTCGGTGGTATACGGGTAAATGTCGCGGGCATACTGCTCGTATTTAGGCTCCACGTAATAATCCACGTCGATACCGCGCCACTTGTCTTTCACCACGGCATATTCGCCGATGGCCATCATGAACAGGTAAGGCGCGTGGGGTTTGTCCATTTTCCAGTAGTCGGTGCGCGTGCCGTCGGCGTTCTTTTTGGACGACAGCATGAGGCCGTTGGACAAAGTTTTGTACTTGTCTTCCACCGTGATGTACATCTCCTGGGTGCAGCGCTCATTGGGCTTGTCGATGGTCGGAAACCAGAAAGAATTGCTTTCCGTTTCGCCCTGCGTCCAGATCTGCTTCGGTTTATCCTTGTCGGCGCCGTCGGCATTGATAAAATACAGGCCTTTATCCTGGGTAATGGCCGCGCTGCCGCCGATGCTTTCGCGTTCGTCGGGTTTGGCGGTGTACTGGATTTTTACCTTGAATTCGTCGTTGCGCGTGAAGGTTTTACCGAGATGAATGGTCAGTTGCGCATTGTTGTAATCGTATTTCAACTGCTCCGTTTTACCATCGAACGTAACGGATTTGATATCGAAGTTTTTTGCGTCCAGCGTCAGTTGGTCTGTCGCATAAAACCAGGGGCGCAGCGTGAGCGTAGCCGTACCATTGGCGCGTTTTTTTGCCCAGTCGAACGAAATCTCGATTTTGGTGTGGATCAGATCGTGTTCGAAGGTGTGGGACGGATTGTAAGGCGCCAGTGTGTCGGGGTTGGTAGCCGGTTCGGGCCGCACTTCCGCCTCGTTCATGGAAGCGTATTCTACAGGTTCTTCGGCAATTTCGTCTCCTATTACGGGTTTACCCATTGTATCCCAAGCCGCAGGTTCCTGGGCAGGAGTGGGCGTGGAGGCCATGTTGGAGCCCGATTTGGGCGTGCAGGCCGTGTACAGGGAAAATGCGGCTATAAGCGCCGGCAAAAACAATGTTCGCATTAAAATGTGATTTATGGAAAATACGAGTGGGTTGGTAAATGTACTTAGAGCATGTTGAGATTTCAGTGTTGAGGCGAAGACAGAAAAAATTCATTTCGTAACAAGGCAAATTTCGCAGTCGGATACGGGTAATCCGGCGAGAAATTTAACGCCGGTACAAATGAAATTTTTCGGCTGTAGCCCAACAAGTAAAATCTCAACATGCTCTTATGGGGTTAGATGAAATTTCAGGTGCAAAATTCACACTTCCAATCCACCTTTTTAACAACTTTGCGACGTTTTCGGCCAAAAGCCGGAATTTTCTTGTCATCAACTGTACCGAAACGCTCTTGGAAGAAAAATCGTACCTCGACCGCCTTGTAGATTTGTGCTGGATATACGGTCCCAAAGCCGTGAGCGCAATACTCCTTATCATCATCGGCTTGTGGGTCATTAAACGCCTGACCCGCGGTTTTGATATGTTTTTGCGCACGAAAAAAGTGGATCCCAGCCTGCGGCCGTTTTTTGCTTCTTTGTGCGATACCGGCATGAAAGCCATTTTGATCCTGATGGTTGCCAGTACCGTAGGCATTGAAACGACGTCTTTTATTGCCGTTTTTTCTGCGGTGGCATTTTCCATCGGGTTGGCACTACAGGGCAGCCTTGGGAATTTTGCCAGCGGCGTACTCATTCTGTTGTTCCGGCCGTTTCGTGTGGGCGACCTGCTCACCGTAAGCGACAAAACCGGAAAAGTGGCCGAGATACAAGTATTCAGTACGGTTTTGATGACCTCTGCGGGTAAAAAGATCATCATCCCCAACGGAAAAATGATGGAAGGCCCGATTGAAAACATTGCCGACGGTTCCGATGTGCAGGCCGAAGTGAGCCTGCTGCTGAATAGCAAAACGCCACTCGAATGGCTGCGCGCCACCGTCGACGAAGTGGCTGCCCGTTGCCCGTACAACTCCGGATTCGGCCCCGCTGCCGTGCAGATCAGCGGCATGAACAGGGAAGACATGAAGGTGCAAATCGCGGTGTGGACCAAAGGAGAAACCTACGAAGAGACCTTGCACTTCCTGTATGAAGAATTGAAAAAAGCCTTCGAAGTTGCGGGTATCGAACTGGCCAAAGAACGCCGGAAAGAAAACATCTGAACCTGCGGCGTAAAAGAGTATTTTCGGGAAAGAAATTTTCGCAGTACTATTACCACGAATAAAGGATTGCGGATTCAGGGCGGCGGGACCCGGCAAGTCATCCGATGACTCGAAGTTATCGGATGACTTACCGGGTCCCGCCGCCCTGAATCCGCAACCAGATAAAAACACTCCTCGTGGAAGCAATCGAACCTACTGTAGTGCCCGCCGCAAAAAACAACCCCCGTACCATCAACGGCTGGGCATTTTTCGACTGGGCCAACAGCGCCTATGCCCTGGTTATCACAGTAGCCATTTTTCCCGGCTATTTCCTGGAACTGACCAACGATACCGTGAATGTGCTTGGTTTCCGAATGTCGGACAGCACTTTATACGCCTGGAGTATTTCGCTGGCATACCTGGTGATCGCTATCCTGTCGCCTATTCTTTCCGGTATTGCCGACTATGGCGGGCGAAAAAAAGTGTTTCTTCGGTTTTTTACCACGCTGGGCGCCCTGGCCTGCATCTCGCTTTTATTTTTCACGGGTATGAGTACGCTTTGGGTGGGCGTACTGGGGTTCATTCTGGCTACCATCGGTTTTGCAGGCGGCATCGTGTTTTACAATTCCTTTTTACCGCTGATCGCGACGGAGGACCGCTACGACGACGTGAGCGCCAAGGGCTTCAGTTACGGTTTTGTCGGCAGCATTATTCTGTTGCTGATCAACCTGCTGGTAATTATGAAATACCAGTGGTTCGGGTTTCCCGACGGGCTCCGTGCAGTACCTACGGCTTTTGTGATGGTGGGGCTGTGGTGGATCGGATTTGCACAAATCCCGTTGCGCCGGCTTCCGGAAGACCGTATCAGCCGGCAGCCGGGTACGAACCTGGTGCGAAAGGGATATGACGAACTGATGAAAGCCTGGCATTCCCTGAAACAGGACCGCAATACGGTGGCTTTCCTGATTTCGTTTTTTTGTTACAATGCGGGGGTACAGGCAGTGCTGTTCCTGGCTTCCACGTTCGCTGAAAAAGAACTGAAATTCTCTTCGGCAGGACTGATCCTGCTGGTCTTGATTCTCCAGGTGGTGGCCATCGGCGGCGCCTGGGCATCCGCCAAACTATCCGGGAAAAAAGGCAACAAGTTTTCCATCATGCTGATGCTGATCATCTGGACAGGTGTTTGCATCGTAGGTTATTTCGTGCAAACAGGCCTCGATTTTTACTTCCTGGCTTCAGCAGTCGGATTGGTCATGGGTGGCATTCAATCGCTGTCGCGGGCTACATACGCCAAGTTTTTGCCGGAAAACACACCCGATACGGCCTCTTATTTCAGTTTTTACGATGTGATGGACAAGGTATCCACGGTCGTCGGAACGTTCGTGTTCGGCTTTGTGGAACAAATCACCGGCGGTATGCGGAACAGCGTACTGGCCCTGGCCGTATTTTTCGTGATCAGCGTTATCGTGCTGGCTACCGTGACTGTTCGGCGCATGCAAACCGCAGTGTAGTCACCACGCTTTCCTCAAAAACCGCAGCCAGTTGCCGTGCAGGATATTCTCCACGTCTTCTTCCGTGTAACCGCGCGCTTCCAGTAGCGGACCCATTTTTTGCATATCCGAAATCGTATTGAGGTCGTAAGGGCATTGTTCGGTACCGAATGCGCCGTCCAGGTCGGAACCGATGCCTGCGTGCAGCGCATTTCCCGCCAGTTGGCAAATGTGGTCGATGTGGTCGATTACGCGGTCCATTTTGCAATCCATGCTCTCTGGCGTCGACACCTGCCGCTGCCATCCGGGCACGATCATCCAGGCATCGAAGGCTGCGCCGATCACGGCGTCGCGGCGAATAAGTTCTTTCAGTTGTTCGTCTGAAAACTGGCGGTTGTGCGGCACCAGCGCCCGGCAGTTGTTATGACTGGCCCACACGTGGCCGTTAAAATGTTCCATAGCCTGCCAGAAAGCGTCGTCGCACAGGTGTGTGGCGTCGAGGATTATGCCGAGTGATTCCATTTTTTTCAGCAAATCCACTCCGTTTTGCCCCATTTTACCGGTCGCGTCGGTGCCATTGGCGTACCGGCCCGGTCCGTAGTGGGCGGGGCCGAGCGCGCGTAGCCCGTAGTTCCAGGCCATTTCGAGGTGTTCGAGACTTACCAGCGAATCGGCGCCTTCCAGGCTGAGGATGTATCCGACGGGTTTTTGCGCATTGGAAGCGCCGTCGTTCCAAAGTGCCAGGTGCTCTTTCAGGGTGTGTAAATCTGTAATTTGTACCATTTCACCGGCCGCCTCCATGGCGCGGTACCAGGCCAATTGGGCCTGCGTCTGGGCCCAGGCCTGCTCGGGAGAGTTCCATCCGGGCAGTGGGTTATCAGCGGCTACGTAGCGGGCAATTTGCGTGGCCACCACCAGCCCGATATTTCCCTCGCGCAATTCCGGCAAACAAACCGTCGCGTTGCCCCGGTCGGGTTTGTCGGTCATACCTTGTTCGCGTTCGTTGATGGAAAGAATGGGCTGCCGCAGGTCGCGGTTCCATTCCATGGCATTCATGCTGAGGTCGAGGTGGGCGTCGATGAGGAACATGGGTTGTATTTTGAACAGGATTGAAAGGATTTTAAACGATCGGGAGGATATCGTACTCAAAGGTTTACTAAAAGATGGTTCATGTTTTGAACGGATACCGGAATACAGCAAAAGCCGAAAATCCTTCCAATCATTTAAAAATCCGGCAAATCCTGTTCAAACCGTAATTTTCCGATCCCGCGCTACCGCCCGCCATTCGCCCGTCACTTTTCCATTTTCTATGGTAAATGCCCGCTCGTGCAGGGCTACCGTCGGGCAAATGTGATAAGGCAAACCGTATAAAACGTCGCCAACTTTCCAGGAATGCCCCGTTTCGGTTTCCATCACCAGGTGTTCCTCGCTTTGTCCGATTGGTTTGAGGCCGGGAGCATCGGGAAAAAACACCCGGTGCTCAATCGAATTTTCGGCAGCAACTGATTTATGGCCCAGGTCCAGGCAAATTTTACTGCTATCCGGCAGGGAAACCACCCGTGTCACAAGCAGCGCAGCGGGTTTGAAAGGTTGGTCGGGGCAAAGATCGCTGTACCCCTTGTCCCAGTAAATAAAGGTTCCCGGACTGCATTCCACCTGCTCCCGCGCGGCGTGAATAGCGAAGGTAGGCGAGCCGCCGGCCACGATGACCGGTTCCGGATGACCCGCTTCTACAAGTTCGTCTTTCAAGGAAGTTACCCGGGCAAATGCCGCATTGCAGGCCGCTTTTCTCACTTTCAGATCGGTGCTGCGAATGTGCCCGTCGTAGGCTTGCAGGCCAACAGGGCGAATTCCGTTCATAGCCGCGCAGGCAGCATACAGATCGAACGCCGCTTCAGGAGTGATGCCTGTTCTGTTTTGCCCGATATTCAGATCGATATAAACCGGCACTTTCAGATTTCGTTCGGCAAAGGCGGCAGCCATAGCCTGTGCTGCGGAAAGGTCGTCGGTGAGGCAGGAGAATTGTGTGGCCGGGCATTTTTCAATGACCGCTATAAAACGCTGCACTTTCGGCCCTACCGGCTGATACGCCAGCAGCACGTCGGGGGCGCCGCACATGCCGAGCATTTCTGCTTCGGCAATGGTGGCGCATTTGAATTTCCGGATGCCCGCATCCAGCATGAGGCGGGTTGCTTCAGCCGATTTGTGGGTTTTGACATGCGGGCGCAGGCGATCCACATCGCCGATCATCCGGATAGCAAGGTCGATGTTGTGCCTGACCAGTTCCGGGTAAATGACCAGCGCCGGGGAGTCCAGCCGGTCGATGTCGTCGATGGTATAGTTGAATGCCATATCAGACGAGTTCGAAAATGCCTTCTATTTCCACGGCTACGTTGCCGGGCAAAGAGCCCATGCCGACGGCGCTGCGAACGCCGATGCCATGTTCTTCGCCCCAGAGTTCGGCAAACAATGCGCTGCATCCGTTGATCACGACGGGGTGTTTTTCATAGTCGGGCGTGGCGTTCACCATACCTAGCAGTTTGACAACCCCTTTTACGTGATCGAGGTTGCCGAGGTGTTTGGACAAAGAAGCAAGCATGGCGAGTCCGCATTGCCGGGCAGCCGCCTGGCCCTGTTCCTCGTCGAGGTCTTTACCCAGTTTTCCGGTAATGAATGTGCCGTCGGTGTTGAGCGACACGTGGCCGGAAACATAGACCAGGTTGCCCTGTGTGACGCATGATTTGTAAATGCCTTTGGAAGCCGGCAGGGTTGGAAATTCCAGGCCCAAAGCCGTCAGTTTTTGCTCGATAACGCTGGTTGCCATGTGTAAAATTCGTTCGATGAAAGAAGGCAGTAAGATAGGAAGCCCGGCGTTGTGTACGTGTGCTGGAAGCGGTTTTCTGAAAATTAACCCGAACAAGTCCTTACACTTGCAAATGAAATTTCCGATGCGCCACAGAGTCCTCGCCGGGCTGTTCTTTCTTTCGGTGATCGTATACCTCGACCGGGTGTGTATTTCGCTGGTTTCGGGACAAATCAAAAAGGACCTGAACATCTCTACGGAAATGTGGGGCTGGGTGTTGAGCGCATTTGCACTGTCATATGCCTTGTTTGAACTGCCGACGGGTGTGCTCGGCGACCGGCTCGGGCCGCGCCGCATTCTGACGCGCGTGGTGTTGTGGTGGTCCGTTTTTACGGCACTCACCGGCACGGCAGTCAGTTGGATGCACCTGATCCTGATCCGGTTTTTGTTTGGCGCAGGCGAAGCGGGCGCTTATCCCAATGCCTCCATCGTGGTATCGCGCTGGTTTCCGGCAGGTGAAACGGGCGGCGCCCAGGCCTTTATCTGGGCCGCCGGACGGCTCGGGGGCGTTTTGGCTCCTTTAATTGTCATGGGTGTGGCACAGGTATACGGCTGGCGCACTTCCTTTTGGGTATTGGGCGGACTGGGCGTCGTGTGGGCGGTGGTGTGGCGGCGGTGGTTTCGCGACCTGCCACATGAAATGCCGGGTATTTCGCCGGAAGAACTGCAACACATCGAAACCAACCGGCGCTTTAGGGAACACAGCCACCACATCCCATGGCGGCAACTCCTGCGCAGCCGCAATATGTGGGCGCTGATGTGGATGTTTCATTTGTACATGTGGGGCGCCTATTTTTTCACCGGCTGGCTGTCCACTTACCTGGAAGAGGGGCGGCATTTTTCGCAGGAAGACCGCAAAATGTTCGTCATGCTGCCTTTTTTTCTGGGCGCGCTGGGGTGTTTTACCGGCGGTTTTGCCAGCGACTGGCTTTCGCGGCGCTTCGGACTGAAATTCGGGCGGCGCATTGTCGGTATCGTGGGCATGGGACTTTCCAGTATCGTCGTGCTGCTGGCTGCCATGAGCGAGGATAATTTTACGGCAGCCATTTTTCTTTCACTCGGCATGGGTTTCAAGGATTTGACACTGCCTGTGTCGTTCGCCGTGTGTGTCGATATCGGGGGAAATAAATCGGGTACAGTTTCCGGCGCCATGAACATGTTTGGTCAACTGGGCGCCGTATTTTTGGGCGTCGTTTTCGGCTATATTGTAAAAATGACGGGTGGCAACTACAACGCACCGCTGTATCTGATCGCCCTGATGTTGTTTGGAGCGTGCCTGTTGTGGCTGGTGATTGATCCGACGAAGAAAGTGTTTGAGTGAGTTGTGAGTTGTGAGTTGTGAGTGGGAATCATGTGTACTAAAAATGGTTTAAATTCATGATAATCAACCAATTAAATCAATTTTAATCTGCACCATCCGCGAAATCAGCGCCCCCAAATTCCAACATAACATCGCACTACATGAATGCCTCTACCGTCAACTCCATTTACCTTTCCCGCTTTTCCGCTGCTCCTGAAATAACAGTCCGCGCTCCCGGCCGCATCAACATCATCGGCGAACACACCGACTACAATGCCGGTTTCGTATTGCCCGCAGCCATCGACAAGGCCATCTGGCTGGCCGCAGGCAAACGCGAAGACGGGCACTTCGCTTTTTATGCACTCGATCTGGACGAATATTTTGAGTCGGACAGTGCGGAAACAGTGTTACAAGACCATTTCAAATGGGCCAATTACCTGCTCGGGGTCATCAGTGAAGCACGAAAAGACGGGCTCGTTTTCGGCGGCCTGAATGTCGTTTTTGGCGGCGACGTACCGCTGGGCGCCGGGTTGAGTTCTTCGGCAGCGCTGGAAAGCGGTGCTATGTTCATTCTCAACGAGTTGTACGGCCTCGGCTTGTCACGCATGGATATCGTGCGGCTGGCGCAACGCGGCGAAAACAACTTCGTGGGCATGAAATGCGGCATTATGGATATGTTCGCTTCCGTTATCAGCCGGGAAAATTCGGTGGTCAGGCTTGATTGCCGCAGCCTGGAATACGCCTATTTCCCTTTCGATGCACCTGAATTTAGCCTGGTGCTCTGCGATTCGGGCGTAAAACACACGCTCGTCGATTCCGAATACAACACCCGCCGCGAAGAATGTGAAGAAGGTGTGGCGGTGTTAAAAACATTCGATCCCGCTGTGTCGAGTCTGCGCGACGTATCGCCTGAGTTGTTGAAAAAACATGAAACCGACCTGCGCCCCATCGTTTTCCAGCGCTGCAAATATGTGGTGGAAGAAATCGCCCGGGTGGAACAAGCCTGTGAAGCGCTGCAAAAACATGATTTTAAAACACTCGGCCAACTGATGTTTCAGTGCCACGACGGACTGAACCACGAATACGAAGTCTGTGTGCCGGAAACAAATTTCCTCGTAGAAAAAGCCCGCGATTTCTCCGGCGTACTCGGCGCCCGGCAAATGGGCGGCGGCTTCGGCGGCTGCACCATCAACCTGGTGGAAACGGATGCCATGGACGCTTTTCTCGATTTTATCAGGACGGCCTATGAAGAGGCATTCGGCATCATCCTGAAAACATATCCGGTGCATTTAACTTCAGGAACGGAGATAGTGCGAAGTCGCTAGTGCGAAGTACGAAGTCCACATAAAGTGCACACTTTAAAATTAGATAACTTTGCCTTTATTCAAAACCAGCGGACTTCACACTTCGCACTGATGACTTCATACCCTGATGGACTTCGAACTTTGCACTGACGACTTCGCACTACTTAAAGACTACCCGCACCGCCGATACAACCCGCTCACCGATTCCTGGGTGCTCGTGTCGCCGCACCGCGCCAAACGCCCCTGGCAGGGACAGGTGGAAAAACTGGCGCCCGATACCCGCCCGGCGCACGATCCGGATTGTTACCTCTGTGCCGGCAACGTGCGCGCCAACGGCGAACAAAATCCGCCCTATGAGGATGTGTATGTGTTCGACAACGACTTCGCTTCGCTGCTGGAAGACACACCCAGCGCGGAACTGCAAACGGGAGATCTGTTTCTGGCCCGGCTGGAACGCGGCGTTGGGCGGGTTATCTGCTTTTCGCCGCGGCACGACCTGACGATTCCAGACATGGAGGTGGGCGCCATCCGAAAAGTGGTGGATGCCTGGGTGACGGAATATGAAGTGCTGGGCGCCAAATCGTTCGTTAATTACGTCCAGATTTTCGAAAATAAAGGCGCCGTCATGGGCTGCTCCAATCCGCACCCGCACGGACAGATCTGGGCGCAGGAAAGTATTCCCGACGAACCGCTGAAAAAACAACACGCCCAACTGAAATACTGGGACCTGCATAGCAAAACGCTGCTCAGCGACTACCTCGACGCCGAACTGAACGGCGCACCCGGTGTAACCGCCCGCGAGCGCGTTCTGTTTGAAAATGAACATTTTGTAGCGCTGGTACCCTTCTGGGCGGTATGGCCTTTCGAAGCCATGATCGTTCCCAAACGCCCCATGGCGCGCATTTCGGAAATGACCCACGCCGAGCGCGACGGACTCGCCGATGCCTACAAACAACTGACTGTCCGCTACGACGCTCTTTTTCAAACGTCTTTCCCCTACTCTGCCGGTATCCACCAGGCGCCCACCGACGGCATCGATCACCCGGAATGGCATTTTCACATGGTATTTTACC
>Ga0209097_10000707_pt1 | contig 30905 bp, 26 predicted proteins | sample AD_UKC052_MetaG_FD_184419 | JGI IMG/M metagenome (GOLD analysis project Ga0209097, IMG submission 184419) | Active sludge microbial communities of municipal wastewater-treating anaerobic digesters from USA - AD_UKC052_MetaG (SPAdes) (version 2) | ecosystem: Engineered > Bioreactor > Anaerobic >... | reverse complement strand
AATTCGAAAGTTGCTTCAAATAACACTCGAAAGTAATGGCTATGATTTTTTGCAAGCTGTTAATGCTAAAGAAGGTATTATTCTAGCCGCCAATCATCCTCCTGATCTCATTATCCTTGATTTAGGTTTACCCGATTTAAGTGGTCATGAAGTTTTAAAAGAGCTTCGAAAATGGTACAATCAAGCAATATTAATTTTATCTGTACGAAATTCGGAAGATGATATTGTAACTGCATTAGATAATGGAGCAAGTGATTACTTAACCAAACCATTTCGAACTGCTGAATTATTGGCTCGTATCCGTTCGGCACTTCGTCGTAATCAGTCTAAAGAAGATCAATCAATCATTATTTCCGGTGATTTAGAAATAGATTTAGTTGGACGTGTGATTCGGAAAAATCAACAAATACTAAAATTAACTTCAACCGAATTTCAATTAGTATCACTTCTCATTATAAACGAAGGTCGAGTTTTAACCCATCAATATATTTTAAAAGAAATTTGGGGTGTCGGATTTCAATCCGAAACTCAGTATTTACGTGTATTTATAGCAGCTTTGAGAAAGAAAATTGAAGATGATCCAACTCACCCCAAACGCATCATTACCGAAAGCCGAATTGGTTACCGGTTTACTTAATCTTTATAATTTCTTTATATCGACATAGCATACTTTTATACTTACTAAATAGCTAACGAAACACTTTTGTCCTGTCAAAAATTTAGACATGGACAATTCATTAAAAAGCGTAAAATCTAAAGTAACAGCTGCTTCATTATTAGTCGCCCTTGGTATTATCTATGGAGATATTGGTACAAGTCCACTTTATGTTTTAAAAGCAATTGTTGGAGATCGGTTAATTACCGAGAATCTTGTTTTAGGTGGTGTTTCATGTATCTTCTGGACTTTAGTTCTCCAAACTACAATCAAATATATATGGCTTACGCTACAAGCAGATAACGAAGGTGAAGGCGGTATTTTTTCTTTATACGCATTAGTACGTCGACGTGGTAAATGGTTAGTGATTCCTACCATTTTAGGAGCAACTACTTTATTAGCTGATGGAATTATAACACCTCCTATTTCGGTTGCTTCTGCCATTGAAGGATTAACCATGTTAGATGGTTTGGAAAATATCCCAACTGTTCCAATTGTCATTGTAATCCTATCTGTTTTATTCTTTTTCCAACGTTTCGGAACACATAAAGTGGGCATTGCATTCGGTCCCGTGATGGTGATTTGGTTTCTTATGTTGGCGGTTTTAGGTGTTTCACTTATACAATCTAACCCATCTGTACTGAAAAGCTTAAATCCGATATATGCCTACAATTTACTTGTACTTTATCCACATGGATTCTGGCTATTAGGTGCTGTGTTTCTTGCTACTACTGGTGCCGAAGCTTTATACTCCGATTTAGGTCATTGTGGTAAGAATAACATTCGCATCACCTGGGTTTTCGTAAAAATTTGTTTGATTCTAAATTATTTAGGACAAGCAGCATGGCTTATCAATCAACAAAATGCTCTGCTCAATAATCGAAATCCATTTTTTGAAATAATGCCCGAATGGTTTTTATTTCCCGGAATTATTATCGCCACACTTGCCACTATCATTGCATCTCAAGCTTTAATCAGTGGTAGTTATACTTTAATTAGTGAAGCAATAAATCTCAATTTTTGGCCTCGAATTGCAGTTCGACAACCATCCGACTCAAAAGGACAAATCTACATTCCTGGCATTAATACGCTTTTGTGGATTGGTTGTACTATGATGATTCTATATTTCAGATCATCTGCTCATATGGAAGCAGCTTATGGTTTTAGTATCACCATTGCTATGATCATGACTACTGTTTTATTATCCTATTTTCTTATTTATAAACTCAAATGGAATTGGATTCTTGTTGCATTATTATTAGTCCTTTTTGGTACGGTTGAGCTTTCGTTTTTTATTGCTAACGTGGCTAAAATAAAAGAAAGATGGATGTTTTTATTCTTCGAATTATTCATTTTTCTAGTCATGTACATTTGGTATTATGCCCGTAAAATAAATAATCGGTTTACTCGATTTGTTGACCTTGGGAAACATATCACACACATTAAAGAACTAAGCGAAGACGATTCCATTCCTAAAACCGCTACACATTTAATTTATTTAACCAAAGCTGATCATCGTACCGAAATAGAAGAGAAAATCATCAATTCAATCTTCTCCAAAAAGCCCAAACGAGCGGATGTGTATTGGCTTTTGCACATTAATCGAACTGAACATCCTTATACGCTTTCTTACGATGTTTCTGAATTAGTGGATGATAAAATAATTAAGATAAATCTACATATTGGTTTTAGAATTCAACCTCGAACAGAGTTGTATTTTAAGCGGATTGTTCAAGAACTAGTTACTCGCAAAGAACTTAATCTCCACATCCGTCCCGATGGTTCAACAAAATATAATCCCGAGCCGGATTTTAAATTCGTAATTCTGGAGAAATATCTTTCAGTCGAGAATGATTTCTCCATCCGAGACAGCTTATTACTAAAAGGCTACTTCTTTTTAAAACAACTTAGTCAACGCGACGAAAAAGCTTTTGGTCTCGATAAAAGTGATGTGCTCATTGAACAAATTCCTTTGGTATATCAACCTGTTCAGTCGATTCAATTAGCTCGTATTGAAGCAAAATTATAACATCTCATTTCACTTTTTTTCATCTGAAATTCCGTTCAAGGTACATTTCAACTAGTAACTATTTCTATGATTCATTTCTCTCGCTTTTCACTTGCAGTTTTAGCATTTGGATTTTTCAATCCTATTTCTGCAACTATTTTTCACCCAAATAAAATCAGTTCAAACAACTACATCGTCCCAATTTCAATAGATGATTCCAATAAAGTAAATCATCAAAAGGGTGCGCCATTTGAAGGGATGGATTTTACCTGGATGAATGGTGCAGATCGTCGTCAATCTCCAACATTAGCTGGAAAGTTTTTTACACCAACCATAATGCTGGATGCTAATGTGACACATTCATTTAATAATCCCATCGATAATACGGTTGTAGGCTCAACTGCTTTAGCACGTAATAATGAAATGCAAATTTCTAGTGCCAATATAGGTGGCGATTTTAATTATGAAAATGCACGTGCACATATTGTGATGCAATTCGGTACGCGTTCAACCGTCATTCCTCGTAACGATTATAGCGTTTTTAAAGGACAATATCAGTTAGATAATGTTTACCGGTATTTAGCTGAAGCCAATGCTGGATATCATTTTAATGTGCTTTATGGATTAAACGTTGATGCAGGAATGTTTATGTCCTACATTGGTTTAAATTCCTATTATCAAGTTGAAAATTGGGAATATCAAGCATCGTATACTTCCGATAATACACCTTGGTTTTTTAATGGTATTCGGGTACAATTGTTCCCGACTAAACACTTGAAAATTGAACCTTGGATTATTAATGGTTGGCAGAGTTATGGAATGTTTAATAAGCAACCGGGCGTCGGTGGAAACATAACTTGGTGTCCCAATGAAAATATTAAATTACTGACTAATGATTATTACGGGGCGGATGCAGCAGGTATACCAAACCGGAAGCGCTTTCATTCCGATAATAGTTTCTTAGCTCGATATTTTAAACGTCCTCTTTCATCAGGAATTAGTCAAATGGCATTTTCTCTTACTACTGATATAGGATTCGAAAATGGCGGAGGTGTAAATGGTTTTCATTCTGATGCAGTAAAAGGACCAGCACAGTATTTCGCGAGCATTATGTTCTACAATCGTTTATGGTTTAAGCAAAATAAATTTGCCTGGACGATTGGTGGTGGATATATGCAAAATCCAGGGCGATATTTAGTGCTTTATCCTACAGGAGATGCTTCTCCACTGCCTAATCCAAATAATCCTACAAGTACTGCTGGCACTCATCCTTTTAGTGCCAATCTGGGTGATCAATTTAATGGTTGGGATGCTTCAACCAATTTTGATTTTATGCCCAATCAATCCCTGCTTTTTCGACTCGAATTTGTTCATCGGGAATCGAGTGTACCCTATTTTGCTGGAGCGGGTGGGGTAACTTCACCAACTGGTTTTACTACAAGTCCAATTCCTGCTAATTGGGTTCCTGATTTAGTAAAGATGGAAAATCGAATTCTTTTTGCTGTACTTTTCAGGCTATAATTCTAGCCAATGAAATTACGCACTTTTCCATTTTTTCTGTTGATTGTACTCAGCTTTGCGAAATCAATGTGTTATTCCCAAGTAGCTAATACCGGAATGGTCGAACAAATGGATAGTTCCGAAGCAGGTAAAATCGTTTTAAGTGGATATGTCGATACGTATTATGGTTTTGATTTTAATCAGCCGCCTCAATCTGATCGGCCTTATACAGTGTCATCACCTCGACATAATGAAGTAAATATTAATCTGGCCTATTTAGGGGTGAATTATTCTAATGAAAAAGTTCGGGGACGTTTTATTCCAGGATTTGGAAATTACATGAATTCGAATTACGCTACAGAAATTGGTTCCCTTAAAAATATTGTTGAAGCCAACGCAGGTGTGCGTTTATCCAAGAAGAATGACATTTGGATTGATGCTGGTGTAATGGGTTCTCCTTATACGAATGAATCTGCAATATCACGTGACCATTTGATGTATACACGTTCATTTGCTCCTGAATTTGTTCCGTATTATTTAACTGGAGTAAAGTTGTCTGGGAAATTATCACCAAAAATTACAGGTTATTTTTATATTTTAAATGGATGGCAACATATTACCGATACAAATAATCCGCTCTCCATTGGAACTCAAATCGAATATCGTCCTACAAGCAAACTTCTAATCAATTGGAATACCTATGTGGGTGATGAATATTCCACTCAAACTCCCACGTTTGGAATACGTTATTTTAGTGATATCTACGTTATTTTTAATCCGGATGGTAAATTCACTTTTACTAGTTGTTTTTATGCTGGGAATCAACAAATTCGTCAACCAGGAATAGTCGATTCCTATGCTCAATGGTGGCAAGCAAATTTTATCGCGCGTTATTCATTCAATAAAACATCTTCTATTTCTGGACGATTAGAATATTTTAATGACCCTGAGAAAATTCAAATTTCACCAATTACCAATTCGCCTCAATTTAGCACTGCAAGTACAGGATTGTGTTACAATTATAAGATTACTAGAAATGCTCTTTTTAGAGTTGAATACCGGAATTATTTTTCAGAAAAGCCAGTTTATTTAAGGCAAAATCGGAATGTGAATAATGATAACTTACTCATTAGCAACTTAACTGTTTGGTTCTAATTTCTTTTTTCATTCTGTCTCAATAATTATTTAATTTGCTGAGTAATTTATTACCTGCAAGATGTCAAAACATTCCTTATATCCTTGTCTTTGGTTTAACCAAGAAACTCAAGAAGCTGTGGATTTCTATCGTTCTGTGTTTTCAGATTCGAAAATTATTGCACAAAACCCTTTGGTGTCCCATTTCGAATTGCATGGAATGAGGTTTATGGCATTAAATGGTGGACCTATGTTTACCATGAATCCATCCATTTCTGTTTTTGTGAATTGTCAGAATTCAGATGAGGCTCATCGAATCTGGAATGCTTTGATTGAAAATGGCAGCGAATTAATTCCATTAGGAAAATATCCTTGGAGTAATTTGTATGGTTGGTTGAAAGATAAATATGGATTTACTTGGCAGATTTCGCAAGTCGCAGAATTGCCTGTCACAATTCAATTAACTCCTTGTTTGCTTTTTACACGGGATGTATTCGGTCGAGGAGAGGAAGCTATCCGTTTTTACACTGATCTTTTTCCGGAATCCTCTATTACACGTTTGGAGCATTATCCAGCTCAAGATGCTAATTCAGGTAAATTACTCTATTCAGAATTTCTGTTGAATCAATATAAGCTTATTGCCATGGATGGTCCAGGTGATCATGCATATCGATTTGATGAAGGTATTTCGCTCGTAATAACCTGTGAAGATCAAGCCGAAATTGATTATTACTGGAATAAGTTAACCGAAGGCGGAGAAGAAAGCATGTGCGGTTGGTTGAAAGATAAATTTGGAATTAGCTGGCAAGTTGTTCCTGAAATACTGGGTAAGCTTATGTCGGATCCAGAGCGTTCACAACGTGTAATAAATGCATTTTTGAAAATGCGTAAATTCGATATTCAAGCACTTCTAGATGCTTAGATGATCTCTTTTTATATTACCAATTCTTTCTTTTCAATTTAAAATTCTTATTTCGAAATTCTAATTTGAAAAATTAAATCAATCAATAAATATTTATTTGATATTTATTGATTGATTTAAAACTGAATTTTATTCCCTTATCCAGCGTACGGTTCTAATAGAATTTCCTTCCACCATTTGAATAAAATAAACTCCCGATTTTAACTTTTGTAGGTTGATTTCATGTTCTCCCGATTGGAGTCTATATTCACCGCATTTTTGTCCTAATGCATTGAAAATACGTATCGTTTGAATGGTATTTGAAGGTCTAATTTGAACAATTTCTTCACCCGGATTCGGATAAATTAAAAATGCATCTTCTTGAATTTTATTTAAATCAAGCGGACAAACCTTAACATCAATGCTGTCAAGTGAAATACATCCTTGAGTATTTGTTACTTGAACACTATATAAACCTTCAGCACTAATTACTCTGCTTGTATCACTTGATTCATTTTCCCACAAATACTGATTCGTTGATTCTCCTGCAATTAATAAGAATGGGTTAAACGGACAAAGAACAGTATCATTTCCAAGATTTAGTGTTGGATTTTCACCTGACAAAACATGTACAGAATCTGTCCAAAAATAACCACAACCACTGTTTACTGTTGCCCAATAAACCCCGGGTTGAAATACTGTATACGAATGTTGATTGGAGAAATCCTGCCAACGATTTTCAAAATTGGGATATCCGGTTTCTAGCACGAGCACAGTTCCTGGGCACAAATAAGATGGATCTTGGAATTGAAAAATGGGATAATAGGAATTTTGTTGAATGAGAATCGTATCTCGAGCAATACATCCTGCAGAATTGCTAACTGCTAAAGATAAAGATGTTGGGTAACCAATGTTAGTACTGGATTCTTCTGAACCATTTGACCAATGATAACTGCTGAAATCGCCCGCTGGAGCATGAATCGTAATGTCTGTTCCCATACAAAATGATTGATCCTCACCCAATGAAATACTAAATGGTTGAGTAAATCCAGTAACATGAATCGTATCACTTGCTTGACAACCACCAGCGCTTGTTGTCTTTACCCAATAGGTTCCAGGCCCATTTGCATTTTGATAACTCATCGTACTACCATTCTGCCATAAATACGAAGTATAACCCGTTCCCGGACTTAAATGAATATTTCCCGTTTGACAAATCAAGGTATCATTTCCTAAGTCGGGTGCATTATTTCCAATTTGTACAATTAAAGTATCATACAGCATTCCTTCACATCCTGCATCCCTCGAAACTATTAATGTCCCTGCTCCCGCGAATAGTCCACTTTGAATATTTACATGTTCAGCATCTTGAATTTGCAAAGTTCCAGCCCCAGAATAACTCCAATCGGTATTGCCGGGATGTCCACATCGAATGGTATACTGTGCTGTAGAATTTGCACAAATAAATGAAGGGCCATCAATAGTGGGTGTTAAATCGGCTGCAAAACTTGAAACAAGGTTCGGTAAACCGTAATTATAGAAATTAACAGGAACTGCTTTATCTATGAAATGACAAGCAGTCCCATTTATATTGGGAAATGAAATTTCATCTATAAAATAACTACCCGAACGAGCACAATAAATTTTACCATTTTTGGCTAATTGAAGTGAACCTAATCCATTTCCATCAGCACTTGAATTACCAATTAATTGTCTAGAAGCTAGAATTTCTTCCGGATTTCCAGAACTTAAATCTAATTGGTAAATTTCGGCTTGATGATAGGATGGCATTGAATTACTGATATACAATTTTGAGCCATCGGGTGAGAATTCAACACCATAAGGCATGGTATAAATATCTGCAGGAATAGTAAGGGCATTGCTCACAATTCCTGTTGAATTATCAAAATCGAAAAGCTGTGTTTGAGTGGGCGTATCAGATGGCATATGGATATTTAAAGCCAGTTTATCCCCTTGTGGAGAAATTTTCATACAGCCTAAAGAAGCCATTCCACCATCATTTAATGCTCCATGAGTGATCCCAACATGTGAAATTACTGGTGTGGGATCTATTCCTGAATCCGTAATTAAATAAGCATAAAATTCATCCGTTCCATAGGCATGTGAGACGTGCCAAATATCATGTCCATTACAATGTTTCACCGCCGATTGTTTTTCGCATGTAGGTGAATATAAATTCACATTTTTATCTACAACAACTCCTTGTCCATCATTCGCTGTAACATCTACAGAAGTATAAGAAAGTCCGCCGCCTGTTGGATACCATTGACCTCCAAAATGATCGGTTGTAAATACATAATAAATTGAATTGTAAGAAGGATTCGGAATAATAAGAGCTGCTTGAGATGATGAATTACCTCCCAATAATCCCATTCCATTTCCAACCAATTGACCTTGACCATTATTTACTTGTGTCCCATCTGTTATAAGTAACAGATTTCCATTTAGATCGCAAATATTTGAAACACCCTCGTTCGGGACGAAATATGGATTTGTTGTTAAATTATTAATTATTGGATTGCTTCCAAAAAAGCTTAATTCTGTCCCACTTCCAAACCACCATCTTAATGATTCTCCTCTATTACATGAGCCAACTGGGACATATATATACTGCGATGTATCAGCACAAAATCCATTAGAAGCGATTAATTGTACTTGATATTCTCCAGCACTTGGAAAATAATAATCGAGTGAATATCCACCTCCAATATAATTATCATTAACATACCATGAAGCATTTACTTGATATAAGTCTGCATTAAAATGAACGGGTTCTCCTAGTTGAGGAATTGCGGGACTATACGTTGGTTGAATTGGTATGAGTCCACATATCACGTGAAAATTTGTTTCTTGTTGACTGTAACAATTTAATTCTGAATTATAAATTCGAAATAAAACTTGATAATAGCCTACAGCATTTGTTTGAAAAGTAAATAGGCTGTCTGAACCCTGAACTTGACCATTGACAAGCCATTCGAAATGATGAGGGACGGTTGCTTGACTATATCCTTCAAGTAAAATAGATGAATTTACATATAATGTGTAAGGGGGATTATAATTGGGAACATTCGTTCCGGAAGCATATACACCACATGAATTTTCACAACCTGTTGATTCGTTTAAACTTTCTCTCGGATTATCCAACATCGCATTCATTCGATCGGATTGTCCTTGGGAAAATAAATGTTGACAAGCTTGGTAGCCATAATCCATGTAATTCACAAATAAATCAGGTTGATCTCCCAAGCCACCAAGTGATATAGCACGAAATGGATTTTGAAGTGAAGCGTCATCACTATCGGTATGACACGTATTTGCTGATAATGTGCAATTAACTGGATCTGAAGAATTATCAGGAGGTGTATCACAAACGAGATCTCCATCTAAAGCGCAATTTAAATTAGCACAACCTCCATTAAATGTGTGATAAAGACCAAGATAATGTCCTGCTTCATGAATATGTACTTTGGAATTATCGACACTACTTCCAAAATAACTGGCTTCATTTACAATTCCATCAATGGAATTCCCGTGGTTGTTGGGAAATGTAGCATATCCAGCAACACCATTTCCCATGGAAACTGAATTAATTTCATTTACTAACCAAATGTTTAAGTAGCGAGTTGGATCCCATTGGATAATGCTTTTAAGCGCTTCATCTTGAGAATCTACATTCATATTAGTAAGCTCCGAAATATGCCGTGTAATGCCTGTTGTAGGCAACCCAGTTTCATCTTGTTGAGCCAAGCAAAACTGGATATGCGTATTAACTCCATTGGCTTGACTATATGCGCCCGAATTTGAAAATGCTTGATTTAAATGTGCAATTCCTTGTATTACTAGAGCATCTGAAATGTTTTCGTCACCATTTTGATGAATAATGTGAATTACGATCGGAATCGTTCTATCTATAGATCGTTCAACATGATTAACTTGAAGGAGCGCCTGGTATAATTGATTATTTATCTCTTTCTCTTTTCCTAATAAATTGGGGTTGTTTTCTTGATTTTTTAACCGAATAAAATCACTTGCACAAGGCTGATGTGATTGTGCATGAGTTAGTTGAAATGAGAGAATAATTGAAAGAAGAAGTAATATTCGAAAGGAATAGTGAATCATAATGCCGGATTGGATTCATAAATATACATGAATTCAACACAGCAAGGGTGTGTGAAAAAATATCAGTGAAATCTAGTATGAATTTTATTCTTTATAAGTACAACACTTCCCTGCCAATCTGCAATGGGGATAAAATTTTCAGGAATTGTTTTACTAAATTCATCTACAGCTTGTTTTACCCCTTCCCAAGTATGGTTAAAATCGTGAATTAATATCATTCCTCCAGGTGCTAATAGCGGATAGAAATACTGTAAACCACTTAAAGTAGGTAAGTATAAATCAGCATCTAAATGAACAAACGCGTATGTTTGAATTGCTAAACCATTAGCTGATTCAGGGAAATAACCGGGATGAAAATGAATGTTTGATAAATCAATAAAGCGCTTTTTTACCGACTCTAAACTTGTGTCTGAGAAATTTGAAGTTGAATAACGAGCATCTTTTACTTTTTCTACCGACAAATCATTTTCCTTAAATCCATCAAATGTGTCAAATAGAAATATCGGACGACTTGAATCCATTACGTGTAACATAAATGCAGTATCGCCTTTGTAAACACCAAGTTCAGCAATGGCTCCATCAATTTTCTGTTGTTTAATTTGCTCCACAAAATACCAAATCGAATAAAATCGAACTTTATCCCGATAGCTTTTTTCAAGAGCAATTAATTCATTCGATATTTTTCCGTTTTTAACGGCATTTTCCCATGCCCAAGGCTTACTTATTTTGAACGACCATCTAGTTTCTAAAAGCTTAAAACCTAGGAAAAACAAGATGAGTATCAGAATAAGACTGATGCCCTGAATCAGATTAATGTCCATTAATAGCATTTTCTCTAAGTAATTTAGCCAAATTTAAGACAACAAAATTAATCGAATAAATGAATGCTAATATTCTGTAATTTGCCTTATGGAATCTTTCATTATTCGTCAAGCAACATCCGATGATGTATTTCTGATTTTTGATCTTTACCTTCAAGTAACAGCTCAAGACCATGGTTTAGCACGTTCTTTCCAGGAAATTAATTTAGAATACATCTGTCATTTTTCTGAACGAGCTCAAAAGAAAGGAATTCAATTATTACTCATCAACCCGAAAAATCCAAATCAAATACTCGGTGAGATACATGCTTGTCCTTCTGAGACAAACGTTTTTAAACATGTGTTGAGTGATGTTACATTAGTTGTACATCCTTCAATCCAAAGTCAAGGATGGGGGAGAAGACTGTTTCAATATCTTATTGATCAAGTAATTCACGATCATCTTCATATTACACGAATTGAATTGTTTTGTCGCGAATCCAATACACGTGCAATTAAATTATATGAGCAACTAGGTTTTTTGCAAGAAGGGCGTTTCGAAAACCGAATTGCTCTTGATGAACATAATTTTGAAGCTGATATTCCCTTAGCTTGGTTCAGGAAATAAGTTTACAACCTAAGTATTTTGTAAAACTAGAGAAATAGAATACAACAATTTTAATTCTGATAATATGGATATTTGCACTCGCTTTTTTCACTAAGCGAAATTCTTTATAACCGAATTTCATGCGAATTATCCCTTTTATTCTTAGCCTGTTCATTTCTTCCATTCATGCACAACCTTTGCAAACTGTTAAGTCAGTTGATTTAACTCGCTATGCAGGTAAATGGTACGAAATTGCATCCTATCCTCATTCTTTTCAACGTGGTTGTACTTGCACAACTGCAGAATATATAATAACCGACAAATCCTATTTACGTGTAATTAATACGTGTCGACGAGACAGTGTTACAGGTAAAGTTTCTACCATTCAAGGTCGTGTGTATGGGAATAAAAAATCGGGTAATTCAAAATTGAAAGTACAGTTCTTCTGGCCTTTTCGAGCCAAATATTGGATTATTGAATTAGCACCAGATTATTCGTATGCAGTGGTTGGACATCCAAATCGCAAATCACTTTGGATCTTATCGCGCACACCGAAAATGAACGAGGAAGTTTATAAACGAATTGTTGCAGGCTTAAAAGATAAAGGTTACGACTACGGTGGATTAGTTGTCACGCAGCAGGATTGTCATTAATTAAAATTCCATTCAAATAAAATAGCAAACATGAAAATTGACCTAGGTATTTCGGATAAAAAGCAGAAGAAGAGCATTGATCGTCTATCCATTCTATTAGCCGATGAATCAATTTTGTATATTAAAACAAGAAAGTTTCATTGGAATGTTTCTGGGAATAGTTTTATCGAATTACATCGATTATTTCAAGAGCAATATTCTGAACAAGAAATATTAATAGATTCAGTTGCTGAACGTATTGGTAAATTAGGTGGAAAGCCTATTGGCACTATGAAAGAATTTCTGGATAAAACAACGTTAGAAGAATCTCCGAATGTAATTCCTAATCAAGAAGACATGCTTACCGAATTGTTGAACGATCATGAAAAAGTTGTTCGAACTATTCGTAAGGATTTAGATCATCAGGAAGATCATTTAGATGTTGGTACGATTGATTTCTTAACAGGAATTATAGAACAGCATGAATCAACTGCTTGGATTTTGAGAAGATATTTGAGTTGATTTTATTTAGAATTATGATAAAAGTCATTCACTTGTTGAGCTAGGCTAACTAATTTTAATGCATGAAAAAGCTACAAAACAAAACCGCAATCATTACCGGAGCTGCTTCTGGTATGGGGAAAGCCATGGCCTTATTATTTGCTCGAGAAGGGGCACATGTTCTTGTTTCTGATTTGAATATAACTGCTATTGATATAGTTGTTGAAGAAATACGTAAAGAAGGAGGTATCGCATTTGGTTTTGAATGCAATGTATCTAAGGAAGAAGAGGTGAAACGTTTAATTAAATTCACCATCGGACATTTTAAAACGATTGATATACTTGTCAATAATGCAGGTGTTATGGATGATTTTATGCCTGTTGATCAAGTTAGTAATGAATTATGGGATAAAGTTCTTCATGTTAATTTATATGGTCCATTTTATACCTGTCGGGAAGTTATTCCATTGATGTTAAATCAAGGTAGTGGTGCTATTGTAAATATTTCTTCTATTGGTGGATTACATGGATCAAGAGCCGGTGCAGCATATACTGCTTCTAAACATGCATTAATTGGTTTAACTAAGAATATTGGATTCATGTATTCAGCAAAAGGAATTCGTTGTAATGCGATTGCTCCAGGAGGTGTGAATACAAACATTGGAATTGGAATGAATCCTAATCCTTTTGGTTATGAGCGTGCTACATCAGGTGCAGCTAATATGACACGTATGGGAGAAGCCGATGAAATTGCACAAACCGCCTTGTTTTTAGCAAGTAATGATTCAAGCTTTGTGAATGGAACAGTTGTAACTGCTGATGGTGGTTGGACTGCCTATTAATTAGAAGTTAAATTACATTTTAATTATTCGCCCATCCTCCATTTCAATAATACGATGGGTGCGATTGGCGAATTCTATATCATGTGTAACGATGAGCAAAGTTTGATGGAACTCTTCTGCTAATTCTTTGAATATATCAAATACATTTTCGCTATTCTTTTTATCCAAATTTCCTGTTGGTTCATCACCTATAATTAAAACTGGATCATTTATTAATGCTCGGGCAATGGCAACACGTTGTTTTTGTCCGCCCGATAACATATTCGGTCGTTTATGTGCTTCCGATTCAATACCGAGAATTTTTAATTTCTCGAAAGCTTTTGCTTCCACCTCTTTTTCGCTGTATTTCTCTAGTTTTAAACCTGGTAGCATTACATTTTTCAATACGGAGAATTCATTCAATAAATAATGGAATTGGAATACAAAACCTATTTTTTCATTTCTAACACTTGCTAATTCCAATTCACTTTTATTATTCATACTAATACCTTCTATTTTAATTTCACCTTGGTAGTTTGTATCCATGGTAGATAGAATGTAAAGTAAGGTTGACTTTCCGCAGCCTGATTTTCCAGTGATAGATACAAATTCACCTTTATCTATGGAGAAATTAATATCCTTTAGAATATCTATTGTTATCGGATCATGAAATTGTTTCGATACATGTATGGCTTCAAGTACTTTGTTGTCCATTTTATTTTCCTCTAATAATAATGACAGGATCTATTTTACTGGCTTTACGAGCTGGAAAATAACCAGCGAAATAGGTTGTTATCAGTGAGAATAATCCCCCAATTAAATAGAATTGTGGATTATAATTAATTGGGTATGTAGTTATTTTGGGTAATGCTAGTGTATTAAATGGTATTTGATCAATTAACAAGGAAAGCCCAAAGCCGAATAATAATCCTAGCAGTCCTCCGAAAATTCCAATACTCAAAGCAATTCCAACGAATATTCGTTTTACATCTTTGCCTGAAAAGCCAGCTGCTTTAAGAATTGCAATCGAGTCCATTTTCTCGTAAATCATCATATTCAGAATATTGTAAATTCCAAAACCTGCAACAATTAATAATGTTATTCCAACTGCATAAGAGATTATTGTTCTAACTGAACTACCTGTTTCAAATTGAGCATTGGCAGAATTAATATCAATAGCATTTACTTGAAATATATTTTGGAATTCTTTTGCTAATTCAGGTGCAAGTTTAACATCACGGAGTTTTATTTGAATATCTGTTATATAACTAGATGGCTTACTCAATAGTTTTTGAGTGGTTGTAATTGATGCATAACTTTGGACTTTATCAATGTCCTGAAGTCCAGTTTGATAAAAACCAATTACTTTCAATTGTACGCGTTCGCCAGATGAGGTAATTACTTGAATAACATCACCCATATTAGCCATTAACTTATCTGCAACTCCCTTTCCTAATAGAATACTATTCGGAATGTTTTTGAGATCAATTGCTTTGCCTTCAACAACATATTCTTCAAAATCGAATAATCGACTCTCCGCTTCTACATCAATTCCATTTATTATTCCTGTTAAATCGTTCGAGCCAATGGAGTAAAACACTTGAGCAGTAATTTTAGATGCAACACCTAACACGCGTTTATCTTGCTGAAGAGCTTGAATAATTGCTCCATTATTGTAAATCGAACTACGTTCACTTTTGGGTTTAATCGAGCGTATGAAATTATAGCTGTTTTTATATTGTGATATTGAAATGGGTTGAATTTTACTTGCTTCGATTTCGTTGTATAAACGTACATGTGCCGTTCGATTCATCATTAGACCATCCAATAGGTCATTTAAGCCTGTCATGAATCCTAGTAGACCAATAAACATCATAATACTAAACGTAACACCCACAGCAGCAATAAGTGTTTGCTTCCAACGTGCCATTAGCAAGGCAACCGAAATACTTACAATGAGTTTAGCATTCATTTACCCGGATTTATCAATTCATCGTTTTCGTTGATTCCTCCTAATACTTCAATCTTCTGATAATCCTTTAATCCTGTCTTGATTGCAATCGTATCTCCCGTACTTTTAATAACTAATGAATCATGTAAAACATATTTTCTTGGAACTAGAAGCGCTTTTTTCTTGGTTTGCAAAAGAATATTAGCCTCTAATGTCACATTGGGGTAGAGTAGTGTAGGTTGCTTAACAAATTCGGCTTCTACCAAAAACGATTTGCTTTGTTCATTCATGATAGGATTTATTTTGCTTACACGAGTCTCAAACACTTGTCCTTTATAACTATCTAGTGTTACCATTACAAGCTGTCCTTTTCGTATTTGTAAAATATCATATTCATCCACCTGCATTTCAAGGATGAAATTTTTAGCATCTCCAATTACACCAATCAAGGTTTGGACATTCACTAGTTCACCTTTCGTTTTCTTTAAACTATATACCAAACCATCTATTTCACTTCGTATAATGAAATCATTCTCGAGTTGATTGCTGATTTGAAGATTTTTCTTTGTTTGTGCTGAATTATAGGATAGTTGTCTTTTTAAATCGGCATGTCTTAATTTTGCCGATTGATATGCAGTTTTAGAATTTTGATAATTTAATTCAGCATTTTCATAATCTACTTTACTACCTATTTCCTTCTTCCATAAGTTAGCTTGACGAATAAATAACGCAGAATCATTTCTCATTTTAGTACGAGCCAAGACAATTTGCGATAATGCCTCAGCTAGCTTCCCTTGATTTTCATTTAAATCGGAGAATTCAGCCGATAATTGAGCATTTTCCTTGTTTATCCGCTGAACAACATTCGAGAGCACAAGAATTATATCGCCCTTATGAACCGTATCACCTTCCGAAACATATATGGAATCGATTATTCCATTCACAGTTGAATATAGTTCGTATTGACTTTTACTTTTTACAATTCCAGATGCATAAACCGATTCGGTGATGGAAGCAAATTCGGGTTTAGTTTTTTCTCTTTTATCCTTGCATGCACTTGCTAGAATAAGGAACACTACAATTAGTTTTATTTTCATTTTTATGAATGAATAATGAAGTGAAATTGAATGAATCGAAAGGAGCATTTGTTATATCATTACTTTTTTTATTTGCAAAATTTCCTTATCAACTTTACATTTTCATGCATGTAAAGTTAGTGTATTGTTATTTTTAATAATCTGAGATTTATCATATTTATATACTAATAATTGCTTCTTGTTTTACAATTTAGCTTGTTTTGAATGTCCTATAAATTTGTATTACATAGTTAAATGGAATGTGTTATTCTGAATTCTATTTTGGTATATGTGATTTATGTAATTTCTTGTTTTGACTGTGTAATTAAAGGGACGGAATAGGTGCTTCATTTGCTTATTCATTTTGATAAACCTAATAACCCACAATTATGGAAGCGATTAAAAATCACTCAACAGAGAATTTTAAAATTTCTGGCGATTGGAATGTTCAATCGAAAAACTTGAAAGAGAAATTCTCATCATTAACTGATGCTGATCTTAAATTCGAAACTGGAAAAGAGAATGAGTTGCTCACTCGTATCGAGACCAAATTGAATAAGAAACGCGACGAAGTAATTAATATCATTAAAAAAGGAATGTCTGATAAGATTTAGTTCCCCCAACTATTCTTGTCACATTAATTAGGATTGGTTTTTACCAATCCTTTTTTATTTCTATAAACTAATAATTCTGTAATAATCATTAGATATTATATAATACTAAAATGAGTTGGTTGATACACTTTTGCACTATCAATTTCACACTTAAAAACACGATCATGTCAACTATTAAAACACTCTTCGGCAATTGGAACGAAACCAAAGGGAAAATCAAGCAACAATATGCGATTCTTACCGATGACGATCTTTTATTAGTCGAAGGAAAAGAAGATGAACTTATTGGACGACTTCAAAAAAAGCTCTCTAAAACAAAAGAGGAAATTCATCAATTTATTGCTGGATTGTAATTCACATAAACACACATTTTAAATAAATAATCATGAATAAATTCATTCAAAAATTATCATTTTCTACCGTTTTATTTGCTGGAATTTTAACTGGCTGTACTTCAACGGCTTCAAAGGTTGAGAACGCAGAAGAGAATGTTAAAAAAGAACAGGAAGATGTGGTGAAAGCCAATGAAAACCTGAAAATGGAGATTGAAAATTATCGGAAAGAATCGGTTTCGAAGATTGATGGAAATGATCAAAGAATAGCTGAAGTTCGTGCACAAGCCGAAAAAGATAAATCAGCTATGAAATCAGAGGTTAAAACTCAGATTGCCGATTTGGAAAAGAAAAATGCTGAGCTACGAACGAAACTGAACGATTATCAGTCAGATAAACAAGAAGATTGGGATAATTTCAAGAAAGAATTGAATCATGATATGGACGAATTAGGAAATTCTCTACGTGATTTTGGTCAGAAAAACTTGAAATAAGCACGATTTAAACAGTTTAATTCAATATGTATGAAACATTTTCTTTTAATTATTTTCTCACTTTGTATTATTCCTCTAACTGCACAAACGAGTGGTATAGAGTTTAGAGAACGGCTGAATTTCGGATTGAAAGTAGGAGCTAATTACTCCAATGTTTTCGATTCAAAAGGTGATGAATTTCATGCCAATGCAAAATTGGGATTCGCAGGTGGAGCTTTTTTAGCTATTCCGATTGGGAAATACTTGGGTGTTCAACCTGAAGTTTTGATTTCTCAAAAGGGATTTCAAGGAACTGGAAAGCTGTTCGGTTCATTGTATGATTTTAATCGTACTACTACCTATATTGATATTCCTCTATTTGTTGCATTTAAGCCTGCTTCATTTTTCAGCATCATGGCTGGTCCTCAATATTCGTATTTGATAAAACAAAAAGATGTATTTCGTTCCGGATATACTACCATCGAACAAGAGCAAGAATTTACCAATGAGAATTTGCGTAAGAATATGCTTGGTTTTGTTTTGGGTGCCGAAATACTAGCTGATCATTTTGTTTTTGGATTTCGTTTTGGTGCCGATACGCAAACAAATAATGGAAATGGTACTAGCTCAACTCCGCGATACAAAAATATTTGGTATCAAGGAACTGTGGGATATCGGTTTTGAGAATTCAGTAAACTAAAAACGAATTAACATGGGAAATATCTTATATGCAGTAGCTGTTATTTTGGTTATTTTTTGGGCGATTGGTTTCTTGGGATATCATACTGGTGGAATAATTCATATACTACTAGTAATAGCACTTATTGCTGTTATTCTTCGAGTAATACAAGGGCGAAAACCATTGTCTTAACTGCACTGAGCACAATAAATTGATATCAAGCTAGCTCTTGGTTGTTCTTCAGCATCCGGAAAATCCCTAACTGGTTTTCCGGATTTATTATTTTTAGTCTCTCCAGAGAAATGGAAATAATAATCGTGCTAATACTACTACAATTATATTTATTGCAATTAATGCTATGATATAAGGTTGTTGTACCGAATGAGCTAATCCATCAGCAGCATTTTTTGAAAATCGGATTAATACAATCAACATCGGAATAATTAAAGGGAAACTCAAAATAGCCATGAGCGTTCCGCTATTACTTGCTTTAGATGCTATTGCTGCCACTAAAGTTAATACCGAAGAAAATCCGGTTGCTCCTAAAACTAATCCAATAATAAAATAAGGTTTATCTTGAACTAAATCACCAATAAGCAAGCTGTATATTAAATAACCTGCTATCGAAATAACCAACATTAAACCTGCATTGTAAATTATTTTTGAAAGAATTATCGCAGGCGCTCCAGCTAACGTGTAATAATATAATAATCGTCCGCGGCTTTCTGTAGCAAAGCTTTTAGATGTTGCATTTACCGCTGCAAACAGGAGAATAATCCAAAATAATGCATTCCAGGTTGGTACATCAACCACGGTTTTAAACGATAAATAACACACATATATCGTCGAGATAATATAAAGCAGTAGTCCATTAATGGCATATTTCTGCTTCCATTCCATGCGCAATTCCCGCAGCAATAAATGTCTGATTTCGGTTATTAAGGGCATGTTAGATTTCGAATGTTTCTCCTTTTTCTGGAATGAATATATGCTTAAATCCAGCCTCTTCTAATTTTGATTGATATACTTGCTGAGTGGCAATCTCACCATGTACAACAAATACCATTTTAACTTTTTCCGGATTCTGACAGCTTAACACATGCAGCATCTCCTGATAATCTCCATGAGCACTAAATGAGCCCATCACTTCAATCCGTGCTTTTACTGGGTGAACATCACCGAAAATTCGAACTTCTTGATCTCCTCGAATTAATCGCGCTCCTAATGTTTCTTCTTCGCAATGACCTACCATCAAAATCGTATTGTCGGGATTACTAACGTGATTCGCAATATGATGTTTGATTCGTCCAGCTTCTGCCATTCCAGATGCCGAAATAATAATACACGGCTCATGTAAGCTATTGAGTTTCTTACTCTGCTCCGCTTCACGTATGTAGGTTAATTTATTAAATCCAAATGGATCCGCATCGGTTTGCATGTATTCTAATACCGATGCATTAAAACATTCTGGATGATTGCGAATTATTTCTGTTGCATTAGTCGACAAAGGACTATCAACAAATACCTTAATATGAGGTAATCGCCCTTCATGTTCTAGTTTATCTAATGCATAAACGATTTCTTGCGTTCTCCCTACACTAAATGCAGGAATAATCAGCTTTCCTCTTTGAGTGACACAAGTATTAGTAACGATTTTCAGTAATTCGTCGAGTGTTTGTTGTTCTTCTGAATGTAACCGGTCTCCATAAGTCGATTCGGTTATCAAAATATCACACTGTGGAAATGCCTGTGGTGAACGAATGATTTTAGGATTCAATCGTCCTAAATCTCCCGTGAATGCTATTTTATGCCAGTAATGATCTTCTAGAATCTGCACATTTACTACAGCCGAACCTAAAATATGTCCCGCATCCGTAAAACGTAGCTTCAGTGTTTCATCTATCTCAATTTCTTCATCATATTCAACCACCACAAACTGATGCAAACAGTATTTTGCATCTTCGATCGAATAAAGTGGTTTTAACGGCGCTTTTCCTTGTGCAACGCGACGTTTATTGAGGAACTTCACATCACTTTCTTGTATATGTGCCGAATCCTCTAACATGATCGCGCACAAATCACGTGTAGCGGAAGTACAATAGATGGGTCCTTTAAATCCTTCTTTAACCAACTTAGGTATCAAACCCGAATGATCAATATGGGCGTGCGACAGTATGAGATAATTAATACTCATCGGATCAAACCCAAAGGATCGATTCCACTCGTCGCTGTCTTGTCCGTGACCTTGAAAAAGTCCGCAGTCGAGCAGTACTTTTTTTCCTTTACCATAACTGATTACATGCTTGCTACCGGTAACGGTTCGGGCTGCTCCAAAGAAGGATATATTCATGGCTCCAAACGTACAAAAAAGGACTCAAGCTACTCGTTCTAATTCATTTACTTTGCAATCCAATATTTACCCATGAAACTCGATATTCTCGCTTTCGGAGCACATCCGGATGACATTGAAATTAGTGCTGGCGGATTGATTATTTCGGAGGTGCTACAAGGCAAAAAAGTAGGATTAATCGACCTAACTCGAGGAGAGATGGGGACACGTGGCACACCCGAGATTCGGGATGAGGAATCGCGTGTAGCTGCCGAAATTATGGGTGTTTCAGTGAGAGAGAATTTAGGATTGGCTGATGGACTTTTCGAAATCAATCACGAAAATACCTTTAAAGTAATTGATGCTATTCGTCGTTATCAACCCGATATTGTCATAACAAATGCCCCACACGATCGCCATCCGGATCATGGTCGTGCCGCAACTTTAGTAGCTGAAGCGTGTTTTTTGGCAGGTTTGTTTAAGATGCAAAAAGAGGGAGTTGAGACACAAGCTTGGCGTCCTCGAGCAATATTCCAATACATTCAATTTTTACATCATACTCCACATTTCATATACGATATATCGGAAGTACTCGAAACTAAAATTGCTGCAATTAAAGCACACAAATCACAATTCTGGAATCCAGAATCAACCGAGCCGCAAACACTCATTGCTTCGGAGCATTTCTTCCAAAATCTCACTTCTCGGGCTTCTGAATACGGTATTCAATCGGGTTTTAAGTTCGGAGAACCTTTTCTAACTGTTCGATTTCCTGGTGTTCAAAGTCTAGAGGTTTTACGCTAGTCATTTCACTCGATTTCCCCTTTTAATTCTCAGCTTTCATCATGTCTTTGAGAAAGCTTATCGCATATTTGTTCGAATAGAACGTGTGTATATAATTCTATTCAATTTTCTTGGATTATAGCCAATAAAAAAGCCGGACTGCATAACAGTCCGGCTTTCTTATGAGGATATGTTTAGCTTAGTGCTTAACAATCATTTTAACGCTGCTGCTAGTAGAACCTGCAGTTACGTTAACTAAATAAATACCTGCATGAAGTTGATTAGTTGATAAAGAGATGCTGTGTTGTCCAGCAGCTACATGTTGACTATTCAAATTCATAACACGTTGACCAAGCATATTAACCACATTAACAGAAACATTTTCGCTGCTGTTAAGGTCGAATTTCAATGTTGCCAAATCAGATGCAGGATTAGGCATAACAGCCAATCCGTTCACATTTGAATTAACTTTAGCAATACCTACTTGATCGAAATTTTTGGTAACCGACATGTAAACGATATCATTCGGAATATCAAAAGGGTGAGTTGCCGCATTATCAATAGTTACAGCCGAACCTGGTGTGTAGTCTTTTTGATACACAATGTGAACGTTGTTATCTACATTACGTGCAATTGAAGCATATTGATATTCAGCTAATTGATCGAAACCTGAAAGCTCATCTCCAACGATGTCTTTGGGATCTGTCCAAGTTGCACCACCATCAGTTGATTTTTGTAAGAACAAGTGTTTGAATGAAGGACCAGTTCCTAAGTAGTAGTAATCGATACCTTCGATGTATGCAGCATAAGAAAGGTAAAGAGTATTATCTGCATCAACACCAGCACTTGGGAAGCCAGACATACCAGAACCGTAAGGTACAGTTGTACCACCAGTAAAGTAAATCGAAACATCAACTAAACTATCTCCATCACGGTCAACAGTTCCACCGATTAATTGTGGAAGTGAATCAACAGCGAAGTCTTCGTTCCAATACATGATACCATTTGCACCTGGATAGTATGATACATTCCCGTCAGTTACATCATCATTCGACATATAACCAAGACCATAGTATACATGAACTTTATCGTTGTTATCAATCACGATTGCGAAAGAACCATCGCTTGTTTCAATACGCTCTAATTCATAAACGTTGTTTGCAGTATCTACCAAAAATGAATCTACTGTACCATTACCATCAAAATCGGTTAATGTTGCATCGCTCCAAGGCTCATACTGAAAAGGAAGAACTGTGCGGCTAGTCCAAGTTTCACCATTATCTGTTGATTTCCACATTTGAACACGTGAAGTAAGATCACCAGCAACAATTGCTACTGTGTTTCCTTTCACATCCATCGCATAAGAATCACCTCCAAAACTTGCGAAAATGGTTGAATCAACACCTGGAAGCTGAACCATTAATTTATCGAAAGTAGCTCCACCATCAGTTGAACGATTGTATAACATACATCCGTTAATACCATAATAAGGTGTTCCTGTAAATGTTCCTCCAGAAGGTTCTGTAACAGCAATTACGTGAACTGTTTTTCCATCAGGACCACCCGTACGCATACGTGGCCAAATTAATGGCATTTCTGCATGTGAGTTATTAGATGTAGACCATGCTTCATCTGTTAATGAAGTGTTACGACTAACATGTAATGCATTGATTGCTGTTTCGTGAGAAACAACGATATCTCCTACGTTAGCTACACGAGCCAAAGAACCAAAACCTGTACGAAGTTCTTCAATTCGTGTAATGTTACCTGCATCTTGGTAAGCAGGATTTTTTGTCCAAGCAGTACCATCAAAATGATGATAAGCCATTCCACGATCTGTCCAAGAAGTAGATTGATTACTAAATGTCCAAATGGCAGATAAAGTACCATCTCCAAAATTCTCAATACGGTAGTTCACCGAATTGTTCGTTTGTAAATCGTACATAGTTTGACCAATAACCACTTCTGGACCGAATGATCGTCCCGGATTACTTGCCACTGTTGGATTGATTGCCTGAACAGGGAAAAGTGGTAATTCTGATGTGCGAAGGTGATTATGAACCGGTCGCTTCATCTTGATGTTTTTGAGTGCTTTGCTCGGCTCTCCAATTTGCGCTTTCTGTGCGAAGCTAGCGCTGGAAGTCAAGATAGCAGCTGCTGAAAGTAGTGCGTAGACTGTGTGTTTCATGTGATGTTTGTGTTAAAAAATCCTCAGAACGCAAATCTAACGATAAATTAATATGAATGACGTGCAATTAACCTGAAGTCAGACTTAATGCAAAAAAATTACGCTTTCAATTGAGCGAGTTTCTGCATCCAAACAGCGAAACTAATAAACTTAAAAACTCTTCCGGTATCAGCATCACCAGTAGGATTGAAGAGATTAGAATACTCGTTTTTAATTTTATCAACTTGTAGAAAAGGAGCGAGAACCTGATTAAATTGTTCCTGGAAATGAGGGGCAATCTTCTTGATCCACTCATTATTGGGAGTTGTATATCCTTGCTTATCGGTTCTATTTTTTATTGCTTCTGGTAATACCGATGTCGAGGCATCTCTCAAAAGTGCTTTTAATCTAGAACCATGCATTTTATAAACAGCCGGAACCGAAAATAGATACTCTATCAATGGTAAATCATCGGCAAATGGTGTTCGAGATTCGATTCCATGCCACATCGCACATCGATCTTCACATTTCAAATAACCTTTCAATGTTGTATTCTGCATCTCAAGCGCTAAACGACCATTTAAATCATCGGTCCGATATTGACGTTGTAATGCAAATCGCTGGATATGCTGGTTAAAAAAATCCTTGTCGAGGTATGAGTTTTCCTGGAAATAGGATTGGTAAAAACGGGAACTTAAACTCACCGGCATGCGAAAAGCTAAATCGTAACGCGCCTGTTGGTGTGCATGAAATTTTAAACCCGATCGCAAATTCATCCCTTGCTGCATATCGCGAATCATGTCCATTACCGAAAGTCCTTGCCAGAAAAATGAACGATGTGGCTCATATCCTCCAAATAACTCATCACCTCCTTGTCCGTCTAATACTACCTTAATTCCACTTTCCTTCACCAATTGCATCACTCGATATTGCGCGTAGGTGCTTGTCGACCAAATAGGTATATCCTGACAATATGTTAAATCTTCTAAATCTCGAATTAATGTCTCCGAATCGGGTTGAACATGATGCGAAGTGGCATTAATCGATTGAGCCATTTTATCAGCCCAATGCCCTTCATCTACTCGATTACCAGGGAAAACGGCCGTATATACATGTATGGGGATTTCGGCTCCTAAATGTTTCCTCATCCAACCTACTAATGCCGAAGAATCAAGTCCGCCACTTAAACATGAGCCAACTGGGACATCAGCACGTAATCGCAAACGAACGGCATCACTGAGTAATTCACGAATGGTTTCGGTATGAAGTTGATGTTGAGATTTACTCCAAGTCTCATTTTCATGATTTACTTCAAGCGTATACCAAGTTTTAATTTGACATTGACCCGTTTTTACTTGGTAATGCAATAAACATCCGGCAGGTAATTCATCAATTCCTTTTAAAAAACCTTGGGCTTGATATTCGATTTGACTAAACACAAAATAATCGAAAACAGCATCGGGATTTACTTCTAAAGGCACCCAATTCAAGCCGAGTAGCGCTTTTTGTTCGGAAGCAAATGCCAGTGTTTTACCTGTGTGGTGATAGTAGAAAGGCTTTACACCAAACCGATCGCGTGAAGCAAAAAATGTTTGGTTGATGGTATCGTAAATTCCAAAAGCCCACATTCCATTAAACCGATGCAAACAGGCTTCACCCCAATATTGATAGGCTTGAAGTATAACTTCTGTATCGCTGCGCGTGATGAAAACGGCTCCTAGTTTTTCTAATTCTTCTCGTAATTCGATGTAATTGTAAATTTCCCCGTTAAAGGTTATCCAGTAACGTTTATCAACGCTACACATGGGCTGATGTCCAGTTGCTTCTAAATCGATAATGGCTAAACGTCGATGCATGAAACCTACATCGGGGCGAAAAGGAACTTGAGGATTGGAATCACTTGGGCTCCAGGCTAAATTTTGAGCAATACAGGTAGAAGCAGTGTCCTTGCTGGCTCGTGGTAGGGCAATCTGCTCGGAGAAAAAGACAAAACCATCACCGTCGGGACCACGATGAGCAATGGTTTGACTCATTCGGTATAAATCGTCCGGATTAATTCCTTCGGGAGATAGAATGCCAGCTATTCCACACATGATTAGCTACGGGCAAGTGTTATGCGGAAACTTTTTTCGGGTTTGCGCGGATAATGTCGAACGCCACGTTTCACTTCAAATGGAAGGTAAGCTGCACAAAGCGTGTTGGATATGGCGCAAAGTTGTTGGCGTTTTTCGGGTGGACATCCTTCCAAAATTGCATGAGCTACATTCCAACGTACTTGTTCGGGCGAATTTCCGTAGTCGTGCCAAACGATAATTCCAGTAGGACTTACTAATCGAAATGCCGTTTGCGAATCCTGAACTACGCTATCGTAATGATGATCACCATCGACGAAAACTAAATCCATCTTCCCTTCAAACGAGCTGAAATCGAAACTTCGCGAATCACCGTGCAGGTGTTGAATATTCGGAAATGCTTGAGAATAGTGACCATGCAGAGCTATGTAGGATTCTTCCCATTGACGGGCACGCATCTGTTCGGCACTGAGATTTAGTGTGTAACAAGTTGGGATGATATCGGCTACATTACTCACGCTTTCTCCTCGCCAAGTACCAATTTCAAAATAAGTTTGAGCATTGATTTTCTTAGCTAGAATGCGAAGAAGAGCAAGATCGGTTGGTAAAGATCCGCCATCGAGAAATGCAAATGGACTAACAACTTCTGTTTCACTCGTCCATAATTCTTGAAAGGAAACTTCTGCTAAACCATCAGGGAGTTTAAATTCTTGCTTAACAGCTGTTTCGTGCAAATCTTCCTCATCAATCAAGCGATTTAATAAAGCCGGATTCTTTATCAGCAGAGCTAATCCGCGAGATAATTTAGAAAGTTTTCGGGTGATGGAGGACATATTTCAGCGGACTTTGCTGCGAAGCTTTTGGATGAGTAAACCCAAATCAGAAAATCGAGGTAACAATTCACGAAGAGCTACGCCGCTGTCGGATTTAAAGAGCCAAATAACGGAAAAAAATGTCGCCATATTGGCAAAGGTGGTGACAAGAGCAGCCTGATGTTCGTTGATACCTTGTTTTTGAGTTGCAGCTAAAAAGAGGAAACCGATTAGCGTTACAAGCAAACCGGCAGTAATTGCATAATTGTTTTTCATGAATTGTCCCGTGCCTGAGAAATAATGTCCCAAAATCAAGTATCCACTGATAAACACCACGCCAGGCATGAGAAAATAGAGATTTTCCTTCACCGGTAAAAAGGCATCTCCGAACAGCAAACCGAACACCGAAGCTGGAAGCAGACAAATAAACAATCCAGCAGCAGAAGTCACTAAGATGCTTGCCCGAAAAAGCGGAACCGTTAATTCTATTGCTTTTGCTTTATCGTTTGAATTGGCAATTGTACCATATTGAATAGTTGCGATTGAAGTCGCTAACATCCACATGGCCTCTGCAAGCGACACTGCATTGGAATAAATACCAAGCGCAAAGGCAGGTAAAAGAAAATAGGCAATTCGCTGATTGCTAAACTGTAACATGTGACCAAATTGATTGGCCGAGGAGAATTTGAGAAGTGCTTGCAGACTTTTTTTGAAGGATAAATTTTCACCCACTTTAGGAAGTCGAAGTAGAAGAATGAGTGAAATGATCCAAGCTGGTAACCAACCCGAATAAAGCGCATACATATAATGAATAGGCTTTGGATTCCACCAAATATAAGCTGCGAGGGTGCTTACCGTGAGAATGGCTGTTAGGAAATTGAGGATATTGACCAGCTTAAACTGCTCACGACCATTTAACAAATGCAATTGTTGATTCATGCTAGCATTGAGGAACGACAAACCTGCAATGTGCCAGCCATAAAATTCAAATAAATCGGGACGAATCCACCAAACGACAAGCGGGGCGAGAAGGCTCCAAGCAGCAGTCCATGTCCAGGCGGGAAACAGCAGATTTTTCAGCCGATAGCGGGGAGAAAGGTAGACCATTGCGGCACCGCCCATGAAATCGCAAATGAGCTGAACACTCGTAACAATAACAAGTATGAGTGTGGCGATACCTTTTCCTTCAGGACCTAATTTGCGCGATAATAGGATGATTGTTCCGAAGTTGACTGCAGCCGTGGCAAGTCGGCTCACAAACGTGAACAACATCAATCTTAGCATGCAGCAATAATCTTAGTATAGAGTGCCAGAAGTTGATTCGAAACAGCTTGATAGCTGAAATTCGTTACGGCATAGGTACGAAGCTCGGTTGAATTATAGCTAGTATATCGACTTCTAAATTCGAGGATGGCTTTTTTTAGTCCAAATTCATCCTCCCGATTAAATAAGATTCCTCTGCTTTCATCTATTATTTCAGGAATACCACCGATTGCTGGTGAGATCACCGGAATGCCACAAGCAAGAGCTTCCAATATCACCACTGGTTGGTTTTCGTAGCGACTGTTGAGTATTAAAGCATGCGCTTTTTGTAATTCCTGAACCAGTTCTTCCCCTTGAAGTTTCCCCTTAAAATCTACCCCACGAAATGTTAATCCTAATTCATTGGATAAACGCTTTAATGCAGATTCGTCGTTGCCACCGCCAATTATCTGAAGTTCTAAATTTGGTGCTTCACGTAATGCAGATTGAAATGCCTTCAATAAACCGGTCACATCTTTCTGAGCATCATCTAAAGATGAAACGTGTACTAAACGAATTTTATCATCAACAGGTTTTCCAGGAACAAATACCTGAGTATCCACCACATTTGGAACAACAACATAGTTGCCTTTCAAGCCTTTGTTTTGCATTGCCACTTGAAGTTGATGACTTACCGGCGCGACAAATGCAGCTTTGCGAATCGTTTTTCGAGTTACGCGTTTAAGAAGTGAGCCAGTATAGCGACCATCTTCGGGTTGATAACCTGTCCAATGTTCTGTAACACCGTATGGAACTTTCAGTTTTTTACTAAATAAACGAGCAATTTTGCCAAGTGGCCAAGGAACATGAAGATGGATTAAATCAGGTTTTCCATTCCAATCAATAACTTTTTCTAGTCCGAATTGATAGTGTTTGCGGATTTGTCGCCAATTTTTCCATTTCCGAAATAGACTGAAACCACCTACACTGCGACCATAAGAAACGATGAATTCATGTAGGTTTCCTTCCGATTTACGATCAAGACGAAATTCGCCTTCTTTTAATTCGGGATCAGCAAAAGCGTGTAATACAGTCACTTTGGCTTGTATGGCAACAGCCTGAGCATGTCGGCGAATGAAGATACCGAGCGTGGGTTCTTTCTTACTGGGATACCAGGAAGCTAGGAAAAGGACGTGTATGGGTTTTTCTCCGCTCACAGCATACAAATTCGTCGCTCAAATTACGAATTATTCAACCGGCGATACTGAAGCAAAACGGAATTACCAATAACAAAAACATCCGAGAAAGCCATCGAAAATGCGGCAATCATGGGTTGAAGGAATCCTGCAGCAGCGACCGGGATCGCGATAGTGTTGTAGAAAAATGCCCAAAAGAGATTTTGGTGTATCGTACGTAAGGTGCTTCTACTAAGTTTCACAGCTAATGGTAGTCCATCGAGCGAGCGTTTTTGTAGCAAAATAACTTGAGCCGAACCAAGGGCAACTTTACTGGCTTCGGTTAGTGAAATACCTACCGAAGATAGATTTAAAGCAGGTGCATCATTCACACCATCTCCAATCATAGCAGTTGGTGCTTCTTTGTTCAATTTGCCAATTATTTGAAGCTTATCCTCGGGTGATTGAGAACTGTAGACTTCCTGAATACCCGTAAGTTTCGCAACATCCTGACATTTTCGGTCGCTATCTCCACTGAGCATGACAGTTTTAATTCCTAAAGCATGCAAAGCCTCGATCGATTCTTTGCATCCAGGTTTGAGTTCATCTGCTAAACGAATAGCCGCAATGCAGGTTGAATTTTGTAAAAGAAATAAGTCGTATTTATTGGCTAGTTCTTTATCATCAATCAATCGCCCTGAACCTAATTCAAATTCTTGAAGGTCGGCTGTTAAGGCTTTCATTCCAAGTCCTTTGGTTTCTTCAATATCATTGAATGTGATGAGCGGACCTGTTCCCAAGTATTTAACGAGCGAGCGAGCGATAGGGTGGGATGAATGCGATTCAAGTGAACGTATTATAGAACGTACATATTCCTCATCGACCTGATTAAACAGATCAAGTTTTTCGATTGTAAATTCTCCCGTAGTAAGTGTGCCGGTTTTATCGAGCACAATGGTTTTAACTTTTGCTAAATGCTCAATTGCTGCACCGTCTCGAAATAGAATTCCAGCTTTTGCAGCCCGTCCAATTCCTGCCATGACAGCTGTTGGAGTAGCAAGTCCCATTGCACATGGACAAGAAATAACTAAAACGGCTATTGCTCTGAGCAGACTTTCCTGCATGGTGTTTTCAAGTGCTACATAAGTAACCAACCAGGTAATGAGTGCAATTGCAATAACAACTGGGACAAATACTGCACTTATTTGATCACCTAAACGTTGAACCGGAGGTTTTTTGGATTGGGCAGATTTAACGAGATCGATGATTCCGGCCAGCACGCTTTCTTTTCCAGTTTTCATGGCGCGCATGCGGAATATGCCTTTTTCGTTGATTGTTCCTCCAGTTACGGAAGATCCAGGAAGTTTCTCAACAGGCATACTTTCACCGGTGATGAGTGCTTCGTTTACAAAACCACTCCCATCTTCTAAAATTCCATCCGCTGGGATTTTATCGCCATAATTCACCAAGAGCAAATCGCCAGGAACGATTAATCGAGCCG
>Ga0209097_10000705_pt1 | contig 30935 bp, 28 predicted proteins | sample AD_UKC052_MetaG_FD_184419 | JGI IMG/M metagenome (GOLD analysis project Ga0209097, IMG submission 184419) | Active sludge microbial communities of municipal wastewater-treating anaerobic digesters from USA - AD_UKC052_MetaG (SPAdes) (version 2) | ecosystem: Engineered > Bioreactor > Anaerobic >... | reverse complement strand
AAGAAGCCCAGTGCAAGCAGCGAGTCCAGCGTCTATCGCATCACCGAGGTGATCGGCACCAGCGCCCAGTCCTGGGAGGGGTAGTCGTACTTTTCGTGCAGATTGGTGCGCTTTGGCTTGAAGCCCAGCATCCATGCGGGTTCCCGGCGGTCGCCACCCCCGCAAGATGAGCGCCCGACTGCCTTGGCGGCGGCCGTGGCGGTACATTGACCGCCCACCTGCCGCTGCCCACTGCCATGCCCGCCTTCGCCCTGCGCTTCGTCGGCCAGGAGGCCTTGCCGCCTCGCCTGAGTGAGTTCGACCGGGAGCAGTTCTTTACGCTCACGTCAGCGGACGTGGCGGCCATCCGGGAGCAGTTCCGCAGCGACCACCGCCTGCCCGCCGGGCTGATGCTCATGTTCATGCGCGTTGCCGGTCGACCGCTCGACGGTTTCAATGTGCTGCCGCGAAATCTCCTGCGGCACACCGCCCAGGTCCTGGCCGTCTCACCGCCGTCCATCGCCAGCCTGCGGTCGATCTATAAGCGCCGGCAGACCCTTTCCAAGCACCAGCTCTGGGCCAAGACCCACCTGGGCCTGCGCGAACTTGAAGTCGACGACGAAGCCGCACTGACCGCGGCCCTGCTGGCCCAAGCAGCCGAGGTGTCCCACGCCGATGACCTGGTCCAGTCGGCCAGCCACTGGCTGTTCACGCGGCGCATCCTGATCCCAGGAGCGCGCCGCCTGCAGGATTGGGCTCGTGACGCATTTGCAGCGGTGGAGGCGCAGATCCTGGGCGCGGTCAATGCCGCCGTGCCGCCGGCAGCGGCCCAGAAAGTTGTCGACGCCGCATACAGCGCTCGGGCAGGCACCGACACGACGCACCTGGAGTGGCTGAAGACCCCGTCGAAGCGTCACGGCCCTAGCACTCTTACTGAAACCATCGACAAGGTGCGCTACCTCAAGGAGCTCGGTGCACACGACTGGAACCTCAGCGCCGTGTCGCTGGCCAAGCAGCAGGCCTATGCCCGTCAGGTCCAGGCCAGGCGCCCCGTGAAGACGCGGGAGATCAAGCCAACGCGCCAACTGATTGAGTTGGTCTGCTTCCTGCGAGTGACGCTGCTCGAACTCACCGACGTCGCCCTCTTGCAATCCAGCCGGCGCAGCCAGCAACTGTTCCGCGAGGCGGCGGATAAGGCCCAGTCAAACCGTGTCCGGGGCACAACAGGCCTGATCCAGCAGGCGGCCAAGGCACGATCCGTCCTGCACGACGAATCGAAGACTTGGCAGGCGCGAGTCCTGGAGGCCAGAGTCTTGCTCGCCGAGCTCGGCCAGGCTGCCAACGGCAGCTTTGTGTCCCTGGTTCGCAAAGCTCTGGCGGAAGACAGCCAGCGCGTTCACGCCTGCCTGGCGGCGCTGAAGGATCTGGACTTCGGTGGCCGCCCCGGCGATCCGGGCTTCGAACAGTGGCAGTCCTGGTCGGACCTGCAGCGCCAGGGTGTAACTGAGCTGAAGGAGGGCGTGCCGCTACCGGATGTAGGCGCAGCCTGGCACGGCCTGGTCCGCGATCTGGACCCTCGCTCAGGGTTTCGGGCGTACGAGGCCTGCACGATGATGTCGCTGCGAAAGAGCCTGCGCCGAGGCAGCGTTTGGCTGGACCACTCGCTGAGTTTTCGGGAGCGAGACCAGATGCTCATCCCGCCGGCGGATTGGGCCGTGCAGCGGGACGAACAGGCCGAGTTGCTGGGCATGCCCAAGTCCGCGGCCGACTTCCTGGAGCCATTGCTGGCGAACCTGATGGCGGGCATGTCGGCGGTGGCAGAGGCCCAGCGGCGCGGCAAGATCGAGATCGGCGCCGACGGCATGCTCCATCTGCCTGCGATCACGGCACTGCCGGATCAAGCCGAGCCGGTGCGCACGCGCGAAACCATCTATAGCCTCATCGGCAGCGTGCAGTTCCCGGACCTGCTGCTGGAGGTGGACGCTGCCACCGGGTACAGCGAAGCGCTGCTCGGCCACCGCGCACAGTCCACCAACGAGCTCGTGGCCCTGTACGGCGCGTTGCTGGCGCACGGCACCGATGCGGATGCCAAGGGCGTGGCGTCGATGATCCCTGGCGTGGAGCCCACGCAAGTCACGGTGGCCATGCGCGCCCTGGAAGGCAGCGGCCGTTTGCGCCGAGCCAATGAGCGCGTGGCCGAGTTCCAGAGCCGGATTCCCATAGCGGCGCTGTGGGGCGAGGGCGACAAAGCGTCAGCGGACATGATGTCGCTGGACGTGTCTCGCCACTTATGGAACGCGCGTGTCGATCCGCGCAGGCGTACCTATGCCGCTGGCCTGTACACCCACGTGCGCGACCGCTGGGGCATCGTCTACGACCAGCCCATCGTGCTCAACGAACGACAGGCCGGCGTTGCCATAGAGGGCATCGAGCAGCACAACAGCGCCGCAGACAGGATTCGGATCTCGCTGCTGGCGGTCGACACCCACGGCTACACGAATCCGGCGATGGCCATCGCCAAGCTGCTGGGCTTTGATCTGTGCCCCCGCCTGCGGGATCTGGCCGAACGCAAGCTGTACCTGCCTCGTGGATTCACCGTCCCCGATGGATTGGAGGTGGTCACCGTCCGACGCGTGTCTTTGGCCGCCATCGAACGCGGCTGGGATGAATTGCTGCGCCTGGCGGCGTCGATCCGTTCGGGACGTGTCTCCGCTACGCTGGCGTTGCAGCGCTTCGGGTCGGCCGCTCAGGGGGATCCACTGCACCGGGCCGCGGAGCACCTGGGCCGACTGCTGCGAACCGTGTTCCTGTGCGACTACATCGGCATCGAGGACTTCCGGCGCGAGATCCATACCTTGCTGAACCGGGGTGAGTCGGTGCATCAGCTGCAGCGCGCCGTGTACTCAGGCAAGGTAGCGCCCGAGCGTGGCAGGCGCCGCGACGAGATGAAGGCGATCTCCGGTTCGCACGCCTTGCTGACGAACATTGTTCTGGCCTGGAACACCGCCCGGATGCATGAGGTGGTCGAGAGGCTCAAGCGAGACGGGATCCCGGTCGACGACGACTGGCTGCGCCGCATCGGCCCAGCTCACTTCTCGCACATCAACTTCCGCGGCACGATGAAATTCGGCGTCGAGAAGTTTGCTGCGGCGCTGATCCAGCGCACGCCGGGCCAGGCAACTCGGATGGCTTCCTGACGAGGAACGCTTCGGCATCCCTGGACCTGGAGAAACGCGGTCAGCGGGGCGAGTTGACAACCGTTGTCAAACCGCCCAAGATCTCGCCATGAGTCGCCAAACCATGAGTTTCGCCTTGCCCGAGTCGATGCGGGAGTACATCGACAACCGGGTCGCCGCTGGCAACTACGGCAACACGAGCGAGTACATCCGCGACTTGGTCCGGCGCGACCAGGAGGAACAGGCCAAGAAAAGGCTTCGCGATCTCATCGAAGAGGGGCTGGCATCCGGGCCCGGCCGTCGTCGCACCAAGGCGGACGAGAAGGAACTGCTGGCGATCGCTCGCGGCGAGATCGATTGAAGCCGGCCGTTCTGCGCCCGCAGGCGCTGCGCGATCAGCAGGGCGAGGTCCGCTACTACCGCAAGGAGGGTGGCACCCGCGTGGCGGTGAAGCTGGCCAACGCCACAAACGCCGCACTTGACCAGATCGAACTCGACCCAGGGATCGGCTCGCCGACGCTTGGAAAGCTCCTTGGTATTCCAGGGCTTCGGACCTGGCGGGTCTCGAAGTTCCCGCTGCTCTGGTGCTACTTCGAACTCGGGGAGTACCTGGATGTGGTCCGGCTGCTGGGCGAGCGCCAGGACATCGCCGCGATCTTGGGCAACGAGTTCGCTTCGAACTGACGATACTCGCGTCCCGGCGTGCATGGGGCTGAGGCCAATGACCAGTCTACGGCGGCCTGTTCGTCAAGTTGGCTGGCCGGAACCAACCCTCTGCTGCCGATGGCCGAGACGACGTGGACGTCGGCGATGCAGCGGAAAGCGGCCGGTCACCTCTGGGCGGCTTCGGTGCCCCAGAGCGAAAAACTCGGGTGCCGGTCAGCGGTCGTTCGTGTGGGGCGGCAAGCGACCCCTATGCACATGTCTCGACTATGCACAGGTGCCTCGAGATTGCCGGCGACGGGCCCTGCAGCGATGCGGCATTCAGCCCGGCGTGTTGTGCGCATAGTTACAGCGTTTGCAGGAACCGCAGCAGCGAGTCTGGCGCCTTGTAGCGGCCCATCTTGGTGTCTGGCGCTTCCAGCCGTGCGAGGGCCTTCTCCTTCATCGCCAGGTCGGCCTCAACGTATCGATGGGTCGTTGTCGTGCACTCGTGGCCGAGCCACAGGGCGATCACGTTGAACGGCACGCCCGACTGCAGCAGGTGCATGGCACTCGTATGCCTGAGCGTGTGCGGTGAGACGCGCTTGGCGGCCAGGCCGGGGTGCTCCGCTGTGGCGCGGGCCACCGCAAGGCTCAGGCGCTGCGTGACGTTCGATCTGCACATGGCCTGACCATCCCGGTTGGGCAGCAAGGCCGCCTCGCCACGCAACACCGGGTTCAGCCGAAGCCAGGCGCGTATCTCGACCACCGTGGATTTCCACAGCGGGATCGATCGCAACTTGCGGCCCTTGCCGTGCAGATGCACGCAGGCACCCCCGTCCAGGATGACATCCACCACGCGCACGCCGATCATTTCGGAGACCCGCGCGCCGGTGTTGTAGAGCATAGCCAGCAGCAAGTGGTCTCGCTGCGATGACCAGCTCTCGCCCGGTTGTCCGAGTACCGCCAGCATCTCTGGGCGTGTCAGGAAGCCCAGCATCGGCCGCTCGAAGCGCTTCATCGGGACGGCCAACGCCCGCTCGATGTCGTGCAGCGCAGTGACATCACGCCGAGCAGCGAACTTCAAGAACGCGCGCAGAGCCGTGAGCCTCAAGTTGCGACTGCGAACCGTGTTCTTGCGGCCTTGCTCCAGATGGTCGAGGAATGCCAGGATCAGCTCGGGTCGTAGGTCGGCAAGCTGCATCGCCGTGGGTGCCTTGCCCAGCTTGTGGCTGGCGAAGCCCAGGAACAACGACAGCGCATCTCGGTAGCAAGCCACCGTGCGCGGGCTGACCGCCCGCTGCGCGACCAGGTACTCGGTGAAGAACTGCTGGACCAGCGCCGGGAATGACGGCGGCGTCGGAGTGGCTGGCTTATTCATCGCCGGCCCGCGCTTGTGACATGTACGCCTCGAACCGCCCTGCGGCCAGCGCCATCAGTTCCGGCACCGCCGAGAGATACCAGTAGGTGTTGGTCACCATCGCGTGCCCGATGTAGGTTGACAGCGACAGCATGGCCTGGTCGATGTCCACGCCCTGGGCGTGCCACTCCACGATGCGTCGAACGACGAAGGTGTGCCTCAGATCATGGATGCGCGCGGCATGGTGCGATCCACGATTGGGCCAACCGAGTTGCCGTCGCAACTCACCGAAGACGCGATGCACCTGGCGGTCGCCCAGGGGCAGGCCATGCAGTCGCCCCCGGCTGCCGACGAAGAACGCGGTGTCGTCGTTGTAGGGCTCGCCCGCCATGTCGCGCTGCTGGCGATATCGACGCAGCGCTTCGAGGGTGCTGTGATGCACGGGCACCTGGCGCGACTTACCGAACTTGGTCAGGTGGATGCTCAGCATGCCGGTCTTGAGATCGACGTCGGCGTTCTTCAGCGACAGCGCTTCGCTGATCCGCAGGCCCGTCGAGGCGATCAGCCCGAACAGCGTCTCGAAGATGACGCCGCGAAGGCTGGACGCCGGCCCGAGCCGCCTGGCACTGGCCAGCAAGTCGATGACCTCCTGCTCGGTGTAAATATGGGGCGCCTTGCGCTCGGGCATGCGGCCGAAGACCGTGTCATCGGGAACTTCGGTGTCGGGCTCGAACTGCTGCAGCCAGCGCACGAACGTACGAAGCCTCTTCAGGCGCCGCGCCCATGTGACCGGGTCCGTGCTGCCGTGGCTGTCGCGCCGCGCCCAGTCCGTCATCACCTCGACCGTCAACGGTCCGCAATGACCAATATCGTGGAGGTGGCGAGCAAAGCTGCGCAAGATGCAAGCCTCGCCGCGCGCAGAGAACCCCAGACCATGGCGCTCGACCAAGAAGCGCTCGACGCGCGACTTGAAGGGCATGGCAGCGCCGCTCATGACGCACTCCCAGGCCAGGGCAAGGCCACCACAGCAAGGCTGCGGCTGTCCAGCTTGGCGTAGACCATCGTGGTGTTCAGCGAGCGGTGGCGCAGCACGTCGGCCACCTCCTTCAAGGACGATCCGCTGGCAAGCAGGCGGTTGGCCATCGTGTGCCGCAGCAGGTGCGAACGGGTGTAGGGCAAGCCAGCGCGGGCGTAGGCCTGGCGGATGGTGATGCGGATGAGGTCCGCGCCAATGGGGGCGTCACGCGGCGCCACGTTGCGCACGAAGATGGCGCGGTTGGTTGTCTTGGGGCGCTCCAGTTCCAGGTACTTGGCGATGGCCTCGCCGGTGGCCACGGGCAGCGGCAGGATGTCGACGCGACGGCCCTTGGTGTGGCGCAGCGTGATCGTGCCGGCATGCCAGTCAATGTCGTCCAGGTTGAGCTGGGCGACTTCGATGCTGCGAAGCCCAAGATCGAGGGCGCAGCGCACGATGGCGCACGCCCGCCGCATGGCGCGGCAGGGGTTGTTGAGCGAGCCGACCAACTGGGCGACTTCCTCGTCGGTCAACTTCTTGGGCAGTGAAGACAGGGCCCAGTTGGCCGGGTAGGACAGTGCGCCGACCAACCCGTGGACCAGATCTCCCAGCGAGGCGCGGTAGCGGAAGTAGCCGCGCAGCGAGGACACGACAGACCCCGCGCCGGCAGGCTTGCTGTGCAGCGCGGCCTGCTCGGCGAAGAAGCGCCGGACGTGCTCGGGCGTGATGGCGGCGATGTCGACGGCGTTGCCATCGAAGCGCTCCGTCAGCAGTCGTCCCACGATCCTCAGCGCCATGGCTCGCGTCGTCGGAGCAAGTCCGCGCACGTGATCCATGTGATCGTCGTAGCGGCGCAATTCCTCATCCACCGGCCTCGTGCTGACTGGCGGCTGCGCAATGGCACCTTGCGCGCGAAGTACGACGAGCAGGTGCCCAAGCGCTGCGCTGTGATCGGCGCGGTCGTGACGCATCTGCCCAGTACACGCGCAGCTCGGCAGGTGGTCGTCAAGGAAGATGGCGACCGAGACTTCGTCGATCCTGGCCAGCGGCAGTCGCCGCGTGCAGACCCAGCGCGCGAAGTGCGTCACTTCAGCGACGTAGCTGGAAACGGTGTGCGCGGCGTACCTGCGCTCGGTCAGGTGACGCTTGAACGCGGCGGCGTGAGGCCCGATGGGACTAGCGGCGAGCCAATCGACCTCGATGACGCGTGAGCGCTGAGCGGTATCCATGGTGATCTCCTAAAGTGGGACCACCAGTGCGCTCCGATACCGAAACTATGTCCAGTTCGGCAAATGGCCACCCCGTCGGATGCCGCGCCGATGATGCCGCCGTGCCATCAGCGCCAAGTCACCTGTGCATAGTCGAGACATGTGCATAGGGGTCGCTATGCAGAGCTCTCCATAGCGACCCTTTGCGGAAGTTCATGCCGCGCAAGTCAGCGCCACAAAGCTGCCCCAGCTCGCGTGAGGAACAGCGGCCAAACTCAACCCAGTGTCTTCGCACCATTGGGCCTTTGCGAGGAGTTCAACGCGACCGGGGAGGTACCTGGTCACGCAATCACGTTGACCGATGCCTGAACAGAAGCGCAAGTCCTGCGCAGCCCAACGGCGGCAACGAGTGCTTAGCGCTGCAACTCCAGCATCTGTTGCCAAAGCGCTCGGTAGGCGGGGTTATGTATGCCTTCGCCGTGTGCCTGCGCGCCCTGCACGGGTTGCGCAAGACCGTGAATCTGCGATGCCGTCAGCCCCAGGCGCTGGTAGATGCGTTCCATGGTGGCGGCCTGTGCTTCCTGAACATGGAAGGTGCAATGCCAGCGCTGCGGTGGCGTTTCGCTCGCGCGTGAGTACCACTGGGCGATGTCGCCGCCGGGCCGGTGGTCTCAGCCGCCCGAGAACATGATCACCCCGGCCACGCGCCGCGTCTGGGCGATGAAGGCGGCCATGCCGCCGCCTTGTGACTGGCCGGCCAGCACCAGGCGCTCCCAGCGCGGCGCGTCGCCGTTCAGGTACTGGTCCCAGCGGCCGGCGGCATCGGTGCGCGCCAAGTGCTGCAGCAGCCGGGTCAGGCGCGGCACGATCGCTTCCTCAGGGTCGATCGGCCACCAGGCTGGTCTGCGGTTCACCCCAGGCGCGGTGTTGTCGCAAATGCCTGGCGCAGGCCGGTTGTGCGCGCAGCGTCGCGCCCGCGCAGACCTGCGACACCGCCGGTGTGTTCAGGTAGGACAGGGCTAGCAGCCGGTAGCCCCGCTGTAGCGCTGCTTCATAGAAGAGCTGCGGCCCGCTCTCCGGTTTGCCGCCGGTGCCCCCCAGCCAGACCAGCAGCGGCGCGTCGTCGGCTCCAACTTCGTAAATCACGAGGTGCGCGGCGTCGGCGACGGACAGGCGCGCGTCCGTCGCATGGGGCGCGATCAGCAAACGTTGCTCGGCCGCCAGTGCGGTTGCCGACAACACCAAGAGCAGGCCGCTGGCCAACCAGCGACGCCAGGAGGCAGACCTCATTTGGACTCCTCCATTCACGGAGCCGGTGAAGGTCCGGCCTGGACAGATATTAGTGGCCAGCCGGGCCTTGCCGCTTGATCATTGCCGTGTGCCCAGCAGCCCCAGGGCTCGGCTCGCGTGAACGCGCCGGGTTGTTTCATCCGACGTCCCAAGCCGTCGGTCGTCGATGCCCGCTGATGGCCGACCAGAGCCGGTGAGCTGCCGATCGCGAGATGCGGCGATGCAGTGCATACCCGAGTCCGGGGAACTAATTCCAGCAAGGATCGAGGATCGCGCCTGCTGCCAGCAATTGCGCGCGCAGCGCCTCGACGTTCACCGCGCGTGCATCGCCGCCATGAGCGAGACTCGCGACGGCGCCTGCGCCCGCCGCCTCCCCCAGTGCCATGCAAGGTCCCGCCACACGCACGGATGCTTGCGCCGCGTGCTCCGCGGAAAGGTTACGTCCCGCGACCAGCAGGTTATCGAATCCGCGCACCACGAGACAGCCCCAGGGAATGCCGTACCACTCGCCATCCGGTAGGAACTCCCAGCTCGTCGTGCGGCCGCGTCCGTGGTTCTCGAGCGGCCACGAGGAAATCGCGATCGCATCCGCGGGCTTTTCACATGCGCGCACTTGCGCCTCCGTGAGCACGGCGTCGCCATGGATGAGCCGAGTCTCGCGCACACCCACCCGGGCACCTATGTCTATGACGCGCGCACTCTCGAAGCCGGGCACGTATTTCCGGAAGGCTTCCTCGTACATCCAAACCTGCCGGCGGCCCTCGCGCTCCGCATTGCCCAGTTCGACCGGATCGACGAGATTGAAAGGCGAGCCGTCCGGCCGGCCGAGCTTGGTCACATTGAGGTGCGCGACGCCCTCGATGGGATTCAGGTGTACGCCCGTCGAGGTTCGCGGCAGCGGATAGCCCTCGGCCACGGCGCGCTCCAGGCATTCGCGGATCTCGGGCCGCGTGAGCTGGCAGGCCCGAACCGTGTCAACGCCGCCCAGGCGGAACATCGCCGACCCGTACTGCGTCTCGCCTGCGAGGCCCAGCTCATAGCCCGCGCCGGCGCGCGCCGCTACGTCACCGTCACCCGAGCAGTCGATCACCACGCGCGGCACTATGGCGCGCCGCCCGCCCTTGTTCTCCACGATGACGGCGGTGACACGTGCACCTTCGGTCATGACGGCAACGGCGTGCGTGTGCAGCATCACCGCGACGCCGTGCGTTTCCAGCATTTCGTCGGCCACGCCCTTGAAACGCACGGAGTCGTAGGGCACGCCCACGATGCGGCCGTGGCGCTTCGGTGGACGGATGGCGTCCACCCTCGCCAGGCGATCCTCCAGTTCGAGGCACAGGCCCCCCACCACGCGCCCGAGCCGCTCGTCGTCCACCACCGCGTGGATGCCGCAGAAACCACCCAGCGTGACGATCGTAAGTGTGCCGCCGAGGCAGCCGTAGCTTTCCACCAGCACCGTGTCGGCGCCTGCCCGGGCTGCCGCGCAGGCCGCTGCGATGCCCGCCGGGCCGCCCCCGACCACCAGCACGTCGGGCTCGGCGATAACCGGAAGCTCGCGTTCCGGTTCGTGGATGGATTCGAGTCTCAAGCTGCGGTGTCCCGGGCTGGCCCCACCAGGATCGCGCCCTTCGTGATCGGTTGAACGACCTGCGCGTAGATGTGCAGCCAGCCGCGCTCATCGGCGCCCTTGTGGGGCTTGAGGGTCGCGCGTCGCGAGGCAAGTTCCGCCTCGCCCACCTCCAGCGTCACGCGGTGCGCTTCCATGTCGATGGTGATGGCATCGCCATCGCGTACGAGGCCCAGCGGCCCGCCAAGCGCCGCTTCCGGCGCCACCTGCCCGATGGCGATGCCGCGGTTGAGGCCCGAGAGCTGACCGTCGGTGATGACAGCCACCATCGTGCTGAGCCCGGCGCCATCCACCGCCGCGACGAAGCCCGAGGCGAGCGCCATGCCAGGACCGCCACGACATCCCATGCCAGCGAGGACCGCGACCGTGCCCCTCACGAGGCGCCCGGCCTTGAGTGCCGCGAGCGCCTCTTCCTGCGAAGTGAACACGAGCGCCTTGCCCTCGAACAACGACTGCTTCGCCCCCGCGTCTCCCACCTTGAGGATGGAGCCTTCCGGTGCGAGGTTGCCGCGCATCACGATGACGGACGGCTTTCTCGAGATGGGGTTGTCGACGGTGCGGATCACCGCGCCCGCCTCCGGCGCCACATCGATCTCCGTGCCCCAGGTGCGACCCGAAACCGTGAGCGCATCGCGGTGGATGAGCGCGCCCAGGCGTTTCATCACGCCGAGCGTGCCGCCGGCCGCTTCAAGTTCCTCGATGCGCGTCTCGCCATTCGGGCGCACGGCGGCAAGCAGCGGGATCTTGGGGCCCAGGCGGTCGTAGAGCTCGTAGATATCCACGGGGCAACGCGCCTCCGCCGCTATCGCCTGCAAGTGGCGCACGAGGTTGATGGAGGCCGAAAGGGCAAGGCCGGCCATCACTGCATTCTCGAAAGCCTGCGGCGTGAGGATGGCGCTCGGCCTCAGGTCCTCGTTGACCATTTGGACGATGCGGCGTCCGGCTGCCTCCGCGAAGGCGAACATGCGATCGCCGTTGGCGAGCACCGGCGTCGAGCCCGGCAGCGCGAGGCCGAGCACCTCTGCCGCGATGTGCATCGTGTTGGCCGTGCCCATGCCCGCACACACGCCCGGCCCCTGGATGGCCACGTCGCACATGGCGCCAAGCCGCTCGAGGGTGATGTGGCCGGCGCCCACCTTGCCGACACTTTCGTAGACCTCCTCGATGTCCACGGCGCGGCCATCGAGGTGGCCATGCGGCTGGTAGCCGCAGGCGACGACGAGGCTGGGGATATCCAGGCGCGCCGCTGCCATGAGCTGGCCCGGCGCCGTCTTGTCGCAGGAGGCAAGGCACACCATGCCGTCGAGCATCGCGCCTTCGACCTGCACCTCGATGTCGTTCACCAGCAGGTCGCGGCTCGGAAGGATGTAGCGCCCCTGCCGGCCTGCGCTGGTGATGAAGTCGCTCGGGGCTGCCGTGCGCACCTCGAAGGCGAGGCCACCGGCCGCGCGTATGGCCGCCTTCACGCGCGCCGAGACGCCGTCCAGGTGGCTGAAGCAGGAGGAAAGCTCCGACGAGGTGTTGATCACAGCGATCTTGGGCTTCTCGAGGTCCGCATCCGTGAGGCCGAGCGATTTCCACTGGGCACGGCGGACGGCCCAGCGCGGCGTGCCGGGGGTGAAGTTGCTGCGTAGGGGCTTGCTCATGGTCGGGGCTTCTTTCGGGCTGCGGCCGCGGGCGAGGATTGCCGTCCCGTCGATCCACGGATCACAAGTTCGTTGGCGAGGCACTTGTGCGACACGGGTGCCCCGCGGTGCTCGAGTCGGGCCAGCAGCAGCTCGATGGCCTGCCCCACCATCTGCTCCATGGGCTGGCGCACCGTCGTGAGGTCGTAGGCGCCCCAGGAGGCGATCTCGATGTCGTCGTAGCCCACGATCCACAGATCGTCGGGCACGCGCGCGCCAAGGCCGCGGGCGCCGTCCATGGCGCCCATGGCGAGCACGTCATTCACGCAGAAGATGGCGTCGGGCGGCGAGGCCAGCTCCATCAGGCGCACGACGGCCTGCTCGCCGCTTGCGTGGGTGAAATTGTCGGTGCGGAAGCAGTAGTGCGGCAGCAAGCCCACGCCCAGCCGGTCGAGCGCCTTGCGGAAGCCCTGCTCGCGGTCGCGGATGGTGCTCGCGCGGGAGATGCCCCCGATGAGCGCAATGCGCTTGCGGCCGCAGGCGACGAGGTACTCCGCCACCCGGCGCCCGCCATCGAGGTTGTCGCTCGACACCTGGTCGCTCGCGTAGCCCGCAACGATGCGGTTGAGCAGCACGACGGCCGAGCCTTCCGCCGGCACCTCGCGCAGGAACTCCGATTCCGCTGTGGCAGCCGTGAGGATGACCCCGTCCACCACCCCCTGACGGAGCGCGCGGATGGCAGGCGCATCGCCGCCATGGTCCGAGTCCCAGACGATCATGCGGCGCCCGAGCCGGGCGAGCTGCGCGCCGATGGCCTCAAGCATCGCGGGGTAGAGCTGGTACGACAGCCGCGCCACGACCACACCGATGGAATCGGCGCGACCCCCGCGGAAGGTGCGGGCCGCGGCGTTCGGTTCATAGCGCGTCTCGGCGAGCACCTTCATCACACGTTCGCGCGTGGCGGGCCTCACCTTCGGATCGTCGCGGAGAACCCGCGAAACCGTGGCCTGCGATACCTGTGCGAGGCGGGCGATGTCGTGGCTCGTCACCGAGCCGTTCCGCTTCGCCTCCGTCGCCTTGCCCACGTTCAGTCGATCGCGATGTTGTTGTCGCGGGCAACCTTGCCCCACTTCGCGATCTCGTCCTTCACGTACTTGTCGAACTCCTCCGGCGTGCTGCCGACGATGATCGCGCCCAGGCCCTCGAGCTTCGCGACGATGTCCGGCATCTTGAGGATCTTGTTGATCTCGACGTTGAGGCGGTGGACGATGTCCTTCGGGGTGCCCGCGGGGACCATGACGCCGCCCCAGGAGACGGCCTCGTAACCGGGCAGCGTCTCGGCCACGGCGGCGACGTCCGGCAGGGATTCCAGTCGCTTCTTGCTGGTGACGCCGATGGCACGCAGCTTGCCGCTGCGCACGTGCGGCAGGCCTGCCACCGTGGTGGGGAGGGCGACCTGGATGGAGCCGCCCATCAGGTCCACGATCGACGGCGCATCGCCCTTGTAGGGGACGTGCTGCATCTTGATGCCGCCCAGCGCGTTGAGCAGTTCGCCAGAAAGGTGGTTCGAGGCACCGTGGCCCGCCGAGCCGAAGCTCACCTTGCCCGGGTTGGCCTTCGAGTAGGTGATGAGCTCGGAAATCGACTTGACCGGCAGATCCTGGTTCACGACCACCACCTGCGGCACGATCGTGGTGAGCGTCACGCCGGTGAAGTCCTTGATGGCGTCGTACGGCAGCTTCTTGTAGACGACCGGGTTCAGGGCATTGGGTCCCAGGTTCGCCATCAGCATCGTGTAGCCGTCCGGCGCGCTCTTCGCCACGAAATCCGTGGCGACGATGCCGTTGGCGCCCGGCTTGTTCTCGATGATGACCGTGGTGCCCAGGACCTCGCCCAGCTTGGCACCGATGAGGCGCGCTGTCACGTCCGAGGCACCCCCGGGGGGGTAGACGACGATGAACTTGATGGGCTGCTTTGTCGGCCAGCCTTGCGCGTTCGCCGAAAGCGGCAAAGCGAGGCAAGCGCAGAAGGCCAGGGCGAGCCTGGCGAGCGTGGAAGCGAACTTCATGAATTCTCCTCTTGCGGTTGTGTTGCCTGGGGTCGGCGCCTAGAGCACGCCTTTTCGTTTCAGCTCGGCGATGCGCCCGGCATCGAGGCCGAGATCCCGCATCAAGACATCTTCCGTGTGCTCGCCCAGCACGGGCGGGCCGGCGTGGTATTGGAGCGGAGTGCGGGCGTAGCGGATGGGGTTCGCCACCTGCGGCACGGTGCCCGCCGCGGAGTGGGGCAGGTCCATGCGAAGGCCCCGGTGGATCACCTGCGGGTCTGCGAACACTTGGTCGATCGTGTTGATGGGGCCGCAGGGAACGCCCTCGGCTTCCAGGGCCACCATCCAGTCTGCCGTGGACTTCGTCTTCATGGCCTCGGCGATCAAGGCCACAAGGGCACTGCGGTTGGTGAGGCGTGACTTGTTGTCCGCGAAGCGCGGCTCCATCGCGATGGACAGGCCCGCCACGCCGCAGAATTTGCGGAACTGGCTGTCGTTGCCGATAGCGAGGATGAGGTTGCCGTCCTTCGTCGGGAAGGCCTGGTAGGGCGTGAGGTTCGGGTGCGCGTTGCCCCAGCGCTTCGGGACATTGCCCGAGACGAAGTAGTTGAGGTTGTGGTTCATGAGCCACGCGACCTGTGAGTCCAGCAGCGCCATGTCGATGTACTGGCCCTTTCCGCTCTTGTCGCGCTCGCGCAGGGCCCCCAGGATCGCCACGGCACCGTACATGCCGGTCATGAGGTCGGCGATGGGCACGCCGGCCTTTTGCGGGCCGCCGCCCGGCAGCCCATCGCTTTCTCCGGTGATGCTCATGAGACCGCCCATGGCCTGGATCATGAAGTCGTAGCCGGCGCGGTTCCGGTACGGCCCCGTCTGGCCGAAGCCGGTGACGGAGCAGTAGATGAGGCGCGGGTTGATCTGCGCGAGGCTCTCATAGTCGAGTCCGTAGCGCTTCATGTCGCCGACCTTGTAGTTTTCGACGAACACGTCGCACTTCGCGGCGAGATCGCGTGCGATCTCCTGCCCTTCGGGGCTCGCGATGTCGAGCGTCACTGACTGTTTGCCGCGGTTGGTGGAGGCGAAGTAGGCGGAGTCGGTCGTGTCCGCGCCATCCTGGGTCTTGAGGAACGGCGGCCCCCAGGCTCGGGTGTCGTCGCCCGTGCCCGGCCGCTCGATCTTGATCACTTCCGCCCCCAGGTCCGCGAGCACCTGCGTGCACCACGGGCCCGCGAGGATGCGGGAGAGGTCGAGGACGCGGATGCCGGCGAGGGGGGCGGTCATTTGTCGAGCAGGATGCCGGGATTCAGCACCCAATTCGGGTCCAGCGTGTTCTTGGTCGCGCGCATCACCTCGCGATACAGCGGCGGGATTTCCTGGTCGTACCACTTGCGGTGGTCCGGTCCGAGCGAGTGGTGGTGCGTGATGGTGCCGCCCGCGTCGCACATGGCGTCCGAGGCCGCGCTTTTGATGGCCCAGAACTGCTCGACCAGCTTGGACTTGTCTCCGAAGGCATGCCAGGTGAAGTAGGGCGCCGGGCCGTCCGGGTACACGTGCGTGAAGCGCACGGTGCAGGTGCCGGTGCGGCCGGTGACTTCCCGGATGGCCTTGAGGGTGCGCTCCTTCACGCTCGCCTGGAAGGCCATGTACTGGTCCCAGGTAACGCAGCTCTCCATCGTGTCGCGCATCACGCCGCGGGCGATGGCGTGCTGGCGGAGGTAGGGCCCGCGCAGGAACTTGTTGCGCCAATTGCCGGCCGCACCCTTTCTCTGGGACCCGTCGTCCTGCAGTGCGTCCTTGTCCCACTCGCCGCCGAAGTCGGCGCAGATCTCGAGGGCGCGGTTCATCCACGGCTCCAGCGGGTGGTCGCCGGATTCGAAGGTCAGTACGAGGACGTCCTTCGTGCCGTCGCCGGCCTCGGTGAAGAGGGCCTCGTCACGCTCCAGCAGGCGCGCGTTCGCCGGGAAGAGCCCCGCTTGGCTGATGACACGGGTGGCGTTCACGGCTTTCTCGTAGTCGCTGAAGCGCACCGTCGTCGCGCAGCGGTACGTGGGCTTCTTGTGCAGTCGCACCCAGGCTTCCGTGATGACGCCCAGGGCCCCCTCGGAGCCGAGGAAGAGGCGATCCGGGTTGGGGCCGGCACCGGATGTCGGCCAGCGGTGCGAGGCGATGGTGCCCGAGGGTGTCACCACGCGAAGGCTCTCGACGTGGTCGTCGATCTGCGTGTAGTTGGTGGCGTAGTGGCCGGCCGCGCGTGTGGCGATCCAGCCGCCCAGGGAGGAGAACTCCCAGGCCTGCAGGAAGAAGCGCATCGTGAGGCCGGTGGACCTGAGTTGCTTCTCCATGTCCGGCCCCAGCACGCCCGCCTGGATGCGCGCGGCCTGCGAGGTACTGTCCACTTCGAGCACCTTGTTTAGGTGCTTGAGGTCGATGGTGACGAGGCCCTTGTAGCGCTCGTCCTTCGTGTGGTTCACGCCCCCGGTGACGGTTGAGCCGCCGCCGAAGGGCACGGCAGCGTAGCCCTTGGAGCCGCACCAGTCGAGCACCGCGGCCACCTCGGCCTCGTCGCGCGGGAAGGCGACCACGTCCGGTGGGTTCGTGAAGTCGCGGCGGTGGATCATCTTCGCGATGTCGTGCACCGAGCGGCCCCAGGTGTGGAAGAGGCGCTCGTAGCGATCGTCGGAGCAGAAGGCGCCCAGCGTGGTGGGGATGGCGATGCGCGAGGCGCGAATCGCCACCTCGGATTCCACCGGCATGGGCGCGGGGTCGAACTTGTCCACCTTGAAGAGGTGCGACCAGGTCTTCTCGAACCAGCGGAGTTCCTCGGCTGAGACCGCGTCCTCTTCGAAACCCCAGCCGTAGAAACTGCGGCGCTTGCCGCCCGTCGCGTCGTCCATGTGGTATTGCCTCCTAGAGAGCCGGGCCCCCGCGGGGAACGGCGATGAATACATAGTCACGGCACGCTCATAGGTGCCACGCCAGCCATTGCCGCAATTATGAATTCGTAGTCATTTGTCGTCAAGCTGCAGTGCAGCAAGGCGGCAGGCGGCAGCACCTACGGCTGGCAGGACGGCACGCAAGGCACAGAGGTGTCGGCTCCGGCACGCCCCGCCGCACATGCCGCCGCGATGCCCGATGCACTGACGCGGCGACAACCAGCCCGTCGGGTGCTTCGGCGGCGCGTGCGCTCATCCCTGGGGCTCGGCGAACCCGTGCGTGCTCGGCATCGAGTCATGTCGCCCGGGATCGGCTGGCCCCGACGTGCTCACTGATCGAGTTTCACGCCAGCGGCCGTCACCGCCCGCCGCCACTTCTCGATCTCGTCTTTGACGCGCCGCGTCTCCGTCTCGGGCGTGTTGACGGCGATGTTCGCGCCCATGTCGGTGACACGCTTGCGCGTCTCGGGCTCGTTCATCAGCTTGCCGATCTCCCTGCCGATGCGGGCGGCGACCTCCGGCGGCGAGCCGGGAGGCATCGAGATGTTCTGCCACGCCGACACCTGGAAACCCGGCAACCCCGATTCTGCGACGGTCGGCACCTCGGGCATGGCGCTCGCCCGGGCAGCGGTGCTGACCGCCAGCACCTTCACCCTACCGGTCTGGATCATTGCGCGCGAGGCCGGTATGTTGTCGAAGAGCATCTGCACGCGGCCGCTGGCCAGATCGGTGAATGCCGGGGCGCTGCCTTTGTACGGCACGTGCACGATGTCGATGCCGGCGGCCAGCTTGAAGATCTCCGAGGCGAGGTGCTGCGCGGTTCCAGCACCAACCGAGGCGAAATTGAGCTTGCCTGGATTGGCCTTTGCGTAGGCGATCAGCTCGCCCACGGAGTTCACCGGCAGCTCCTTGGAGACAACCAGCAGCAAGGGCAGATCAGTGATCTGCGTGACATGCGTCAGGTCCTTCAACGGGTCGTAGCGCAGGTTCTGGTACAGCCCTGCCGCGATCGCGTTGGGTCCCGTACTGCCGAGCAGCAGCGTGTAGCCGTCGGGTGGCATGCGCGCCACCTGCTCGGTGGCCATCAGGCCGCCGGCTCCCGGGCGGTTGTCGACCACGACCGGCTGACCGAACTCCTTGGCCAGCCGGTCGGCGATCAAGCGGGCCATGATGTCCGCGGCCCCGCCAGGCGGCCAGGGCACGACGAACTTCAACGGCTTGTCGGGGTACTGCGCGTTCGCGGCGGTGGGCAGCGCCCACAGACCGAGGATCATCGACAGCAAGACGAATACTGTGCGAACCAGCATGTTTCTCTCCTTCAAGAAGGGGTAGTGGTAGCCATCACTGCAGACCGAACCGAACGTTCTTCAACTGCGTGTCGTCGAGCATGGATTCCTTGCCACGCTCCTTGCCCAGCCCGCTCTCGCGGAACCCGCCAAACGGCGCATCCACCGACGAACGCACGCCGGTGTTGATGCAGACAGTCCCGGCCGAGAGCCCCTTGGCCAGCCGCATTGCCCGCGCCGCGTCGCGCGTGAACACGCACGCCGCCAGCCCGTAACGCGAGTCATTGGCCATCGCCACCGCCTCTGGCTCCGTGTCGAAGCGAATGACCGAGAGGACCGGACCGAAGATCTCCTCGCGCGCCACGCGCATCGTGTTCGTCGCACCGCGGAAAAGCATCGGTGGCAAGTAGGCGTCGCTCCCGAGTTCGGTACGACCGGCGAGATCGACATACTCCACGAGCTGGGCCCCTTCGTTGCGGCCGATCTCGAGGTAGGCGCGCACCTTTGCGGCCTGCCCGGCGCTCACGACCGGCCCCATCTGCGTCTGCGGATCTTCGGGTGGCCCTACCTTGACCGCACTCAGCTTTGCCTCGAGCAGTTCTAGGAAGCGATCCGCAATCGGCGCCTGCAGCATGACGCGGGTGCAGGCGCCGCATACCTGACCGCTATTGCGCACGATGTCGGAGAACGCAACCTCGACAGCCCTTTCGATGTCGGCGTCCGCGAAGACGAGCAATGCCGACTTGCCGCCGAGCTCCAGCGTTAGCCGCTTCACGGTGTCGGCCGACTCGCGGTAGATGCGTTTGCCAGACTCGGTGCCGCCGGTGAAGGAAATCTTGGCCACTCGCGAATCACGAACCAGCGCCGATCCCACCGTGGGGCCGGGACCGTTGACGATGTTGACCACCCCGGGTGGGAACCCGGCCTCGGCGATCAGTGCCCCCAACTCGACGGTCGACAGCGGCGTCAGCTCCGAAGGCTTGACTACGACGCAGTTGCCGGCCGCCAGCGCCGGCGCCATCTTCAACAGCGCGATGCTGAGCGGGAAATTCCACGGCACGATGAGGCCACAGACTCCCAGCGGCTCGCGCAGCGTGAAGTCGAACAAGGTCTTGTCGGAGACGTCGAGTGTCTCGCCGGACAGACCGAGCAGACAGCCGGCGTAATACTCCAGCGTCGCCGGGGCCCCCGCGAGCCAGGCGCGCGACGCGGTGATGGGTTTCCCCGCGTCGTAACACTCGATCCAGGACATCGTCTCGATGCGCGAATTCAGCAGTTCGGCAAGCTTCATCAGCTTACGCGATCGCTCCTTCGGCAGGGTCAAGCGCCAGCCGTTGTCGAAGGCCCGCCTGGCGGCCTCGACCGCGAGGCCGACGTCGGCCTCGTCCGCTTCGTAGACCTCGGCCAGCTTTTGGCCGGTTGACGGGTCGACGGAGGCGAAGGTCTTTCTGGATTGGCTGGGCACTTCCCGGCCGTCGATCAGCATCGGATAGGGGCCCTTGCGCAGCACGTCTTCGCGCTTCATCGAACAGTCTCCAGGTGGCGGTTGCGGGCGTCGCGGTGTGCGTGGCTGCGGCGCGTTCTCAAAGCGCCTCCTCGTAGATCCGGCGGATCTCACCGTCCGAGGGCCGCCTGCAATTGATCTGCGTCGAGCGTCCCTTGGACGCCAGCGTCGTCAGCCTTTCGAGCATGTCGGCCGTCACGCCAAGTTCAGCCAGATGACGACAGGTGCCCGACGCGTCGCGAAGCGCCACCATGGCGTCGACACCGGCCTGAGCCGCAGCGTCACCGCGTTCCGGCAGGCCCATCAGCCGCGCGATGTTGGCGTAGCGCGACGCTACGGCGTCGCGGTTGAAATGCAGCACATGGGGCATCAACGCACTGAGGCTCTCGCCGTGTGTGCAGTCGATCATCGACTCCACTGCAGTGCTGAGGCCATGGATCGCGTCGTTGCCCTTCATTGAGATGGCAATGCCGGCGAGATGGCTCGCAAACATCATGCCGCTGCGGGCAGCGAGGTCCGCGCCGTCTTCGATGGCCCGCGGCAGATGGCGCGTCACCAGCCGGATCGCCTCTTGCGCGCACAGATCGCCGATGGGATTGACCTGGGCATTGGTGTACGCGCCGAGGGCGTGGATGAAGGCGTCCATGCCCGTGGAAGCGGTCATCCGCGAAGGCACGCTGACGGTCAGCGCCGGATCCAGGATCGCCTCCTGGGGTCGGCAGCGCACGCTGCGCACGAGGTACTTCTTGCCGGTGGCATCCTTGACGAGCGCGCCCGTTGTCGCCTCGCTGCCGGTTCCGGCCGTGCTGGGCAGGACGATGAACCCGATGGGCGTGCCGGTGACGTCATCGACCCCCCTGGCCTCGATCTCCTCGATCGAGCGGTTGCTCAGCAGCTGCATCGACATCACCTTGGATGCGTCGATCGAACTGCCACCTCCCAGCGCGACCAGCAGATCGAAGCGGTCACGCCTGAGCAACGACACCCCCTCGGTCACTTCGGCCATTGTCGGATTCGGCCTCACCTCGCTGAAGATGTGCACGTCCACTCCAGATGCGCGCAGGATCGCTGCAACGCGCTCGGCCAGGCCGGCACGAACGAGTCCGGCGTCGGTGACCAGGAGCGCTCGCTTCGCGCCGCGCGCCTTGGCCCGGTCTCCGAGGCCGGCGACCGCCCCGACCCCGAAGGTTGTCGATGGCGGCCACGTGACCGAGAACGTGATCTGGTGCAGGAGATCTGCTTCTTGCATTGGGGGCTCCTTCAGTGGGGTTTGAACTGGTCCATCACCGCGCGAACGTCGTCGACGGCATGGAGTTGGCGTAGCGTCGCGAGCGCGCGCTCGGTCGCGGGTCCGCCGAGGAAGTGCGCCGCACCCTCGCGAAATTTCTCGGCATGGTCGAAGGGGCGATCGCGTGCGCCCAGCAGTTGCAGCCGCTCCTCCACGTGCTCCCGCCCGTCGTCCATGCGGATGCGCACGCGTGCGCCGTACCGGTAGTCGCGGTAGTAAGCCGCGTGCATCTCGGGATCGGCCTTGAACGAGATCTTCTGGCGAAGCTGCTGGATCAAGGGTGACAGGGCGTGCTCGTCCAGGTACTGCCGGTACGTGAACTCGCCGTCCACCAGCGCCGCGAGCACGCCGTGGCCCGCGTCGAAGCACAGCGCGACATGCGTAGCCGTGCGTTCGCGAATCTGCGTGTAAATGTCGGGTTCCAGGGCCTGGAAGCGCGCGGCGACATAGAGCATGACGCCGGGCCCCTCGACTTCGATGGTGGCGATGCGCGCGGGATCGAAGCCCCCGATGCGATCGCGCAGCGCGAGCGCACACTCGATAGCGGACAGGTTGTACGCGCAAGATGGGTGGCGCTTGGTGTTGAGCGTGCGCGTGTGCCACTCCTGCCCGAGGCCGGCGAGCAGTTCGTCTTCATCGACCACTTCGGAAACGGTGGCGAGGTAGCCGGCCGGATGCTCGATCATGTCCAGGTTGCCGACCAGACCCGCCTTTGCCAGCGAGGCGGAGACGATGCCCCACATCGCGGGCAGGCCGTTGCACAGGACCTTGCTGTCCGTCATCCACCCCGTGTTGCAGCTTTCCATCGCCAGAAAGCACGAATGACTGACGGCGCGCTGCGCCTGCGTTTGATCCAGGCCGAGCAGCCGGCTGGCAATGAGCGCCGTCTCCACCTGGTGATTGGGCAGCGAGTTGCCCACATAGGCGCCACGCTGGATGGCCCGCGACGTTCGGGCATTGATCTCGTTGCCGATCACGACGGCCGTGATCAGTTCGCGACCGGAAACGCCTGCCGCCTCGCCCGCAGCAAATGCCGTCGGCACGACGGCGGCCCCGGAGTGGCTGATGATGACCCAGTCGTCGAAGTCAATGACCTGGGCGACTGCGGAGTTGTAGAGGGCTGCTGCGGGTGCCGACAGGCGCTCGCCGGCGCCGAAGAGCGTGGCCGGGCCACCCGCACCGAAGATTGACAGCCCACGCAGCATCGATGATGCCGCGGGCATCATGCTTCCCGTGTAGCACGAGCCGACAGTCGCCACGATCTGCTCGCGCGCCACTTCCGTGACGTCGCTCGGGATGTCCTCGTAGCGCAGGCCCAGGGCAAAGTGCGCGTAGGACTGCGTGACGGCAGGGCGTTGAGTTCGGGGTCGCGGGGTGCCCCCTTGCCGTCCGACCGGAGCCCGCTGTGGCGCCGGCTCTGACAGCAGCGTCGTCTGCAGCAGCATTGAGAACTGCATGATCAGCCGCCTCTGGTCCTTCGGGAACGGCGCCCGACCCGCCAGCACGATCGCCATGACGTGCGACTCGCCGGTAAGCACCCGCTGCCAATCCTCCTCCGCAAGGCGCAAGGTGCCGTGCGCGATGTCCGGCGAATCGGAGCTGTCCAGTTCGGCATCAAGGCGCGAAAGGCGAACGAGCACACGCTCGCCTTCCATCGACTCACACGCCAGCAGGCGACCCAGGGCCCCTTCGAGCCGCCTGGAAACCAGTCGCCCCTGAAGGGCCCGCCACAGCCGCGCGAACCTCGCCAGGCCGGATGCCAGCATCTGTGGCGTCGTCGGTTCTCGATTTGAAGGATCTGCTTGACTGCGTGTCACTAGGTGCTTTATCGTTGCACTATGTGCTTCATTATCGCCAGACAGGGCTCAGATGCAGCACGGGAGAACCCGCATCCGGGCGCCGCCGCGTGCCGCGGCGGCGCCATGGGGCATCCTGTCCGTCGGTCCACCATCGAGAACGCATCGTGATCAAGCAGAACCGCTCGTTGTCCCGCGGCTTGCGCATCCTTCGGGTGTTCAACGACGAGCCACGTCCGACACTGGCCCGGATCGCAGCGGGTGTTGAACTCGACAAGACGACCTGCCGGCGCTTCCTGCTCACCTTGCAGGAGGAGGGCTATGTCGAGTACGACGAGACGCTGAAGCGCTACCAGCTGCGCCCGCTGGTGCTCGAACTCGGCTTCGCGGCTTTGGGCAGCATGTCGGTCCCCGGCGTCGCCGCCCCGTACATGCAGGATCTGGCGAACCAGACCGGAGGCGCACTGAACCTGACGACGCTCGACGGCGACGAGGTGGTTCTCGTGGGCCGCGCGGTGGCTGAGGCCGAAAGGCGCAAGCTGGTGACGATGAACCTGCACGTCGGCATGCGGCTGCCGGCGCACTGCACGGCCATGGGGCGCATCCTGATCGGCACGACGCATCGCGATATACCAGGCTTCGTGGACAAAATGCGCATCCAGAAGGTCGTGGCAAGCACCGTGGTGAGCCGACCGGAGCTCGTGCGCGAGATCAACGAGGCTGCGCTGAATGGCTACGCCGTGGTAGAGGACCAGGTCAGCCAGGGTGTCAGCGCGATCGCAGTGGCACTGAACGGCGGGGCCAGCGGACGCTTCGCGCTGGCAGTCTCGGTCACGACCGGCGACTACTCGCGCACCGAGCTTGTCCGCGATGTGCTTCCACCGCTGCAGGAGGTGCAAAGGAAGCTCGAGCGCATCTTCGCTATGACCGGCGTGCATTGACTGGTCAGTCAGGCGCACCGGCGCGTCGCGAACCGACCGCCTCGGTCGTGCCAGTACGAAAGAGACGGCCTTGGCCGGGGCACGCGCGCCGCCACGTAGGAAGTACCGCGCCGCGCATGCCCGAGGGGGCTGTGCTCCACAGCCACAGCTTTCACCGGGGTCGGGCGAACCGACCATCGCGTAGCGCACCAGCCACTGGCCGCGACGCGGGCAATGTGGCTGTATGCCACGCGCTCATCCAGTTCCGCGCCAGCGTAGGCATCGCGACCGACTCGTTCGAAGTCACCAATTGGCACGAACTCGTCGATCGCGCGAACGCGAATCTCTTGGATGCCAACGTTGCGGGACGAGGACGCCACTCGGATGGAAGAAGGGTGCGCGCGGACTCTTCCGTCTGATCCCACGAAGGCGCAAGTTCGTTTCGTCCACAGACTGCCTCACTGCCGCCGTTCACGGACGTCTGCAACTGGCCGACCTGAGACGGCCGGCTCGGCGGATTGCTCGCTCCAAACCGGCCGGTCAGATCTTGATTTTCAACGTCAGCAAAGTGGCGTCGACTTCGCCTACAGGAGCACCCGCCCTCGGCCAGAAGCTGACCAAGCGAGGCGACCGCTCTTGAGAAGCCTGGGCAATCATGATCGGTCGACGCTGACCGACCCGACCAGACCTTGGCCGCCGGAGCTCCAATGGGATGCAGCCGCGGGGCTGACTACCTACAGAGGCAGCACCAAGCTAACGCGAAGCCCGCCCATCGGCGCTTCGGCCAGCTGCAGGTTGCCCCCACCCAGCCGCACCAACTCGTCGGCAATGGCCAGGCCCAGGCCGCTGCCCGGCTCCGTCTCGTCCAGCCGGCGACCACGCTGCAGGGCTTCTTCACGCCGCAATTCGGGAATGCCCGGCCCATCGTCGTCGATATCCAGTCGCAGCCGCTGCGCGTGTGTATCCACCGCCAGTGCGACGCGCACCTCGGATCGCGCCCAGCGGAAGGCGTTGTCGAGCAGGTTACCGAGCAGCTCATACAGCACGTCGGACTCCACAGCCAAGCTCACTGGCGAGAGATCTCCCACCCGCACGGCGCGGATGCCGCGTTCACCATGCAGGTGCTGCAGCGTGTGCAGCAGGCTGTCGACCACGGCAGCGGCATCGGCGCGGCGGTCGGCATCCCGCGCGGTCAGGGTGCCGGCCGCGGTGGCCCGTGCGCGGGCCAGCTGCAGCTCGACCTGGCGGTCGATGCGTGCCAGCTGCTCCCGCAGCCGCTCACCTTCGTCGCCTTGCCAGCCTGCCGACGCGTTGCTCAGAACGGCCAAGGGAGTTTTCAGGGCATGGGCGAGGTTGCCGGTCTGCTCGCGCGCCTGCTTCACGAGCCGGTCGTTGTCGTCGAGCAGGGCATTCAGCTCGTTCACCAGGGGCTGCACTTCGGCGGGGAATCGGCCCTCCAGCTGGATCGATCGACCTGCACGCAGGCCCGCCAGCGCCTGCTGCAGGCGCCGCATCGGCGCCAGGCCCAGCCGCACCTGCCACCACGAGGCTGCCCACAGCGCCACGGCCAGGGCGCCCAATGCCCAGGCCACCGTGCGCGCAAAGTCACGCGTGACGCCCTCGAGCCGCGTGGTGTCGTAGGCCACCGCCACCACGAGCGGCCGCTCCCAGTCAGCCAGCTCGACACGCCGCGCCCACACGATCAGGGGCTGCGCCTGCGGGCCGACGAGCTCGAAGCGGCCGATGCGCGCATCCACCAGCTGACCGAACTCGTTCGCGAGCTGTGGTGCCGGCTCCGCATCCCACCAGGATCTCGACCGCAGCGGCGTGGCCCGGTCCTCGGTGACCCACCAGTAGGCGCCTCCGTAGGGCCGCTTGAAGGCGTCATCGGAGGGCTCCTCGGCCAAACCCAACCGGGGCGCGAGCCCCCCATCGGCCGGCGTGGAAGGGGCGACCGTCAGTGCGGCCGCCAAGGCATCCAGCGGGCCGGCCGCCCGCGCGGCGAGCTCCTGCTCGGCGTGATGCCGGAACAGCACCACCAGCAGGACCCCCACCAGCAGCAGCGCCAGCGTGATCCACATCGCTGCTGCCGCCAGCAGGCGGCGGCGCAGCGACCCCTGCACGAGAGGCCCTTCGCTCAAGCCGCGGTCCCGTCGATGCGCCAGCCCAGGCCCCGCACAGTGACGATGCAGTCCGGCGGCAACTTGCGCCGCAGCCGTGCCACGAACACGTCGAGCGTGTTGCTGTCGCGGTCGGCGTCCTGGCTGTATACGTGCTCGGCCAGTTCCGCCCGCTCGACGGTCCGGCCCCGGTGGTGCATCAGGTAGGCCAGCACTCGGTACTCGTGGCCCGTCAGTGGCACGGGACGGCCGTCGACGGCCAGCGTGCAGGCACGGGTGTCCAGCACGACGGCACCGTGCAACAGCACCGGGCTGGCCAGGCCGGCGCTGCGACGGATCAGGGCGCGCAGGCGCGACACCAGTTCCTCCATCTGGAAGGGCTTGGCGAGGTAGTCGTCGGCACCCGCGTCGATGCCGCGCACCTTCTCCTGCCAGCTGGCCCGGGCTGTCAGCAGCAGCACGGGCCGGTCCATTCCTGCGCGGCGCCAGGCCGCCAGCACCGTGAGGCCGTCACGCCGGGGCAGCCCGATGTCCAGCACGACGGCCGCATAGGTCTCGACCGAGCCCAGGTGTTCGGCGTCGACGCCGTTGTCGGCCAGGTCGACCGCAAAGCCTGCGGCCTGCAGCGCAGCCTGCAGTTGCAGAGCGAGCTGGCGCTCGTCCTCGACCACCAGCACCCTCATCGTTGGGTTCCCTGTTTGGCGGTGCCGGATGCCGCGTCGCGCGGGGCGGGCCTGAACACGGTTTCCAGACGGGGGCCCTTCAGCTTGAGCCAGCGGCCGTCCCGCGCATCGAGCTCAATCTCCAGCCGGCGGCCGTCGGCCAGTTGCCAACGCAGCTCGTAGACCAGCAGGCCATCGTCATCATCGAGCTCGGCCTGCAAGAGCCGCCCGGGGACGATCTGGCTCACCTGTGCGATGAGCTGCTCCAGCGGCACGATCCGGCCTTGCTCACGGGCGGCACGCGCACGTTGACCATCGTCGCCCCCGGCTTGTGCCAAGGGCCACGCCAGACCGAGGCCGACACAGCAGGCGGCCAGCAGGCCGGCCGCCCTGCGGCGACGCAAGCCGATCCCGGGCGCGACAAGGCTTCGATTCGGCTTAGGCATCACCACGCAGCATGCCCGCTGCCGCATGAACAGATCGTGAACAAGACCTGGGGCGCCGTTCATGGATCGTTCATGCGGGGTTGAGCAACATCCATTCCGTTCGCAACTCACTTCAAGGAACCACCATGTTTCGATCCATGACCTCACGGCTGGCTCCAGCCCTGGCCGCCCTGGTGCTGGCCACCGCCACCGCAGCTGCCTTCGCCCAGACACCGGCCCCGGCGCCCGCAGCCATGAACTTCCAGCAGGTTGTCGACCGCGTCGTGGCTCAAGGCTACAGCGATGTGCGAGAGGTCGAGCGCAAGAGCGACAAGCTCTACGAGATCAAGGCCCGCAACACTCAGAACCGCTGGGTTGAACTCTACGTGGACGCCCGCACCGGCGAGGTCCTGCGCGAGGAGACCCAGCGATGAAGCGCGCCGTGCGCATGGCGGCGGTGGCCGGCATCGTGGTGCTGGCCAGCCTGTGGACGCTGACGGCCGCAGGCGCGTGGTGGCTGCTGCAGGCCGGCGCGGCGGCGCTGGAGGCCCAGCCGACCGCGGTCAGCCTGCAGGCGGTGATGGCATGGACGGAGCGTCCCTGGGTGCGCCACTGGCTGGAGCCACACGAGATCGACGCGCTCCGTGATGGCTTCGACTGGCTGCAGGGCCTCGGCGGTGGCCCTGGTGCCTGGCTGGGTTCGGCGTTGACGCTGCTGGGCATCGCGCTTTTCCTTGTGTGGGCGGGAGGACTGCTGCTGGGCGTTGCCTCGCTTCTTGCGGCGTGGCTCGTCGCGCGCCGGGCGTTCGCCTGGTGGCAGCACCGAGGGCGCGGGCCCTGGGCGATGCAGCCAGGCGATCCCGCGTCTGGCGATGTCCGGCCAGCAGGCTGACCGCACGCCGCGGCCAGGGCTTCCCGACGGCGGCTGTGGGGCACCCGATTCAGGCCGCCGACGGTGGCGACAGGCCGGTATGGAGCATCCCCTGCTGCGCGAGTACGGATCACCGCTCGGTGCTGCTGAGTTGGACCCGGCTGCTCAAGCACGTGTTCGATATCGAACCACAAAGACACCGATCAGAGCCTCGACTGACGGGCCTATTGCCCTGGTCGCCAAGGAAGGAGGGCGCAAAGGGGCGTTTGAACTGCCTATCCTCCGACTTTCGCCATCCCCGAATGGCTTTGCCGCACTGAAGGTGCCCGATGTCCTTGTTTGAGCGCCTGACCGCCCTGATTCCCGGTCAGTGGGAAAAGGTCATTGTCACGGCCTTGCTGATCAGCGTGGCCTTGCTCGCGTCGCACCTCTGGGCGCGTTATCTGTCGAGGGGCGCGATTTCGGCGGAGAAGCGCCGCCTCCATCTGGTCTGGGCGCGCAACATCATCTGGTTTGCGGCGTTGCTGGTCATCCTGTCGGTCTGGGCGTCCACTATCGCGGGTTTTGCGCTGTCGGTCGCGGCGGTGGCGGGTGCCCTGCTGATCGTCAGCAAAGAGCTTGTCATGTGCGTTCACGGTTACTTGTATGTGGCCCTGGTGCAGCCCTACAAGATTGGCGACGTGATCGAGTTCAACCAGATCCACGGCCGTGTGGTCGATATCGACATGTTCGCCACCACGCTGGTAGAGCTTGACGAGACCGGCCAGCGCACCGGCAAAGTGGCCGAGTTTCCGAACGGGCTGTTGCTCACCCACCCGCTGATCAATGCTTCCCCCAACGGGGCCTATGCGCTGCACGCCATCCAGATTCCCATCCCCGAACGTCTGTCACATGACCTGGACCGCCTCGAAGCTGCCGCTCTGGCCGCTGCCGACCGCGCGACCGCAGCCTGGAGTGAGGAGGCCGTGAACCACTTTCTCAAGGCATCTGAAGAGAGTTTCATCGCGCTTCCTTCCGGGAAAACCAAAGTGTCGTGGGATTTCTCAGACCCTGAACACCTGGTGCTGGTGATCCGGGTGGCCTGCCCGGTCGGGCAGCGCGCCACGGTGGAGCAGGCGGTGTTTCGTGACACCTGGCGCGCGCTCTCACCCGCAAACCAGGCAGTGACACAGGAAGGCCGATGAGTGCCCGGTCATAGACCGGGCAGGGCGGCAAAGTCATGAACTGAACCGCCCAAGGCGTATTGCCCAGGGAGGCGGAGTTCAGGCAGAACTTGTGCGCAGATATCGACGGCTTCAGCCTGTACGCCGCGGTGCGCTGCGCGGCTGACGACCGCCAGGCGCTGGACCAACTGCGCCGCTGCATCACTCGCCCGACACTGGACAAAGAACGCGTGCACACCAATGCTGCCTTGGAGCAGCCGGTGATCGGAAGATCCTCACGCACCTTCCAGCCGGACGGCGTTGGCGCTTTCAGTTTTTTCCGATGTCGGCGTTCGCCGCAGGGGGCTTTATCAGAACGGCCCGTTCGATCACAGTGATGCCTGATTTCATCCTCTCCGGCAACGCCCGCTTGAAGAACACCGTGTCAAACACCAGCCCCCCACCCCAGCGCCCCACCGGGTTGCCCCAAGACCGACGGCGCGCCGCTGTCGAGCGGATGGCTGCGGGCCACCTGGCTGCCTTGGGGGGCACTTTCGCCGACACCGTGGGTACCCAACACCGGCAGCGGCTGGTGTGGTTGTCGTTGCTGGCCATGCCGCTGCTGTTTCCCGTGGCGCTGCCCGGCATGGCCACTGCCGTGGGTGCATTCTGTTTGCTGGTCGCCTGTGGCCTGGGCTGGGGTCGGACGCTGCCCTTGCCCGCCTGGCTGGGTCGGCGGGAGCTTCATGGCCGCGTTCAGGCGCTGCTCATCCGAGTGGTCGGCCGCGTCGTGGGTGTCATCGCTCGGATGGGGCATCCCCGCCTGCTGTCGTTGTCGCAGCCGTCAGTCCGGGTGTTCAACGGTTTCATGCTGTCCGCGGCCGGGCTGTCCATGATGGTGCCAGTGCCCATCATCAGCTTTGACAATGTCTTGCCCGCGCTGGCCATTGTCCTGATCGCCTGGGGACTGCGTTTGCGTGATGGTCTGATGCTGCTGGCCGGCCATCTGGTGACGCTGGTGGCGGTTGCTGCGGTGGTGCTGCTCTGGTGGGGTGGCGCCCAGGTGACCACCGAACTGCTCTCTTTGGCGGGCTTGACCGCCAGTCCCTGACCGTGCCCTTGTGCATGGCAGGTCCCATGTCGGGACCGAAGCCACGCTCACCGCGCCAACTGCGTTGATATCGCCCCATGCCCTCGCCAAGTCACGGTGACGCGTTCACAACGTTCCCTGGTCGCTCGTCGTGCGTGTTCACCACCTCTGGCGCTTGCGGCTCGGTCAGCAGCCGCACGCTGAACACCGCGCCGCTCTGGCGATCGGTCCGGTTGCCTGTGCCGATGCCGCCGCCGTAGCGTTCCACCAAGCCCTGGCTGAGCCGCAGGCCCAGGCCGTTGCCGTCATTCTTGGTCGTGAAGTAGGGGCGGAGCAGGCGTTCTTCTACGCCGGGCGCCAAGGAAGTGACGGCGTGCAAGCTGCTCCCGGCTGCCAAACAGCGGCATGGGGGGGTGCTCAGCCGTGCAACCCCAATACCTGCTTCGCCACCACATTCAGCTGCACTTCGCTGGTGCCGCCTTCGATCGAGTTCGCTTGCGAGCGTAGCCACAGGCGTGCGGTGTTCCTGTGCGCCGTCAAGCATGGTTTCCGCCCGAACGCGGGAGTATTTCGAGACGCCGACGACTGCGAAGCGCTGCAGCAACTCTGCCGTCACATCACCCGCCCGGCGCAAGCCAACGAACGCCGGCATCGCAACGCTGCGGGTCACGTGGTTCTGAAGCGGAAGAGAGCTTGGCACGACGGCACGACGGATCTGGTGATTTCGCCGATGGTGTTCATGTAGATGCCCATCGAACGGCCGGTTTGCGTCGGCCGGATTTAATGGTTCTACGTCTGCACGGGGTCGATTGCTGGCCCACACGACCGACCGCTGACCGGCAGCCGATCTTGTGGCCCTGGTTCTCCGAAACGGCCCTGAGGTGACCGGCAGCTTTCCTCCGCATCACCGACGTCCCCGCTGTCTCGGT
>Ga0209097_10000704_pt1 | contig 30964 bp, 25 predicted proteins | sample AD_UKC052_MetaG_FD_184419 | JGI IMG/M metagenome (GOLD analysis project Ga0209097, IMG submission 184419) | Active sludge microbial communities of municipal wastewater-treating anaerobic digesters from USA - AD_UKC052_MetaG (SPAdes) (version 2) | ecosystem: Engineered > Bioreactor > Anaerobic >... | reverse complement strand
ATGATACCGTTACTTTCAGCAGTTTTAAAAATATTGCCACCAGTAATTTTGCCGTACAAAAAATTGCGGATGCAAGGGATTATACCGTTTCATTGGCAGCTTATACACCTGCCAGGCCGGGTTTTCCTGTACAGTACAAAATAACCTGTACCAATAAAGGCACCGATACCATTGTAAACAAAACCATCCAGTTTATTAAAGACAGTCATTTGCAATTGGTGCAAACCAATCCATTGTTCGATGCATTGTCTGGTGATACTCTTTTGTGGAATGTGAATAATATCGCCCCGGGCGAAGAAGCTGTGCTGCACATTGACATGACGGTTGGTACATCCAGCCCAGTAAGCATCGGAGATACACTTATATCTTATGCTTTTATTGACAGTACCGGGGATATTAACCCGGCAGATAATTCAGATGTTTTACTTCAGCAGGTAACCGGTTCTTTTGACCCTAATGATAAAACGGAAATACGTGGCGGGCAAATCACTAAACTGGAAGTGGAAAACGGAGAGTATCTTGAATATACCATCCGTTTCCAGAACACTGGTAACGACACTGCTTTTAATGTCATCGTCCGGGATACCCTTGACAGCAGGCTGCAATGGTCCAGTGCAGAAGCCATCAGTGCCAGCCATCCCTATTCATTAAAAGTAATGGGAGGAAGAAATGTGGAATGCCTGTTCCAGGATATTCAACTGGTTGACAGCCTTCGCAATGAACCCGGCAGCCATGGTTTTATCACTTACCGCATCCGGCCCAAAACAAATCTTGCAGTGGGTGATGTGGTGCGAAACTCCGCTTCCATTTATTTTGATTTTAATGCGCCAGTAAAAACCAATACACAAATAACAACGGTGGTGCGGACCACGGCCACCTGGAACGGCGCCGTTGACAGTTTGTGGGATAACCCGGGTAACTGGAATATCAAAATAGTTCCGGATGCAGAAACCGTGGTGATCATTCCGGCAAATGTGCCGAATAATCCGTTGGTAAATATCAATGCGGCATGTTATGCATTGAGGGTGGATAAAAATGGAATTATTAATATACGTGAAGGGTACAACCTGGAAGTAACAGGGAAATAGAGAAAATATTTCTACAAATTGAAGAAGTGATGGCTGCTTTTTTAAAAGGATTAATAAATGTAGCCTGGCTCATTTTAATGCCTGGCTTATTTTAGTTACATCAATAGAACTTGTGCCATTTAAAATTATAATCTGTTTCTACGTTTACATTCTTTTTACAGCGAAAAATAAATTATGGAGCAGGATGTGCATTGTATATCTGTACATTTGTAGCTTCTGTTCTACCAGTCCAACCTCCCCCATTTCATTTTTATAAAACTGCTTTTATGCGCCTGGTATATTTTATTTGTATGATTCTTTGCTCTGGCTTAACCTATGCACAGCCACAAGGCCTTGCAATACAATGGCAAAAAACAATGGGCGGCGAATGGGTGGAAGAAGCGGCCAGTATTATTGTTCTGCCCGACAGCAGTTTTGTAGTAGCCGGCTATGCTTCCTCACAAACGGGAGATGTAACAGGTTTACATAGCAGCGAAAACACCCCTGATGGATGGGTGGTGAAGTTTGACTATGCAGGAAATATGTTATGGAAATTATGTATTGGTGGTACGGCCGAAGATAAATTTCAAAAAGTATTGGCTGCTGCTGACGGAGGGTACTATTGTTTTGGAAGGACTGAATCATTTGATGGTGACGTTAGCGGGAGTACCATCGTAAATGGCAGCTGGTTGGTTAAACTCTCGGCAGACGGAAACGTTGAGTGGAGCAAAACCCTGGGCAGCTTTTATTCGGGGTATTTTGGAAATGCCATCGTTTTATCTGATGGAAATATTGCTGTGCTCACAGCAGCCGGGCAGGAAGATGCGGTCTTATATAAGATCGATCCTTCGGGTAATATCATATGGGCAATTAACAACATAATAAATTCAGGGAGCCATATGATTGAAACTGGCGACAAAAATATTCTTACCAATACCGGCCTGCAATTTGAACCGGCCAATGGCGATACAACAAGAATGAACTGGAGCCAGGAAGTGATGGCAATGAAAAGAATGGATAACCGGGTGTATGTTATTACAAGGGAAGAAATGACGAACAAGGTTGGCTATATGGAGGATCTCAATGGCCAATTCACTTTTAGTAACTGGAGCCAGGAATCCGCTATGGGAGATATGGAAACCACTTACAATACCACTGTAAATAGTTTGGCCATATTGCCGGATGGTACAGCTTTGATAGCCGGCAACAAAACCGTTACATCCAGGGGTGGAGCATTTAATGCTGCCTTCCTGTACAGCGATCAACAACTTAAATTTTATGCTGATTTAAACAATGATGGCGCTAACACTTTTAATGCCATTGAAATTTTTCCTAACGGAAGGGAGGTATTGGTAGCTGGTAGTATTTATGGTCAATTCTGGATTGCGAGGGTATCGCTTCAATATATCACAGGCCAGGTATTTTTAGATCTGAATAATAACAATGTAAAAGATGCGGATGAGCCCGGGGTAGATAGTGTACGGGTGAGATCAATACAAGCCGGCAACGAAGTGGTATCCCGTTGCATCAATGGTCAATATTTTAATAACGTAACTGATACGGGTACTTATATCACCAGCCTGATGTTAGAAGGATATGCTGATTATACCGTATCGCCGGCATCACAGTCAAGTGTATTCGTGGATGGAAAAAGACTGGACACTATCAATTTCGCTGTTCATACAACCCCTGGCATCAGGGATTGCGATATTACAATGCTGGCATTTACCCCTGCAAAATATGCTGCCACAGTAAAGTATAAAATTACGCTGACTAACAGGGGCGCAGAAACGGTTTTCAACAAACAGGTGATGTTTATAAAAGACCATCACCTCGATACGCTTCAGATTGTTCCCGCTGCCAGCATTGCTGCAGGTGATACCATTTACTGGAGTATCGATAATTTATTGCCTGGCAAAAGCACCACAATGTTTGTAACGCTCCAGGTAGGCGAACCAGTTCCGGGAGACAGCTTTGCGTTAATTACATCTGCTGCCTATTTTTATGATGAAGAAGATATTGATCCCGCTGATAATGAAACCACACTCATTCAAAATATTCTTGCTGATTATTGTACTAATTGCAAAGAGGAGGTTCACAATGGTTTTATCAGTATGGCTGACGTAAGAAACCAAAACGATCTTGTGTATACCATCCGTTTTCAAAATCCCTGGTATGTAACAGAGAACGAAATAATTATAAAGGATACTTTGCCGGCCAACGTGGATTGGAAAAGCTTTGAGATAATTGATGCAAGTCATCCATTTATTTTGAAAATTAAAAACAATCAATATATTGATTGGGAGTTACCTAAAATGAATATGCCTGATACCTTTCACAACGGTTCTTATGCTGCCGGCTATATAACTTATAAAGTTAAACCAGCCGCAGGTTTGCAGCCAGGCGACAGTATCGTTAATACAGCCTTCCTTTCATTAGATCATCCTGCCGGGATTCCAGAGGAAGTTTCCACTTTTACGATCGTTAAAAGACCCATCGCTATCTGGACAGGGTTGCAGGATACAGCCTGGGAAAATCCAAATAACTGGAGTGATGGCCTTGTTCCGGATGAACTAACGGAAACCATTATACCCGCTGTAACAACTTTTTACCCGGTGATCAGCAGTGGGGCAGTTTGTTTTTCTCTGAGCATTTTACAGGGATCTGAAGTGATCATTAATACAGGTTTTAATTTAGAGATAAAAGGAAAATGAAAAGACAGTTACCACCTGGGTATATATTTAGTGCCGGCATTGCTGAAACAACTTTCTGGTACCCGATGCAGAAACAGGAGTGACCGTTCCGGCAACTGTGCCAGATAATCCTGTTGTAAATGTAACTGTGGCCTGCTATGCTTTACGGGCAGTTAAGAATGCAATGATGCAAGTGAGAGATGGTTTGGCCGTGAAAGAAAAGGGAATTAGTATCCGTTCGTCAGTAAATTAAAAAACTTTGTGCCACCATGCAGTTTATGAGCAGGGTTGTATACCTTAGTATTTCGTATCCATTGATAATCCATTCTGGTCTTCCTTTAACTTTTACCAAATTTAAAACTGCATTTTATGCACCTGCGATCTTTACTACTATCAGCATGTTTATCTATCGTGTGCTTTACAAAAGCGCAAACCAGCCTGCGCCCGGCCATTGTATGGCAAAAATGGTATGGAGGCTCTGGCGATGATAAAGCAACCGATGTATTACTTACCAGCGATGGAGGTATGATCGTGGCAGGTGTGGCTGCCTCCAATGATGGGGATGTAAGCGGTCATCACGGTGGCAACGATGGCTGGGTGATAAAGCTTGATGCATTAGGACAAAAGCAGTGGCAGCGGAGCGTGGGTGGTTCCGGCGATGAAGCTTTTAACACCATTAAAAAATGCGCCGGGGGGTATATCTGCGTGGGGTACAGCAATTCAAACGATGGAGATATCTCTGGTTTGCATAATACGCCCGGTGGTTTTAACAGGGACTGCTGGGTTGTAAAACTGTCTGATAGCGGGAGTGTTTTATGGAGTAAGGTTTTTGGCGGTTCAAAAGATGACCAGGCAAGGAGCTGTGTGGAAACTTTTGACGGGAATTTTATAATTATTGGAAGCACTTACTCAACCGATGGTGATGTGCAGCGGGAGCAGGAACCAGGCCAGGATGCCTGGATATTTAAATTAAACGCTGCCGGTGAACTGACTTGGGAAAATACGATCAGGACAACTCAATTTAACCAGCAATACCATATGGACCAGGGGTTTGGTATTGCAGAAACACCCGGTCACCAGGTACTAGCCTATGTTAGCGGGTATAAGGTAGCCGATACAAGTTTTTATCAACTCATAGGTATGGACGATACCGTACCCATATATGATACCGCCACTTATAATATTACCACCTTACCCGGGGTGCTGTTTAATGTAAACCCTGGAAATGGTGAATATACTTATGTTCTTCAAACAGAAGGTTATGGCAATATGAATATGAAAGTACTGCCGGATGGTATTTATTTTCATTATTTCAATACCCGTTTTGTGCTGAATGATCCGGGCAATATTCATAGTGGGGTTTGTTCGCAGGAAGAAAGTTTTGTAACAAAACTTGATCATGCCTCCAACAATTTTACTACCATAATATCGTCTGCCGTTTTCTGTCAATATTACGCCAGCATTTATCATAGGTTCTTTCCGGGATTTAACGGTGCAGATGGTGTGGAAAACGGGCAGTGGATGCAGGTGGGTACAGGAATATCCCAGCGGGCAGATTGCGGCGGCAGTGGTGCTACGGTACTAACACCCGGTGGGGGCAGTTATGGTTATGGCGGAACATCGCATGATGGCTTTGCAGCTGTAAAAGCATTTTCCAATGGATACGAGTTTGTATGTGCAGGTAATACGCAATCGGTTGATGGAGACCTGCTGGGGCATGGACCGGTAGAACAAGAGTGTTTGGGTGTAATGTCAGATTTCTGGATCGTGAAATTATCTTTGAGCACTAACCAGGTAAGCGGTCATGTTTTTCTTGATGAAAACAATAACAACCTTAAGGACCCGGGTGAACCGGCTTTTACTAAAGGCATGTTACAGGTAACTGGTCCAGGTCAGAATGTAAGTTATGGCATCAACGAGGGACATTATGCAATAAAAGTTGATACTGGTTCATTTATCACAAGGCTTGTTGTAAACAATCCTTCCTATTATTCCGCAGAACCTGCTTTGGATACTTTTGTTTTCAATAACCGGTTTAACACAGACACTGTTGATTTCGCTGTTCATAAAAACGGTGATTTTATTGATAACTCGGTTTCATTTTTTGCGCCAGGCGCCCCGGTAAGACCCGGCAGGGTTACTGGCTACAGTATCAGGATTGCCAACAACGGCACCATACCTTTACTAAACAGGCCGCTTACACTAATAAAAGATCATCGTCTTTCATTCAGCAGCGCTTCCATTGCGCCTGTTTCCATGTTGGCCGATACGATTGTTTGGAATATTGACAGTTTACCGGTTGATGGTTACGCATATTTGTATGTTAACCTGCTGGCAGACATACCCCCGGTACTTAATGGTGGCGATACGGTGAGTTTGTTTGTGCGGCTTGATTCCATTGGCGATAACGTAGTGCTCGATAACGAGGCCTTATTAAGACAGGAAGTGGTTAATTCATTTGACCCTAACGATAAACAGGAAGTGCATGGTGGCACGGTAACAAAGCTTGAAGTACTAAGGGGCAACTATCTAACTTATACGATCCGTTTTCAAAACACAGGAAATGATACTGCATTTAATATTATCATTAAAGATGTGCTGGATGATAAATTGGCTACCGGCACATTTGAAATGCTTTCAGCCAGCCATCCCTACCAGTTAAAAATAAAAGATGGTAAATATATTAGCTGGGAATTTAATGATGTGATGCTGGTGGACAGTATCCGCAATGAGCCGGAAAGCCACGGCTTTATTACATACAGGATAAAAACAAACAACAATCTTGTAATTGGCGACAGCATCAATAACAGGGCCTCTATTTATTTTGATTTTAACCCACCGGTGATCACTAATACAACGGTAACGGCTGTTACTAAAACAACAGCAGTTTGGACAGGCAGCGTAAGTGCTGCCTGGGAAGATGCTGCTAACTGGAATATAAATGCCGTGCCGGATGCAGAAACAGAAGTGATAATACCGGGAGGCCTGGTGCAGTATCCTGTTGTGAACAGCAATGCAGTTTGCTATTCCGTAAAAGCAGATGGCACAGCAATAATTACTATCAGCAGCACAGCTAACTTAGCAGTAATGGGCAAGTAAATATATCAGCATTTTAGCACCGGTGTGGCAATATCATGATAAAATAAAAAGGTCCAGTGTTCATCCTGTGCCTGCTGCCACCATTGCTGACGAAGTTCCATGCATAGTTTGCCGTCATAGTCGTATTTGGCAATGAATTTATTTTTCATCTGATTTAGCTGCGGCGCCACATCAGCACCAAAAAATAATTTTTCACCGTCTTCTTCAATCATAAATGTTTGATGAAAAGGGCAGTGGGCGCCGGTTACTTCATGCCTGATGTAGTCATCAATAATGCCATTACCCTGCGTGAAAATAACTTTATCTGCTCCTCCCAAAATGCTGAATTCTTCCGGTGTGTACGAAGGTTTGCCGGTGGTGATGGCAAAATCAAATTCCTTTTTATTTACATAATAAGTTGCTGCAGGAAAGCTAAAAAATTTCTGCCCTAAAATTTTATCTTCTTTACTTACACCACCAGCATGGTCTTTATGCAAATGGCTCATTAATACTTTGGTTACATCCATCGGGTTGATTCCATTGTCCAGTAAATTCTGGTGTATCTGCAGTGTACCATCCGGGTTACTAAAACCCAGGCCGGTATCAATAATTAAAACATCTTTTTTAGTAATGATGCAAAAGGGTTGCACTTCCACCAGCAGGCTGCCCGTGGGTCGTTGCTGCAGATCATCTTTCGATGTGTTAAAAGGAATAAACTTTTTTGTTTTATCTATTGTAAAACTTCCTTCACTTAATGGTATAATTTTCATTTGAGTACTTTTAAAATGTTACATCTGTATATTATGTGTTGCGGTAAGCGGTGCTGGCAGGTTCGTTTCGTCCAGCATATCCCGCAGGTCTATTTCAATAGTACGGCTCAGGGTACTGATGGGTACATCATTGGCGCCGCCTTCAAAAGGATTCTCCGTGGCTTCGCCTACCCGTTCCATTGACACAAACACCCATGACACAATAACGCTGAAGGGAATATTGAGCCAAATAAAATCCTCTCCCATCTTTTTAAATTCATTCAGCATACCAAACGGCAATAATATCACCAGCAGCCATACAAAAAATAAGTTGATGGATGCAAACTGTTTTGGATAAGGGAAATTTTTTGTCCTTTCGCATTTGCCTTGTTGTTCATACAGGCTGATCAATTGATTCTCTATTTCGGTAAATAACAACGGATCAATTTTTCCTTCCGCTTTTAATGCTGCCAGTTGCTTCGATTGCAGGCTGATGAGCTGGGTAGCCCGGTTCTTTTTACCAATGATGTATTGCAATTCTTCTATAGAAAGATATTGCTTAAGTTCTTCTTCCAGTGAGTTTTCCCACTCGGGCACTTTATAAAAACGCCGGTATTCTTTGTTATATGGTTTGTCGCTGTTTTCCCATGTTCTTTTTTCCCTCAATTGAAAACGTACAGCAGTAAGCCAGGCACAATGCCGGTAAAAAAGTTGCTGATGAACTGTTTTACCGGTCTGCACATTATCTTTTACAAGCATGGCAAACGAACGGCTTGTGTTGACGATGGCACCCCAAATTTGCCTCGCTTCCCATAGGCGGTTATAGGTTTGGGTATTTTTAAAGCCCACTAAAAATGCAGATGCTGTACCCACCAATGCTACGGGCACCCAGGGGATAGCAAGCCAGTAGCATTTAAAAATATGAAAAGCTACTGTTGGTACGATGGCCACAATGATGAGAAAGTAAATATCTCTTCTTGTCCAATACAAAAATTCCCTTAAGCTATAATGACTGCCGATGTACATTGTTGTTATTTGTTTGGTTATTTACCTGCAATGATCAACCACAGTTTTTCAATTAAGTTTTTCTAACCCTCCCGGGGTTATTCTTTAAAAAATCGCCCCAGCCTTTTGCTTTGCTGCCACTAACGGTAGGGTTACTGTTACCCTGGAAATAATGACAAACTGCAACAGCCAACGCATCGGAAGCATCAAAATGTTTGGGGTTGTCCTCAAACTGCAGCAACCGCTGCAGCATTTTTAATACCTGCTCCTTGCTTGCATTACCATTACCTGTTACAGATTGTTTGATTTTTTTGGGTGAATATTCCGTCACCTCCAGCCCATGGCGCATGGCTGCTGCTATGGCCACTCCCTGTGCCCGCCCGAGCTTAAGCATACTTTGCACGTTCTTGCCAAAGAAAGGAGCTTCAATGGCAAACACATCAGGCTTGTGTTTAATAATAAGGCCGCTTACAGTATTATAAATTAGTTGCAGTTTTTTGTAAGCATCTTCGCCGCTGCCCGGCCGGAGGGTACCCATATCAAGCAGCTTTATCCTGCTGCCGGTGATCTTCACAATGCCGTACCCCATCAATACAGTGCCAGGGTCTATTCCTAAAATAATGGTGGATGGTTGTTGCAAAAATTCCGGTTGATTTTGTGATTGATAATTAAAGTATCATTGTAGCACAAATGTATGTATGCAAAATTTGCATCAGCAACATAAAAAACAACAGTACAAATGCCCACCGTTTTAATGTGGACGTGCTATAATGAAATTGAATAATGGGTAATACCCGTTCAAAAATAATCAAAACCCGTTTGAGTAAACAAATCAAAATACTGATCAACTATTTTCTTGGCCCGATGATCTTTGTCGTGCTGAGCTGGAGCCTGTATGTACAGATTAAAAACCAGCCTGATCTTCCACAACGCTGGGAACAAATCAAAGGCAGCTGGCAACATTGGAAATTCTGGATGGTGATTGCACTCATGCTGCTGAATTGGGGTATAGAGGCAAGAAAATGGCAGGTACTGGTGCAGCATGTACAGCATTTTTCTCTTCTTAAAGCATTTAAAAGTGTGCTGAGCGGATGCAGTATTACCATGCTTACACCCAACAGGATCGGGGAATATGGCGGCAGGATTTTATATGTAAATGAGGGGAACAGGATCAAGGCTGTGTCACTTACAATTGTTGGCAGCATCAGCCAGTTTTTGGTTACGATGATAATGGGTTGCTTCGGATTACTTTATTTAAGGTTTTTTTCACATAAACAGGCAGTGCTGCCTGCCATGTGGGGCGATGTTTTAATCTATCTTTCTGTAACAATTACCCTTGTTGCGGCGTTATTTTATTTGCGTATAGGCTGGCTGGTGAGATCATTGGAAAAACTACCGGCTTTGCATAAGGTGGTAAGGCATATACGGGTGCTGGATGAATTTGATAATATTCAGTTAATACGTATTTTCAGTTTATCCCTTGGCAGGTACATGGTATTTGTTTTGCAATACCTGCTGCTGCTGCAGGTAATGCAGGTGGAGCCTGGATGGGTGTCAGGGTTTTGGCTGATTGCAGTTTTTTATTTGCTGCTGGCTATGGCACCCACCATTGGATTTGTGGAATTACCCATAAGAGTAAGTGCCTGCTGGCTTTTATTGCAGCATTTCACAACCAACGAACTGGGCGTAAGTGCAACAGCACTGGGTATTTGGCTGATAAATTTAGTGGTGCCTGCTATCATCGGAAGCCTGCTGATATTAAGTATTAAAATTGTAAAAGATAAAAATGACTAGATTTTTTACCATTGCTGTTTTACTGGTTGTGTTTTCATCCTTTAAACCTTTGCAAACCGGTGGCGATTTCTGCGGCTTAAAAAACACGGCATTCCAGGCTGGTGAATCTGTGACAATGAGGGTTTTTTATAATGCCGCCGGCGTGTACATCAGTGCGGGCGAAGCCACCTTTACAAATACTTTAGAAAGGTATAATGGCAAAATGGCCTATCACTGTGTGGGTGATGGCAAAACATTTCCATTTTTTGACAAATTTTTTAAAGTGCGTGACCGCTACGAAAGCTATATCGATACCGCCACCTTACTACCGATGAAGTTCATACGCAACGTGGATGAAGGCGGATACAAGATATACAACAACGTTACCTTTAATCACAATGCCAACACCGCGGTAAGCACCAATGGTGTTTTTAAAACCACTCCCTGCATACAGGATGTGGTAAGCGCCATCTATTATGCCAGGAATATTGATTTCAACAAATACAAAGCAGGCGATAAAATACCCTTTGATATGTTTTTAGATGATGAGGTTTATCACTTGTACCTGCGTTATCTTGGTAAGGAGAAAATTAAAACGAGGTATGGCAAATTCAAAGCCATCAAATTCAAGCCGCTGTTGATAAAGGGTACCATATTTGAGGGTGGTGAAAAAATGACTGCATGGGTAAGTGATGATCCCAATCACTTGCTGTTAAGAGTGGAAAGCCCGATTACAGTAGGTACTATTAAGATTGATATGTACGGTTATAAGAATCTCCGTCACCCGCTTACTTCGCTTATTAGTGTAAGATAAAATTACAAGTCACTTAATTTAAAAATCTCTTTTTGACGGATACCCTTTTCGGTTTGCTGCAGCGTGCAGCATTCGTTGATTGGGTCGTGTTCAAAATAAAGGATACAGTCTTTACTGAGGGCATCTGCCAGGAATGTTTTCTTTTCATGCAGGGTTGTCAATGGAAACATATCATAGCCCATCACATAAGGCAGTGGAATATGTGCAACCGAAGGCAACAGGTCGGCCATATATATAATAGTTTTGCCTTTATAATTTATTACCGGCAGCATCATGGCATCCGTATGGCCATGGACAGTTATTACTGAAAAGTTATCAGTGATGAGGGTGGATGACTGTTGAAGCAGCAATTGACCATTCACCATTGACGATTGACTATTGACCATCTCCACAAATTTCAATTGCCCGCTTTCCTCAATAGGCAAAATATTCTCTTTTAAAAAACTCGCCTTTTCCCTGTCATTAGGATGTGTGGCCCAGTTCCAGTGGTTTTTGTTGCTCCAGAAAGTGGCATTTTTAAATGCAGGCACCAATGTATCACCTGCTCTTTTTATACTGCCACCGCAATGATCGAAATGAAGATGCGTAAGAAAAACATCAGTGATATCATCTTTGCTGAATCCATGTGCAGCCAGGGATTTGTCAAGCGTATCATCACCGTGCAAATGATAATGACCTAAAAATTTTGCATCCTGTTTTTCGCCAATGCCATTATCAATTAAGATGAGTTTACTTCCATCTTCGATCAATAAACAACGCATGGCCCAGGTACAAAGGTTATTTTCATCTGCCGGGTTCAGTTTATTCCAGATGCTTTTGGGCACCACGCCAAACATGGCGCCGCCATCGAGTTTAAAAAAGCCGGTGTTGATGGTATAGAGATTCATAAAATTATTTTTCTTTTTGTTTCACCAGCGTAAACCACAATCCTACCAACCCAATGATAAAAAACACCATCAAGGCCAATACGGAATTACGCTGGCTTCCGGTGAGCTCAATGATATAGCCGAATGTAAACATGCCTATCACGATGGCGATCTTTTCGGTAACATCAAAAAAACTAAAAAAAGATGTATTGTCTCTTGTTTCAGGCATCAACTTGGAATAGGTTGAACGGCTTAAAGCCTGTATGCCGCCCATTACAAAACCTACTACAGTTGCCAATATATAGAAGGCGGTTGGATTATGTGCTGGCATTAAATATCCTGCCACGCAAATGCCGATCCATACCACTACACAAAGCATCAGTGCCTTTATATTACCGATGATGCCCGACAATCTTGAAACAAGGAACGCACCAGGTATAGCAATGAGCTGGATGATCAAAATGGCAATGATGAGATTTTCTGTTGGGATGCCCAATTCGCTTTTACCATACAGAGTGGCAGCCAGCATCACCGTTTGCACACCCATATTGTAAAAGAAAAAAGAAAACAGGTACCGCTTTAGCAATGGAAGCTGCATTAGCTGTTGCCACACTTTTCTTAATTCTCCATATCCTTTTGTGATAGAATGTTTTTCATCATTCCCAATTGGCTGGCCTTGGGGAAGACGGTTTAATGCAAAGGAGGCAAAACAAAACCACCAAATACCAACTAATAAAAAAGACAATTGAGATGCAAAGCCTTTAGTAATACCAAATATGTGATTGCCCATCAGGAATACAAAACAAACGATCTGCAATATCACGCTGCCGATATAACCCATGGCAAACCCTCTGGCACTTATTTTATCCCTGTCTTCCACCGCAGCAATTTCTGGCAGGTAAGAATTGTAAAACACCAGGCTGCTCCAATAGCCAATACAGGCAATGACCATCGCAGTGATACCCAGTCCCAGGTTTGCTTCATTATAAAAAAACAAGAGCGAACAAGCCACACTTCCCATCGTCATAAAAAAACGGAGAAAGGATTTTTTATTCCCCTTGTAATCAGCGATAGAAGAAAGCAGCGGCGACATGATAGCGACTATGCCAAAAGCTACCGCCAACGCATAATTGTATAATGCCGTATTGACAAACTCACGGCCTAAAAAATGCACTGTATCAACTGTATCATCTTTTCCATCACCCGTAATGCCTTCAAAATATGCAGGGAAGATAGTGGATGTGATCACAAGATTATACACCGAGTTGGCCCAGTCGTACATGGCCCAACCATTGATCACTTTTTTGCTGGCAGTTTGCATGAAAGTTTTTTTGTGCTGGTAAAACCTGAAATAAAAACCAAATGTAGGGAATATGACCTGCCTGTGAAACTAAACGTATTAGATGGGACAAAACAAGGCTGGGTTTCCGATGCAGCTCTTCCTGCTTTTATTTGCCCGGTGCTATCTTTCTTTACCTGTAAAAGACTTATGAAATCGAGACTAACAACTATACTATAAAATATGAGGTTGCCCGGCTTCAATAATTTATTGACAACCCTGCACCAAAACCCATGTCGCTGTCGTAATGGGTGCGGATAGAAAAACTGCGACCAAGAATATAGTGCAGTCCTGCCATATATTCCTTGTCGGTATTTACCATAAAAGCAAACCGAAGCCGCTTGCTTACCGGGATATCTTCTCTCATTAATTGCAAACGAACAATGCCGTCAGTAAAAATTTCTGTCTGAAAACGAACTAACATAGGCAAAGTATAGTTTACACCAAAACTTAACACCGCTCTGTTGTCTTTTGTGTTTGTCTGCCCAAAGAGATTTTTCTCTTGTTCGTCAATGCCCATTTTTCTGTAACGCCAGTCAAAACCAACAAAAGGCATGAGCCACTGCATTTTTCCTAAGTACCTGCCAATATGTGTTTCTGTTTCATAGCCGTGCATGTCGTGATAACCCAAACGCCACTCGCTGCCAATACTCCAACGGGTATTTTGTAACATCATTTCTCCGTCATTGCCATTTGTTGCAAAATCATTCTGAAACATGAAGTGCATTTTTCTGTCGTCAGCAAATAATTTGCGTTGTGCCAATTTGGGATTTGGAATTAATGGATTGGCTGCTTGATTTTCATAAGTAAATACTCTGCCCATGCCGCTCATCATGTGGTACAAAATATGGCAGTGAAAAAACCAATCACCTTCCACATTTGCGTTAAATTCCAATGTGTCTGTTTCCATTGGCATAATGTCCACAATGTTTTTAAGTGGCGCATTGTCGCCTTGCCCGTTTAGCAAACGAAAGTCGTGTCCATGCAAGTGCATGGGATGTCGCATCATAGAACCGTTGTATAAAATGATACGAATATTTTCGCCTTTTTTGATAAGGATTTTATCTGCCTCGGAAACAACTTTATTATCTAAACTCCACACATAACGGTTCATGTTTCCTGTAAGTTCAAACTTCAATTCTTTTACTGGTGCATCTTTTGGAAGATTGGTTTTTGTGGGTGATTGTAACATAGCATAATTAAGCGTTACAATATCTGCAAGTGCATTGGCATTGTAACGATTGGGGTCGTTGCTCATATCCATTCCTTGCATTGTATTCTTAGTTTGCTTCTTTGCTTCGCCTGTAATTTCGGGGTACATAACCACATTCATATCCATTTGGTTTAGGCTCATATTCATTCCCATATCATCCAAATCACCATTCATTTTCATCATGTCGTTCATCATCTTCATACCTTCAAAGTATTTCAGTCGTGGTTGTGGCGATACCAATTGCTTAATACCATTGCCAATATAATATGATGCTGAATTTGTTCGGTCTTCGGTAGTTGCCAAAAATTCAAAGGCTGTGTTTTCGGCGGGAATAGTAACTACAACATCGTAAGTTTCAGATACTGCAATAATTAATCTGTCCACTTCTACAGGTTCTACATCGTTGCCATCATTAGCAACTACAGTTATTTTGCCACCAGCATAAGTAAGCCAAAAGTATGATGAAGCCCCACCGTTTGAAATACGAAGCCTGACTTTATCACCACCTTTCAATTGCTTTCCGTCAATGCTTTTAATGTCTGTACTCGGATTGCCATTCATTAAAATTTTATCGTAGTACACATCGCTTACATCCATTGCCAACATTCGTTTCCATTCGTTTTTAAGTTTGGTTTTAAAATGTCCTGCCTTTATCGCTTCGCCATAGCTTTGCGTTGCATTTTTTTTGATAGCGAACCAATCTGTTGCATTGTGCAACATACGATGCACATTTTCTGGCTTGTAATCCGTCCACTCACTTAGAACAAGTGGAACAGTAGGCAAATCATCAATGCCTTTTCTAAAAGTGGGGTCATTTTGTTTTTTAAGCATCACAAAGTTTCCGTACATGCCTATCTGCTCCTGCAAACCTGAATGGCTGTGATACCAATGTGTGCCATGTTGTATAATTGGAAATCTGTAAATATGCGTTGTATTCGGTTTGATGGGCATTTGTGTAAGATTAGGTACGCCATCTTCTTTGTTTGGTAAAAACAATCCGTGCCAATGCAAAGAAGTTGTTTCGTTCAATTCATTGTGTACATAAATTTCCGCTGTGTCACCTTCGGTAAATGTCAGCGTAGGCATTGGTATTTGTCCATTTACGGCAATTGCCCGTTTTGCTTTTCCTGTAAAATTTACGATGGTGTCTTTTACATACAAGTCGTATCGTACAACCTTTTGAGCAAATAAATTTGATATGAGTAGTGTAAAAAAGGCTGCTAACGGCAACACCTTTTTACAAATAGTTTTTTGTATAGCCATTTTAATAATTTCATTTTCTGATTTTTAAATGACATCATTTAGTTGATGCCTGATTCTTTTTTACTTTTAGCATACTTGCATTAATGGCAACTACAACGGTACTTACCGTCATTAGCACTGCACCTGCTGCCGGACTTAATAAAATTCCTTGCTTATATAAAACACCTGCAGCCAAAGGCAATGCAATAACATTGTAGCCAGTTGCCCAAATTAAATTCTGTATCATTTTACGATATGTGGCTTTGCCAAATAAAATGAGGCTTACAATATCTTTAGGGTTGCTGTTTACTAAAACAATACCTGCTGTTTCGGCTGCAATGTCGCTGCCACTGCCTACGGCAATTCCTACATCTGCAATGGCTAATGCTGGTGCATCGTTTACACCATCACCTGTCATGGCAACAAACTCGCCTTTGTTTTGCAGGTCTTTTATTTTTTCTAATTTTTGATGTGGCAATACTTCGGCGATATAACTATCCATACCCAACGTATCACTTACACTTTTAGCAACTTTGCCGTTATCGCCTGTGAGCAGAATAGATTTGATATTATTTTCTTTTAAGGTTTTGATTGCTTCGGTTGATTCAGGACGGATTTCATCTGATAAAGCAATGTAACCTGCCAACTGATTATTTACGATTACAAACACAACCGTTTCTGTATCGTTGGCGGTAAAACCTTCAGAGATTGCCAAATTATTTTCTTTTAAATATCCCGGACTGACCACCAATATTTTTTTACCTTCTACAGTTGCTTCTACGCCTTTGCCTGTGATTGCATTGAAATTTTCTGTGGCAGGAATGGTGATAGATAAGTCTTTTGCTTTTTGTAAAATGCCTGTTGCAATTGGATGTTCTGATTTTTGTTCTAATGCTGATGCAAGGCGGATAATTTCGTTTTCATTTAGTTCTTTTTGAAGCGATACAATTTTTGATACTTCAAATTTACCAACTGTCAATGTTCCTGTTTTGTCAAAAACGATGGTTGTTATTTTTCTTGCATTTTCAAAAGCAGTTCTGTTTTTAATGAGTAATCCATTTTTTGCTGATAAGGCTGTTGACTTTGCAACCACCAACGGAACTGCCAAACCCAAAGCATGAGGGCAACAGATAACAATTACTGTTACCATTCTTTCCATTGCAAAGGCTAATGATTGTCCTGTGAGATACCAATAAAGAAATGTAGCGATACCTGAAACCAATGCAATGATGGTTAGCCATCTTGCTGCTTTGTTTGCCAGTAGTTGCGTTTGTGATTTTGATTTTTGTGCATCGTCCACCAGTTTTATAACCTGCGACAAATAAGAGTCTTTGCCAGCATGAGAGACGGTAACTTTTATTGAACCATTACCATTGATTGCACCTGCAATCACTTTATCACCTTTTACTTTTTGTACGGGCTTGCTTTCGCCTGTAAGCATACTTTCATTCAGGTAGCTTTCACCTTCTAATATTATTCCATCTGCCGCCACCTTTTCTCCGGGCTTTACTAAAATAATATCGTTTGCCTTTAGTGTGTCCGTCTTTACATCATGAACCATATCGGGCATTACCATGTGAGCCTCTGATGGCATTAGCTGTACTAATAATTCTAATTCCTTAGATGCACCTGCCACGGATTTCATTTCTATCCAATGTCCTAGAAGCATGATAAGGATTAGGGTTGCTAATTCCCAAAAGAAGTCCATGCCCTGCAAACCGAATACAATTGCTACGCTGTAGATGTATGCAACTGTAATGGCGAAGCCAATTAAAAACATCATGCCGGGATTCTTTGCTTTTACTTCGTCCACCAATCCTTTTAAAAAAGGAAAGCCCCCGTAAAAGAAAACAATGCTTGCTAATGCAAACAGGATATATTGAGAACCTGCGAACAGCCAATGTACTCCTAACCAATGCTGTATCATTTCTGATAACAACATGATGGGAATAGTAAGGATAAGCACTACATAAAATCGTTTTTTGAAATCGGCAATCATCATGGCGTGGTGGTTATGACCTGCCATGCCCATTGATGGGTTTTTAGTAGTATGTTGGGAATGTTCGTCTAAATGATTGTTATGTGCATGATTCATAATTATTGTATTTGCAAATAGAAACTGCTGAACAACAAAATAGTTTTTCAGTAAAAAAATCAAGTGCTACAGAAAAATTATAGCACCTGATTAAGAAGTTATTGCTTTATCGTTTCAACTGTTTTACCGCAAGTAAGCATTTGAGAACCGTAGTAAGGGTTCTTTACTCCGCTTTCCTTACTTAGCCAGTTTGCTCCTTTGCCATCGTTTGCCATTGGACAAAACTGGTAGTAAACCGTTTCCGCTGGTTTTGCAACTTTAATTAACTCATACATATTTTTTGAAAGGCTCATAAAATGGTCTCTCTGGTGTGATATGTCTTTTGTTCCGTTTATATGTTCTGCATCTTCTTTCAGGTCGTTTAACACTTTCATCCAAACCGTGTGAACATCCATTGGTAGTTTGTCCATTTTTACTGCATTGATTGCAGTTTGCAAATCTTTTGCTTTTGCAGATGCTGTATTTCCATCAGTTTTTACCAATGCGTCTTTCAATGAAAAGTAAGTGTCAAAAACTGCTGTCAACTGGTTTGTTTCCTGTGCTGCATTGTTCATGCCATCATGCTGGTGGTTGCCATGATTTTGCATGGGCTTTGTTGTATCCTTCGCTGGCTGTGTTATCACTGCTACTTGCTTTTTCTCTCTGTCGTATTTGCAACAACCTGGTAATTTATTATACGCTGCATCAGGTGCAAGAAAACTTTGATTGTCATAACCTGCAAGAGCTATGTTTTTTAAAACTGCATCTAAAGTTGTTTTCTTACTGTCGTATGTGATAGATGCCATCTTGGTTTCTTCGTTCCAATCGGCTTTTGAAATTTTCTTTTTGTTGGCGGCTTTTTCAATAGTGGTTTCACACATTCCGCAATTGCCATAAACTTTTACTGTTTCAGTTTTGGCATTATTTATTTGAGATTGACAAGCTGAAGTTGATAACAAGACAACGGCAGCCATTAATATGATTGATTTCATTTTACTTAGTTTTAATTTTTGATTTATTAGATGCACATTAAGCCGATGCACTTTCAAAGTGTCGGCAGATAAAAAACTAATTGTAAATCAAATTAAAAAAAAGCAATGAAGAATGTAAAGCCGTTCTCTTGGGATTTTCGGCGGAGCATTAGACACTGGAAAAGCCAGTGAAGCTGGTTTTATCTCAAAGCTAAAGTCAGCAACGGGAGTAGTTAATGCAGGAACATCTAAAAACTGAATATACTGTGCAGTTGCACTCTTTTGATGTTCGGTTTTAAGTTTTACTTGCTTGTGTTCATCTTTGCAGCAACCGCCTTTCTTTTCCTTCATGCCACATTTGCCACATTCTTTGTCTTTCTCACCATGCCATAAACTCCAACCAACAAGTTCGTTCATGCAATAGTGCATGTGAATAGTTGCCCCCATGGTTGCAGAACCATAGATTAAGAGAAGTAATATGACAACTATTTTTTTCACTTTAGCAAAGATAGGTTTTTAAAAAGTACTGGTTTTATAGCATGGTAATCAGCATAATTCCACTCATGGCAATCATTAAGGCATCTTCAATAATCGTTACCGTACTCATTGGCAGGTTAAAAACTGCACCCAAACAGGCACATTGTATTTTTCTTTTGTTTAATACACTCTGCAATACCCCGATAATGCTGATTGTCATTACAACCAACGTAACAATATTTGTAATTAAAGGTTGAAAGTTGGTAGCGTAGGCAATGCCCAAACCCAACTCTATAAAGGCATAAATGAAGCCCCATGCTTTTAACTTCTTAGCAACAATATCATACATGCTGTAACTTTCAGCAAAGCCCTTTAGGTCAAGCATTTTAAAAAAAGAAAAAGTAAGAAAGAAACCTGCCATAAAAATATTCATGGCTTGCATCCAATGAAATTGATTTTGATGTGTACCTGCAATGATTGAAATGGTAGTTACATAAGCAAAAATTATTAAAATTGGTTTGTAGGTAGAAAACCAATTTTGGGCTTCCTCTGCCGCTTCGTTGTATTCTATTGCAGTAATGGAATATTTTTTATCTAAAGCATTTTGAAAAGTGGATAATGCGATATGCTTGTCCATTGAAATAGTTGCCGTTTGGTTGACTTTTGAAACTTCCACTTCGGTAACATTTGGCAACATGAGTAAACTACTTTTTACTTTGGCTTCGCAAATGCCGCACGTCATGCCAGTGATTTTATACGTGTGTGTCATTGTTTTTTTGTTTTACACAAAGGTAATTTGGCTTGTCCGGGGCGCTGTTGTGGAATTTTGTATTAGAGTTGTAACTTTTACAGTTCCTCGATATTTTTTCGTTTATCCTCCTTTAGCGATTTAAAGTAACTGGGCGTAAAACCTGTAATTTTTTTAAATTGGTTAGATAAATAAGCAACGCTGCTATAACCCAATTGGTAAGCAATTTCAGACAAGCTCAGTTCATCATAAACGATCAGTTCCTTTACTTTTTCAATCCGTTGTGTGATAAAGTATTTTTCAATGGTTGTTCCTTCTACTTCAGAAAAAAGATTGCTCAGGTAATTATAGTCCTGGTGTATTTGCGAGCTAATAAATTGAGAAAGGTTTGTCTTTATATTCTGGTCGGAATGATGCACCAATGTTACAATTGCAGTTTTTATTTTTTCGATTGTCTGGCTTTTTTTATCGTCTATAATTTCAAAGCCCAGCGATTTTAATGAATTGTCCAACTGTGCTAACTGATCTTTTGATAAAACGCCTTGTATTTCTACTTCGCCCAGGTTAACAAATATTGGCTGGTACCCATTATTTTCCAAATGGGATTTTACGACCATTTTACATCTGCTGCAAACCATGTTTTTAATATAAAGTTTCATACTGTCAGTTCAACTGGTGATGGTTTGCAAATGTATTGAAACCTCTCAACCGGCAGAACAGGAAATTATTGGTCGTTTTACAGCATACAGTCTGAAAGAAGGTCCAATGGTTGATAGGGAATCAGGGTTTCGAAGAAGTGCCTGTGGATTAGCTACCGAATATAGCTTTACCGCAAGGTTGCCAGGTTGGTAAAGATTGGGTTTGGACTAAGGACAGCGAAAAATTCAATCTGTAGATTCAGGCAATTACGCCGCGGCCTATGAGTATCAATATGATAACGCCTACGATTATCCTGTAGATACCCCACACAAAAAAACCATGCTTTTTTAAAAAGCCGATAAAAAATTTAATGGCGATCAGCGCCACAACAAAGGAAACGATGCTGCCAAACAGCAGCAAACCAAGGTTAGATGTATTGAGTACTTCCGGGTGTTGGGTATAAGTATCATAAAAACTCTTTACCGATGCCAGGAACATGGTTGGCACGGCCAGGAAAAAAGAAAATTCAGCAGCTTCATGCCGGGTGAGTTTTTGTGCCATGCCGGTTACAATAGTGGCAGCACTGCGGCTGAGGCCGGGAAACAGTACAGCTAACGTTTGCCCGCAACCGATCACAAATGCCCTGCGATAATTGATAGACTGCTCATCGCTGAACATAGGATGATTGAATAACTTATCTATAAACAAGAGGATAATGCCGCCGCCGATCATTACATAGGCAATAAAAGTTACGTTATCCAGCGCTGAATCTATTTTGTTTTTAAATAGCAACGCTACAATAATAGAAGGTATTACACCCAGGATCAGTTTGAGATAAAATTCCGGTCGTTTGAAGTTGAAGAATTTTTTATGGTAGAGCACCACTACCGCTACAATCGCCGCCAGTTGTATCACCACTTCAAACATGTTGGTAAAGGGCGTGGGTACTTTAATACCGATCAGCGGGCCGGCAAACTTCATGTGTGCAGTAGAAGAGATGGGCAAAAATTCTGTGAGCCCTTCCACTACTGCAATTATAAAAGCCTGAAAAAAATCCATCAGATTGTAGCATTTAGAATAGTAAAAAAGCACTGCAATATACAGTGCTTTTAATGTGTTTATTCAACGTTGCTATAAAGCAATTATTAAACTTGTTCGCTTTTAGGTTTTCTCATGATCGCAAAGATCTCTATCACAAAACCGGCCATGATCAGGATGGGGGCAATGGTAATACGGGTGGTACTATAAATCTCGTCATCATTAAATTTAGTAGGGTCAGCACTTTTGCCGCCCGCCATCAAAATAAAACCCAGTGTCATCACTGCCACGCCTGCCAGCATCCATATATAGTTGTCCCTTGTAAAAAGGGGGTTTGCCGGGGACTTGGCCGCCTTTGCAGGTTGTTGTTTCTTTACTGTCGCCATCACTTACATTTTAGGGTGCAAATAAAGCACTATTTTTTCAAACGGGATTAATAAAGGTCGTCCAATTTCATCCGGAGGTATTTCAGTACTGAGCGGTGGGTACTGGCAACAGAAATAACTATTCCCAGTATTAGGATACCCATAATGATCAGCAGCATATTATTGCCATCCCTCAACTGGTGCAGCCAGGGCACAAATTTTTCTATCAGCAGCACACAGGCATACACCGCCACAATTGCAATACAGGCTGAAATGATGCCGTTAATAACAGCTCTCACATTCAGCGGCTTGATGATAAAACTCCTGGTAGCACCCACCATTTGCATTGTTTTTATTAAAAAACGATTACTGTACATGGCCAGCCGGATGGTGTTGTCGATGGAAACTATTACAATTATAGAGAGGATGATGGCAAAAATGAGGATGCCCGCCCCGATATACTTGGTGTAAGAACTGATATTGTTTACCACTTCTGCCGGGTATTGAAACTCAGACATTACGCCAGGATAGTTGGCGTCAAGCGTTTCTTCTAAAGCTTTCAAACTGTCTTTGTTCAGGTAATCACTTTTCACATAAAAGTCAACGCTCTCTGGCAGGGGATTGTTGGTGATGAATTTCTTCCAGCTGCTGTCGTTCTCTGCATTCCACTTTAAAGCGGCTTTTTCCTTGGTAATGTACTCAGCAGACTTTACATAGGGCAACGCAGCCACGTATTTCTCCATCGAATCTACCTGGCTTTTTTTTGCAGAAGGAGCGATGTATGCATGTACCTGTATATTTTCCCTTGCTACTTCGCTCAGCTTTTTGATATTGAGAAAGAACCAGCCAACAATGCCAAATAAAAAGAGTACCAATGCCACACCAACTATTGCCAAAGCATAAGAAGGTTTGCTGCGTTTTACTGAAGTGCTTTTTCCGTACAGTGCCATAAAGGGGTTAGTTTAATGAATGTAATGGTTTAGTTGCTGGTTAGTGCTATCCTTTACGAATGCGGCAAAAGTAAAGGTTTTTACCTGCTTTGATGTACTTTTGGCGACATCAAAAAAACCAGGATTTCAAATATATTTCTTAGCCCATCAGCAGTTGATGTAAGAATGTTAAAATAAAAGAAATGGAATATAAGTTTAACGAAATAGAATGGAAGTGGCAGCAGCAATGGAAAGACAGCAATACCTACAGAGTTTCCAACAACAGCGACAAACCTAAATTTTATGTGCTGGATATGTTCCCTTACCCCAGCGGAGCCGGTTTGCACGTAGGGCATCCATTGGGTTATATCGCCAGTGACATCTATAGCCGGTATAAAAGACTAAAAGGTTTTAATGTACTTCACCCCATGGGCTTCGACAGTTTTGGTTTGCCGGCGGAGCAATATGCCATTGAAACCGGACAGCACCCTGCCGAAACCACCAAAAAGAACATCGCCACTTTCAAGTCTCAATTAGATAAAATTGGTTTTTGCTACGACTGGGAAAGAGAAGTTCAAACCAGCGATCCCTCCTATTACAAATGGACACAGTGGATATTCTTACAGCTATTCAACTCTTATTACGACAGAGCAGAAAACAAGGCAAAGCCAATTGCTGAATTAGTGAAACGTTTTGAAACCGAAGGCAACCTTAAACCTTCAACCTTAAACCTTAAACCCTTTACTGCAGCTGAATGGAATGCGTATGATGAAGCAACCCAACAAAGCCTGTTGATGGATTGCCGCCTGGCCTACTGCGGCTACGGCGAAGTAAACTGGTGTGAAGCATTGGGAACCGTACTGGCAAATGACGAAGTGGTGAACGGAGTGAGTGAACGAGGTGGGCATCCTGTTGTAAAAAAGAAATTACGCCAGTGGTATTTAAGGATTACAGAATATGCAGATAGATTACTGGAAGGATTGAACCGCATTGAGTTTAGTGATGCGATGAAGGATATGCAGACGAACTGGATTGGAAGATCAAGTGGTGCAGAGATCGGCTTTGAGGTAAAAGGCTCAAAGCTCAGCGCTCAAAGCTCAAAGCTTGTCGTTTACACCACCCGCCCCGATACTATCTTTGGTGTTGACTTTATGGTAGTAGCACCTGAACTGGAGTTGATAAACGAAATTAAATCTGCTGAACAGGCCGCTGCTGTAGATGAATACATTGCCTATGTAAAAAGCCGTAGTGATGTAGAACGCATGGCAGAGAAAAAGATCACCGGCTGCTTTACAGGCGCTTATGCCATCAATCCTTTTGACGGAAGACAAATTCCCATCTGGATCAGTGAATATGTATTAGCTGGTTATGGTACCGGCGCCATCATGGCCGTGCCTTGCGGCGATGAAAGGGATTTCAAATTTGCCAAACATTTTAATATTCCTGTTACCAATATCATCGGCAGCCATTTTAATGGCGAAGAAGCCAACCCAACCAAGGAAGCAGTATTAGAGAACAGTGGTTTTTTAAATGGATTGGTGATGAAGGATGCGATGGAAGTAGCCATCAATAAACTAACGGAGCTGGGCATCGGTACAAAGAAAGTGAATTACCGCATGCGGGATGCAGCGTTTAGCCGCCAGCGTTACTGGGGCGAACCGTTCCCCATTACATGGAAAGACAATGTTGCCAAAGAATGGAAAGGCGACTTGCCGTTGGAATTGCCGCATGTAGAAACCTACAGTCCCGGCCCCGATGCACAGGGCCCATTGGCCAATATACCGGAATGGGTAGCGCAGGAATTAGAAACGAATACCATGCCGGGCTATGCTGGTTCTTCCTGGTATTTTTTACGATACATGGATCCAAAGAATGATGCAAACTTCTGCGATAGAAAAGCAAGTGACTACTGGAATCAGGTGGACCTATACATCGGCGGTACCGAACATGCAGTAGGACATTTACTGTACAGCCGCATGTGGACAAAAGCACTATTTGATTTAGGGCATATTGGTTTTGATGAACCGTTTAAGAAGCTGGTGAACCAGGGGATGATACAGGGGAGTTCGAGATTTGTGTATAGGGTGGGATGGAATTTGGTTGGAAGCGGAACTATCGACACAAATAAGCTTTCATATATTTTTGTTTCTAAAGGAATTGCAGATGGATTTAAATCAGGAGAAATTAATACGATTTCTTCAGTGAAAAATCTGGCAATAGAAGTATTTGAAAAAGCTTTCAATGAAAGAAAAGATATCGGCATAAACGAAATCACAATCTTAGATATTCATGTTGATGTCAATATGGTTGATGGTATAGAATTAGAAATAGAGGAATTCAAAAAATGGCGTAATGGAGAATATGCAAATGCAGAGTTCATTTTAGAAGATGGCAAATACATCTGCGGCGTCGAAACCGAAAAAATGTCCAAATCAAAATACAACGCAGTTAATCCAGATGAACTCTGCAATAAATACGGCGCCGACACCTTCCGCATGTACGAAATGTTCCTCGGCCCGGTAGAACAAAGCAAACCATGGGATACCAAGGGCATTGAAGGGGTTCATCGTTTTTTAAGAAAACTATGGCGTTTATTCAACGACGAATTAAAAGGCAAAGTGTGGAACACAGACAAGGCCAACGATGCTGAACTAAAGATCCTGCATAAAACCATCAAAAAGATAGAAGAAGATACTGAGCGTTTCAGTTTCAATACCGCCGTAAGTACCTTTATGATCTGTGTCAACGAACTGGCCGATCTTAAATGTCATAAGAAAGAAATTCTGGAAAAAGTGCTGGTATTGCTCACGCCCTATGCACCGCATATTGCAGAAGAACTGTGGAACCAGTTAGGCAATAGTGGCAGTGTGTTAGACGCCAGCTACCCGGTATTTGAAAGCAAATACACCGTTGAATCGTCAAAAGAATATCCCGTTTCTATCAATGGTAAAGTTAGAACCAACATCAATATTTCCCTGGATGTGGAACAACCGGAAGTAGAGAAAATAGTATTGGCAAATGATACCGTACAAAAATGGCTTGAAGGAAAAGAACCCAGGAAGATCATTTTTGTAAAGAATAAGATGGTGAATGTGGTGGTGTAGGCTCGAGTTTAAAGTTGAAAGTTTAAGGTTTAAAGTTTTTATATCGCCAACCTTAAACTTTGGACTTTAAACTTTAAACAATTCCTCCCCCTATGCTGTTATGTTTTTAAATTAGCAGTATGGCAAAACCATCTATCGAACTCATCGCCGCTTTAAGAGAAACAGCCTCCCGGTTAAAAAATGGAGCCCACTATGCCTGGGGCCATCATTGCGCCTGCAATTGCGGCAACCTGGTACAGGTGGTATGCAACCTTACACAAGGCGAGATCATCCGCTACGCACACACTGGCACCGGTGAGTGGACCGAACTGGCAGAGGAATATTGCGGTATCACCAATGCGCCCTATACCCTGCTGGTTTCAAAACTGCAGGATCTTGGGCTAACCCCCACCGATATACAGCACATTGAATACCTGGATGACAAAGAAGTACTGCAGTATATTGAAGGCGGCTTTCGCTGGCTCAAAAGAAATAAACGGGAGGATGCCATTGCTTACTTTGAAGCCTTTGCAAATATGCTGGAAGAAAAAATGGCCCTACAGATCAATATAGATTTTAGCAAGATATTATCTATGGAAACCAGTCCATCAGAACCACAGCCTGTGATGGCTTAAAGCCCCACAGCTTTGAAAAATCCAAACAGCCGGTGAATTGTTCACCGGCTTTGTTTATTTGAAATGCTGCCCCAGTATTATCCCTGGCCAAATCAACATCTTAGTAAAGATATCATCCACCTGATCTTCCTTTATAGTTGAATTGAAAATGAATATTTCACTTTATTTATAGATATACGTTTCAATAAACAGTAACAAATTTTATAAGAAATTCTGTTTAAGCAATTGCCATCATCTCCTGTTTACCTGAATGTTACCAACTACTGTTTATTTTAAAATGGCTGTCAGCAAACGCCAACAGCCATCCTGATCTAACACTTATTTTCACCTCTTACTTAGGCAGTACAACTGCATCGATCACATGAACTACACCATTGGTTGCTGCCAGGTCAGTGGCAGTCACAGTTGCGGTTCCTCCATTTTCATCTGTCAATACAACTTTACCATCTACCACTGCAGCACTTAATTTTCCACCGGCAACCGTTGTAAGTACTGCCGTTCCATTTCCTTTCTTAATGGCAGCAAGCACCGCTTTTGCATCCAGCTTTCCGGCTACCACATGATAAGTAAGAATTCCCGCCAGCTTACTTTTGTTTTCCGGCTTCAACAATGTTTCCACTGTGCCCTCCGGTAATTTTGCAAAAGCATCATTGGTGGGGGCAAACACCGTAAATGGGCCTTTGCTTTGTAATGTTTCCACAAGACCAGCGGCTTTTACAGCGGCCACCAATGTAGTGTGTACTTTAGAACCGGCAGCAACATCCACAATGTCGGCTTTCTTTTGAGCGGTTGCATACAAACCAAACAAACTAACGGTAACGAACAAGGCAATTTTTTTAATTGATTTCATCTTATTTAATTTTTATGATTACGTTTCTCTAACAGCACCGGTTTCAGAAGGTTGTTTCAAAAGCAGCTATAACAATTTTATAACACTATCAGCAGGTACCGGAGCCGTACTGCTTCGTCTCATACTCCTGTACATTTCGTGCATTACTCCCATATGCGGTGCTGTAAGTACAGCCAGACCAAGAAATACATAAACTGTCATGGCATCTGCATTGTAAAACATAGAGCCGGTTAAGCCAAACAGCGTTATCCCCGCCATGGCGAGTACGCTGTACAAACCTATTTGCTTCAGAATAAATTTCACAGAGTGCACGCTGTTTTGCCGCAGGTAGTTTATCACATTCTTTAATGACAGCAGCGAATGCCAGAATACAAAATAAAATGTAAAACCAAGTATTACCGGCAAATGAAAGAGGATGAGCAAAATAACTGCAAACCTCACCAAAAACACACCCTGTTGCTGGCTGTTTTCACGATGCAGTGAAAAATAAACAAAGCAGCTTACAAAAAAGAGCAGCCCGGTAAATGAGAGAATAACATACCGGTACTGATCGATGAAGTGTATAAACTGTATATACGTTTTACCAGATTCAAACTGCATATATAACGGTAATACCTCGTCAAAGTGGTTAAGGAGTATTACACCAAGAACAACCAATCCGTAACTGAATACAAATACTTTTCCTGCAACCGTATTGGTTTTAAACTGGTGCAGGTCTGTTTCTCCAAAATGATATGCTGCAAATACGATGAATAAAAGATTACCTGCCAGCGGTAAAAACCATAATACAGCAGCAAACAATGCCAGCCTGAGCAGGTAGCTGGCCAGGAACAGTATACTGGAAAATTTCCTGCTTTCCACCCGGGCATTGGTAGACGCTACTAATAAATCGGCAGCACCATGCGGAATGCCCACCAGCAGGATACCTGTCATAAACAGGATGAACTGCACATTGTTAGGCAAAGCATAAACCCATTGTTGGATAACCAGTAAAAGTCCCCCTGCAAACAGCATCAATAAACGGAGCATTTGTATTCAGGTTTGGGTGTGAGTAATTATTATTAACGGCACCGGGCAAAAGATAAAAAAGCAGTGCAGGCAGGCAACCTGCTGCACTGCTCAAAAAAGATCAGGAAGCCAACTCTGTTTTTTCTGTTTGGGCGAGTGCATAGATCACCAGGCCAAATCCAATTTTATTAATGGCATCGCCAATATTATATACAATATCTAATGACAATCCTTCCAGTACTCTCATTCCAAACAAACCACCTTCGGTTCCTGCTATGTACCCAATAGGATAAATAGCCCAGCCAACCAGTACAAACCAGGCAAGTGTTTTATTGGCCTTTGCCACTGCAGCACCTGCACCAGCAGCAAGTTTAGCTACTTCACCAAACCATATTAAATAAACGATGTAGAAGTAGGCAAGACCACTCACAAAGCCCCAGATCCAGCTTTGCTTTTCAGTGGGATAAATAGCTTCGCCTATATAGCCGGTTACCAGCATAAATACAGAAGCTGCTATCAGTTTCCATAGCAAGCCAATTTTTGCTCCTGCTTTTTTTGTGATCAGGTAAAATTCAACACACATCAACGGCACAGTCAGCAGCCAGTCAACATAACGGAAAAATGTAGGAGATTGACCTGTTGCCAGATTGTAATCCCGCATGTAATAGTAGTGTACGGCTGCAATAAAAGTAATCAACCCGGAAACCAATACGGAGGTCCGCCATTTTTTAGCGGTATTGGAAACCTCGAAAAAGAAAAAGACAGATGCGGCCATCATGGCCATGCACCCGATAAAGAAAGTGAACGCCACATAGTTGTTGTTGGCAATGGGAAGAATTTCCAGAAGTGTCAGTTTCATATTATATGATTTAGGTTTTAAAATACAAGTTGTCCTGATCGCAGCGTATCCTCTTCACTATACCTTTTTTGCACCTGGCCTGGACTAGACTAACGAGTGGTATTATTTAATTGTTTGAAAGTTTCAAAATAATTTGAAAATTTTGAGATTTGTGGAACCGCTGTTTTTTGAAGAACGTTACGGCGGCCGTTCTGTTGAATGTTTTCACCCGTCTTTACCAGTGTAGAAAACTGTTTGTTGAAGAAGCCAGGGGGAAAAACCTGCGGGTGCAGAACATTATACAAAAAAAGCGGCTGAGTAAGCCGCTGTAAAAAAACATTCACGAAAAATGCATTCTTTAAAATGCCGTATCAAACTGGAGGTATTTCAAAAACTCATTTTTACGCTGTTCATTTTTGAAAGCTCCACCGTAAAAAGCAGTAACCGTGCTGGAGGTATTGTCTTCCACTCCACGGCTGGCTACACAAAGGTGCTTGGCATCGATCAATACAGCCACATTATCAGTACCCAGCACCTGCTGAAGTTCCTTTCCAATCTGCATGGTGAGTCTTTCCTGCACCTGCGGTCTCTTGGCATAGTACTCCACCAAGCGGTTTAGTTTACTAAGACCAATCACTTTCCCACTGCTGATATAGGCCACATGCGCCTTACCCATGATAGGCACAAAATGATGTTCGCAGTTGCTGTAGAACGAAATATTTTTTTCTACCAGCATTTCATTGTACTTGTACTTATTATCAAATAAAGCCACCCTGGGTTTATTCGCAGGATTAAGGCCCTGGAAAATCTCCTTAATATACATCTTCGCCACACGGTGCGGCGTACCCTTCAGGCTGTCATCGGTGAGATCCAGACCCATGATATCCATGATGGACTTAAAATGCTCTTCTATCGCTTTGATTTTTTCTGCATCAGATAAATCGAATGCGCCAGCCCGCATGGGAGTATCTGTGCTGGTGCTTACGTGGCTATCGCCCATTTCTTCAATAAGTATGTCCAGTGTTTCAATCGTTTCATTACCATTGAATTTTACATGAGGTACTATTTCTTTTGTTAGCATACGATTTTTTTTAAAATACTCCGGAGCCGGTATCAGCTGCGGGTCTGAAAAAATTTTATGAAGGAATTTTCAAATATTCATCATTTCAACTCATACCATAGTTAACAATGGCTGATATTCCTTGAAATAATGATTGCATATTTATCTGGATCATTAAACAGGTCTGCTGTGCTTTTGTTTAAATATGCAGAGATTAAATGCGCTGTTTAAAACAGTATATAGAAAAAAAGGAAAGGACTAAACAATTTTTACAACAGGCTCGCCAGCTTTGGCATATTTATACCGGCTTTGTAAGGAAGTGCTATAATATCCATCAATACCCAGTGATGTAATGGTGTTTGCTTTTTCAAGGTGTATGAAGCCATCGTTGCTTACCAGGCCATCATCAA
>Ga0209097_10000701_pt1 | contig 31033 bp, 24 predicted proteins | sample AD_UKC052_MetaG_FD_184419 | JGI IMG/M metagenome (GOLD analysis project Ga0209097, IMG submission 184419) | Active sludge microbial communities of municipal wastewater-treating anaerobic digesters from USA - AD_UKC052_MetaG (SPAdes) (version 2) | ecosystem: Engineered > Bioreactor > Anaerobic >... | reverse complement strand
GCCCGTTTGGTGTGGCTTTTTCCCTGCTTATGCGTTGTAGAAACCGTGCCCGCGTTTTCGCGGGCCTTGGCTCAATCAAAAACAACTATCATGTTTAAAAAAGCACTTTTTTTGTTTGTCGCGTTGTTAAGCGCGCAATTCGCACACGCGCAATTCGGCGATGTGCTCAGTAAAGCCAAAAAAGCGGTAGGGCTGCCCGAAGGCAACCTGACCCAGGAAGAAGTTGGCAACGGCCTCAAGGAAGCCCTCAACAACGGTATCGGCGAAGCGGTCGATTTTCTGTCGGCCAAAGACGGTTATTTCAAAAGCCCGTATAAAATTCTGGTGCCCGAAGAAGCCCAGAAAGTGACGGACAAACTCAAAGCCGTTCCCGGTTTTTCCAATATCGAAGCCGACCTCACCGAGCGCATGAACCGCGCTGCCGAAGACGCCGCTACCAAAGCGAAACCCATTTTTGTGGCCGCGATTAAAAACATGACGTTCAAAGACGCCATGAACATCCTCACCGGCAATGCCGACGCTGCTACACGTTACCTCGAAAAATCGACGTATCAGCAGTTGTACAGCGAGTTCAAGCCGATCATCCAGGCCTCGCTCGACAAAGTGAACGCCCGCGAATACTGGTCGAACGCTGTAACCAATTACAACAAACTGCCCTTCGTCACCAAAACCAATCCGGAACTGGACGACCACGTGACAAAAATGGCCCTCAAAGGACTCTTTAGTCTGGTGGAAAAGAAAGAACAGGGCATCCGCACCGACGTGAGCCAGCGCAATTCGGATCTGTTGCGCAAGGTGTTTGCACGGCAGGATAAGAAATAATAGTTGAAGCAATCCCTTAGTCGGAGCGGCGGGTTTTAATGTTGATGAGGGTTGATAAGGGTTTATAAGGGTTGATATTCGGCCACTCGAAAAATGAATGAATCCATCTTTTTTCGAGTGGCCGAATATCAACCCTTATAAACCCTTATCAACCCTCATCAACATCAAACCCGCCGCTTTTTTTCTGCCCCTTACTCAAAAAAATGCTATCTTCGCGACCTTTTACGCGCCATTTTTTGGTAAATTGCGCTCGCATCTATCATTCGACCCAATCTGATCTACTGTGAAACGCGTACAACTCACAGCCATTCCATTTGGAACATCATCCGGCCCGCTTGTCATTTTATCCGATAAGAACTCCCTCGATTCGCTCGACGCCGTACTGAACGCTACAGAAATGGCTTTTTTACGGCAAACCGCCGAGCTCGATACCCACACTTTTTTCTTTCCGCGCCCCGGCTCTTCCATACTGGTACGTCTGCTGAAAACAGAATCGACGCCGGCTGCCAGTCTCGAAAATGCGCGCATTGCAGGCAATGCGCTGTTGCGGGAATTGCGCCAGTACAAAATTGGCGCGGTCACCCTGCGCAATACCTGTGAGGAAGATCGGTCGCTGGCATTTGCCGAAGGCATGGCACTCGGGAGTTACCAGTTTTTGAAATATTTTTCAAAACCCGAACAAAAGGAAAAAGCGCTTACCGATATCCGTCTGGAAAACGCTGCGGAGGAAGCCGTTGGCGAATTGAACGCCTTGCTGGAAGCGGTTTTTCTTGCCCGCGACCTCGTGAATGAACCCTATTCCTTTCTCGACGCACCACGCATGGCGGAATTGACGACCGAAGCGGCGCAAAAGTTCGGATTCGGGATTGAAATCCTGGGGAAAGAAAAAATAGAAGCCCTCAAAATGGGCGGTATCCTCGCCGTTAGTCAGGGTAGCATTGCTCCACCGCACTTTTGTATTCTGGAATGGAAACCCGAAACGGCTAAAAATACGCGACCCGTGGTACTGGTCGGCAAAGGAGTGGTGTACGACACAGGAGGCCTCAGCCTCAAGCCTTCCGAGGCCATGGATTATATGAAATGCGATATGGCGGGCGCAGCAGCCGTGATCGGCACCTTTGCCGCCGCCGCCGCCAATAATCTTCCCGTGCACCTGATCGGCCTGCTTCCTGTAACCGACAATGTGATCGGCTCGGGCGTATTCGCACCCGGCGACGTGATCCGCATGTATTCCGGCACCACGGTGGAAGTTTTAAATACCGATGCGGAAGGTCGCCTGATTCTGGCAGATGCCTTACATTACGCAAAAAAATACGATCCCGAACTGGTGGTAGACCTGGCAACGCTCACCGGCGCCGCCGTGCGGGCCCTGGGCACACAGGCGATCTGCTACATGGGTACGGCGCCTGAAAACATCAAATCGGCCTTGGAAAAAAGCGGGTGGGACACGTACGAACGCCTGGTGGAATTTCCACTGTGGAAAGAATTTGACGAAGAACTCAAAAGCAACATTGCCGACCTGAAAAACCTGGGTACGCCCAATGCCGCCATGATCACTGCCGGAAAATTTCTGGAACATTTTGCCGGCGAATATCCGTGGTTGCACCTAGACATCGCCGGGCCTGCCTATCTTCGCAGCGCCAACGCTTACAGAACTAAAGACGGAACGGGCGTGGGCGTCCGACTTTTATACGACTTTTTGAAAAAACAATACGCGTAGCAAAAGCACAACGATGAACAATATTACAATCGGTATATCCTGCGGCGATATCAACGGCATTGGCCTGGAAGTGATTCTGAAGGCTTTGGCCATCAAAAACGCAGCGCCGAATTACAGGACGATTATTTATGGCAGCACCAAAGTGGTGGCCTATCATAAAAATATTATTACCCAGGAAAACATACAGTTTCACTCGGTGAATACCGCCGCAGAGGCGCAGGCAGACCGGATCAACATCATTAATTGCTGGCCCGACAATGTGAATATCACACTCGGTAAACCGACGGATATGGGCGGCAAATGCGCTTTTGATGCCCTGGAACGCGCTGTAAAAGACCTGCGCGCAGGAGAGATCGATGCCCTCGTGACGGCTCCGATCAACAAAAAAGCCATGCAAATGGCCAATTTCCCCTTCGTGGGCCACACGGAATACATTGCCCACGAATTCAAGGCAAAAGACTCGCTGATGCTCATGGTGTCCGACACCCTGCGCGTGGGCCTGGTTACGAACCACCTGCCGATCCGCGATGTGGCCGCAGCCATCACCAAGGAACGGGTGCTCCGCAAAATCCTGATCATGGCTGAAACCCTGCGCGTCGATTTCAACGTGCTGCGCCCAACTATCGCCGTCATGGGCCTCAACCCGCATGCCAGCGACGAAGGCGCTATCGGCGATGAAGACGACAAAATCGTGCGCGTAGCCATCGAGGAAGCCAAGGCAAAAGGGGTGCTGGCTTTCGGACCGTTTCCTGCCGACGGTTTTTTCGGCTCGGGACAATACAACAAATACGACGGCATTCTGGCCATGTACCACGACCAGGGGCTGGTGCCCTTTAAGGCGCTTTCTTTCGGCGCCGGAGTAAATTACACCGCCGGGCTCGCCTCGGTACGTACCTCCCCCGACCATGGTACGGCCTATGATATTGCGGGCAAAGGAGAAGCCGATGAAAGTTCTTTTATCAAAGCACTTTTCCTGGCAGCAGACATCGTGCGCAACCGCAACGAATACCTCGATATGCACGCCAATTCGCTCGAACGCCGCAAACAAAAGGCGCTCATCAGCGAAACGGGTGAGGATGAGGTGATGGAGAATGTGATCCCGGAGGAATGAACTTTTTAGTTATTGGTTATCAGTTATTAGTTATCAGGGTGGTAATGCTCCATCGCGGGAAACTATTAGCCATGTATTCAGGAAAATCAGGAATGAATACAAATGCTCTACTACCACCCTGATAACCGACAACTGACAACTGATAACCAACAACAAAACGAACCAATCAACAATCAACAACATATGAACGCGATTCTCGGCATCGATGTCGGCGCTTCCGGTATTAAAGGCGCAGTAGTGGACGTACAAAATGGCAAACTCCAGGGCGAACGCTTCCGCGTGCCTACGCCGCATCCCTCCACGCCTGAAGCGATGGCAGGTGCTTTTGCTGAAATCGCAGAGTTTTTCAATTATAAAGGTCCTATCGGGTGCGGATTTCCAGCCATCGTCAAAAACGGTGTAGCTATGTCGGCTGCCAATATCGACCCCACGTGGATCGGGACGAATGCGGAAGAGGTTTTTGGAAAACATACCGGTTGCCCGGTTTTCGTCACCAACGACGCCGACGCTGCCGGCATGGCGGAGATGCGCTACGGCGTGGGAAAAGGTGAAAACGGACTGGTCATGATGATCACCATCGGCACAGGCCTGGGTTCTGCCCTTTTTTACAAAGGCATGATGATCCCGAATACCGAACTGGGCCACGTGCAGTGGAAAAACGGCAAATCTGCCGAATCCTATGCCTCCTCCGGCGCCCGCGAACGCCTTAAGATCAGCCGCAAGGAATGGGCCGATCGTTTCAACGAATACCTGATCCACCTGGAACGCCTGTTCTCACCTGATCTGTTTATTCTGGGCGGCGGCGAAAGCAAGTTTTTCGAGCAATACAAATCGCAGTTGCACACCAATGCACGGATTATCCCGGCCAAATTGCTGAACAATGCGGGTATTATCGGGGCGGCTGTCTATGCGGCAGAGCAGTAATCGTTTTTTGTGCTTAGCATTTTGCATGTAATTGATTATCAACCTTTTGCAAGACACCAAACACAAAAAAATCAAATACTGCCTTTTATTGCTTCATGACCAGGTTGTCAATCAACCGCACGTCTCCCGCAAACGCCGCCGTACACACCACAATAAATTCACCTTCCTCCCAGCGTTCTACCGGTTTCAGGGAAATGCCGTCGACAATGTCGAAATATTCGGGCTGTAATCCTGCCTCCTGAAGTTTTTGCATGGCTTCAGCCTGTATTTCAGAAGCCGTACGAGCGCGCATTTGTCCTGAAGCCCACTGAAGTGTTTGGTAAATCACCGGCGCGACGGCCCGCATTTCCGGGCTGAGGCGCATGTTGCGGCTCGACATGGCCAGTCCGTCGGATTCCCGCACGGTGGGGCACATCACCAGTTCGATAGGCAGGTTCAGTTGCCGGATCATATCGCGTACAATGGTCAGTTGCTGGAAATCCTTCTGCCCCATGTACAGGCTTTGCGGCAGCACGATATCGAGCAGCCGGTTGACCACCGTAGCCATTCCGATAAAATGGCCGGGGCGGAAAACGCCTTCCATCACTTCGTCCAGTTGCCTGAAATCGAGGCTGATGGTCACATCGGAGCCCGGCGGGTACACCTCTTCCACCGAAGGCATAAAAACCGCATCGCAGCCAGTGTCGTGCAGCAGCAGCAGATCCTTTTCCGGCATGCGCGGGTATTTCTCCAGGTCTTTAGGGTCGTTGAACTGCGTGGGGTTGACGAAAATACTCGCCACCGTCCGGTGCCCGTCGCGATGCGACAGGCGGATCAGTTCCATGTGCCCGTCGTGCAAGGCGCCCATCGTAGGGGCGAAACCAATGCTGCGGCCTCCGGCGCGTTCCTGCTTGACCCATGCCTGGAGATCGGCAACTTTTTTGAAAATTAGCATCGTGATTGTTAGTTGGCTTTCCGGGGCAAAAGTATGCGGCGAAGTTGGGCAAGAAGCGCATCGAATCCGGATTTCTTTTGAATATTGCAACACGAAATCGATACCGCCGGAAGATTGGATATTTAATCCGCACATTTTCAAATCGTTACGCGCTCAAATCCCAAATGTTTCATGTCTCGGAAAAATTTATCCAAACGAGAAGTTGCCGCAGCAAAAACTGAAAACGACCCGCTCGCCTATTACCGCCTGCTTTTGTGGCTGGCATTCGGCGTGAATGCGCTGGCCTTTTGGTGGCAATGTGTGGACCGTTATCTGGCGCCCCGTTTTTTGTTTTTGTCGGTCAGCCTGTTCGTATGCCTCGTTTTGTTGTGGCGCGATTTGCAGAAAAATGCCGACTGGCGGCTGCACACATTTGACTTGCTGCTCCTAACCTGGTATGGCTGGAACGTAGCGTCGGTCTTCTGGGCGTTCAGTTGGTCGGAAGCCGTTTTTTATACGCAAAAGGTTTCCCTGCTGTTTTTGGTGTACTGGCTGTTACGCCAAACCCTGCTGCGCAGCGAAACCACGGCGCGCCGGGTTTTATTCCAGGCAACGGTTTTACTTACCTGGGCCGTTTGCGGCATTCTAATCGTTCAACTCATCATCGCTTTTACGCGCAACGGACTGGAAAATCAAGCCTTGTACGATTACGCCAGCGCAGTATACGGAAACAAAAGCCTGGCCACGGAATTCCTGTTTTTTTTACTGATTTTCAATGTGTTTTTTTACCGGGAATATGTACGTAAATGGCTGTTTTACAGCACCGTATCCCTCCTTTTTTTGCTGATCGTCGTGCTGCAAACACGCACGGTGTATCTGGCGGTGGTTGCCGGCGCACTTGTTTATTTCCCTGCAAGGGCATGGCTGGATGCTGCATTCCGCCCTGTTTTTTTTAAAAAAATATTACCGCTCGGTGTTGTCTCTTTCCTGTTGCTCGTCGCTGTAGTGGCTTTGAAAGGGCGAGGAAATTCCCTGACAGAGAGGCTTAATCCCGCTACGTATCTGGAAAGTGTTTCGGCCAACGAACGCCGCTTTGTGTGGTACAAAACGGATGTGCTCAACCGCGACCACTTCTGGCTGGGTGTCGGAAACGGCAGCTGGAAATTCTGGTTCCCGTCCAAAAACATTGAAGGCGGCTACCGGCTACAGGAGCAAAACGTCATTTTTACCCGGGCGCACAACGATTACCTGGAAATCCGTTCCGAATTGGGCGTAATAGGCATTTTGTTATTCAGCGCATTGTTCCTGCTCGCTTTGCTGATTGCTGTCCGTGTCGTACAAAAAACGGTTGATGTAGAACGCCGGCATGACGTATTGATACTGGCGGTTGGGCTACTCGGCTATTGTATCATCCAGTATTTTGATTTTCCACGCGAAAGAATTGAAATGCAGGTTATACTGGCCGTTTTCTTCGCCTGGCTAACATATTTGGGGGGAAATGTGCTGGAGCGTTTGCCGGGTGTAAACGTTCAGACTTCCAGTCGCCTGTTTTCGGGCTTTTGGGCTGCGGCTCTGCTATTTAATATTTTAATCGGCTGGTATCGCGTCACCGGTGAAATCCATGCGATGCGAACCCTGACAGCGCAAGGCCGCAGCGACTACCCTACCATCGTCCGGGAAGCACGGCTGGCCCGTAATATGTTTAACGAATACAACGACGTGGCTATTCCGTTGCAATGGCACGAAGGCGTTGGACTGTACTTTCTCGACCAGATGGGACCTTGCGTAACAGCCTTTGGGGAGGCTTACCGGCTGAACCCCTGGTCGTTTCAGGTGCTGAACAACTATGCTTCGGCACTGCTGAAACAGGGCGACATTCAGCGGGCCATTCCTATACTCGAACAAACGGTCGGCATCAACCCCCGGTTCGACGAAGGCAAACTCAACCTGTCATACGCCTACCTCCAACTCAATAATTATCCAAAGGCCCTCGAATGGGCCCAACGCATCGATACGATCCCCAACCCGCAAACGGAAGATGCCCGCAATAAAAACCGCGAAACGCTCACGCAGCAGGCATTATTCCTGAAAGAAATACAGAACAGCATGTACCCCGGTAAAAAGTAACATAAATCCATACCTTTCCGCCAACCTTCCCGCCCTGCGGGTGTTGTGCTTTCAGATGTTTCAATTTTTAATGAAAATAGACATTCCCTAACACCTGGCATGTTCAATAAATGGTTAATTTTCAATTATTTATGTTCATGTAATTTACTTTGCACCGTTTTCCGCACCTGATACGATGTCACTTGATGTTATAAAACAACCGATTGCAGCCGAGTTGGATATTTTCGAAAAACGTTTTCGGGATGCCATGCGCAGCAAGGTTCCACTGCTCGACAAAATTACCTGGTACATCGTACAGCGCAAAGGCAAACAGGTGCGACCCATGCTCGTGCTGCTCAGTGCCCGCTTGTTCGGCCCCATCGAAGAAGCCACTTACACGGCCGCCTCGCTCATCGAACTGCTACACACCGCTTCTCTGGTGCACGACGACGTCGTGGATGATGCCAATGAGCGCCGTGGTTTTTTTTCCATTAATGCGCTGTGGAAAAACAAAATCGCTGTCCTGGTCGGCGACTTCCTCTTTTCACAGGGACTTTTGATTTGTGTAAAAACCAATCAATATAAAATGCTCGAAGTCGTGAGCCGATCCGTGCAGGAACTCGCCGAAGGCGAACTACTGCAAATGGAAAAAGCGCGGCGACTCGACATCAAAGAAGAAGTTTACTACGAAATTATACGGCAAAAAACCGCTTCCCTGATCGCAGCGGCCTGTAGCGCCGGCGCCATCAGCACTTCTCCCAATGACGAAACGCTGAAAAAAATGTGGTTGTTCGGTGAAAAGACCGGCATGGCCTTTCAGATCCGCGACGATCTGTTCGATTTCGGCGTCGATGACGTGGGCAAACCGCTCGGGATCGACATCAAGGAGAAAAAAATGACGCTTCCGCTCATTTACGCGCTCACGCACACCGATCGCAGCACCCGCCGGAAGATGATCAATATCGTAAAAAACGAGAGCCACAAAACTGAAAAAGTAGCCGAGGTAATCGATTTCGTGCGTGGAAGCGGTGGCATCGAGTACTCCGAACAGGCCATGTACCGGTTTCGGCAGGAAGCCTTCGATATTCTGGAAACCCTGCCCGACAGCGAGGCCCGGCAGTCGATGCGGGAGTTGTTGATCTTTGTAACGGAACGGAAAAAGTAGACCCGAACCCCAGTTCGGGGAGCGAAGCTCGAACTCTTGCAAAGCAGACCATTCGTTGGAAATCACACAGGGCACATTTACCGTGGCATCGCTCTTCGCTCCCCGAACTGGGGTTCGGGTCTACATTCCACAAACCGGGGTTCGGGTCTACGCCCATTTCTTCAAAATCGCCCGCACCTGTTCCACATACCCACCCTCAAACAAATTCACGTGCACCAGCAAATAATACAACTGGTACACTTCCACGCGTTTTTCAAAACCCGCCTCCAGCGGCCAGGTCTCCGCATAGGCTTTGTAAAAAGTGTCGTCGAAGCCGCCGAACAACTTACTCATTGCTAAGTCCATTTCCCGGTGCGCAAACGATGCCGCCGGATCGATCAGCACAGGCTGGCCGACTGCATCGCACAGAAAATTGCCGCTCCACAAGTCGCCATGCGCAAGCGCGGGCGGTTCTTTCGGGCATAACGCGGTCAGTCTCCGGCACAGGCCGTCCAGTTGACGTTCTTCTTCTTTTCCAAAAACTCCTTTTTCGCAGGCAAGCAGCATTTGCGGCCACAAGCGTTCTTCGGCATAAAATGCTTCCCAGGAAACATGTCGCGTGTTCGATTGCGGCAGCGAACCGATAAAGTTGTCATGCGCGAACCCGAACTGCGCCGAGGTATTGCCGTGCAGGTTGGCCAACGCGCGACCGAAATTTTCCCAGAACAGGCGGTTTTTATAACCCGGGGAGATAAATTCCATCAATAGAAAGGCGTGCCCGTCGTCAGTACAACCGTGGGTAAATACTTTGGGCGTCCGGATTACCCGCGAAGCGCCGAGCAAGGCAAGGCCCTGCGCCTCCGTTTTAAACATGGCAGCAGCAAGCGGAGCCGTGTTGGTTTTTACAAACCACTCCTTGCCTTCGTCGCTGCGCAATCGGTACGCACGATGAATATCGCCCCCTGCAACGGGCCGGACATCGGAGATGCAGGCGTTGAGTTTCGTTTCAATATGGTTCCTTAATGAGTCAGGCAACATGTTTTACAGCACTTTCACCTTGATGCGGTATCCGTTCACGACATAAAAAACGACGTATGAAAAACAGATCAACGGAATGATCAGCGCCATTTTCATACCGCCGACTCCCGATAAAAGCCCTGCAATGGGCGGCATGACCGCGCCACCTACAATAGCCATGATGACCAGCGAAGACGACATTTTGGCTTCCGCAGGCGGCATCCCTTTCGTGGCCAGCGCAAAAATGGTGGGGAACATGATGCTCTGGCAGAAATATGTCAGCATGATGCACAAAATCGCCGTAGTGCCGCCGGTGAGCAGCGCGAGTACCACGAGTGCCACAGCAGCCACGGAATACCATAGAAGCACCTTGCGCGGTTCGGTGCGGCTCATCAGCCAGGTGCCCAGAAAACGGCCTAGCATGAACAGCACTAGCGCAAAGGATGCGTGAAAACCCGCGATTTTTTCCGGTGTCATGTTTTCCGTATCGCCCACGAGGCGGTGGATAAAGTCGGCATAACCGAGCGCCACGCCGATATGATCCTGTGGTGCAAAATCCATTTTAAAATCCACGAAATAACCCCAGAGCGTGGCTTGCGCGCCTACGTTGGCGAACTGCGCCAGAATACCCAGCGACAGGTGCCGGTAGCGGCCTGGCAGACTAAAAATACTCACGTTGCCTTCGGCAGCTTCCTCTTCCTTGCCGATTTCCGGCATTTTGGTGAGGGCAAATAACACGGCTACTGCCGCCACGATGACGGCAATGGCGAGGTACGGTCCTTGCACCGACAACGCTTCTTCCACCCGCGCAGCCTGTATCTGTTCCGGCGTCATCATTGCCAGCGTGGAAGCATTGTATTCCTTTTTGGAAAAAATAAACAGGCTTCCGATGATAGGCCCGAGAATAATGCTGATGCCGTTGAAAGACTGTGCAAAATTGATGCGCCACTCCGCACCTTTTTCGTCTCCCAAAACAGTGACGTACAGGTTGGCTGCTGTTTCCAGAAATGCCAGGCCGGAAGCGATGGCAAACAGTGCGAACAGGAAAAAGGCATACACGCGAATATCAGCCGCCGGATAGAACAACAGCGCGCCGCCGGCGTACAACAGCAGTCCGGCAAGAATACCCCGTTTGTAGCCCCATTTCCGCATAAAAATACCCGCCGGAATAGCCATCACGAAATACCCGAAGTAGAAGGCCGAATCGACGATTCCTGCCTGCCAGCGTTTCAGATCGAGCGCAAACTGGAAGTGGCGAATCAGCGAACCGTTGAGGCTGTTGGCGATGCCCCATAAAAAAAACAGGCTGCAAACGAGGGCGAAAGGCACCAGGTATGGGTTGCGGCCGGAAGTAGAAGGTGTATTCATGGCTGAAAAGTGAAGTATTTCGTTTTGCTTTTAGGCTGGATATATTGTTTCAGGGAGCGTTCAAGTCATCCGATGACTTCGAGTCATCGGATGACTTGAACGCTCCCTGAAACCGTTTAACCGCTGTTTTATACTGGCAAGGTTAGCAAAGATTTTTGAAAATTCGGGGAAGTAGTTTTTTAGAATTGTATACATGAAATTCTATATCCGCAGTTTTCAAAAAATCTCCACCTTTACCTCGGACATATAAGCCATCCATAGCACCATGCACCCAACTTATCCGCACCTGTTCCAACCACTCGATCTGGGTTTTACCACGCTGAAAAACCGCGCCATCATGGGCTCCATGCACACCGGCCTGGAAGAACACAAAGACGACCTGAAAGCGCTGGCCGCCTATTTCGCCGAACGTGCCAGAGGCGGCATCGGACTGATGGTTACCGGCGGCATTGCACCCAACCGGCAGGGCTGGCTTGCACCGTTTGGCGCCAAACTCAGCGCCCGCAGCGAAGTGGCGCGGCACCGCAACGTCACCTCGGCCGTGCATGCCGAAGACAGCAAAATCTGTATGCAGATCCTGCACGCAGGCCGTTACGGTATGCACCCGATGCTGGTAGCGCCGTCGCCGGTGCGTGCGCATATTTCGCCGTTCCGGCCCTGGGAAATGAGCGGTCGGCTGGTAAAAGCCACTATCAATGATTTCGGAACCTGTGCAGCACTGGCCCGCGAAGCAGGTTACGATGGCGTGGAAATTATGGGCAGCGAAGGGTACCTGATCAATCAGTTTATTGCCCCGCGTACCAACAAACGAACCGACGACTGGGGCGGTTCTTTCGAAAACCGCATCCGTTTCCCCCTGGAGATCATGCGCCGGGTGCGGGAAAAAGCCGGCAAGGATTTTATCGTCATCTTCCGGGTTTCCATGCTCGATCTGGTGGAAGACGGCTCTTCCTGGGAAGAAGTGGAACAACTTGCCCTGGCACTCGAAGCAGCCGGCGCCAGCATACTCAATACCGGCATCGGCTGGCACGAAGCGCGTATTCCCACCATTGCTACCATGGTGCCGCGCGGCGCCTACGCCTGGGTAACCCAACGACTGATGGGCAAAATTCACATCCCGCTCATCACCACCAACCGCATCAATACGCCGGAAAAAGCCGAGGAAATCCTGCGCGACGGCTTTGCCGACATGGTTTCCATGGCGCGGCCACTACTCGCCGACCCCCATTTTATGCGCAAGGCACAGGAAAATCGTGGCAATGAGATCAACACCTGCATTGCCTGCAACCAGGCCTGCCTCGACCATATTTTTAAACGCAAAGACGCCACCTGCCTCGTCAATCCGCGCGCCTGCAAGGAAAACGACCCGGAAGCAAAACCGGTCGTGCGCGAAAACGGGCCTGCAAAAATTGCCGTTGTCGGTGCCGGACCCGCCGGGCTCTCCGCTTCTACCGAACTGGCAGCACTGGGCCATGAAGTACATTTATTCGAGGCGGCCGACCAGATCGGCGGACAGTTCAACATGGCCAAACGTATTCCCGGCAAAGCGGAATTCCAGGAAACGCTGCGTTATTTTGGCAAAATGATCGAAAAAAACGGCGTTCACCTGCATTTGAACACCCGCGTAAATGCCGATTTTTTAATCTCGCAAAACTTCAACGAGGTGGTGATTGCTACGGGCGTCAGTCCGCGTACACCCCTGATTGAAGGCATCGAGCATCCGAAAGTGGTGTCCTACCTCGATGTGTTGCTGAACAACCGACCCGTTGGCAAAAAAGTAGCGGTGATCGGCGCGGGCGGTATTGGCTTCGACGTGTCCATCTTCCTGACAGACGACAGCGTACCCGGCGAAACCGACAAACAGTTGATCGAGGATTACCGCGAAGAATGGGGCATCGACCCGAATTACCAAAACCGTGGCGGACTTATGCCTCCTGTGAAAGAACACGTTCCCCGCGAACTCTGGCTGCTCCAGCGCTCCAAGGGCAAAGTGGGCGACCGGCTCGGCAAAACCACCGGCTGGGCGCACCGGCTCACGCTCAAAAACCGCGGCGTACGCATGTGGTCGGAAGTGCATTACGAGAAAATCGACGACGCCGGACTGCACATCACCGTAAAAGGCCAGCCGCAGGTACTCGACGTGGATACGATCGTCGTATGCGCCGGGCAAAATTCCATGCGCGATTTGTATGAACCGCTACAGGCTGCCGGTATTCCCGTGCACCTGATCGGCGGCGCCAAGGAAGCCGGCGAACTGGACGCCAAACGCGCCATCGAAGAAGGCTGGAAACTGGCGATGGTAGCGGGTGTTTTGGCCAGAAATTGACGCAAAGGCAGAAACAAAGGAGGAGTTTTCAGGCAGCGGTTATTTTTGGTTAAAATTCTTCAAGCCAATGAAAAACCTGCTTCTTTACCCGCTCTTGCTTATTTTCTCATCCACCCTTTTCGCCCAAAACTGGATGCCCGTCGTGCCGGGCGATCTGTATCATTTCCGGGCCGTGGATTCCAGTTTTATTACGCATACTATTCGTGTTGATTCGGTCAAAATGACTGGATTGGATAGCGTCTTTTACCTGAACAGGGTGATACGAACGGAAAATCCGGGACAAGACCTCTTCGCGTTCGCCAACAGCCTCGGACAATTTCTCGGACAAACCATCACCAAAAAGCCGGACGGGCGGCTGATTCTCTTTTCAGAGTTGCACGGCACCCCCTTGTCTGTAGAGATCCGTCCCGGCGCAGCAACAGGTCAGAACTGGCTTGCGCTGGCCGATTCAAATTTGACCGCCACCGTATCTTCCATCGAAGACGGAATGGTACTTGGTGAACCTGATTCGCTTAAAACCATCGTTTTCAGCAATGGCGCGACCTGGATTTTGAGTAAAAATCATGGTCTGGTACAGGCAAACGATCTCTTTTTTTCACCCGATGTGGTCATGCTTGAAGGCATTGAAACCCGCTCGCTGGGTGCCAAACCGCTCTATTTCGAAGATTTTTTTGATTTTAACGTCGGTGATGTTTTTGAATGGTATGCATCCCAGGAAGGCTTCGGAATTGGGAATTTCAATATCGACAAATGTCGAATTCTTGAGAAGGAAGTCCACCCGGATTATTTCAATTATCTCGTAGACCGAAAACAAAAATATTCCTTCGGAGGCGGGCCGTCCCCTTCCGGGATCGGCTATCGCGCGGATACCTTGTGGATCATGTTTCACAGGGGAGCGTTTCCCGCCTCGGATGCTTACAACAATGAGAATCTCCTGTTGTGGTTTGCAGAGCGTTCTACATACGCTGTTTCCTTTGAACAAGGTAAAAGAATAGGCAGCCGGCCTTCACCGACCGGAGCACCAATGCAATGCCCTGTTTTACCCATTGGGAACAACCTGAGCGAACTGTATTATTCCGAAGGCAACAACACTTGTTGCAACATTTCCACTTTTGAATGCGAAGAAGGAAAGCATTACGAAGAGTATAGAACCGGTTTGGGCAGGGTCGAATTAATAGAAGGTTTTATCGATGGTTATAACCACGACCGTCTGCTCGGCGCTGTCATCCAGAGCGACACTGTTTGGGGCCAGATTTCTCCCGACTGGTTTTTTACCGCCACACAATCTCCGCAAAATGTGCAGCCACTTGTCATTACGCCCAATCCCGCCGGGGATTTTATTCAGTTTTCAACGGTTGAAATGGAAGGCCAGGTGCAGGTAACGGTCAGCGATTTGAGCGGGAAAGTGATGCTTAATACGAAGTTGAACGCCAATAATAGCCCCCAACTGAATGTCTCCCGGCTTTCACCCGGCATATATTTCGTGCAGTTGCTGCATGAAAACCGGGTGTGGACGGGGAAATTTCAGAAAGTGGAATAGCGCGCTATTTCTCCGATACGGCCTCCACCGCCGCCATAAACGCCCCGGCCTTGATCCGTGTTTCTTTCAGTTCGTTTTCGGGCACCGATTCGTACAGCAGCGTGGCCCCGGCGCTGAACGACAGCAAGCCGTCGCGCACGTGCGCCGTGCGGATGGTGATGGCCGTGTTCACATCGCCGTTGAACAGCAGCCAGCCGATACTGCCGCCGTAGTAGCCGCGTGTGTGCTGCTCGATCTGTTCGATGTATTCCATGGCGGCGATTTTCGGTGCGCCGGTGAGTGTACCCGCATTGAGGCTGGCGATCAGCGCATCGAAACCGGAATAGCGGTCTTCGAGCACCCCGCTCACCTGCGCGACGGTGTGCGTCACGTGCGAGTATTTTTCGATAATGCGGTAGTTATCGATCTCGATACCGGGTTTGCAGATGCGCGCCAGGTCATTGCGGCCCAGGTCGATCAGCATATCCAGTTCGGAGTTTTCTTTCGGCGAATTCAATAGTTCCATCATCAGATGGTGGTCTTCGATGGGGTCGCCCGAACGTCGGACGCTGCCCGAAATTGGCCGGAGGGTAGCGCGGCCGTTTTCGTAGCGGAGCATCAGTTCAGGGCTTGCCCCCAGCAGTGTTTCGTCGCCGAAATCAAAAAAGAATAGGTAGGGGGAAGGATTAATGGCTTTGTAGCGCTCGTACAAAGGCAACAGGTTGCCCGAAACGGGCGCGGTCACTTTGCGGCTCAGCACGATTTCCAGCAGTTCCCCTTCGTGGCAAAGTTGTATGCCGTGGGCGATCTGTTTTTTAAACGTCTCGTCGTCGGGCGTCTGAACGAATTTGCCAATATGTAAAGGCTCCGCCGGCGCGGCAGCCGCAGGTTCGGAATTATACAGGTTGTGGTGCAGCAGGTCGAGCGCAGCCTGTGCAGTTTCGCCGGTTTTGCGGGTAACGTATAAGGTCAAATCCTGAGTTAAATGATTGAACAACAGGATATTGTCAAATAAAAACAAATGGAAATCAGGCTCCGGGCAAGGCTTGCAGTGCTGCATGTCTTCAAACTGATACATAAACTGGTAGGCCAGTGCGCCATAAAAACCCATGAAATTTTTGTCGTCCGTTTTAAAATGCTCCAGCGTGCGGCGCAACGGCTGTACGATGTTCTGCCGGTCGAGCCGGTCCTCTTCCGCGCCGAAAAACGGTAGTTTTGGAATGTGCAGCAGCAGCCGGCCGTCGCGTTCCATTTCTACGAACTGCGCAAATTCCGTTTTGATAAAATCGTAAAAAGCGCCGCCGCGCGCATCCAGCAACCGGATACTGAGTTCCTCGTCCTTGCCCGTCAGTTCGAGCGTGGGTTCAAAACCGATCACCGACATACGACTGGATTTGTCTACCGCCGAAGCGGATTCGAACAAACACGTCGGTCCCTTGCCCTGAAGGTGACGATAAAGCGGCAATGCGTCGGAATACGGCAGGCGAAGGGTGGCTGTGTGCATTTTATAAAATGTATTAATGTATCAGTACGATGATGCAAAGATAAAACCATTCTTTTGAATCATGCAAATCTAATTTTCACGTTTGTACAACCGGTACCCACGTTTTTGGCATCTATAACTTTGATTTTTTATATAACCCGTTGATGATGAAAAAACTACTTCTGTTTGTGTGCCTGATTTTTGCCGGCTCGACGGCGCCTGTTTTTGCACAAATGGTGCTTGTCCTCAACAAGTCGCGCCTGGATGTGGGCAAGCGGCGTTTCAACATTTCGCAGGTAATAGACGTGCGGTATGATACTACCCGCCTCGGCATTGCACGCGTGGGCCTGAGCAACCGCAAAGAACCGCTTGTGCTGGAAGCGCCTTTGCCTCAGGTCATGATGTCCTATTTCACAGCCAAAATGCCTGTGCAGGCTGATTTACCCAACGTCGTATTACGCGTCAGCAGACTCGGGCTGTGGGAAGAAATCACGCCGAATGGCACGGAAGGCGCCCGGGTGGCGGTCGATTTCGAGTTTTTTCTGCAAAAAGGAGCGCAATACGCTTCCCTGGGAGATCGCAAGTTCCGGTTCACGGAAGGGCTTGGCACAAACGTCACCAAATACCATGACAATAACCTCCGGGCAGCGTTGCAAAGCGCCGTCGATTACCTTCAGGATTCCGTAGACTGGAAAACTACCGATGCGATTCCGGCGGATGTCAGCCCGGAGCAATTATCGCAGCGCAATATGCCACGCATTTTGACGGATGTGCAACTGACCGCCGGCGCTTATAAAAACTTCACCGACTTCCGGAATAACAAGCCGCGCCTTCCCATCGATTTTGAAGAAAAAGACGGACAAAGAATCCTACAGATCGAAGGTAAAAAAGGCAAGTACCGCCGGGTGCATCCCGATGATAAGGTGTGGGGATTTTGCGATGGTAAAGACCTCTATATCAATCAGTTCGGCACTTTTTACAAACTTGAAAAAAAGCCCGGAAACAAGTTCCAGTTCTTCGGCGTGGACTACGACAAAAAACTTTCCAATATGGTCATGGGACAAGCCACTTTCGGGCTCATCGGAGCGCTGATTGCCGGTGAAATGACCAAATCCAGAAATTATGTGGTGGATTGGGAAACGGGCAGTTTTTTGCAGCAGGAATGAAGGGATTGTTGAGGGGTTGAGATGTTGAGGAGTTGATGGGTTGAAAATCAGATACTCGCATCCTCAAATACTCGAATCCTCACTTCGGCACCGTCTTCAGTTGTTCCTGAATTTCGTGCAAGCGCACCTGCTTGATGGAATCCACCAGATGAGGCATTTGTGTGACGCGGGCCATCTGGCACTGGCTATCCAGTTCGACACGCAGCAGGCGTATCTCGGCCGTCGAAAGCGAATCGATCGCTTCCCGTGTTTTGGCATCGAGCGGCGTTTCGGAACCTCCGCAAGCATATGTAAGTGCTGATGTCAGAAGAAGTAACAGCAGAAAACGCATGTCTTTTAATTGAGAGTTTGGTACGTGGGCGGAACCGGGCGGCTTATATTTTATCGTTCAGTAAACGCATAACACCCAGAGTCAATAGCGCCTGTCCAAAAATATAGGTTGCCATAATCGCCAGCGGAACGGCAGGGACGCCCGCAAATTTATCGAGTGCCAGTAAACTGTCCGATAAAACAAACAGCAAAGCCCCCAGCATCATGATCCGGAATATGGCCGCAGAAATGTGCGTGCGCAATTGCAACACACTCAGCGCCATGGCGGTAATAACGATCCCGTAGGCGGCTACCGGAAATTGAAGTCCTTCCGGCACACCCGGCCATAAAATCCGGAGCAAAAAGGCGAGGTAAGCCAGCGGTAGCAAAGCCCAAAGAGGTTTTTGACGCAAAAAACCGGTTTTACCTTTCAAAATGCGCCACATGGCACTGATGTAAAAAAGGTGCCCCATCAGAAATGCCGCCAGCCCGAGTACAAAAAAGATTTCGCCACCGCTATTGAACATCAACAGTATATCGCCGATGGTGGAACACACCAGGCCCGACAGCCACGCACCGCTTACGTACCGGTTGGTTTTGGCTTCGGATGCAAACCACAAAGCCAGGGCAGGCATCATGAGCGGCTTGCTGGCGAACATTAAAAAAGGGATATTCATCAGCAAAGCGAACAATTGCACGACGCAGGCAATGGCAAAAAGTATTTTCCAGATGTTTTTCATAAGGACGTTCGGTTGAAAACGTGCAATAATAGTTGAAAATCAGGATGCCAGCACACTGGCCGCCATTTTTACCCAGTTTTTCAATAATTGAAGGCCATATTCCGTCAAAATGGATTCCGGATGGAACTGTACGCCCCACAAAGGCAATTCGGCATGCGCCAGCGCCATAATCTCTTTTCCGGGACTGACGGCCAGGCTGCGCAGCGGTGTGCCATCCAGGGATTGTAACAATAGGGAATGGTAACGCATCACCTGGAAATATTCGGGTATACCTTCGAAAAGCGGATGTTCGTGGTGCCGGATCACACTCGTTTTTCCATGCATCGGCACGTCGGCCTTTACCAGCCGGGCGCCGAAACACTCCCCGATCGCCTGATGGCCCAGGCAAATACCCAGCATGGGCTTCGTTTCCGCGTACCTGCGAATCAGAGGCAACATTAAACCTGCGTTGGAAGGATATTTCGGGCCGGGTGAAAACACAATAGCCTGAAAATCAAGTTGATCAAATCCTTCCAGGGTAAATGCGTCATTTCTGTGCACGACACATTGCACGCCCGTTTGCAACAGGTAGTCGTAAAGATTGTAGGTAAAGGAGTCGTAATTGTCCAGCAGCAGTACTTTCATTCCTCAATCCCGTCGCTGTCCTGCGGATAACTTGGAGTACCGGTGGTAGTAGCATCCGGCTCAATTCCGGGGTCGATGGCTTTCCCATCGTCGGGCACTTTGTAAATGTTCGGTTTGGTGGCTGTTTTTTGTACGCCGTACTGCTCCAGCCGGTCCATCCAGTTCATCGAATAACCCCACACATCTTCGGCAAAGGGTTTGGCACGCAAGGCGACGGTTTTGGCTTTTGCAGGCAAATCCTTTAAAAGCGGGTATGTTTTGGATTCCGCAATGGTCTGATCGTTCAAAAAACGAACCTGCACCAGAAACCAGATCAAAATGCTGTAAACGACCACCCCGAATCCGGCCATGAGCACGCCGCCGGCCGTCTGGTTGATCACACCCAGGTAAACTGCCTGAAATGCGGTTTCCATACCTTTTGCGGCCTGCCGCAGGACAAACATGATAAAAACGAGGTTGACGACAAAGGCAGCGAGAAACATGGAAGGATTGTCCGAATGGAACAACGATTCCATGATATTGGTCGTGGTAGGCGTAATCTTAAAAGCCAGTACCACCCCGAATATGTAGGCTGCAAAATTGAATACGGTACCGATGATCCCGCGCGAGTAGCCGATCCAGAAACCGTATGCGAAAACTGCCAGAAATATGATATCTATGGGCATAGTGTAGCGTCTTTCAGCAAAACAGCACAAACTGAGAATGGTTATATTTACTGAAAAAACCTCTACAAAGATATGTCGTTTTAATGAAAGACAAAAGACGTCGTTTCAAAAGCCTGTGTGAACCAATTAGTTACAATGACGAACTTTTCTTTACCCTAGAAAAAATCCTTCAAATTGGTGCCGACGCTGAAGTGCACCACACCACCGCCCAGGTGGTACGACCCATAACCCATATCGACGCGGAAACGGTTTATCTTCAGACCGATACCACCGGAAAAACCGGCCAGGCTGCGGTAATTATTGACGGAAAGTTCCTTTTTACGCAGGTGGTTATAGCCGATGCGGAGCCGGAAACCTTCGTTGCGGCCGAGCAGGAATTCGCCGTTGAAAATAAAATGCCGGAAAAAGTTATCCAGGCCGGGGTTTCCCTTTTTGGAGGTTTCCTCTCCGAAAAGCGACACATCGTCGGACACCGCACTCGGATCGTCATAACGGATATCCCATTCCTGAAGGTGGTGCGCAATAACGGTCATACGAAACGGCAGGTAGCGCAGGCGTTTGCTCACACCTATCTGAATATCGAACGGCAGGTCTTCGCGAAGTCCGTTGTAGGTAGCAAGTTGTACACCCGCATTGCGCAGCACCATGCCTACCGAAAACAAATGCGCTGTGTCGGAGTATATAAATCCGGCATCTGCCGCCAGCATCGAAGCCTGGTACAGATCGAGGGTCGACACGCCGAAACGAATATTGAGTCCCAGTGACATGCGGTCGCTCAAAGGCCGCGCGCCTCCAAGGGTAAAGGTCGTTTCGGAAGCCTTTACCATACCGGTCACGTTGCCGAATTCATCGGCCTGCTTGATATCGCCGTAATTCATGTACTGCACGCCGCCCTGAATCGTGAACCCGATTCGTTGCAGGTGGTGGGCGTAGGCGACGTATCCGTGCTGTATGTCGGACAGGAAAAAGTTGTGGTTAAGGGTCAGGTGACCGCCCATACTGGCATTGAGCACGGCAGGATTGGCGGCAGCCAATGCTACGTCATCGTCTTTTACGGTGATTTGGGTGCCACCCAATGCGGTCATCCGGGCAGAAGGCGACAATTCCAGCAAGGTAAAAACATGCTGCCCGCCGCTAACCTGTCCCCAAGACCGGGGCGTCAGGGCAAGCAGAAAAACCGACAAAAAGAAAAACGTATGCCTGGGTATCAGTATTCGCATGGTATATAAGTAGATGGTTATTCCTTTTTCCATTTCGTGTGGCAAATGCCGCTCTGGCAATCTGCAATACGGATTAACTGACCGGTTTCATCGTATTCCCGGAGTTCTCCCTGTTCCAGCGGAACATCTTCGCCGGGAATGTAATTGCCTTCGGCCTTGATGGCGCCGTTTTCATAATATTCGGTAAAAGGCCCGTTTTCGTCATTGTTGTGCAGCATCACTTTTTCTTTCACTTTGCCGTTCGGGTAGTAGGCAATGCTGGGGCCTTCCAGTACGCCGTTCACAAATTCCTGCTCCAGTTGAAGGGCGCCGGTGTCGTAATATTTCTGGTATTTCCCCTGGTAAACACCTTTCACGTAGTGCTCCACACTTTCCACTTTGCCGTTGGCGTAAAAATATTTGCGCTCGCCATCCAGCGAATCGTTGCTGTACTGCGCCTCTTCCAGCAGTTCCCCTTTTTCGGAAAAACGCTGGTACAAACCTTCTTTGGCAAAATCTTTTTTACGGCGTTCGAAGCGCTCCAGTTGACCCTGGTCGTTCTTGTGCTCTACTTTTTCAATCGGACTATTGATGCAGGAAAACTGCCAACACACCACTGTCATGAGGGCAAATAGCCGGAAAATGCTGTTATTTTTCATATACAACAAAGCCTTTACACGTTGTAACAACGCACACGAGATATTGACGCAGGAAAGTTGAATCGGGATGCCTGAAAGTAGTCCGAAGTTATCAGTGCGAAGTGCGAAGTCCATGGCATTCGGGTAAATGTGGACTTCGCACTTCGCACTGACGACTTCGCACTGATTTTACTTAACGACCAGTTTGCGGACGCCGGTGGCGCGGTTGCTGGAAACCAGCACCGTGTAAATACCTTGCGGGAGGTCGGCAATTTGAAGAACAAGCATCGTATTACCGCTTGCCATAATCTCGTTGCGGATCAACTGGCCCGCAGTATTGTACAGACTGACGTGTGTATCGGCTGTCAGTACTTCACCAAAGGAAATACGAACCGTTTCATCGGCCGGGTTAGGCGCTATGTCGAATGCGAGATTCTTACGCAAGTCGTTCGTACCCGATGCCTGCGTCTGGATAACGAAAGTACCCGAAGCCAGGCCGCCTTCTCCATCGGTTACGGCAAAACGGAAATCATCGGTAGAACTGAATCCGTAATCGAAATAGCGGATAGCGCCATTATTGAGTTCGGTTTGGGTAAACTGATCGCCGGCTTTCATGGCTCCCGTCCAGTTCTTTTGCAGTGCGCCCGACGAAGGAATAGTGATCAGCGTATACAGCAACTGATCGGCCGTATTGTTCGCATCTTCCGTTTTGAGCAGGCTGGTGGTGATTTCTGCATTCGTGCCGGCAGCAAGGTTCAGTACGTTGTTGTTGATGATCATGGGGCCGGTAAGGGAAACGTTGGCGCACAATTCCAGCTGGAACGCACTCAACTGGCCACCCGAGCTGGCAACATTGTCTTTTACACGCAGAATCCAATCTCCGGCAGCATCCTGACCGTTGAAAGCGCTCAGGCTTTCGGTAGGTTTGTGCACAGCGCTGTTTTGTGGCGGAGGGCATGGGAAAGCGTCATTGACCACGTCGTCGAAAGCAATGTTGAAATTGCCTGCGTAGGAACTGCAACGGTTCTTGAACAACAACACGTTACCACCCGTAGGCCTTACGAGGCGCACTTCGAGGTCGCCGAAGAAGTTGTGGTTACCCTGCACTTTTTTCACGTTTACGTCGCTGACAGCGCCGCCCGAAGGCACCGTGATGACAGACTCGACCGTCGGCGTGCCGTTGGCGGAAATATTTTTCGGCAAATCGGTAGCGTTGAAGGTGAGGCAGGTTTGTATCTGCACTATAAACACGAAAGGTTCGGACCATGCGATCGTGCCGCATTCGTTTTTCGGACGAACGCGCCAGTAGTATGCCTGGCCTTCCGTCAGAAAACCGGGAAGGTCGAAACTGTTGGTGCTCAGGTTGTATTCGGCTATGATAAGCGTACCAGCCTCAAAGGAGGGACTGGTCGCCAGTTCCAGTTCGTACAAATTTGCGTCCGCTACGCCGTTCCAGGATAAAACGGGCGATACGTTCACGCCCGAAGCACCGTCGGCCGGGCTCAGCAGGGCGAATGCGGAGAAATCGTTGCGGACGGTCGTCAGCACAAGGTCGTAGCTGCGCGTCGTTCCGGCCGATGCCTGAACGGTTGCGGTAAATGTCGTTTCAGGCTGGTCTGCGGCGAACTCGATCGTCAGCAGGCTGTTGCTGCCCGGAACCACAGGGTTCGGACTGAAAGTAGCCGTTGCGCCGGCAGGCAATCCGGTGATCGACAGATCGATCGGGGTATTGAATCCCTGCGCGGAAGAGGTAGTTACCTCGGTCGTGTAGCCGTTGGGGAGGCAAACCTGATCTTTCAGGGCGCCGCATACCGTAAAGCCGGCAGCCTGCGGTTGCTGAATCTTGAAGTTCGCATTGGAAATATCAAAAAAGATATTGTCGTCGGCTTCCACGCGAATGCGGGCGGTTGTGGACACGTTGTTGGGCACCTGAATGCAATAACTGCCGGAGTTCGGCACTCCTGAAGCCAGCATAATGGGGTACGTCAGGCCACCGTCGGTGCTCAGGTGAATATTTACGGAATGACATTTTACCAGCGGTCCGTCTGTGTTGGCGACGTCCCAGGTAACGATCTGGTATTCACCCACATTCCAGGTGATGAGCTCGTTGGGATAGGTAACCAGGAACGGACCGGCCGTGGTCGTTGCCTGCATTTTTACTTCCAGCCAGTCGATGCCGCCGGCGCCGGTATGGTTGTCGCGCACGGTCAAACGGAACGTCAGCGGGCGGTTGTAGGTCGGCAACACTTCCGTATTCGAGACGGTATTGCTGATGATAGACTGGATCCTCGGGCAAATACGTACGGGATTCGACGTTGGCAGAAATGAGCGGAAAATAGGGGAACTACCGCTGGGCGAACCGAGTGGTGATGCGGGTCCCAGATCGTACTCTTCCCAGCAATAGGTGAGTGCATCGCCATCCGGGTCGGTGCCGCTGCCGCTCAATACAAAAGGTGTGCTGATAGGCAGATAAAGACCGAGCGCTGGGATATCGGTACTTGCAGTCGGCGTATTGTTACCTACATCGATGGTTTCTCCGCACTGGTTACCACCGCCACTGGCAACAAAACTGAGCGCCTGAACGATACTGGAAATGTGATAATAAGGGTCTGAATAGTTTTGGTAATTCTGGTTAGCACAAGCCTTGGGATAAGCCATGATGGTGGAACCTCCACCCGGTTCGAAGGCAGAACCCGGTTCAATATTATCCGCACTGGGCGGGCAGTTGCTAAAAGTGTGAGAACCCGACAACTGGTGGCACATTTCGTGGGCTGTAGTGAGGTAGAAATCTTCATCATTCGGCGTAAACCAAGAAGAGGCGGCATTTGCCTTTCTCAATATGTCGCAGACACTGCCCAGTGCGGCCAGTCCGATCACACCACCTGCGCCGGTACGGCAGAATGCATGGCCCATGTCGTAATTATTGACTCCGATAACCGGATTAATGGCTCCCGGATTCTGCGATAACCAGGCGCCCAGATCGTTTTCACCAATGAACGGATCGGTGTCCGGATCCAGGAAAATGATCTCGTCGTCATTGGCTATCAATTCGAAACGCACGCCGAAATCGCGTTCCTGAATAGCCGTGATGTAGTTCATCGCCTCTACGATAGCCGCAAGTACCAACGGTTTGGTGCCACCGTTGAATATGGAGTATTCGGCTTGTGCCGAGATGGCAGCGCGGTAGCGTTTCAGCGGTTTGGGTTCCGTGCCGCGCTCGGTGGCTGCGAAATGTTCGGCATGGCCGGCGCCATCCTCGGTGTACACGGAGAAATCGTCGTTACCGCATTTCAACTGGCTTTGCATGGCAGGATCTTTTGGCAGATCAGCCGCCTTATATGCGATGTAAACGCTGTTTGCATCATCCGAATACCGGCGAACGGATTGTGCGCCGCGCAGATCTCCAAAAATATAGGCGTGGAAGCCCTTGTAACCGACGCCCAGGCGCACAAATACGCCCGATTTGTCGGTAGCAGTGCCGTAGTAGGTGTGCAGCGCCGGGTATTTGGCGCCCAGTTCGGGGGCCATGATCGGCGATTCCACTATCTTAAAAGTACGCATCGAGCCATCGGCCATCGGCAGGTCGAGGAGCAACGCCTGCGTAAGCGCTTCCCTGGTAAATTCCATGGGCGCTTGTTTGAGTGCCAGTTCCAGCGCTTCGTAGTTCAACTGAAACGTGGAAAAATGAGCCGGTATGCTGCGTTGCGTCGCTTCCGGCAGCACGACCGCCTGCTGTGCAAGTGGCGTCCAGAAATGGAGGTTGGTATTTTGGGCGGTCAGATTTGAAAAAACTCCCAAAACCAGTGCAATGATGAAAAATTGGCGCATGGTCAATTGTTTTTTGAAAAAGTAAAGGCGGAAAAAAAGTCCCGACGGATGTTACCCGATAAATGCAAAATTCCGAAGTTTGAACGGGCTGCAATAGTTTTTTAGGTAATTTGCTTAAAAATGACTTTACATAACCTTTGTCGACCTGTGCAGCCGCTGGAAGAACGTTCGTTTTTCCCGCATTAAAGTACTCTAATGACCAACGCGAACCCAAAAACCAGCAAAATGATGCCGATACCGCGCTGCACCCAAAAAGTATGCTCGGGTGTTAAAAAACGCCTGATCTGGCGCGCGCCGTAGGCTTTCAGCGTATCCGTGACGACCAGGGTGCCGAGCATGCCCGCAAAAAACAAGAGCATTTCGTACCTGTTCCAGCCGTTGGGTATAAGTACGGCGCCCGCAATGCTTACCCAGAAAAAAACCGTGAACGGATTGATGGTATTTAACAAAAAACCGCGCAAAAAGTACGAAGACCATTGATATGCGTACTTTGATGTATGCGTTTCTTCCCGGGAAAGGTCTGTTTTTTTCCCCGACTTGAGGATGCTGCCAAGTCCGAAAGCCACCAGCAATGCCCCCCCCGCAATACCCGACCAGACCTTAAATGCAGGCATTGCCGTCAGTTGGGCCAGCACTTCCACTCCACTCAACACGAGTACTACGTAAAAAACATCGCTGAGCCAGATCCCCAGCGCAACGGCAAAACCGGCCCGGAACCCGTGCGCGATGCCGGCTTCAATAATGGAAAAAAGCAGGGGCCCGATCATAAAACTAAGCGAAACCCCCAGTAAAACACCTTGTACGATCATGATTTGAAGCCCCAAAAGTATCATTAATGTGCGAAGTGTGTAAGTAGTGCGAAGCCGTCAGTGCGAAGTGCGAAGTCTGTGGCAGTGCGAAGCCGTCAGTGGTGATATCGAGCAGTAAGTTTGAGGTATAGGGCGGTAAGTTTGAGGTATGGAGCAGTCATTTTAAGATATGGAGCAGTACGTTTGAGGTATCGAACAGTCAAATTGAGGTATGGAGCAGTGACTCCCCGCCCCATTGACCGGGCTTTTAGTGGTGGCATGGATTTATAAACCAAAACAGGTTGGTATTGCGGACGCAATACCAACCTGTTTTGGTTTATAAATCCATGCCACCACTACGTGTAAATAGTGCGAAGTCGTTGGTGCGAAGTGCGAAGTCGTCAGTGCGAAGTCGCCAGTGCGAAGTGCGAAGTCCATGACATTCGGGTGAATGTGGACTTCGCACTTCGCACTGGCGACTTCGCACTGACGACTTCGCACTGTTTCCAGTCAGTTGACTACAATCTGCTCGGAATACAATTTGTCGCCCTGCTGCACCTGCACCACGATCGTGCCTTTGGCATACTCCGTCAGGTCGAACTGCTGTAGGTATTCGCCGTTAAAAGCGTTCATTTCCTCCCGGTACAACTGGCGACCGGAGGCATCGAACATGGAAAGCGTGGTAGCCACCGGCGCTCCCTTGAATTCGATGGTTATCTGCCCACTGCTCGGGTTGGGAAAGGTGCGAAAACTGTCGAGGCGGAGGTTTCTGTCTGTAGCGGGTCTGGCTGCGGGAGTGGGTGCCTGTTCCGGCGCATCGCCTTCGCTGCGGTGAATAGTGATTACCCTGCGCTCTTTCATGCGCTTTTGTTCTTTTTCTCCCCAACTGCTGAGGGTGAGTTCCCGGCTGTTCTGTTCGCCGGCTCCATCTGTTTCCTTGATCATAACCCGGCTGGTATTGTCGCGGCAGGCCTTCAAAGTGGCTTCTACCTGCATGGTTTTGCCGTCGCGGAGGAATTCCACCTGTACTTTGTCGTTCGGTTTGTACTGTGCGATCTGATCCCAGAGGCCTTCATGATCTTCGACAGGTTTGCCGTTTATGGAAAGAATGAGGTCGCCTTTCGCTATTTGCACTTCACGGGCGGCGCTTTCATCCGTGAAATTGCTCACCTGTGCGCCTTTTTTATCGTCTATGACAGCGCCACTGGTAAATACGCCGAGGCAGGCGTCCTTTTCCCGTGTATCGACGTCGTAATTATCCCAGTTCCATTGTTTTTTACGCTGGTTGCCGTTGCTGTTCCAGTTCTGATCCGAACCGCCGAAAGACTGATTCCATTGCTTCTGGCCGCCAAGCGTCGCCTCCGTTGTTGCACGTTTACCTTCCCTTTCATACACGATACGAATATTGTCGCCCGCCCTGGTATTTTCCATAAAATCACTGATGTCTTCGAAGTCTTTGATATTCGTGTCGTTCAGGGAAAAAATCACATCGCCGTTTTCCAGTCCCGCTTTTTTGGCGGCTGAATTTTCGTTTACACTTACTGCGACGCCGGGTTCTTCTTCATTATCGTCTTCATCGGTTACGCCGAGAAATCCCCGGGGTTGCCGGTCGGTGCAGGAAATTGCGCTGCGCGTGGAAAGCGTGGCTTCCGTAGTAGCGTTTTTGCCGTTTCTTTCATAGGCGACGGCGATTTTATCGCCGGGCTTTTTGCCGGCTATCACCCGGACGAGGTCGGACCAACTGGTGAGTTTTTCCCCGTCAAGTGTTGTAATCAGGTCATTGGTGTGTAATCCGGCTTTTTCGGCCGCCGAGCCGCGGATGACCTGTACGACCAGTCCGGGTTCGTCCTCCTCTTCATCGGAATCCGGTTCCACGCCGAGAAACGCGTTGTTGTCCGTACAAACGGCAACGCAACTGGTGGTTTTTACGATTTTATCACCGCGTACGACTATCCGGTTTTCGTTCCTTTCCTCCCGTACGTCCACATTCAGCACCACATTGTCTGAAGAATTGTTGCGGACATATTCCTCCACATTGAAATTTTCCGCCGCTTTGCCTTTTTTAATAATGGTTTCCGTGTGTTCGGTACCATCCGGATCGACGGAGTGTTTGGTGATGACAATTTGTTTGGGCGAGGCGTTGATTTGCTGGGAAAAAAGCGAGCTCAGGCACCAGGGCATCAAAACAAGCGCTGCAACGAGGAAGGTAACCACTGTTTTCATAATCGGATACGGTTGTTTTTCGTGAAACGGAAGGAGGCCTGTTTTGCCGGGGCAACGCAGGCGCGTATGCCCCAACGACAGTGGGAAGATGCCGAAGTTGCACGACAACCGGCGGATTTTATAAAAATTTTACCGGCCTGCCGTACGCGCAAGTTTCTGCCAGGAAACAGGCAAAATAAAATTACCATTACCGAATGCATAGGGAAAACCCCATCTTTGCGGCTTCAAACCCCGTTCGGGATTCGAAACTACATTTTACATGAGCGTGTTTAGTTTTTTGTATTGCGTTTTTAGAAGGCCATAATTATCAACCTTTTGCCAAACACTATACACCAAACACCAAACACCATCTTTTACCTTACCTGAAATAATTATGAGCCTAGTTGCTGTCGGCACCGTCGCATTTGACAATATCGAAACCCCTTCCGGAAGAGCCAACCGGGTAGTAGGAGGCGCCTGTACCTATATTTCGCTGGCCGCATCCTACTTTATTAAACCGGTGAAAATCGTTTCCGTTGTAGGCGACGATTTTCCGGAAGAGATGCTGGAATACCTGAAAAAAAGAGGTGTTGACCTCGAAGGGCTGCAGATACGCGCCGGAGAAAAATCGTTTTTCTGGGCGGGCAAATACCACCGCGACATGAACACCCGCGACACGCTCGATACGCAACTCAACGTACTGGCCACTTTTAATCCGGTGCTGCCACCCAACTATCGCTCCGCCGATTACGTTATGTTGGGTAACCTCACCCCGCAGGTGCAACTACAGGTGCTGAAACAATTCAAGCGCCGCCCCAAACTGGTGGTGATGGATACGATGAACTTCTGGATGGATACTGCCCTGGCCGACCTGCTGAAAGTGCTCAAAAAAGTGGACGTGCTGACGATCAACGACGAGGAAGCACGCCAACTTTCCGGGGAGCATTCGCTGGTGAAGGCTGCCAAGGTCATACACAAACTGGGCCCCAAATTCCTGATCATTAAAAAAGGAGAGCATGGCGCGCTGCTTTTCCACCGGGGGGAAATATTTTTTGCACCCGCTCTGCCGCTGGCGGAAGTGGTGGATCCGACGGGCGCCGGCGACACCTTTGCCGGTGGATTTATCGGATGGCTGGCTAAAACCGACGATATTTCGTTTCTCAATATGAAACGTGCCATCATCTACGGTTCGGCCATGGCTTCTTTCTGCGTGGAGAAATTCAGTATAGAGCGCCTGCGCGGACTTACTCCGGCCATGATTGAGAAACGGGTGGAACAATTTGCAGCATTGGTACATTTTTAGTGGATAAACCCATAAACTTATAAACCAATAAACTTATAAACCAATAAACTCATAAACCATAAACCATAACCATCAAAACGCACCTACCATGTTCGACGACCTTTTAGGCAACCTCCAAAAACAGCAGGAGGAATTACAACAAAAACTGGCCGGTATTTTTGTGGAAGCGGAATCCGGCGACGGCGCAGTGGTGGTAAAAGCCGGCGCCGACCTGCACATCGAAAATATCCGCATCGACCCGGCCAAACTGGACCTGACCGACCGCGAGCAACTGGAAGACCTGCTGGTCGTTGCCACCAACCGCGCCCTCGAACTGGCCCGGCAGGAAGCAGCCACGGAAAGTAACAAGTTGCTGGGCAGCATTTTACCCGGTGGAATGGATCAGTTCCTGAAACCGTAAAACCGGGGACTTCAAATCGCCGCCCCTTCATACTTTGACCGGGCACTTGGCGTTTATGTTCCAAAATTCGATCGATCTAGCATGCGCATATCTCTCCTCGTTTCCTTTTTATTGTCCTTTTCAGGCCTTTGGGCCCAAACGGTTTCCGACAAACTGGAAGCCTATTTTTCATTCGACGACTGCAAAGCCATCGACGACAGCGGCAACGGCTCCAGCGGCGCCCTGATCGGGAACATTGCCTGCGCCTGCGGCCTGCGTGATTCCTGTATGCGATTTTCCGATACCAGCGACGCCATTTTTCTGGTAGGCCCTTTCGGCGATATATTTTCCACCAGCGATTTCACCGTTGGTTTTTACATGCGTCCTCCGGATGGCCAGTTGACCGGGAACTCGCAGATCGTAATGGCTAAACAGGAAAACTGTAATACCGACAAGGCATTCTGGGTGCGCTACCGGCCCAAAACTCGGATTATTTCTTCGGGTATCAGCGAAAACGACTCCCTCGTCACAATCGTGCAAGGCAAACTGGACGATGCCCCCTGCTGGCAGTACATTTCCCTCACCCGCAGCAATGCCACGTATACCTTATATATTAACGGTACCCGACGGGACCAGAAAACGGCCATCGCACGGATCGACCTGGAATCCAATGCCGTCTTTAAAATCGGAGAACAGGTGTGCCCGCTCGATGAAGTGTACAAGGGCGATCTGGACGAGC
>Ga0209097_10000697_pt1 | contig 31134 bp, 26 predicted proteins | sample AD_UKC052_MetaG_FD_184419 | JGI IMG/M metagenome (GOLD analysis project Ga0209097, IMG submission 184419) | Active sludge microbial communities of municipal wastewater-treating anaerobic digesters from USA - AD_UKC052_MetaG (SPAdes) (version 2) | ecosystem: Engineered > Bioreactor > Anaerobic >... | reverse complement strand
GACACACCGGCGCCCCCCGCTCTGCCCACCGTCGAGATCTCCGTCGAAAGCAGCCGTAGCGCGCCCAACGACCTGTTCCGCGCCCAGGTCTATGCCGAGGCCACCGACGCCAACCCGGGTGAAGTGGCCCGCAAGGTCAATACGATCGTGACCCAGGCCATCCAGACCGCCAGGAGCGTGCCTGCAGTGAAAGTCCGCTCAGCCGGAAATTCGACCTACCCGGTTTATGGCAAGACCGGTCGTAGCATCGAGGCTTGGCGCATGCGCTCCACGCTGGCCCTCGAAAGCAGCGACGCGGCCGCCCTGTCGGAGTTGCTTGGCAAATTGCAGCAAAGCATGGCGGTGGCCGGGCTCAGTGCCAACCCCTCCCCCGACACCTGGAAGAAGATCGAGGACGAAACCATTGCTGATGCGATCGGCGCCTTTGAGGCACGTGCCCGTTTGGTCGCGGGCAGTCTCAAGAAAAAATGGAAGATCAAGCACCTCAGCATCAACACGGGCGGCATGCAGCCCAAGCAAGCAATGCCCTATGCACGTGCCGCGGCCATGATGGCCGAAGCCTCTCCGCCGCCTGCCCCCATCGAGGCCGGTGACAGCCCGGTGAGCGTCAACGTCAGCGGCCAGATCGAGCTGATTGAATGATTGCCCTGATCCAGCGTGTCCTCGAAGCCCGCGTCACCGTAGCCGGGCGTACCGTCGGCGAGATCGGTCCGGGCCTGCTCGCCCTGGTGGCCGTGGAAAAGCATGACCAGTCAGCCAATGCAGCCCGCATGGCAGAACGCCTGATGGGTTATCGGGTGTTTTCCGACGATGGGGGCAAGATGAACCGCTCGCTGGCAGACACGGGTGGGGGCCTGTTGCTTGTCTCCCAATTCACCCTCGCGGCCGATACGTCCAAGGGCACCCGCCCGAGCTTCACTCCTGCGGCCGCTCCGGCCGATGCAGAGCGCCTCTTCGACGAACTCGTCGCTCTCGCCCGCGAGCGCCATCCCACCGTGGCCACCGGAGAGTTCGGAGCAGAAATGACGGTTTCCCTGGTGAATCATGGCCCGGTCACCCTTCGGCTTACGGCCTGAACAATGGGCCGCCGTGGTGCTCGTGGCCGCGCTTGCCGGCTGCAGCCAAACGCCCATGCGCTCGAGCAGCCCAAGCCCACCTGTACCGGCCCGCACAACACCGCCTGCGGGAGGCTGGATTGCCCTGCCGAGCCATGATCATGCCCAGGAGGTGGTGCTCTACGCGCTGGGCCTGCTCGATACCGGCTACCGTTTCGGCGGCAAGAACCCGGAAGCGGGCCTGGATTGCAGCGGCATGGTGAGCTATATCGTCGAACAGGTGAGCGGCCGGAAACTGCCCTACAACGCGGCAGGCATCGCCGAACGCACCCGACCTGTGTCCACCCAGGCCCTCCGCCCCGGCGACCTGGTGTTTTTCAACACCCTGGGCCGCGCCTATTCCCACATGGGCATCTACATGGGGGACGGAAAATTCATCCACGCCCCCAGCAGCAAGGGCAAAGTGCGGGTTGACCGCCTGGACAGCCGTTACTTCTCCGAGCGCTTCGAGGGCGCCCGGACCTTGCTGCCGGATGGTTGAGCCCCTCCGGCAGCAAGGATCATGACGCTTCCTTCAGCCAACGGGCTGCGTCCAGCGCATAGTAGGTCAGGATGCCATCGGCCCCGGCCCGCTTGAAGGCCACCAGCGACTCAAGCACACAGGCCTGTTCATTGAGCCAGCCGTTGGCTACGGCAGCCTTGAGCATCGCGTACTCACCGCTCACCTGGTACACATAGGTGGGCACCTGGAGCTCGCTCTTCACCCGGCGGACGATGTCGAGGTAGGGCATGCCGGGCTTGACCATGAACATGTCAGCCCCTTCCGAGATGTCCAGGGCCACCTCGCGAATCGCCTCGTTCGAATTGGCGGGGTCCATCTGGTAGGTGTACTTGTTACTTTTGCCCAGGTTGCCTGCCGAACCCACCGCATCCCGGAAAGGCCCGTAGAAGCTCGACGCGTACTTGGCCGAGTAGGCCAGGATGCGCGTATGGATCAGCCCCGCCTGGTCGAGTTCGGCGCGGATGCGCGCCACGCGGCCATCCATCATGTCGGACGGCGCCACCACATCGGCACCGGCCTGGGCGTGGCACAGGGCCTGTTTGGCCAGCACTTCCAGTGTCTCGTCGTTGAGCACGTAACCCACATCGTCGATCAGCCCGTCCTGCCCATGGCTGGTGTAGGGGTCGAGGGCCACGTCGGTGATCACCCCCAGCTCGGGGAAGCGCGACTTGAGAGCCTGCACCACGCGAGGCACCAGGCCGTCGGGATTGAACGCTTCTTCGGCACCCAGGGACTTCTTGTCCCCCTCCACCACCGGAAACAGGGCAAGGGCCGGCACGCCCAGGGCAACGGCCTCTTCGGCCACCTGCAGCAGGCGGTCCAGGGACATGCGACTCACCCCGGGCATGGACGGCACGGGTTGGACGATCTGCTCACCCTCGAGCACGAACACCGGGTAGATCAGGTCATCCGCCGACAGGCGATGCTCGCGCATCAGACGGCGGGAAAAGTCATCGCGGCGCATGCGACGCATGCGGCTTGCGGGAAAGGCAGACTGGACTGGACTCATGAAGATCTCACGTACTTACATCTGGAAACGAAATGGGGCAGGAACTTTCTTCCTGCATACATGCACAAAGTAGCAGATGGTGCTGAACCGTCTCCCGCTATACCTCCCTGAGCGGGGCCTTGAGCAAGCAAGGCGTTTTTGGCCCCCGGCTCCCCTTGCCGGGGGTTTTTCTTTTCTGGCCCGGCCCTTCCTCTGCGCTCTGTAGCTGCAGCCCGGATTCTATGCCCAAGCGGACGATCATGCCTTGATCCTGGAAAACACAGGCCACTCCGTAGAGTGGCCTGTGTTTTCCAGGAATTCCTGAAGGAGAACGCCTTCAGTTCAGCTTCCGCGTCTCGTCCCCAGACGGTTTTTCGGGGCACGGAGGCCGCCAGACAAACAAATGCGACGTACAGGTGTCCACGACGCCTGTCCAATAATCCAACCACCAAGCAAACGGGCCCATCATCGTCCTTTCAGATATACATGCAGGCTATCGGCTCACTACAGCACCACTGGCGGGATAAGCCGGCAACTCGCCACACGGGGTTTCCTGAAGACAGCTTGCGCCATAGTCTCGCCACAATCCGAGAACAAATGCGCAGTCCACACCAAAATCATCGGAAAAATCCGGCCGCTCGTGTTAACGCGCAGACATGATCGTGGGCGGGGTCCGCTCCGGCAGTTCGTCGAGTATCCGGCGGAGTTCTTGTTTGGGTGCCTTCTGTATCCGTCGCAGCAGTGCATGGGAGACATCATGGACACCAAACTGACGGCCTAGCTCCTCCTCCAGCCTGAGCAGGAGACTTGCCGCCATCTCCGCATCAGCCAGCGCGCGGTGAAAGCGCCCCTTGCTCGGCAATCCGGCAAACTCCGCCAAGGCTTCCAGCTTGTGGCTTGGTGCCTGGGGCAGAATCCGCCGCGAAAGAAGCATCGAGCAGGCAAAGGCCTGCCGTCGGTGCAACCCGAGTCGCTCAAGCTCCGCGTCCCAGAACTTGCTGTCAAAGGACGCGTTGTGGGCCACCAGTGGCAGATCGCCTACAAATTCGAAGACCTCCCGCATAACCCGGGCGGCGGATGGTGCGGCCCGTACCATCGCACTGGAGATGCCGGTGAGGTTCTGAATGTGGGATGGAATGGAAACCCCCGCATTCATCAGACTTTGGTAGCGGTCCAGCACACTGCCGTTGTGTACGATCACCGCGGCGATCTCGGTGGCCCTGTCACCCTGGGCCGGGGAAAGGCCGGTGGTTTCAAAGTCGATGACGACGACACGCTCCATCACTCTTCCTTGTACGCCCCTCGTGCAGCACCGGGGCACGCACCCGCGAGACGCCGCCTCCCGGGAAAATACGTCCGTTAACGAAAAAACCCGCTTCTTCGCAGAAGCGGGTTTTCGCCGAAAGAAAGACAAATGTTCATCTGCCTTTCCACAGTGGTTTGAAGCATGAAGCTTCATTCCCTATTTTTGGTCGGGGCGGCGGGATTCGAACTCGCGACCCCTTGCACCCCATGCAAGTGCGCTACCAGGCTGCGCTACGCCCCGACAAGCTGCGCATTATAGACACTGCCTTCGAAATTGCCAAGGCTTATTTTCAGTCTCTAGCTCGACGCCGGGATCAGGAAGTCATCGGAGATCCGGCACCCCAGGTCGAAGATGCGATCACGAAAATCTTCCAGATACTTGCGGAAACCACCTTCGAAGATCCGCTCGATGCGGCCGAATCGCAGATGTGACTCCAGCTCGCCGGCCAGTCGCTCGGTTTCAGCCGACCGGGCGTTGGAGACGCGGGTCAGGTTGGAGTAAACCTCCTTCATGCTTCGGGCCAGGGAACGGGGCATGTCGGCACGCAGAACGAGTAGCTCGGCAACGCGCAGGGGCGTGATCTGATCCCGATATACCTTGCGATACACCTCGAAGGCCGAGACAGACTGCAGCAAGGCGCTCCACTGGTAATAGTCGGCGGCGTGAGCCGTCTCCTCGTCGGCACCGGGCAGGAGATTGAGGTACTTGACCTCAAGGATACGTGCCGTGTTGTCTGCCCGTTCCAGAAAGGTGCCCAGCCGGATGAAGCGTAGCGCCTCGTCCTGCAGCATGGTCCCAATGGTGACCCCGCGGGACAGGTGCGAGCGGTACTTGACCCATTCAAAGAAGGCACCGGTCCCCGACTCGAGCAGCTTGGCGACGGTGAAGTCGCGCATCTTCAGCCAGGTCTCGTTGGAGGTTTCCCACAGTTCGGAAGTCAGGGTTCCACGCACGGCATGGGCATTCTCGCGGGTTGCCCGCAGGCAACGGTAGATGCTGCCCGGGTTGTCCCGGTCGAAGATCATGAACTCAAGGACCGATTCCGTGGAGTACGCGGGGTACTTGGCAAGGTAGGCGTCCTGCAGCTCCATGATCTTGAGCATGCCGGACCACATCGCCGCCACCTCCTCGCCGTTCTGCGGCAGGAGGGAAAGCCGATAGGTGACATCAAGGATCCGTGCGGTGTTCTCGGCCCGTTCCATGTAACGGGCCATCCAAAAAAGGTGATCAGCAGTGCGGCTCAGCATGTTTTCAGGCCTCCAGTACCCAGGTGTCCTTGGTGCCACCGCCTTGCGACGAGTTCACCACCAGCGATCCCTCGCGCAGGGCGACGCGGGTCAGCCCCCCCGGCACCATCTGCACTTCGGTTCCCGACAGGACGAAGGGACGCAGGTCCAGGTGACGCGGCGCGATGCCGCTCTCGACAAAGGTCGGACAATTCGAAAGGGCCAGCGTGGGCTGGGCGATGTATTTCTCGGGGTTGGCAATCAGGTACTTGCGGAAGGTCTCGATCTGCTCCGTGGTGGAAGCCGGACCGACCAGCATGCCGTAACCACCGGCACCGTGCACCTCCTTGACCACCAGTTCGGGCAGATGGGCCAGGGTGTAGGCCAGATCTTCCGGCTTGCGGCACATGTAGGTGGGTACGTTGTTAAGGATCGGCTCCTCGCCCAGATAGAAACGGATCATCTCGGGGACGTAGGGGTAGATGGACTTGTCATCCGCCACGCCCGTACCGATGGCGTTCGAAAGCGTGACGCGGCCGGCCCGATAGGCATCGAGCAGACCCGGTACGCCCAGCATGGAATCCTTGTGGAAGTACTTCGGATCAAGAAAGTCGTCATCCACCCGACGATAGATCACATCCACGCGACGCGGCCCCTGGGTCGTGCGCATGAAGACCTGATCGTCCCTGACGAACAGATCCTGCCCCTCGACCAGCTCGACCCCCATCTGCTGGGCCAGGAAGGCGTGTTCAAAGTAGGCGGAGTTGTAGGCACCGGGGGTCAGCACGACGACCGTCGGGTCAGTCACGCCAACCGGCGCAAGGCTGCGCAGGGTATGCAACAGCATGTCCGGATAGTGCTCCACCGGGGCAACCCGGTGACGGGCGAACAGTTCGGGGAAGAGGCGCATCATCATGCGGCGGTCTTCAAGCATGTAAGACACACCCGACGGCACCCGCAGGTTGTCCTCCAGCACGTAGAACTCTCCTGCCCCGGCCCGCACCACGTCCACACCGGCAATGGCCGCATAGATGTCACAGGGCACGTTGACGCCCTGCATCTCGGGACGATATTGGGCGTTGTTGAGCACCTGCTCGGCCGGAATATGACCCGCCTTGAGGATTTCCTGATCGTGGTAAATATCGTGGATGAAGCAGTTCAGGGCCTTGACGCGCTGGCGCAGGCCGGCTTCAAGGTCTTTCCACTCCTGGGCGGGAATGATGCGCGGGATGATGTCGAAAGGAATCAGGCGCTCGGTTCCGGACTCCTCGCCGTACACGGCAAAGGTAATGCCGTAACGATGGAACAGGGAATCTGCCTCCGCCCGCTTGCGGGCGATGCGGTCTGCCGGAGTTTCACTCAGCCACGCGGCGTAGCCCGCGTAATGCGCACGGACACTCCCATCGTCCGCAGTCATTTCATTGAAGAATTTTGTGATGGCCATTAGCGCTCGCCTGTTATGTTGTGAAGCGGAGATACCACTTTTGGCTTAGCGAGAAGCATGCCAATCCAAAAACCTTGATATACAAACGACTTTTCGGCAATTTGACCTGCATCCGCACCAGTTCAGTGCGAATGCACCGAACTGGTGAAGCCTCCATGCAGCAACTCGGTGCGTATCTGCCCCGGATACGTCTGCCCACCCGGCCCATACTAGCGCTCCGCCTGACTTCGGGCGAGCAGGCAAGGTCCGGCAGGCTCTTGAAATACGCCACAAGCCTGTGACAAATCTATTTCTAAAGACATAGGCCTGGCCGATACAATCCCGCCCGGCGGCATGTGCTGCCCATAGGATTCGATCATGTCAAAGCCTCTCGCCAAGCGTTCTCTCCGCACCCGCCCTCTGCTTCTGGCGGCACTTGCCAGCGCCGCGCTTCCGGTTTTCGCCGACGACAGTCTGAGTACCCTCAAGCAGATGAGCCTCGACGCACTGGCCGACCTGCGTGTCAGCACTGCAACCCACCGCAGCGAACGCCTGGAAGACACTGCAGCCGCCATTCACGTGATCACTGCTGAAGATATCCGGCGAAGTGGCGCCACCTCGCTACCAGAGCTGCTGCGTACGGTCCCGGGCCTGAATGTCGCGCGCATCAGTGCCACCGAGTGGGCCGTGAGCGCACGGGGCTTCAACAACCAGTTTGCCAACAAGCTGCTGGTCATGGTGGATGGGCGCAGCGTATACACGCCCTTCTTTTCAGGCGTGCTGTGGGACGAATTGAATCTGGTCATGCAGGACATCGAACGGGTGGAGATCGTTCGCGGCCCCGGCGGCTCGACCTGGGGAGCGAATGCCGTCAATGGCGTGATCAACGTCATCACCCGCCATGCTGAAGATACCCAGGGTACGCTGCTCAGCGTTGTAGCGGGCGATCTGCAGTCCGAACTGGTTCTACGCAATGGTTTCAAGGCCGGCGAAACCGGTCATGCGAGAGTCTGGGCCAAGATTCACCAGAATGATCGGCTGGCGCGCGCCTCGACCGACGACAGCGAGGACATCCGCTGGCGCGGCGGTAGAGCCGGCTTTCGTGGTGACTGGGAAGTGGGAGGCGGCACCCTGATGCTCGAGGGCGAGAGTTTCCGCGAGTTGAAGCGCGAGGAAAGGGCCTACTCCGGCGCCCACCTCCTGGGCCAGTGGTCCCAGACCCGGGGTGAGGCCCGGGACGAAGTGCGCGCCTACGTCAATCGTTTCACCCTGGATCATTGGCGTGTTCTCAATAATGGTGCCCGCGCCGAACTGGACACCTTCGACCTGAGCTACCGCCATCATTTCAGCCCGGTCGGCCGGCACAATCTCATCGCCGGGATCGGATATCGCAATATCGCCAGCGATGCCGTGATGACGCCCCCTGCCGGCGTCAGCCGGAGCAGCCGCACCGATCAGCTATTCAGCGCCTTTGCCGAAGACACCCTGGCCTTGGCCGAGCGCCTCCAGCTAACTGTCGGGGTCAAAGTGGAGCACAACGAATTCACGGGGGTTGAATGGCAACCCTCCGCACGCATGCGCTGGACCCCGGTCAAGGGCAACACCCTTTGGGCATCGGTGGCCCGCGCCGTGCGAACCCCCTCGATCATCGAAGACAGCGCACGCCTGAGCTCTTACATCCCGCCCCGCGCCTTCACGGGTGGCCTCCCCCTTTTCATCACCTCTCACGGCAACCCAAACCTGCAAGCCGAGAGACTGGTCGCCTATGAGGTGGGCTACCGGGCCCAGGTCACCCCCCGACTGAGCTTCGATGCCACGGTCTTCCTGAATGACTACGACCGCCTGCTGACCGTGGACCTGATCGGCGCACCGCGACTGGTACCGGGGCTGCCAAGCCCCTACCTCACCTGGAACGCCCAGGCAGGCAATGCCCTGCGGGGTACGGCTCGCGGTTTTGAACTCTCCATGGACTACCGTCCCGCCGAAACCTGGCGCCTGCAGGCCAGCTATTCCCACCTGGACATGAACCTGTCCACCGAGCCCGGCAATACCGAAATCAACCCCCTGCGGGCCGCTGGCGAATCCCCCACCCACCAGGCCACGCTGATCGCCCGCCACGATCTGCGCCACGACCTGGAGCTTGATCTGCAGGCCCGCTACGTCAGTGCCCTCAGCACCTACGCCATTCCCGACTACCTCACTGCGGACCTGCGCCTGGGATGGCGGGCCACCAGCCGGCTCGATCTGTCCTTCAACGGCCGCAACCTCATCGGTCCAGCCCGAAAGGAGTTTGGCACCAACCTGGTCAACGCCAGTGACGCCTACCTTATTCCAAGGGAATACTACGTAACAGCCAACCTCCGCTTCTGAAGCCCCCGTTTTGCTTCACTTCGGTTTACCACTTCCTTTTTTGGCCTGTCGGGTGCGCAGCGTGGCTGCGGGCCTGTGGCTGCTGCTCGCCCTTTCGGCCTCCCCCCAAGCCGGCGACGCGGGCCCGACCACGTTTGCCGAAACCGAAGTCAAGGCCGCGTTTGTATATAATTTCGCCCATTTTGTGCGCTGGCCCGAGGGGAACATGGCGCGCAGCGGAGAGCCTTTCCGCTACTGTGTTTTTGACGATACGCTTGCCACCCTTCTGGCCAAGGCGGTTGCCGGCGAAACCCTGGATGGTCGTCCCCTCGTCGTGCTGCGCCAGCCCGAGTTCCGCAACCTTCAGGAATGCCATTTGATCTACTTCGGCGAACAATCCGTGCTGGGCCCGACGCTCCAGGCAGACGTGCTCAGGCGTCTGACGGGCAGCGCGATCCTGACCGTCAGTGACCAACCCGGTTTTGCGGCCCGGGGGGGCATGATCACCCTTGTCCGCAAGCGCGGGCGCATCCATCCGGTCATCAACACCGACGCAACGGAAAGAGCCGAACTGCGCATCAGCGCGAAACTCCTCAACCTCGCCACCTTGACGCGGGACGGCAAAGGCGGTGTGCAGTGAAGTTCCTGCACCTGGGCAAATATCCGATCAAGCATCAGGTCGTCCTGATTGCCTTGATCACCACCACCCTTGGTCTTGTCGTAGCCCTGATGCTACTGGTGTACAGCGAGCTCCAGACCGCTGCCCGGGCCATGCAGGATAACGCGCACGTCCTGACCCGTCTGGTCGGTGTCAACAGCACTGCAGCGGTCAGCTTCCAGGATCCGGAGGCTGCCCAGGAGATCATCAACGCGCTGGGCAGCGCCCCGGACGTCATTGCCGCCACCCTGCGCTCCCCCTCCGGAAGCATCTTCGCCGAATACCATAGTGCGCATCCGGCACATGCCGAAGTGCTCACCATTGTCGAGGATCACCACGTTGACGAAGATCACGCGGGCGCCCCTTTCGGTTCGCCACGACACCCTATTGGCCTCCTGCTCGGCGCGCCCTTCCTCGAAATCGCCAACCCCGTCCTCGTGGGCGACCGCCAAGTAGGTACGATCGAGGCCTATTTCGACCTGACCCCCCTGCGCAACCTGGTGCACAAGCGCATCCTGACCGCGTCCGCCGTCCTGATGGCCGCCTCGCTGCTTGCCTGGCTGCTGGCGTCCCGGCTGCAGCGCCTGATCGCCAGCCCCATCGAAAACCTCGCCCAACAGATGCAGCGGGTCTCCGAAACCCGCGACTATGCCCTTCGCGTCAGCCCTGACAGTCGCAACGAGATCGGTACGCTGATGGACGGCTTCAACACCATGCTCGATCAGATTGAAGCCCGTGACGCGCAATTGCGTATCGCCAAGGAAGCAGCGGAACAGGCCAACCAGGCCAAGTCCCTGTTTCTTGCCACCATGAGCCATGAGATCCGCACACCGATGAACGGCATCATCGGCATGGCAGAACTCCTTGCCTATACCCGGCTCAACACCGAGCAGAGCCGCTTCGTCGGCCATATCCGGACCTCGGCCGACAGCCTCCTGCGTGTGATCAATGACATTCTCGACTTCTCCAAGCTCGAAGCCGGCCGCATGACCATTGAGGCCCGGCCCTGCGACCCGCGGGCGATTGTCGAAGACATCACCGGCTTCTTCCTCCACCAGACCATCGAGAAGAAACTGAACCTGCGCTGCGACATCGCTCCGGATTTGCCGGCACGGATTGAGGCCGACCCCGACCGTCTGCGCCAGATCCTCATCAACCTGGTCGGCAACGCCATCAAGTTCACGGTGCAAGGCGAAGTCCATCTCAGGCTCGAACACCAGGCCGAGGTGCTTGGCTCAAGCCCGGCGGCCCGCCTGCACTTCAGCGTCCAGGACTCGGGCATCGGCATCGAGCCGGCAGTTCTCCCCCAGCTATTCACGCCCTTCACCCAGGCCGACAACTCCCATGCCCGCCGTTACGGCGGCACGGGCCTCGGTTTGGCCATCAGCCACGAACTGGTTCAACTGATGGGTGGCAAGATTGGCGCCGAAAGCCAGCCCGGCAAGGGCTCCACTTTCTGGTTCTCCGTCGTCGTCCCCATCCTTGCGGCGGAGCCCGCACCCCTGCTACCACCCGTACCGGTGGCGGCCGGTGCTCTCCCGGACAAACCCAGTCTGGCGGGCCTGCGCGTACTCGTCGCGGAAGACAATGCCATCAACCAGCTACTGGCCACCATGCAGCTGGAAGAGCTTCAGTGCGTGGCCACCACCGTGGACAACGGCAGGGAAGTCCTAGAGCAGCTTGCAAGGGAGCGCTTCGACGTCATTCTGATGGATTGCCAGATGCCACTGATGGACGGTTATGAAACCACCCGGCGCATCCGCGCCAGCGAGGCCGAAGGGCAACACATCCCGATCATCGCAGTCACGGCCAATGCCATGGAGGATGAACGGGAGGCCGCTCTCGCCTGTGGCATGGACGACTTCCTGACCAAGCCCTATAGCCACGCTGCACTCCAGGACGCCCTTCTCCGCCTGGCACGGCCAGGCACACTCGCCGGCCAGGTACGCAGCGACTGACGCCCGGGACGGCCTGCTTCCCAATTGGGCAACACCTCACGTCGCGCTCAGCGCGGCCCCTTGCGGGGCTTCTCCACATCTTGTCCACAGTCTTGCCCACCGCGTCTGTGGACAAGACTGTGCAAGAATGCGCCCTGTCCGAACGCCCTTTCGCAGCATGCACTCGCCGCCATTCCTCCAGCACCTCGCTGATCCGCCAACGCCGATTGCCTACAGTCCGCCTCCTGGAGTGCCGCCGATCCTGTATGCGGACGATGCCCTGCTGATCGTCGAAAAACCTTCGGGTCTCCTGTCCGTGCCCGGTCGTGGCCCGGGCCACGCCGACTGCCTGTTAAGCAGGGTTCAGGCCATGTTCCCCGACGCGCGCATTGTGCACCGGCTGGACATGGCCACGTCAGGGCTGCTGGTGTTGGCCCGGGGGGGCGAAATGGAACGCCGCCTCAGCATTGCCTTTCAGAAAAGGCAGGTCGGCAAGTGCTATCTCGCGGTGGTTGCCGGTCGGCTGACGCAAGATCGGGGCGAGATCCGGCTGCCCCTGATCACGGATTGGCCCAACCGTCCGCGTCAGAAGGTGGACCCGGAGGCGGGAAAGGCATCCTTTACCGAGTACGCGGTGGAGGCCCATTGCCCGGAAGAGGGTAGCAGCCGGGTAGCGCTGATTCCGCACACCGGGCGCTCGCATCAGCTACGCGTACATATGCAGGCAATCGGACACCCCATCCTCGGTGACGAGCTTTACGCCGACCCCGCAATCCGTGCCGCCGCACCGCGCCTGCTGCTGCACGCCACACGCCTGAGCCTGGAACATCCGGTGAGTGGCCAGCGACTGAGCTTCGACAGTCCGGCCCCATTCTGAGCACCCCGGTACAGTACCGGCCTGAAGCCCCCTAGCCCGGATACTTGAACGCGATCACGTGATCGGCTTCAAGGCGCACACCGATCTTCTCGCCGAGCGCGTGGTTGTGATGGGATGGCACCAGCGAAAGCACTTCGGCACCGCTGTCAAGGCGCAGGGTGTACATGATGTCGGCACCTCGGAACGCCTTATGGATGACCTCGGCGCGGGTCGGGCTGGCGTCGTCATGCACCACATCGTCCGGGCGCAGCAACACGTCCACTGAACAACCCTTGCCGCAGACCCGACACCCCAGGCTGCATTCCACGGGCACACCGGAATTCAGCGTGCCCATCTCGATTCTCACATGACGTGCGTCCAGCACCTCACCCGGCAGGAACACCCCCTTGCCGACGAAATCGGCCACGAAGCGGTTGCCCGGCCGGTGATACAGGTTATAGGGCGTATCCCATTGCTGGATGCGACCTTCGGACATGACCCCGATCTCGTCGGCCATGGCAAAGGCCTCGTGTTGATCGTGGGTCACCAGCACCGCCGTCATGCCCTCTTTCTTGAGGATTTCCCGAACCTCGACGGACAGACGCTCGCGAAGATCCACGTCAAGGTTGGAAAACGGCTCATCGAGCAGCACCAGCTCCGGACGCGGTGCCAGCGCCCGGGCAAGGGCCACGCGCTGCTGCTGCCCCCCGGACAGCTCGTGGGGAAACTTCCGCCCCAGACCGCCCAGGCCCACCGTGGCAAGGAGCTCCTCGACCCGCGCCCCACGCTCGGCGGCCGGCATCGCACCCAGGCCAAAGCCCACGTTGCGCTCCACGCTGAGATGGGGGAACAGGGCGTAGTCCTGGAAGACCATTCCCACCTGGCGCTTCTCGGGAGGAACCCGCAGCCCGGGGGCACTCACCACCGCACCGTTGATCCTGATCTCGCCACCCGCGACCTCCTCGAAGCCCGCAATGCAGCGCAGCAGCGTGGTCTTGCCACAACCGGACGGCCCCAGCAAGCAGGCGATACTGCCCTGGCCGAGCTGGAAATCGACCCCATTCACGATGGTCTGGCTGCCATAGCGCTGGACAACCGACCTGAGTTCAAGTTTGGACATGGGATCGATTATAATTCGCAACAAGACGAAAAATCCCATGACCGACAAACACTTTCTCCTGCGTTCAGGACGCCCTTCAGCCCTCGTCGTCTCCGCCTTCATCGTGGCGCTGCTGGCCGGACTTCCCGTCGCCAGCGTCGGTTTCAATCTGTTCCTCGGTGGAACCACTGAAACCTGGGCCCATCTGGCCTCCACCGTCCTCCCCGACTACGTGCTGAACTCCCTGGCCCTGTGCGCCGGCGTGGGCGTGGGTGTGGCCATCGTGGGTGTCGCCACCGCCTGGCTCACCGCCATGCATGACTTCCCCGGGCGCCGCATCTTCGAATGGGCGCTGGTGCTGCCCCTGGCCGTTCCGGCCTACGTTATGGCCTACGTGTATACCGACTTCCTGCAATTTGTCGGCCCCGTACAGACGGCCCTTCGGGATTTCTTCGAGTGGCGGCGTGGCGACTACTATTTTCCGGACATCCGCACCCTGCCCGGTGCCATGCTGATGTTCATCTTCGTGCTCTACCCCTACGTTTACCTCCTCGCCCGCACTGCCTTCCTGGAGCGGGCCGGCGGCGTGCTGGAGGCCTCGCGCACCCTTGGCATCGGGCCCTGGCGTGCCTTCTTTACCGTATCACTCCCCCTCGCGCGCCCGGCCATCGCTGCCGGCGTCGCCCTGGCCCTGATGGAGACCCTGGCCGATTACGGAACCGTTGCCTATTTCGCCGTCAACACCTTCACCACGGGCATTTACCGCGCCTGGTTCTCCCTGGGTGATCGGGTGGCCTCGGCGCAACTCGCAGCCATCCTGCTCGGCTTTGTGTTGCTGCTGGTGGTCGTCGAACGCATCACCCGCGGCCGCGCCCGCTATCACAACACCTCCACCCGCCATCGCCCTCCTCCCGGCCGCCTGAAGGGCGGTGCCGGCCTGCTGGCCCTGCTGGCCTGCCTGCTCCCCCTGTGCCTGGGCTTCCTCCTGCCAGCCCTGCTGCTGCTGCGCATGGCCCTTGGCGAGGGCGATGCCCAGTTCGGAGAGCGCTTTGTCATCCTCGCACGCAACAGCTTCACACTGGCCGGTCTGACATCCGTGATCGCTGTGGGGCTCGCGGTGCTGCTCGCCTACAGCGCCCGTCTATCCGCCACCTGGCTCGCCAAGGGTCTCAACCGCCTGGTCGGCTTGGGCTACGCAGTACCCGGCACGGTCATCGCGGTCGGGGTGCTGATCCCGGTCACCCGGCTCGACAACTGGCTCGCCGGCCAATGGCAGACCTGGTTTGGCTTCAATCCCGGCCTTCTCCTCACCGGCGGAATCGCCGCCCTGATCTACGCCTACCTGGTGCGCTTCCTCGCCGTCGCACTTCAAACCGTCGAGGCCAGCCTTTCCAAGATCACCCCCAGCATGGACGATGCCGCCCGCAGCCTCGGACTCGGCCAGGGTGACACCCTGCGCCGGGTGCATGTGCCCATTCTGCGGGGCAGCCTGTTCACCGCCAGCCTGCTGGTCTTCGTCGACGTAATGAAGGAACTGCCCGCCACGCTGGTGATGCGCCCCTTCAACTTCGACACCCTTGCGACCCAGGCGTATGTGCTGGCGTCCGACGAACGCCTCACCGAGGCCTCCACGGCGGCCCTGGCCATCGTTGTCGTCGGGCTCCTTCCGCTGATCGCCCTTTCGCGGCAGATCTCCCGCACCCGCAAATAGAAAGGCCCCCTGTTGTCGAGGGCCTGCCTTTCCTGCCAGCGGACGCGAACCGGGCTCAGCGATAGCCCGTCCGGTCGTAGATCATCTGGGCCTTGACCTGGTACATGGCGAGGTTCCTGACCGGCAGCGCATCAGCCTTGAACTTTCCCAGGGCATCCAGGGCCGGGTTCACCACCTTGACCTGCTCAACCGCCGGCCATTCGTTGTTGCCGTCGGCGAAATAGCGCTGGGCCTTGTCGGACGCCAGATATTCCAGGAACTTGATTCCTGCCTCCCGATGAGGCGCATGCTTGAGCACCCCACCTCCGGAAACATTGATGTGGGTGCCCGTCGTCGCCTGATTGGGCCACACCACCCCCACCTTCTCCATCAATTTGACCTCATCCGGCTTGGTCGACCTCATCAAGCGCGCCACATAGTAAGTATTGGTCAGCGCCACCTGACACTCACCCGCTGCGACGGCCTTGATCTGATCGGTGTCCCCACCCTTGGGGCTGCGGGCGAAGTTCGCTACCAGGCCGCGGGCCCATTCCTCGGCCTTCGCCTCCCCTTGATGGGCAATCATGGCTGCACCGAGGGACAGGTTGTAGGGATGGGAGCCGGAACGACTGCATACCTTTCCCTTCAGGGCCGGTCTGGCCAGATCCTCGTAGTTGCGCACGCTGTCGGGCGTGACGCTGTCCTTGTTATAAACAATGACCCGGGCGCGGGTCGAAAAGGAAAACCAGTCCTCGGTGCGGAGATGCGCCGGAATGCGTGCCTCCAGTACCTTCGAGCGTACTGGCGAGAACAGACCCAGTTCATGGGCTTTGGCAAGACGTGCCGCATCCACGGTCAACAACACATCGGCCGGGCTGTTTGCCCCCTCGTTGCGAATGCGCTCAAGCAGCTCGTCCTCCTTACCTTCGATGCGATTGATCTTGATCCCCGTATCGCGGGTGAAATCGGCATACAGGGCTTCATCCGTCTGGTAATGGCGGGCAGAATAAAGATTGAGTACTTTGTCTTCAGCAAAGGCCGAAGCCGAAAAGGCAAGGACACTCAGGGCAATCAGGGAGGGCTTGAATTTCATCGGAGGACTCCAGCGAAAAGGAAGGCATAAGACTTCGTTTCGCCAGAGTGTAGCCAGCCGGCCTGTTCTTGTACATGAGAACCGTTCGCAAGACAGTCCGTCACCGTCAAGCGGAGCTATAGCGATACACCGCGGATGAAGCGGTACTCCTGGGTCTCCCCCCCATACCCCCACGCATCGGCAGGCAGTTCGTGGATGCTGACATAGCTTGCCGGATGCAGCGCCTTGAAATGGGCCGCAAGGGCCGCGAAGACGGCGCGCAGGTAGGCCGCCTTCTGAACCTTGGTGTTGGTCCCCTCGGTGATGCGAATCTCCAGAACGGCGCCGGACTGCCCGGGCGCCAATGCCTGCCCACCGACGTACCATTGATCGGAAGGAGTACGGTCGATACGTACCACCGTGAGCGACTCCTTCTTGCCCAGCAGGTCCACGGTGAGCCCGGTCAGGGTCGCCGCCAGTTCGGCCACGGGAAGCGCCTCGGGCGCCGCATAGGACAGGTTCAGATAGGGCATTTTCATCTCCACAGGAATAATCAGGCGCGGCGCTAACGCCGACGGGGCCGCTCCAGTCAAAGCACACGGAACAGAAAGGCGCTGGAATGGATAGCCCGTGATGCCTGCCTGACCGATGCCAAGAAGCGTAACAAGGGATATTCAGCGAGAAAAATGATTAAATCCGATGAGTTCAATCTCCAGGAAAGATGACCATGGATCTCTCCGACCTGCGCATGTTTCGCACCATCATCGAGGCAGGTAGCGTTACCCGCGCTGCCGAACACCTTCACACGGTCCAGTCCAACGTCACCACCCGTTTGCGCCAGCTTGAGGAGGACCTGGGCACCCCCCTGTTCGACCGGATCAACCGGCGCCTGGTGATCACCCCCGCCGGCACCTTGCTGGCCGGCTATGCCGAGAAGCTGCTGAGCCTCGCCGACGAGGCCCGTGACGCGGTTCGCCGAGCTGATCAGCCCGAGGGGCTTTTGCGCCTCGGCGCGATGGAGACCACGGCTGCGGCCCGATTGCCGGGTGTCATCGCCGCCTTCCGGCGGGCTCACCCACGGGTGGAACTACGCCTGCGCACCGCGCCTACCCCCACGCTGGTGCAGGAAGTTCTGACCCACCAGCTCGATGCCGCCCTGGTTTCCGGCCCTCTTGTCCACCCGGAGCTGGAATGCCGGGCGGTGGTGTTGGAAGAACTGGTGCTGATCAGCGCAGCCGACTGGGGACCCATCGAAAAGGCGAGCGATCTCGTCCGCCACGGCCCCGTGGAGCTCTTCACCTTCCGTGAAGGGTGCAGCTACCGCCAGCGGCTCTTTGAATGGCTCCAGCGGGAAGGCATACCGATTGCCCGCAGCAGCGAATTTGGAACCTTCGAAGCCATCCTCGGCTGCGTCGCGGCAGGCATGGGCATCAGCCTGGTGCCCCGCGCGGTCATCGGGCCCCATCTGGGCGATATCGACCCGAGCCGGGCCACCCTGCGTGTACATCCGGCGCCACCGGATCTGGCCCGGTCGGTCACGGTGATGATCTGGCATCGGGCACGCACCCACCAACCCGCCCGTCAGGCCTTCGCCGACTGTCTGGCTGAGCGCCTCGGCACCATCGTGGAGTGAGACCCCAATGAAGCAATTCATGAACAAGCCCTACTCTCCGGCCTGTGACCGCAACGGGACGCCGATCCTCGAGGCCTTGCAGCTGCACTTTGCCGACCGTCGTCACGTTCTGGAAATCGGCGCCGGCACCGGGCAGCACGCGGTGCGCTTTGCTGCCGCCCTGCCCCAGCTCACATGGCAGACCAGTGACCGCGAGGACTACCTCCCCGGCATCCGGATGTGGCTCGACGAGGCGCACTTGCCCAACACCCCGCCTCCCCTGCCCCTTGACGTCAAGGGGGCATGGCCTGGCCGCGGCTTCGATGCACTTTTCAGCGCCAATACCCTGCACATCATGGCTTGGGAAGAAGTCCGCATCTTGTTCGAACGGCTTCCGCACATCCTCGCCGCCGATGCGCGCGTCTGCATCTACGGCCCCTTCCGCTACGCCGGCCAGCCGATCAGCCCGAGCAACGCGGAGTTCGACGCGGCCCTGAGGGCAGAAGACCCGCGCCGCGGCATTCGGGATTTTGACGCGGTAGACGGCCTCGCCCGTGAACAGGGCTTCCGTCTGGTGGAAGACCGGGCCATGCCGGCCAACAATCGCTGCCTGTGCTGGCAGCGTCAGGATTGAAAGCCCCGGACCGACAAGCCCGGAGCACCCCAGAAAACGAAGTGGCGGCGATACCGGAACCGGTATCGCCGCCACTTCGGGCCGGAGGAGGCGGACGCTCAGTTCCGATTCAGCCCCAGCAGGCCCATGGGGCCATTGGAAGTGTTCAGCACCACTGACGCAATGCCGCCCCCTTGCTGTTGCTGGACGCCGTAAATGGACAAATTACCTGTATCGAAGGAGAACACGTCGCCCGAGATCTTGACCAGCAGCTTGCCGGCGTTCGGGAACCACGCATAGGCCATGTCATTCTGGCTGCCCGAGCTGGCTGGCGAGCCGAGTTCGGCCGGCCACCAGCTAGACGACTGGGCAAAGCCCCAGTTATTGCCCTGGGGTGCCATGGCGGGCTGGGGCTCCCGGTGCTGGGACAGGTCCGTGAGCAGCGCGCCGACGCGCCACTTGAGGCTTTCGTTGAACATGTCCCCGATCATCATCATCCCGCCACTCATCCATTGCCCCATACCACCAAACTCCGGGTGATTGAACTGGGCCTGACTGAAGCCACCGGATTGCAGGGCCGCGTAGGCAGCCCGGCCGGCATCGGCACTGAAGCCGTGACGGGCTGCGATTTCTTCGATGGTACTCATGGGTCTCTCCTGATGAAGTGAATGCGAAGACGCTGGAGGCGAGTCAACAGAGGGGAGCAAGGCGGGCACCAATCAGCACCGCCGAGCCATCATCGGTAGACAAGGCTTCCGAACGATGACGGGGCAGCTCGATGCCTCCCAGCGGGTCGGAAACGGCCTCGATGACGATCTTGGGAGGCTCGGCCCGAACGGCGCCGAAGATCGTGGCGAAAGACACGTCAGCCGCATCCCGCCCGGTGCCGAAGCGCATCAGCCCCATGGGAATGGCCGTGGACGACGGATCGAACAGATACCAGCGGTCCCCCAGGAAGACCTCCACATAGGCGTGGAAATCACTCGGCCCGAGGGCCGGATCAGCGCCGTAGTCGATACCCGCCACAAAGCGCGCAGGCATGTTGAGCGCACGGCACAGGGCGATCATCAGGTGCGCAAAATCGCGGCATACCCCCACTCGCTCGCTCAAGGTATCCAGGGCAGAAGTACTGGCATTGGTGGTGTTCGACTTGAACTCCACGTGCTTGGCCACCCAGGCACAAATGCGCCGCACACGCTCGTAACCCGGCGGCAGGGTGCCAAACTCCCGGAGCGCCACTTCATAGAGGCGGTCCGACTGGCAGTAGCGGCTCGGATACAGATAGGTCAGCACGTCTGCAGGAAGGCGCGAAACCGGTACCTCCGGAATGGACTCCGGCGCGGCCACGTGATGCTGCAGCTCGACCGTGGCACTGTAGCGCAGACGCAAGGGGCCGGGCTCCGCCTTGAGACGCATGTAGCGATTGCCGGTGGCGGCGTCGGTGTGCACGGTGGGCAGCAGAAACTGCCCGAGCTCCATCATCTCGGTCACGACGCGCTGATGGCGCGTATGGGCCGCATGGATGTTGAAGATAAAGTCACAGCCCGGCGCTGCAACTGCGTAATTGAGTTCGACCGAGAACTTCAGTCTGACCATGAGCGTCCCTGGAAACACTGCCTTGACGCGAAATTGCGGGTCATCCGGCGGAAAAAATGACCGCCGCAGCCCGGACGCACCTGCGCCGTCTGCGGCAAGAGCTCCATCCTACGCTGCGGCAGCGCAGCACGCCCGTATTTCTGTGGGTAGAGGCTGCCTGCAAGCGCATCAGGAACGATACAGATTGATCTCCTCGCGGGTCGCCAGCGCCACGGCACGCGCCTTCGCGGCAAAATCCTCGCCGGAGCCAGCGTAGAGGATGGCGCGGGATGAAGAGATCATCAAACCCACGCCGGTGGCCGTCCGGCCGGCCTTCACGGTCGCTTCCACATCGCCGCCCTGGGCACCAATACCGGGCACCAGCAGCGGCAGATCACCCACAATCGCCCTCACTTCGGCCAGCTCCTCGGGAAAGGTGGCGCCGACCACCAGGGCGTTCTGGCCGTGGACATTCCACTTGCCGGCCACCAGCTCGGCCACGTGCTGATAGAGCTTGCGCCCTCCTTCCACCGTGAGATTCTGCAGGTCGGACCCGCCGGGATTGGAGGTACGGCACAGCACGATCAGGCCCCGATCCGAGAATTCCAGGTAGGGCTCGACCGAATCGAAACCCATGTAGGGGTTGACGGTCAGCGCATCGGCCCCGTAGCGCTCGAAGGCCTCCCGGGCGTACTGCTGGGCGGTCGCCCCAATATCGCCACGCTTGGCATCGAGCACCACCGGCACCGCCGGGTGCCGAGCGTGGATGTAGGCAATCAGATCCTGCAACTGGTCCTCGGCATGGGCTGCCGCGAAGTAGGCGATCTGCGGCTTGAATGCACAGGCCAGATCCGCAGTGGCATCCACGATGCCCTTGCAGAAGGCAAGGACTGCGTCAGGGCGTTCTCTCAGATGCGGGGGAAGTCGAGCCACGTCGGGATCGAGCCCGACGCACAAGAGTGAATCGTGACGCTGCCACACGGCAGCCAGCTTGGAATGGAAATCCATGGAGAGCGGGGCGCGGACAGCCCGGGTGAGTGAAATCTGGGCCCACAGTTTACCAGCCTCACCCCCAGTTCCCGCAGCACGCCATCACCATTCACCACGGGCCCGAAGAATTCATGTTGCGTCACAGCATGCTCCACGCACTGTCACGGATTGCATCAGACCTTCCCTTACGTCACAGCAGATTGTTCAATTCCTGAACACCGCCCAAACAGGATTCCGCGACCTCCGTCGGCGCCGAACGAAAATATATTGTTCTTTAAAAACAGATAATTGAAAAATTATCGCGGCTATTTTCGATTGCTCTGCGACGGTCTGGCACAGCACTCGCTGAAGGGACGTCGCTCCGTAACGGCGTGTTTCAAAGGAAATGCGACCAAGGGAGGAACGAAGTAGTGGTGCTGGATAGCCCGCGCTTCGGTAGTGATATCAACGACAAAATTCCGGAGACAATCGTTATGAAGAAGACCCGTCTGGCTCAATCCGTTGCCCTCGCCTGCCTGGCTGCTGCTGCCGGCGGCGCGCAGGCTGTCAGCTTCACCCAGAACGACGTGACCATCGACATCAATGGCACGATCAATGGCTTCTACGTCAATCGCGAGTCCAAGACTTCGGTTGCCGGCGGCCCTGAAACCAAGACCCAGAACAGTGCCCTTACCAACGGTCTGCTGCCGGGCTGGATCAACTTCGTGATGACCACCAAGCATGCCGGGCAGGACATCAAGGCCCACTTCAGCTTCGCACCCGGCATCAACGACTCGTCTTCCGTGGTCGGCCTGCCCTCCACCGTGGGCACCGGCGCCGGCGGCATCCCGGGTGCAAGCAGCCCCTACAGCCAGATCGACGTGCGCAACGTTTACTTCCAGTTCGGCAACAACGACTGGGGCACCCTGAAGTTTGGCCGTGACATCGGCCTGTTCGGCCAGAACATCATCCTGTCCGACATGACCCTGCTGGGCGTCGGCGGCACCTCCAACGCCGGCATCCCGTTCAACACCACCTTCGGCATGATCGCCCACGGTTACATGTACACCGGTTTCCAGGCGCAGATCACCTACACCACGCCGAACTATGACGGCCTGCAGGCTTCCGCGGGCATCTTCCAGCCGAGCTCCTTCGCCGGCGACCAGACCAAGACCCCGGGCTTCCAGGCCAAGGTCGATTACGACTGGAAGGGCTCGACCCCTGGCAAGGTCTGGGGCGGTCTGGTTACCCAGAGCACCAGCTGCTCCACCGGCAAGACCTGCAACGGCGTGGGCGCGAACCCGGACAAGAGTTTCACTGCCAGCGGCTATGAAATTGGTGCCAAGGCCAGTGTCGGCGACTTCGGCGCAGTTGCCTACGCCTTCACCGGCAAGGGCCTCGGCCTTTCCACCGTGGGTGCCCAGTTCTTCGGCGGCAGTGACGGCCTCGGCAACAAGACCGACTCCAAGGGCTACTTCCTGCAAGGCACCTATCAGCTCAACAAGACCAAGTTCGGCATCAACTTCGGCCAGAACAAGGACAACGATGGTGCCCTGGGTGCCGGCAACGAGCGCAAGAACAAGGCCTACACCCTGGGCGTCTATCACAGCCTGAACAAGTTCGTGACCCTGGTTGGCGAACTGAACCAGGAGAAGATCACCAGCACCGTGGATGACAGCGAGACCAAGAACCGCACCCTGTCCGCTGGCGCCATCCTGTTCTTCTAAGCACCTTTTTACTCTTTTCGCCCTCGGGCGATGCAAGTTCCTGTTGTGTTTCTCCCTCCTTCTGGCGCCCTTCGGGGCGCCATTTTTTTGACTGAGTTTCCCCTGCACCACATACGCCGAACGCCAGACGCCCTCCGGTCCGCGATCACCGGGACGTCCCTGACAGAACGCAGCGGGCGACGGGTGTCGCACCGACATCCACCCGTGCCGCACTCCGCGCAGCATGGGTGCATCACCACCGGCAAACGCATCATTCAAGCCCGTGGAATGCTATCTTCACCCCTCCCCGTGCCACGTGTTTCACCCTCATCTTCATGTATCGGAGTCTTGCCCATGCTGCGTGCGGTCCTCGTTGCCCTCGCCCTCGCGCTTCTCGCTTGCCCCGTCCTGGCTGACACCCTCGTCCATCTGACCATCACGCCCGCCCGCTACGCCGACGCTCGCGAAGCGCTGGTGGATGCCATCGAGACCGAAGGGCTGGTGCCTTCGCCACCGAGCCGCTTCGGTGACATGCTGGCACGCACCGGGGCCGCCCTCGAACAGCCCACAGCCGTTTACGCGGATGCCGAGGTGATGCATTTCTGCAGCGCCCGTATCGCCTGGCAGCTCGCGCGGGAGAGCCCCATCAATGCCGCCCAATGTCCCTTGTCCATGGCCATCTACACCCTGCCGGACGAAGCGGGCGTCGTGCACCTGGCCTGGCGCACGGCGTTGGGTAACTCTCCGGGAGCACGTGCAGCCGACGCCCTGCTGCAGCGCATCGCCCGCCAGACCGCCGACAACGCCGGACGCAGCAGCCCCGACCACAGATAAGGCCACCTTCGCCCCTCTAACCCCCTCGCCCTGTGCCGGGCGGCACGGTATAGTTCGCAGCGCTCCGGAACCCCACCTGTCTTTATTTCCAGCATGACCCAGAAGACCTACAACGCCGATTCCATCACCGTGCTGAAGGGCCTCGAGCCGGTCAAACAGCGACCGGGGATGTACACCCGCACCGAACACCCGCTCCACATCGTCCAGGAAGTCATCGACAATGCCGCCGATGAGGCCATGGCCGGCTTCTGCAAGAAGATCGGCGTGACCCTGCACCTGGACGGCTCGGTCAGCGTCTCCGACGACGGTCGCGGCATTCCTGTCGAGATCCACCCGGTGGAAGGCGTGTCCACCGTCGAGGTGGTCTTCACCCGCCTGCACGCCGGCGGCAAGTTCAACAAGACGGACGACGACTCCGCCTACCGTTTCTCCGGCGGCCTGCACGGGGTCGGCGTGTCCGTCACCAACGCCCTCTCCCACCGCCTGGAGGTGGACGTCGTGCGCGACGGCAGCCGTCACCGCCTGGTGTTCTCCGGCGGCGACGTGATCGAGCCCCTGACCCGCACCGGCGACGCGCCGAAGAAGGCCAGCGGCACCACCGTACGCGCCTGGCCCAACGCCAAATACTTCGACGCCGCCGACCTGCCCCGCGGCGAGCTGGAGCGCCTGCTGCGCTCCAAGGCCGTGCTGATGCCGGGTCTGGAGGTCAGCCTGGCCATCGAAGGCGGCGACACCCGGACGTGGCTGTTCGAGCAGGGCATGCGTGGCTACCTCTCCGAGGCCCTCAACGACGAGCCGCTGATCCCGCTCTTCGCTGGCGAGAAATACGCCCCCAAGGGCGACGAGACCTTCGCTTCCGGCGAGGGCGCCTCCTGGGCCGTGGCCTGGACGGCCGAAGGCGCCCCGGTGCGCGAGTCCTACGTTAACCTCATCCCCACCCCCGCCGGCGGCACCCACGAGGCTGGCTTGCGGGACGGCATCTTCACCGCCATCAAGGCCTTCATCGACCATCACGCCCTGCTCCCCAAGGGGGTCAAGCTGACCGCGGACGACGTCTTCGGGCGCGCCTCCTTCCTGCTCTCCGCCCGGGTCCTCGACCCCAGCTTCCAGGGCCAGACCAAGGAGCGCCTGAACAGCCGCGATGCTGTGCAACTCGTCTCGCGCATGGTTCGCGACCCCTTCGAGCTGTGGCTCAACGAACACGTCGAATACGGCAAGAAGCTCGCCGAACTGGCCATCAAGGCCGCCCAGGCCCGCGCCCGCGCCGCCCAGAAGGTGGAAAAGCGCAAGTCCTCCGGCGTGGCCGTGCTGCCCGGCAAACTCTCCGACTGCGAATCCGAGGACATCGAGCGCAACGAGCTCTTCCTGGTCGAGGGCGACTCGGCCGGCGGCAGCGCCAAGATGGCCCGGGACAAGGACACCCAGGCCATCCTGCCCCTGCGCGGCAAGGTCCAGAACGCCTGGGAAGTGGACCGGGAACGCCTCTTCGCCAACGCCGAAATCCACGACATCGCGGTGGCACTGGGCGTCGACGCCCACACCCCCGACTCCTCGCCCGACCTCTCCGAGCTGCGCTACGGTAAGGTCATCATCATGTCGGACGCGGACGTGGACGGCTCCCACATCCAGACCCTGCTGCTGACCCTGTTCTTCCGCCACTTTCCCAAGCTCATCGAAAAGGGCCACATCTATGTCGCCCAGCCGCCCCTTTACCGCATCGACGTCCCGGCCCAGGGCAAGAAGCGCCCGCCGCGCCGGCTCTACGCCCTCGACGACCAGGAGCTCGGCTCCCTGCGCGACCGCCTGACCCATGAAGGGGTCAAACCCGAGCACATTGAGGTCGGGCGCTTCAAGGGCCTGGGCGAGATGAACCCCGACCAGCTACGCGAAACCACCATGGACCCGGCGACCCGCCGGGTGCTGCCGGTGCACGTGCGCGCCGAAGCCTTCGACGACACGCTCAAGATGTTCACCCTGCTCATGGGCAAGGGCGAAGCCTCCGGCCGCCGGGCCTGGATGGAGGAAAAGGGCGACTCGGTCGAGGCGGATGTCTGAGGCGTGGTCTGATCGAAAATGAGCTCAGGCGCCATTGACCATGCCTTGCAGTATGAAAGAATGCAGGTGATCCGAGCGCCCTTGCTCAATATTGCGTATCCGGGAAGCACTACCGCCAAGACAGGGCATGTATTCGGACCAAAACAATGCAACGACTGACCGACGATCAACTGCTGGATCTACTCAACGACCTGGAGTCGGACCGCGTCGAGCGCAAGGAATCCTTCAAGGGCGATGTTCCGAAGAAGGCGCGTCAGGCAGTGTGTGCCTTTTCAAACGACCTGCCCGGCCACAACCAGCCCGGCGTGCTGTTCATCGGCGCCAAGGACAACGGAGAGCCCAGCGTACTTCAAGTCACGGACCAGCTACTGATGTCGCTCGCCGACATGAAGACGGACGGCAACATCCTGCCCTTGCCGGTCTTGTCGGTCGAAAAGCGCCTGTTAAAGAATCAGGAGATGGCCGTTGTGACGGTAATGCCCTCCGACATGCCACCAGTGAAGTTCGAAGGCCGGATATGGATCCGCACCGGCCCCCGACGAGCACTTGCGAATGAGCAGGAGGAGCGCATCCTCAACGAGCGGCGTCGATACAAGAATATTCCGTTCGACATTTACCCCGTCCCGACAGCCAAGCTGTCCGATCTCTCCAAGAGCATCTTCGAAAACGAGTACATGCCGAATGCTTTTGCGGACGATGTGCTGGAAGCCAACGGACGGAGCTACGAAGAGCGGCTCGCCTCATGCCGCATGATCCTGTCACCGGATGACCCTACCCCGACTGTCGTGGGGCTACTGGCGATCGGCAAGAGCCCCCAGGACTTTCTGCCCGGAGCTTACGTCCAGTTTTTGAGAATTGACGGAACGGAGCTAGCCGACCCCATCCTTGATGAGGAAGAAATTGGAGGCGGAATCGTTGAAATCCTACGGCGCACAGAGGAAAAGCTGAAAGCACATAACCGGACAAGCGTCGATATCACCCAATCAGTGACGCACCAACTTGCAACGCCTTATCCCCAGGTCGCACTACAGCAGATCCTCTACAACGCCGTTCTGCATCGTGCCTACGAGAGCACCAACGCTCCCGTTCGCGTCTATTGGTTCAATGATCGAATCGAAATCAGCAGCCCTGGTGGCCCCTACGGCAACGTGACCGACGAGAACTTCGGCAGGCCCGGCATTACGGATTATCGGAACCCGAATATTGCCGACGTCCTGAAGGTATACGGTTTCATTCAGGCTTTTGGTCGGGGTATCGCGACGGCGCGTCGCGCCATGGACAACAACGGCAACCCGCCCATCGAGTTCGAAACCAACCAGAGCACCGTAGTCTGCGTGTTCAAGAAGAAATCATGAGCACACCTGTACTGACCTTCTTCAATAACAAGGGCGGGGTGGGAAAGACCTCGCTCATTTACCACCTCGCCTGGATGTTCGCGAGTCTTCGCAAACGCATCGTGATTGTTGACCTGGACCCCCAGGCCAACTTGACGGCGGCCTTCCTGGAGGAGGACCGGATTGAACAGATCTGGAACGAACAACGGCCCGGAACAACGATTTTCCAGTGCGTCAAACCGCTGACCGGTGTTGGCGACATAAGCCCCCCCGTCCTGCAACCCATTGCAACGGATCTTTACCTTCTGCCCGGAGACGTCGCCCTGTCGAGTTTTGAAGACACGCTATCCGGCGAATGGCCCAACAGCATGAAAGAGGCCAATCTCTACCGTCCGATGCGCATCCTCACCGCTTTCTGGCAAGTGATGCAAACTGCAGCAGAGAAAATTCAGGCCGACATGATCCTGGTGGATATCGGCCCCAACCTGGGCGCCATCAACCGATCAGTCCTGCTTGCAACGGACTACGTCGCGATCCCCCTCGGCGCCGACCTTTTCTCCCTTCAAGGCCTCAGCAACCTGGGGCCAACTTTGAAGAGCTGGAGAACTCTGTGGGAGCGGCGACTGAGAAACTGGCAGGAGAGCCCGGACAAAGCCCAACATCCCGACTTCCAGCTCCCTGCCGGCAAAATGCAACCCATCGGGTACTTGTGCCAACAACATGGCGTCCGGCTGGATCGCCCCGTGAGAGCTTACGACAAGTGGGTTCAGCGCATTCCATCGGTCTACCGCACGGCCGTGCTGAACGAGGAGGCGGCAGACGGGATGAAGCAGGAGCAGGATCCCTATTGCCTCGCCACGATCAAGCATTACCGCAGTCTGATCCCGATGGGACAGGAGCACCGCAAGCCCATCTTTAATCTGAGTGCTGCCGATGGTGCCATCGGCAGCCACGCCAACGCCGTCAACGACGCCCGGAAAGACTTCAAGAATCTCGCTACCCGAATCGCCGCCGAGACCGGCATCAGGCTATAGGGCGCGCTGCGGCTGAACATCCTCCAATCCCTCGTCGCCCGCCCGTCTCTCAAGCCCGTCAGGCTATCGCCCCTTCACCTCGGCTTGGTCGTCGATTCGGCATCTGTCATGGATAGCGGAATCCATTTCGATGACGGGGCCTGCGTGCCCATTTGCCACTGCATGCTACCCAAGTAGAATCGGGCAACCCATGACAGAGGCACACCCATGACGGATATCAACCGCGCGCCGGACGACGTGACCGAAAGCGCCTCCGGTCAGCCCCACCTTGATCTTGCCAATCTTCCCGAAATCGCCCGCTGGATGGCTGAGATCATGGCATCCGGGATAGTTGGAAACATGGCCTACGACGTATTGAAGAACATCCGCAGCCGCTACGGCGCCCGGCGGGTGGACGACCTCAAGAGGCGGGTGTTGGACGAATTGCGCCGCGTCAAGCGGAAACCGGGGGTGAGCGATGCCGACCTGCAACTGCGGGTGGATCGCCTATTTGCAGACCACGACTCCCCCTGAGCCTGGAGCGCCCATGCAGCCCTTCGAAACCGCCGACGCGTATCCCGTGTATTTGTCCGCCACCCTCTCCGCCAGTGAAAACCGCCACAGGATTCACCTCATCCTGCGCGATGGGGCCGGCGCCCACGGGGCAGGCGTGCTCGATCTGGACCTCCACGCCACGCAAACCGCGGCGGCCCACACGACCATTAGCTGGGATGGCTTTCTGGCTGACTACCGGGCGAGCCGCAGCGGCACTGCCGATCAGCAAGCCTTCGGCCAAGCCCTGCTGCGTGCCCTGCTGCAAGCCGATGCGAGCCTGAGTCAAGCCTGGGCGGCCGTTCTCGCCGGGGCGGCCGGCCGGCCATTGAGCCTCATCGTCAGCTTCGGGTCACAGACCGAAGCCTTCGCCCAACTTCCCCTCGAACTCCTTCACGACCAGGGGCAGTTTCTGTTCGCCCGCCCTCACGCCGCCCTCACTCGCGCCTTCGACTACGAGCCAGCGGCCGACTTTTTCCTATCCACCCCCGCCCGCATCCTCTTTGCGTGGGCACGGCCCGAGGGGGCCGGTCACCGCTTTGACCCCGCCCCCCACGAAGCCCTGTTGCGGAGCGTCTTCGGCGACTGCCTCTGCGTGCTGCCCGATGCGACCCTCCGCGGCCTCAAAGAGGCATTGCAGGCATCCGCCGAACAACGGCAACCCTTTGCGCTGCTCCATCTGCTCGCCCACGGTGGGCACGACGGCTTGTCCGGCCTCATTGCCCTCAACGCCCCCGACGGCAGCGCTGACTGGGTGGAAGCCGGGCAACTGGGGCACGCCATCCGCGGCAAGGGCGTGCAACTTGCCTTTCTGTGCTCCTGCCAAAGCGGCATCACCGGAGATGCCAGCCTCTCTGGCGTGGCGCAGCAGCTATTGTCGCCCGCCGGCGGCAACCTCAAGGTGGTGATCGCTACCCAGGCCAATCTGCCGGTGGCCCGTAGCGCCGAACTCGCCGCCGGCTTTTATCACGCACTCACCGCACAAGCCGGCGTCAGCCCCGGTCATGCCCTCGCCAGCGCCCGCGCGCGGGCCTACGAAGGCACCCCGCTGCGGGACGCCTGGAGCATCCCCATCTGCCTCGCCCGCCCCTGGCTAATGCCGAAGGATGCCGCCGCACGGGCCCTCGACCACGCCACCCGCAACACCCTGCCCCCCACCCGCGACAGCTTTCAGCCGCGCCCCGAGGTCATGGCGCAGATTCGCGACGCCCTCGCCGCGAATCGCCTTATTTCCCTCGTGGGCCTGCCCGGCATCGGCAAGACCGAACTTGGCAAGGAATGCGCCCGCGCCTACGGCGCAGCACAGTCGGACCGGAGGGTCATCTACCAAGCCATCAACCGCGGCCTTGCCCCCGGCGCCCTGCGCGGCTTGATCGCCACCAGCCTGGGCCACGCCGGCGTACCGGAAAACGACGCCGGCCTTGGCCGCCTGCTCGACGCCCAGCCCACCCTGCTGGTGCTCGACAACGCCGAAGACATGATGGCAAGCGCCGACACTCAAACCGCCTTCGCCCGTCAGCTCGACCACTGGCTCGCCAACGCGCCCGCCCTCCAGGTGCTCCTCACCACTCGCTGGGCAGTGGGCGAGACGCGAGCGGTTCGCGAGCTGCCCATCGACATTCCTCCCATGAGCCGCGCCGAAACCGACGCCCTGCTCAAGGCCGAGCTGGCCCTGGGCGAAGTGCAGACGCCAGAGATCCGCGCCGCCTGGGCGGCCGACCCGGCCTGGCAACGCCTGCTGGATTTTCTCGACGGCCATCCCCGCTCGGTGTGGCTGGTGTCACGCCACTTTGACGGCCCGCGGGCCAGCCTTGCCAAGGTGGTGGATCGCCTCGAAAGAGCCCGCGCCCAGGCGGTCGTCGACCCTGCCCTCATCGGCCGCCAGGACGCCCACGCCCTGCTGAGCGACGCCGACGCCCAACGCATGCGCAGCCTGGTGGCCAGCATCGATTTCTCCTTCGACGTACTTGCCGAGCGCCATCCCCAGGCCGCTGCCGCGTTTCTGCAGTTGGCGGCGTTTCCCGGTGGGGTGCCCGAATCCGTGGCCATCGCCAGTCTGGCCGCCGACATCGACGCCGAGGGCTGGCAGCAGGAAGCCCTCGCCACCGACAGCCTCGACCAGCTCTACCGCTACCACCTGCTGGAATGGCAAGGCAGCCGCACCCACTACCCCATGCCCCTGCAGTGGTACGCCGAGCACAAAGCCAAGGGTACACCACGCCTCAGCCCTGCCGCCCGCCAAGCCGCCCTCGCCGCCTACGCCGACTTTGTCGACACCCTCAACACCGGCCTGATCCGCGACCAATCGCCCAACTGGGTGGCCGACTGGCTTAAGGAAGAGCGCACTTTGCTCAGCCTTGCCCGCCCACCCGCCCCTGCTCACACCCCTGCCCCCGGCCCATCCGCCCTTGCCCGCATCGCTGGCAGCGCCCGCAACCTGATGATGATGTCGCAGCGTCTTGGGGTCTGGCAGCAACTCACCGAAGCCGGGCGGGACGACGCCCGCGCGCGACTCGACATCCACGGCGAGGCCAACACCCTTCAAGCCCTCGGCGACCTCCACCTGCGCAACGATCGGCTCGACGACGCACGCAAAGCCTATGAAAACGCCCTCGAACTCTACCGAAAGGTCGAGGATCGACTCGGCGAG
>Ga0209097_10000690_pt1 | contig 31278 bp, 34 predicted proteins | sample AD_UKC052_MetaG_FD_184419 | JGI IMG/M metagenome (GOLD analysis project Ga0209097, IMG submission 184419) | Active sludge microbial communities of municipal wastewater-treating anaerobic digesters from USA - AD_UKC052_MetaG (SPAdes) (version 2) | ecosystem: Engineered > Bioreactor > Anaerobic >... | reverse complement strand
GAGCGCTTGACATCATCGCCTGTCCTGACGATGATCCGGGCATGCGATATCCGGGCGGCAAGGGAAAGTGCTATCAGCGGTTGATCAGCCTGATGCCGCCACACACCACGTATATCGAATCCCACCTCGGTGGCGGAGCGGTCCTTCGCAACAAGCGTCCAGCGCAGATCAGCATTGGCATCGACGCAGACGCGCGGGTCATCGATCGGTGGCAGCGCGAGCACTCGGACCTTTGTCAACTCGTGCACGGCGATGCCGCGTCATTCCTGGCGCGCTACTCCTTCTGCGGAGAGGAACTCGTCTACGCCGATCCACCGTACCTGGCGGAGGCGAGACGCCGGCCAAAGGTCTATCGGCACGACTACTCCAGGGCCGACCACGAGCGGCTGTTGGCGGTGCTCAGGTCACTGCCGTGCAGGGTGATGCTGTCGGGCTACGACAGCGCGATGTATCGCGGCTTGCTATCGGACTGGCGTTGCGTGAGCTTCGCCGCCAAGACGCATGTGGATGTTCGGCAGGAGTGGGTCTGGCTCAACTTCGATCCGCCGGCGACCCTGCACGATGCCTCGCATCTTGGCGCCACATTTCGCGAGCGCCAGACGATCAAGCGTCGCCACGCGCGGATGGTCGACAGATTCAGCCGGATGGACCCTGTGGAGCGCCACCAGGTTCTTTCAATGCTGAACGACCAGTACGGGAACAGGACGGGCGGACCATGACGCAGTCTGGTGCCGTGTTTCTGGGACCCACGACCGTGCAGATCGAGCTGCCGGCTTGCGGCGACGAGGCGTTGCCGGGCGTCGCCTGGGGCTCGATCGATGCGTTCCCGACGCCGGCCTACTGGGCCTACCAAGTGATCGCCCGCCGCGTGGGCGGCGCGCCGGTACGGCACCGACTCGGTCAGACGCTGGCGGAGGAGGTCGCGGCGTGTCTGCTCGGCGGCCACGGCATTCCGGCCAGCGTTGGCATGGCGGCGTTTCGGAGGCTGCAGTCGCTCGACATGCTCGCCTCGGCATCGAGCGAGGAGGAACTGTTGCATCAGTTGACCGTCCCGCTGATCGTGAACGGCCGACCGGTCAAGTACCGATTCGCCCGGCAAAAGGCGAAGTACCTCGACGCCGCCCTGAAGCGGCTGTCCGCAGAATCACCTCCGACGGAGTGCGGTCGGGTGCTGCGGGACTGGCTCGTCGAACTGCCTGGCATCGGGCTCAAGACGGCGTCCTGGGTGGCACGCAACTGGCTCGACGCCGACGACGTGGCGATTCTGGACATCCACATCCTGCGAGCCGGGGCGCTGGGGGGCTTCTTCGATCGCAGCTTGACAGTGGAGCGCGACTACAAGGAACTTGAAGCCCAGTTCATTCGGTTCAGCCGGGCCATCGGTGTCCGGCCTTCGGAACTCGACGCGGTGATCTGGTTCGAGATGATGTCGTCGCCGGCGACCGTCAATCAACTGCTGGGGGGCCGACGAGGCGGTGATGCTTCAGCTCGCGCATCATCGCGGCGTCGCTCCCACGAACGCGGCCCCAACCCCCATCAGGCCCGGCTGATCGAGTAACTGGCTGGTCCAGGGTTCACCGGTGACGCCGAGCGGGCAGAAGCTCAGGTCCAGCGCCTCCGCGGCCATCGACAGCCAGCCCAGCAGGATGCCGGCGTCGCGCCAGACCAAGCTCCAGGGATGGTCGTATTTCGCCGCTGTCATGCCACCTTCGGCAGCCAGCAGCAGCAGAGTCGCGCCAGGGGCCGCGAGCACCTCCTCCATGGCGCGTCTGACACGCTGAGCATCGACGCTCGTTAGCACGTTGACCAATGCATGACGGAAGGGGTCGTAGCGCTGCCATGCGGACGTGCCAGGCCCCAGCAAGATCAGGTGGATCGGGTGGATGGCGCCAGCCGAAGGCGCAGGACGCCGTGTCAACGGAAATCCCAGCGTTGTGTCCCCGACTTGCTGCACGCGACAGGTGAGCGACAGCAGCGCGCTGAGTTGGCCAGCTTCCAGCGCCGAAAAGCTGCGACGCGTGCGCCGGCCCACGGCTGCCTCGCCGAACGACCGCGTGGCAGCCTCCGAAGGAGGAGGCAGCGGAACGAGCGCACCGGTGGGCCACACGAGCGGTGTGTAGGGCCGTGCCGCCGATAACGGATGCGGGTTACCCAGGTCGATCCATGTCATGGTCGAGTTCCCGGAGCACCTCGAAGTACTTGTTGCAGCCGCGGCAGTCCCCGCAGGCGACATCCGCCTTGTGGCAACTGTGCGCCCACGCGAGTGCGCCGGCAGGCACGCCCGACTCGCGGGCCAACTCGGCCGTTGTCATGTCGATGGCGGGCGCTTCAACCCGCAGGCCGCCTTCCTGCAACGCCAACACGTTGCTGATGGCTGCCACGAAGGTCGGAGTGCCGTCACGGTGGGTGCCGTCGGACTTGACCGTACCGATCCACAGATGGTTCACGCCCAGGGCGATGGATTTCATCGCGGCCAATGTGATCAGCAGTTGGTTGCGATAGGGCCACCAGTCGGTAGCTGGGGCGTGCACGCTCGCCTCCGCACCGGCCATGTCGCCGGAGCCGAGGCTGCGGCAGTCGATGCGGAGGATGTGGTGCTCGATGCCTAACTGCTGGCAGATCGCCGACGACGCCGCGATCTCGGCCGCAGCCGGCAGTTGACCGTAGTCGATCGTGATGGCCACGTCGGGGCGTTTCCACCAGGCGAGACACAGCGAGTCCATGCCCCCCGACAACAGCAGGCCGGTCTTCATAGGGCGCAGGCAGTCCAGAGCGTCTCGTAGATGGCACTGACGTAGTCGTCGCGGAGAACGCAGCCCGATCCACGCATCATCTTCTTGTTCTCGTCCGATTCGTTTTCGGCGTACATCACGACCGGCTTTCCTTTGGCGCGTGCGTAGCCGATCTCGTAGACGGTGCCGGAGTCCATGCCATCACCAATGGCGAACACCAGGTCGGCCGTGTCGATGCCCGCAAGGTCCAGCATGACGACGTCTTCGGCGGAACCATGACCGACATCGTGGTACGGCGAAAACACCCGCAAGCCCATGGCACTCAGATCGGCGCGGGCCTGCTCGACAAGCCAGAGTTGAGCCAGCGTGAAGAACGGTCCCGCCAGGTACACGGTCGGGCGCCGCCCGGCCTGATAGGCAGCCGATGCGTCAACCGGGGCGGGATGGAATCCTTCAAGACCTGAGGGCGTCGCGAACCCGCGTGTCTGGCAGTAGTAGGCGGTCGCGCGCGAGGCGAGGTCGGCGCTCTCCGCTGCGGATCGACCCTCGTGCATCCACCGATGCGCGAAGTGGGCGACGAAGTTGTCGCCCGACCCGAGCTTCCACACACTCGATGAACGGTAGGCCGGGATCGACTGCGCGTTGCGACCGTCATGGACCCATGCACCCATCGGGCCCTGCTTGATGATGACCACCTGCGCCGTGCCTTGCCGGATCAGCGCCTCGGCCATCTGAGCGGCTGGCGCGCCCGTGAGGCCGGTCAGCAGCGCCGCCTCATGGCGATTGAGCACCACCGCCAGCTGACGGGCGGTGGAGCCGTTGGCAGCAAAGGCCTGAGGCGCCACGGCATCCTGCGGATCGAACACGACCCGGTCGCCGTGCACGACGGCATCGCCCTCCATCATCCCGAACCGCACGATGTGTTCAGCGCGGACCATCAACGGAGGATGGCTGTCGCCAGTGCCACGGATCCGGGGCGTTTCCAGCCCATGGTGGTAGTCGAACGTGATGGAGCGATCGATCGGCGTCGGCCGAACCTCGAATCCTTCCAGCGCGCCACGGGACTCCATCACCTCCCGCGCGAGGGGGTCGAGGTACGAATGCAGTTCGACCGGTGCCCCCATGCTCGCGATCGCAGACGCCGCGCGGCCTGCAGAGCCGTAGATTTCTCGCCATGCAGGCCGCATGCACCACTCTCGGTACACGCCGCCGACAACAGCGATCGGTGCGATGGGAACGGCGCCGGCCACGCTCAGGCAGCCTTGACGCGTACCCGCACCTGTCCGTCGTTCTTCGCGGTGACGTTCGCGATGTACTGGGTACCGCCGGCCATGCACTCGCGCAAACGTTGGACCAGCGGAGACGCGAGGCCGCCCGCGACCTGGCCCTTGTGCAGGACCACCACCACAGTGGTGCCGCCCACCGTCTGGGTCGCCACCAACAACTCGTCGCCGACCTGAATGCCAGCGACGACGGCCTGCTTGGGGGAACTGAGCTGGGTGTCGAACACCAGCGCCGCGCAGCTGTCGGGCGGCGAATCAAAGCCGCCACCGCCGCCACCACCACCCGAACCTGACATATGGTTGTCCTCCTGCCGGTCCAAGAATAACTGATCACTCGGCCGTGGCGCGTCGAGAAACCGGCGTTGACTGGGTAGGCCAAGAGGCGGCACCGCTTCAAGGCTAAGCGCTGCAGCCTCGGGCGCGATTCCGGCGTTGCGTCGATTCATCAGCGGGTCAAGCCGGCCCCGAGTTGCCGTCGTCCGCTTTGGGCCTCGGTGCAGGCTCAGTCGGGCGCGGATCGGCCTGAAGCCGCACGGGCTTCGGGCTGCCTCCTACGTAGTTGAAATGTGTAGCTGCACATATCTGCTATTTAGGTCAGTCCGCGGTTATGCGCAGCAAGGCCCGTAAAGGTTGATGTACCAGGAGCCCCGGTGATTCTGTCAGCGCATAACACCTCGCAGCCCAGACCCTGCTGGGACTGCGAGGCAGGGCTGGCGCCGGCCTACAGCGAGCGCAGCCAGTCCAGCAGCGACTTGCTCTGCTGCCACGACGGCAGCGAGGCCGATGGTGACTCTCCGGCCACCTTCTCCAGCGCGCGCCGCTTCATCTCCAGGTTCGCCCGGGCGTAGATCTGCGTTGTCTTCACGTCCACGTGCCCGAGGAAGTCGCGGATGATCTCCAGCGACACACCGCTCTGCAGAAGATGCATGCCCTTGGTGTGCCGCATGCTGTGGGGGCTGATCTTCTGCGTGAAGCCAGGCACCGCCGACCTGGCTGCCTGCACGTGGCACTGCAGCAGGTACCGCAGGCCCGACCTCGACAGGCGCCCACCCTGGCGGTTCTGGAACAGCGGCAGGTGGCCTCGCTCAGGCCGGTCGAGATCGTTCTCACGCAGGTGGTCACGCAGCAGCCGAGCCGTGGCGTCCATCAGGGGCACCACACGAACCTTGCGTCCCTTGCCCAGGAGCCTGACCTGGGCTGGCGTTGTCAGGCGCACATCGTGGGCGTTCAGATCGATCAACTCCTGCGCCCGGGCGCCGGTGTCGTACAGCACGCTGAGCATCACCGCGTCGCGCCGCCCAGCCGGCGTGGTGGGATCGGGATGCGCCAGCACCTGCGTCAGCTCGTCCTTGGACATGTAGGCCACCGGCACCTGGACATGGCGCCGCAGCGGCATTGCCATGATCCTCTGGCACTGCAACATCCGCTCGGGCACTTCGGACTGCACGTAGCGGAAGAACGCGTGCAGCACGGCCAGCCGCTGGTTCAGGGTGCGGATCGAACACTTCCGCTCATGCGCCAGGTGATCGAGGAAGGCCTCGACGAAAGCCACGTCGATGTCGGCCAGGGACAGGCGCTCGACGGCGATGCCGCGACCGTCACGGCCGAAGCGCAGCATCAGCGTGAACACATCGCGGTAGGCCTTGATCGTGTTCGGGCTCAGGTTGCGCTGGCCGGCCAGGTAGCGCGTGAGGAAGTTCGTCACGTGCACGGAGAGGTCGGTCGGCTTCATGACGACCTCCAGGGCCTGCGCGGAATGACGTCGCTGAAGGCGGCGTCCGATCGCGAGACGATCTCCGGGTACAGCTCGGCGGTCATCTGCAGGTAGTCCTGCGTGCCGTCGATCGAGGCGTGGCCGAGATAGGTGGCCAGCACGGGCATCCTGGCCTGCAGATCGGCGCCCTCGCGGTACCAGCGCAGCAGCGTGTGCACCGCAAAGGTGTGGCGCTAATTCCGGCTCCGGAATTAGCGCCATAACTCCGGGTCCCGGATTATTCCGGGTACGGGACGCTGGTCTTCGGCAAGCGGCGTCTTTGTTCGGCTGTCGCCGAAGGCGCCTCTTGATCTGCCGGAATTATTCGGCTGTCGTCTCCGGCCGGGACTCTTCCCGGATCTTCAAGGAGGCGAACGATGGCGACCACCCGGCACGCAGCTGCAATTGACGAACTCTCCGGCCCAGGGCCGCTGGAGTGCTGCATCAAGGGCTTTGCGGCGCAACTCTCGAATCAGGGATATGCGCCGAACACGATCCACGCCAAGTGTGATCTGCTGGCCGACCTCAGCCGCTGGCTCGAGCGGCGCAAGCTCTTTCTGACGGCTCTGGACGAGCGTCGGCTGAGGCAGTTCCAGGCCAGCCGTCGTCGGCGAGGCAAGATGCGTCGCGGCGATCCCGCCACGGCCCAGCAGCTACTGCAATATCTGCGGGAGCATGGCCACATCGCGCCGGCCGCACAGGCAGTCGATGTGCACCCAGCGGCGTTGGTCTTGTGTGACTTCGAGTCGTTTCTTCGTTCCGAGCGCGGACTGTCAACGGCCACGGTGGTTTCATACCTGGCGGTCGGTCGTCGCTTTCTCCATGAGCGGTTCGGACGCAAGGCGCTGCGTCTGAGGCAGCTGCGAGCGGAGGACCTTCACCGCTTCGTTGTTCGCGAGATCCAACGTGTCACTCGCACGCACGGCAAGATCGTCATCACGGCGCTGCGGTCGTTCCTACGCTTCTTGCTGCTGCGCGGCGCCATTCAGACTGACCTCGCCCGAACGCTTCCCGGCGTGGCGACCTGGAGACTGTCGCATCTCCCACGGTCGTTGCCTCCCGAGCAAGTGGAGCACCTGCTCGCGTGCTGCGACCGCGGTTCACCGAGCGGCAAGCGCGACTACGCGATCTTGCTGCTGTTGGCCCGGCTTGGCTTGCGCGGTGGAGAGGTCGTGCACATGGCCTTGGAGGACCTGGACTGGGAGCGCGGCGAGCTTGTCGTGCGGGGCAAGGGCCAACGGCTGGAGCGACTGCCTTTGCCCGCGGACGTCGGTGCGGCGCTGGCGCGCTATCTCTGCGAAGTTCGTCCGCCTTGTGCCACGCGTCGGGTATTTGTCCGCATGGATGCGCCGTGCCAGGGCTTGGCACAGTCGGGTGTCTGTTGCGTCGTCCGCCGCGCGTTGGCGCGCGCCGGATTGGATCCCGAGTGCAAGGGGGCGCACCTGTTGCGCCACTCCCTTGCCACCAACCTGCTGCGCCGCGGTGCGTCCCTGAGCGAGATCGGTCAGCTGCTGCGCCACCGGCAGCCGACGACCACGCAGATCTATGCCAAGGTGGACATCGAGGCGCTACGCGTCATCGCGCTGCCGTGGCCAGGGAGTGCGTCATGAGTCCGCTGCAAGTCGCACTCGACGAATACCTCGCAGTCCGTCGCGCCCTGGGATACAAGCTCCGTCTGTCCGGCCGCCTGCTGCAACGCTTCGTCGATTTCGCCGCTGGCCAGGGGGCGACGTACATCACGTCCGAACTCGCCGCGGCATGGGCAACGTTGCCTGGCTCAGCGCAGCCCGCTCAGTGGGCCAACCGGCTGGGGATGGTGCGCCGCTTTGCACTGTATTGCAGTGCGCAGGAGCCGCGCACGGTCGTGCCGCCGCCGGACTTGCTTCCTCATCGATACCGCCGTCCTGAACCCTACCTGTACAGCGACGAGCAGATCAAGCGCTTGCTCGATGCCGCTCAACGCCTTCCATCGGCCACCGGTTTGCGGCCCCATACGTTCGCCACGCTCTTCGGTCTGTACGTGGCCACGGGGCTGCGAGCCAACGAGCCGTTGCGCCTCAACCGCGACGATGTCGACCTCACCAACGGCCTGCTGACGATCCGCGGGACGAAGTTCGGCAAGTCCCGCTACGTGCCGGTGCATCCCTCCGTCCTGCGTGCACTGCACCGCTACGCCGACCACCGGGACCGCTGCTGCCCCGACCCGGCAACGTCGAGCTTCTTCGTCTCGGACCGAGGGACTCGCTTGACCGAGTGGTGTGTGCGGTGGACGTTCGTCAAGCTGTCGAGAGAGATCGGCTTACGGGGGGCGGACGATTCGCGGGGACCTCGCCTGCACGATCTACGTCATCGCCTGGCGACCGCTACGCTGCTGAGGTGGTATCGGCACGGCGTCGACGTCGAGCGCCACCTGCCCGTGCTGTCGGCCTACCTCGGCCACGCCCATGTCACCGACACGTACTGGTACTTGACCGCGACGCCCGAGCTCCTGCACTACGTCATGCAACGGGTGCAGCGCTCCAGGGAGCAACGGCCATGAGCATCGCCGCCACATTGCCCGCGCTGGTGCAGTCGTTCTTCATGGATCGGCTCATGCAGCAGCGCCAAGCCAGCCCTCACACCATCGCGAGCTATCGCGACACCTTTCGGCTGCTCTTGCAATACGCCCAGCAGCGGTTGGGCAAGTCCCCGACGAGCCTGACGGTGCCCGACCTCGACACCCCGCTACTTGGCGCATTCCTCGAGCATCTGGAGCGCGACCGCAAGAACAGCGCCCGCAGTCGCAACGTGCGCCTGGCGGCGATCCATTCCTTCTTTGGCTACGTGGCGCTGCATGCGCCGGAGCACAGTGCCGTCGCGCAGCGCGTGCTGGCCATGCCCAGCAAGCGCTATTCGCGGTGTCCGATTGCCTTTCTGAGCGCCGTCGAAGTCGACGCGTTGCTCGCTGCGCCGGACCTCGCGACATGGTCAGGGCGGCGTGACCGGGCGCTCCTCATGCTGGCGGTGCAGACCGGGCTGCGCGCTGCGGAGCTCACCGGGCTTCATTGCGAGGACATCGTTCTTGGTGCCGGCGCGCATGTCCGCTGCGAGGGCAAGGGCCGCAAGCGGCGCTGCACGCCGCTGCGCAAAGACACGGTCCGAGTGCTGCGCGACTGGCTGCGCGAGCGAGGAGGTCAGCCTTCGGATCCGCTGTTCCCGACCACGCGAGGCACCGCCCTGAGCCACGACGCGCTGCAGGACCTGCTCAACAAGCATCTTGCCGTAGCGCGTCGGCGATGCCCATCGCTGGCACGCAAGCGAGTCACACCGCACGTGCTGAGGCACACGCTTGCGATGGACCTGCTTCATCACGGCGCCGGCCAGACAGTGATCGCTCTTTGGCTCGGACACGAGTCGCCCGAGACGACGGCCATCTACCTGCACGCGGACATGCAGCTAAAGGAACGTGCCCTCGCAGCCACGACTGCCAAGAAGACGTCGGTACCTCGCTTCCGGCCCAGGGACCGCCTACTGGACTTCCTCAAGGGCCTCTGATAATGCCGGGGATCGCTCGGCGTTCCGCCAATGACGACACTCGATGGTGCGGCGCTTCTCGACGCCGCGCCCGGAATAATCCGGGACCCGGAGTTATGGCGCAGGTCGTGAAGGCGAGGCCCTTCTCCTCGGCCACCGTGGCCGATATGACATCGGTGCAGCAGGTCCCGGTAGTTGCGGTACACGCCGCTGCCGTGAAGCTGGCCGCCGCGCGGTGACGGGAAGAAGTAGTCATCGTCGGAGCGAGGCCCCAGCGCGGCCGCGTACTTCTGCAGACGAACCACCAGTGGCCGGGCCGGCGGCACCAGACGGTCCTTGCGGAACTTGGTGTCGTTGATGTGCAGCACGCCTTGGATTAGGTCAACGTCACGTATGCGCAGGCTCAGGGCCTCTTCGAGACGAAGGCCACATCCGTACAGCACGCGCAGCAGCTCTGGCAAGACGATGTGGCGCAGGTGTGTAGACGCCATCGGCTCGATCCGGTCAACGGTGTCGAGCAAACGGCGGACTTCCTCGTGCGTCAACACGCGTGCCAGGAACGACTTCGATTCCTTGGCGCCGCTGCCCTGATCTGGCACGTCGGCGGGAAGGCCGAGTCGGCGCATGAACAGAGCGAATTGGCGAACCAGGTTGATACGAGCGCGCTGGGTCTTGCCGGTCTCGTGCGGCTGCTTGGTCAACCACGATGAAGTCATGGACCTCGGCAACTCGACTTGCTGCAAGCCTTGGCGGCACAGATGGGCGTCGAGTCGGCGGAGGCTCCATGCGCCAACGTTGTAGCGATAGCCACAGGCTCGCTTCTCCTGAACGAACTGCGCCATCAGTGGGGCCAACGGGCTGCTGCCGGTGAATGTCGCGGGCTTACGAGGCGCGGCCATGGCGCACCTCCTCCGGATCGATGGCGGCGATGCGCAGCGTCTCCACATCGGCCTTCGCATAGATGAAGGTCGTTGCCGGCGAGGCATGCCCCAGCACTGCGGAGATGACCGGAAACGGTGTCTGTGCACCGAGCAGCCGGGTGGCCAGGGTGTGGCGCAGCGAGTGCAGGCCCTGGCGCTGCGGCGTCCTGAACTTGATGCCGGCCAGCTCCCGCCAATAGGCGACGACACGGTGGAGTCGATCGCGCTCGCAGATGGGCTCGAACGGCGGCGTCAGGTTGGTGAAGAGATGCCGGTGCTCCACCGGGGGTCGGCCTGCACGCAGATAGTCGATGAGAGCGGTGCCGACCTCCTCGATCAGCGGCAGGACCAGAGGCTCACCCGTCTTGTGCTGGACGATCTCGATCGTGGAAGTGGTCCAGTGCAGGTGGTCGAGCGTCAAACCCTTGATGTCGCCCAGGCGCAGACCCAGGCGCGCGGCGAGCAGCAAGATGGCGTAGTCACGCTTGCCCTTGGGTGAGCGGCGATCGACAACGGCGAGCAGCCGCTGGACCAGTTCCGGCTCCCACACCGAAGGCACCGTGGCATTGCTCGCCAGTCGGATCGTTGGTATCGCGGTGCTGAGGTCACGGGGCAGGACGTCGCGCATGAACAGGTACTGCAGGAACAGCCGCAGGTCAGACGACACGCGCGAGACGGTCCTCGGCTTCCAGGCCGTCCGGGTCTGAATGAAGGCGCTGAGGTCTTCGGCCTGCAGGGTATCCAGCGACTCCAATCCTCGGGCGCGCAGGAAGTCCAGGAACACTGCGATGTTGTGCATGCGCTCGGCCAGGCTGCTGGGCCGCAGATGCCGGCGCTCTCTGGCGTACTGCTCGTACTCGCGCAGCACCTTGTGCATGCCCACCGGCACGCGCAGCCCGGTCGTCTCGACCACGAAACGGCAGATGGTGCCGGTGCGCACGAGGTCGTCGAGCACCTTGATGCCGAAGACCAAGTGCCGCCGCCACTGTTGGCCGAGCTTGAGCACCTCCCCGTTGCGAAGGCCGTACGCCTGTTCGAAGCGCAGGGCCAGCTCACGCGTGTACTCGGCAGGCAGGCCCTGGGCGCGGGCGAAGTCGGCCAGTTGCTCCCACACCCGCTTGTAGCGATTGATGGTGCGGATGGTGTAGCTGCGCATCAGCAGTTCCTGCGCAGCGCCTTGGCAAAGCGGCTCCAGCGCCAGCGCGCCGGGCCCATTGGAGTTGAGCGAATCCATGATCGTCTCCTCGTTGACGGCAGCCACAGCGGCCACCGGGGAGGACGATCTTGGAAGCGTTATGCGCAGTCGGGATGGCCTACGTCATAGGTGGATCGCTCGGCTTGAGGCCCTTGCTGCGCATAACCGCGGACGAACCTAAATACGCCCCTGCAGCTCTAAGGCGCGCATGGCCCGCGAGTTTCGAGACGGCCTGCCAAGCGGCCCGATCCAGCTCGGGTGCCACGGGCCCTCCGCCCTGAACCGGCGAGGCCTCGCCGGCGATCTGCTGATAGACCTGGTTCAGCACCTCATGACGCAGCCCGTGCCCGGTGGCGCCGCGTTCGCGCAGCGTGATGCCGAACTTCTCGAGCACGTAGTCGAAGCGCCGCAGGTTCCTTCGCAGATCGCGCGCCGGGTCGCCCATGTGGGCGTCGCGGCTGCTGACCACGCCTTGTGCGTGCGCCACCGCCGCCAACCGGGCAGGGCTGTCCAGCGCGATCCAGCGCACGCGACCCCCCTTGCCTTTGACCCACCCATACCGATCCGCCTGCTGTTGGTCCGCCGGCAGCCCCGTCTCGCTGAAGGGCAGGACATGCTCGAAGGGGCGGAACTGCACAGCCTCCTTGCGCCGCAGCCCCATCGCCTGGATCAGCCTGAGTGAGGCGCCGACGTGCGCATCGAACGCGCCAACTTGGGCGATCAACTGCTCAACGTCGATGCCCTGGCCCGACCAACTCTTGTCGCGCTGGGCGGACTCATGGCGCTGGTACTCGTCGAGCGTCAGGCCGTAGTAGGCCGGCGGGCGCACAAAGCCATGCTTGCCCATCCACATGCCCAGCCCACGCAAGAAGCTCAGGTAGGTCTGGATGGTGGCCGGCGCCAGGTGCTCATGCTGCCAGACCTGCACCATCGCGCGGATGTGCTTCTGCCCCAGGTTGCGCGGGTCGGGCATGGTCTTGAACCCTGCTTTGAGCTTCAGGTCGCGGAAGAAGCGCCGCAGGAACTGCGCGCGCTCGTGCCGGGTCTTGTGCGAGACAGTTTTCTCCAGCGCGGTGTGCAGCGTGTTGAAGAGTTCGATCAGCACGTCCAGAACCTTCAGCGGAGGCGCTTTGCCGGGGATGTAGCGTTCGAGGATTTCTTCGGGCGATAGGCCCGCCCAGTTCTGCCTGCGCGTGGGCTGGCAATGGCTGGCCCGTCCCGGACTGGGCGTGTCCTGACGTCGACGACGCGAGGACGGAGGGGCGGGGCGTTGCTTGTGATGGCGGGGCTGATGAGTGTCGAGAGGCATGGCAGTGCTCCATGGCGAATGCCTGCCGCCCGCACGGCAGACAAGTGGATCGATGATCTGGAATCCTCGGTAGCCATCGGCAGGGCGGATTCCGTCGCCTGGCCGGTCGGTGGTCAAGTGATTCGGTGCCGCGCGCGACCACAGCGTCGCGGCACCTACCCAAAGGGTTCGTGGCCCCGCACCTGCGCGCGGGCCCACTCGGTCGGTCTTAAAAATACAAATGGGGTGATCCGTCCCGCGCGTGCATTTCTGCAACTGCGGGGTTGGTGACGCCGGCCGGCCTCTGGGGCTGGCGATCGGCATCGGCGGCAAGGTCAGGCCTTGCTCGCCACTGGTGGATCAGTTCTGAATTCGTAGCGCCATCGACTCGCATGGGTCCGCCCCTGACCGAAAGTCCAGGGCAGTGCCGAGTCTGTGAGCGGGGGCGAGCGGGGAGCCCATCAGGGCAAACACAACCGCGCGCTGCGTGGAACGCGTGCTCAGGTGATGGCGGGAACATCGGTGCGGCATCAGGTGCCGACCGGAAGATCGAAGGCGGTGGCGCGTTTCAGGAACGCCCGGCGATGAACGCCGGCGGGGACCACAGGCACATGCACTACGAAGAGGACCTCGGGGCCGCCGCCTCTTGGGACTGGGGCTGTCCCGGTTCCAGACCGGGGCTTGAAGGGCAGGTAACGACTGCGACGCCTTTTGCTCCATGAGGAGCATGGCCAGGACGGCCAACGGGAAACCGTAGTGGACGCTGGGCCTGCGCCCGGGTCAAGCCGCGGGTGCCGCAACGGGCTTGGTGTCGCGGCGATTGATGGTGGCGAATGCCTGGGCGGGAGTTGCTGGTGAGCCGCGTTTATTGTCCCGAAGGGTCAGCGAGCGAGGCTGCATGCGGGGTTGACAAGGAATCCTGCTGCCTCTGGTCCAAGGGGAGCCTTTCGAGCCGTGCCGGCAGGTCGGTCGTGGCTGTGCCCGCCGCGCCGCGAGCGGGGTTGACGAGCCACATTCGGGTGAGACCGTAGCTCGACATGCAGGACCTCCTGAAGCGCACGAGAGAGTTGCTCGCGCTTGGATGCGAGTCGATGACGTTGTGGTCGGACCCGGGTTCGAGCTGGTCGCGAAATCGGGCGTTTTGGAGGGGTGTTCTGCGTGGACGCGTCGCATCGTCATGTCGATGCTGACCCACCTTGAATTACAGAACGGAGCCTTCCATGGAATTGATCGTCCGAGCGGTGGATGTCGGATTCGGCAACACCAAGTTCGTCACCGGCATCGGTGGCGGACGCGCCAGCGACATTCGCTGCGCCAGCTTCCCGTCAAGGGCCTACCCCAGCCCGCGCGACCCGTCGAAGGCCTTGGGCAGTGAAGGACGCAAGACCTTCGCCATCCCGATCGGCGGCTTGTACTACGAGGTCGGCCCAGACGTGATGCTGGCGGCCGATGCCTTCCGTGCCACCGAGATCCACGGCGACTACATCGAGACACCGCAGTACCTGGCGCTGGCACGCGGCGCGCTGCGGATGATGAAGGTCGATGCGATCGACTTGCTGGTGGTCGGACTGCCGGTAGCGGCGTTCGCGGCCAAGAAGGCGGCCCTCGAAAAGCTGATGACCGGCCGTCACGATGTGGGCGGCGGCAAGACCGTGGTCGTGCACAAGGCGCTGGCGATGGCGCAGCCCAACGGGGCACTGATCGACTACGCCACGCAGCACGACAAAGTCGAGGCGATGGAGCATGAGCAGAGCCTGGTCATCGACCCCGGCTCGCGGACCTTCGACTGGCTGGTCGCACGCGGCATGAAGCTCTCGTACAAGCAGAGCTATTCCGTGGACCGCGGCGTATCGAACATCCTGCAACTGATCGCCGACGACATCAGCCAGGAGATCGGGCAGGCCTACACGAACCTGGACAGCATCGACTGGGCGCTGCGCAACGGCAAGCCCCTCACGGTCTACCAGCGCCCGTACAACCCGGCGCGGATGCGGCCGATGGTCGAGATCATCGCCAAGGACGCCGTCGCGGCCATGATGCGTCGCATCGGCGGCGCCTTCAACGTGCAGCACGTGATCCTGGTCGGCGGCGGCGCCTTCTTGTTCAAGAAGGCCGTCAAGCAGGCGTTCAGCACCCACCAGATCCTCGAGGTGAAAGAGCCGATGTTCGCCAATGTGCGCGGCTACCAGATCGCCGGGACGAACTACGCGCACACCACGCTGCCCAGCGCGAGCCGGCAGCGCGTGGCGGCATCGGAAGGAGAGGGCGCATGACTCACGATGCGAAGCATGTCCCTGAACCGGTGCGGTTGCTGTTCGAGATGACGCGTGACGACAACCCGCGCCTGTACGACGACCTGATTCGATTCAACAAGGGCACGAAGCGCGTGAACCGGCTGCGGTTTCTGGCGCACGAGGGGTTGATCGCACAGCACTGGATGGCAGCGCAAGGTGTCGCGGCATTGGGCCCGCTGGTGAGCCCAGTGAGCGAGCCGAGCGTCAGGTCCTCGGTCGCGCGTCACACCAATCAGGTTTTCGAAGCGCCGCCGGTCGGGGAGGGGTAGATGAAGAAGCATGCCACCCCTTATCGCGATGTGGTCAGCGCGTCCGAACTGGCGGAGATGGGGGTGTGCGAGCGAAGAGTGTTGCTGGCACATCGCCACGGCCCGAGGCGGACGTTGGCGCAACGAAGGGCACTGCGGCGCGGCCTGCGCGCGCACAAGCGGTTTCATCGCGATGGGCTTGCTGCAAACGAAGGAGCGACTCACCGGTGCTGCCCCACGGCGTTTGCTTCGGTCGGTCGGTGGTTCGTGGGGCTCTGCACGCGCATTGCACTCGCTGTGCTGTGCGCGCTCGCTGGTCGCAGACATCGGTCTCCAGACCTGGGAGAAGGCGGATGACGACCAACTGGGCTGCTTGGGCGCTGCCGACGCTCGCTCTGACGCTCGGAATGAGTGTGGCATTGCGGCGTCCACGCGCGGCGCTGGCTGATCGCATGGACAGGGTCAGCCGCCCTTCGGACTTGAGGGACGCGGAACTGCTCTACCAGGAGAAGCGGTTCGACGTGTCGGAGCCAGTGCGGCTCTCGACCAGGCTCGATCGCGCTTACCGGATGCCGTCTGGTCTGGTCGTGCTCTTGGAGTTGAAGACCCGTAGCGTCAATCGCGCGTTCCCGTCGGATGTGATTCAGTTGTCGGCGCAGAGGTTGGCGCTCGAGCGCAGAACGCGGGAGATCGTTGCGCAACACGGCTATGTGGTTGCCCAGACACCGGACGGCGCGCGCGAGGCACATCGCGTTCGGCTGGTTTCGGGACAAGCCGTGGTCGCGTTGGTCAGGCGACGTGAGGCCATCCTGGCTGGCCGGATCAGTCCAAGGCCCGCGGCTTCGGTCGGGGTGTGCAGAACCTGCGCCTATCGATCCATCTGTCCGGATCGCCTTGGCAGGTAGTCGTCTCACGCCGGCCAATCGCGAAACGCCACGTTTTTCGGCCTCTCTCTTCCTGGGTCAATTGGCGCGTCAACGTGAGCATCTGGGTTTGTCGTCCGTGCACCGGGCATCAACCCTCGCCAGCCATGAATCACGAATCGATAAGCCAAATCTGCTTCGCCGAAATCTACGTCGTTCCCTCTCACCAGACGGCGCGCTCGCTGTTCACGCGGCTGCCGCACGGCATGGCCTACGCTGACACGCTGATCGAATGCCTTGCGACCGGGTACCTCATCGCGGTCGTCGAGTCGATCTGCATCAAAGAGATGCAGCAGCAGATCGATCCCGACATCGAGGTCGTCGTCGGGCGCAGTATTCGCATCGAGCACCGTGCGCCGATCCCTCCGGGGTCAGCCATCCGCGTGTCGGGCTGGGTCGAGCAAGTGGGAAGACGCAGCACGACCTTCTGCATCCGAGCGTTCGATGACCACGAACTTGTCTGCGAAGGACAGGTGACGCTGGTAGCCGCCGATCGCGAATCAATCGAGTCAAGAATTGCGACCAAGATGAACAGCCTGCAAGACTTGGGTGCCGCGGTGTAGTGCCGCCGCTCAGGTGCCTCTGAAGCGCTGTACGACCACACAAGCTCGTTGCGTTGGCACGCGCGCCGTGTATCGGTGCAGTGCGGCGTGCTCACGCCGGTGGGGTCGGCATGCCGTTCCCCCACACCTGGTTGCCTATGTGCCCGTCCTTTGCCTCATCCCGATGACATTGAAGGCTTCCCCTCGACTCGTTGCCGCGAGCAACATCGCCCAGCGCGACAAAGCGAGCTTGCGCTCTTCAAAGTAGTCGTACTGGTTGTACACACCCTCGACATCGCGGACCTTGTGATTCAGGGCTCGTTCGGCGACGAAGCGATCCACGCCCAGCGCGGCCATGTGGGTGCGTGCTGTCCTGCGCATGTCGTGCACGGTGAAGTGTTCGATGTCGTCGAGCGGCAGCCGTTTGAGCGCGACGTTCAGCGTGTCCGGACTGACGTGCTCGAAGCGGTTCTTCCGCGGCACGCCGGCTTTCATGTGAATGAGCCGTCGGGCCGGGAAGAGATGGTCGCTCCCGCAGGCGAACACCTTGAGTTCCCTCAGCCACTCGACCACTGCGGGGGCAAGAGGGATGTCGATCGCGGACTTCATCTTGGTCCTTGACGGACGAAGCAGCCACACGCCATTGTCGAGATCGAACTCGGACCACTTCGACGAGAGCAACTCCATCTTCCGGACGCACAGCGCCAGCAACAGCCACACGGCCAATTCATTCGGGCGGCCGAAGGTGGACGTTTCACGCATCGCCTTCGACAGGGCCGCAAGTTCTTCCCGGTTGAGCCAGCGCACGCGCGACTTCTCGGTGCCGCCCGCATCGGAGATTTCGAAGCCGTAGACGGGGTTGGAGTCGATCCACTTTCGCTTCACCGCGAAGTGGAACATGCGGAACATGTACCGCAGCGCGTCGTTAGCGACAGTGGGGGCGCCGGCGGCGACGATCTTGGTGAGGACGCCGTCGATGTGAACGGGCCGGACTTCCTCGACCGGCAGCTTTCCGATGGCCGGCTTGATGTGGCGGCGGATGACGCGCTCCACGACTTCGGGGTGCTTGTACTTGCCAGCGATGTGTCGCTCGTACCAGATGCTGGCCAGGCCTTCGACGTTGTGCATGTCGATGGCCTTGAGCTTCTCTCGCCGCTTTGCGGCACCAACGTCCACGCCTTGCTGGAGCAGCGCTCGGTCCTTGCGAGCCAACTCCCTGGCGTCCTTGAGCGAGACATCAGGGTAGCGTCCGAGCGTCTTCTCCTTCTCGCGTCCGCCGTAGCGGTATCGGAGCACCCAGGAGGCCTTTCCCCTGCGCGCACTTGCGACCGTTGCGACGAAGGTGAGGCCGTCGCCGACCCCCCGGTCCGTTGGGCCGGCGTTGAGCCAAGCCCTCAAATTCTTGTCCGTAGCGTTTGTCTCAAAGCCAGTCACGGCGCGGCCTCCAGCGGAATTTGTGGGGGAAAAAATCGGGAGTTCGCCCGAACGTGGGTGGAACCAAATTTCCCCCACAATTTCCCCCACAGAAAGCGTGCGCTTCGCTGGGACGGTCCGCTACCTCATGAGACCAATTGCCATTGTGAATCAACGACTTATCGAGGTGTTTTGGGGTGGCAAGACACCCTAGAAAACCCTACTCGATGTTCTGCACCTGCTCGCGCAGTTGTTCGATGGCCACCTTCATCTCCACCGAGATGTTGGTCAGCTCCAGCGAAGCGGCCTTCGAAGCCAGCGTGTTGGCCTCGCGCAGCAGCTCCTGCACGAGGAAGTCCAGCCGCTTGCCGAGTTCGCCACCCGCCTTGAGCAGGCGCTGGATCTCGTCGAGGTGAGCGCGCAGCCGGGCCAGCTCCTCGGCCACGTCGATGCGGATGGCGTAGGCGGCGGCCTCGTTGATGGCGCGCTCCTGCAGCGCCTCGCGCGGAATGGTCTGGCCCGCTCCGGCCGCGTCGAGCGCCTCCTGCCAGCGCTCGAGAAAACGCTGCTGCTGGCGCTGCACCACGGCCGGCACGAGCGGCTCGGCCTGTTTGGCCAGTTCGCGCAGGCGCTGCACGCGCTCCATCAGAACCGCCACCAGCTTGTCGCCCTCGCGCGCACGCGCCTCGCGCAGGCCGTCGATGCAGCGCCGCGCCGCCTCCAGGGCTGCTTCGTCCAGGCGGGCCGGGCTGGCGCCGCTCTTGCACCATTGCATGATCTCGTGCACCGACAGGCCTTGCGCCTTCGGCATCCAGCCCTGGATGGTGCTTTCCAGCCGCGTCAGTCGGTTGAGCTGTTCGGGTTGCGGCTGCGGCCACGCGGAATCGGCCTCGGTGTGCGCATTGAGCCGCAGCTCGACCTTGCCGCGGCGCACCGCGGCGCCGATCAGGTCGCGCAAGGCGGGCTCGAGCGAGCGGAACTCGTCGGGCAGGCGCAGCGCGAGGTCGAGGAAGCGGCCGTTGACCGATCGCATCTCCACGGTCACCGAGCCTTGCGGTGTCGGGGGAGCGCGGTGCGTGCCAGTTTCCGCACTTCCGACCTCCTCGCCCTGGGCGGGAGCCCCCGCCGTGGCACTGGCGTAGCCGGTCATGCTGTAGACTGCCATCAGGCCTTTTCCCCTCGAAAAACGCGATTATGTCAAAGCCCAAACCAGCACCTTTGCCCTCCGGCACGGTGGTTGGCGGCTATCAGGTCATCAAGAAGCTGGCGGCCGGTGGTTTCGGCGTCGTCTACCTCTGCGAAGACCCCGATCGACACCTCGTCGCACTCAAGGAATACCTGCCCTCGTCGCTGGCCGAACGCTCGCCCGGCGAACTGACGCCACGCGTCAAGCCCGAGAAGCAGCCGCTGTATCGCCTGGGCCTGAAGAGCTTCTTCGAAGAGGGCCGCTCCCTCGCGCAGATCAGCCACCCGAGCGTGGTCTCGGTGCTGAACTTCTTCCGCGAGAACGAGACCGTCTACATGGTGATGAACTACCTGCAGGGCGACACCCTGCAGGACTTCATCGTCACCGCCCGCGACCTCAAGCGTGACAAGGTGTTTCGCGAGTCGACCATCCGCTCGCTGTTCGACGAGATCCTGCGCGGCTTGCGCATCGTGCATCAGCACAAGATGCTCCACCTGGACATCAAGCCGGCGAACATCTTCATCACCAATGACAACAAGGCGGTGCTGCTCGACTTCGGCGCGGCGCGCGAAGTGCTGAGCAAGGAAGGCAACTTCATCCGCCCGATGTACACGCCGGGTTTCGCGGCGCCCGAGATGTACCGCCGCGACGGCACGCTCGGCCCCTGGACCGACATCTATGCCATCGGCGCGTGCATCTACGCATGCATGCAAGGCTACCCGCCCAACGACGCGCCGCAGCGCATTGAGAAGGACCGCCTTGCGCTGTCGCTCTCTCGCTTGCGCAACGTGTACTCCGACAACCTGATCGAGGTGACGGAGTGGTGCATGTCGCTGGACCCGCTGTCGCGGCCGCAGAGCGTGTTCGCGCTGCAGAAGGAACTGGCGCGCGAGACCGAGCGCCGCTATACCAAGCTCAGCTTCAGCGAACGTCTGAAGTTGCAGATCGAGAACCTGACCACCGGCGCCAAGGCCTGAGCGCCGGCAGGGAAGTACCTTCATGCGTTTTTCTGTCTACCAGGTCAGCCGCAAGGGCGGGCGCGAAAAGAACGAAGACCGCATGGGCTATTGCTACACGCGGGATTCGGGCCTGTTCGCCCTGGCCGACGGCATGGGCGGCCACCCCGAGGGCGAAGTCGCCTCGCAGCTCGCGCTGCAGACGCTGGCCGCGATGTTCCAGCGCGACTCCAAGCCGACGCTGCCTGACCCGATGCGCTTCCTCAACGAATCGATCATCGCCGGCCACCACCAACTGCTGCGCTACGCCACGCAGAAGGCGCTGATCGACACCCCGCGCACCACCATCGTGGCCTGCCTGCTGCAGGGCAACGCCGCCTACTGGGCGCACTGCGGCGACTCGCGGCTGTACATGGTGCGCGGCGACAAGCTGATCGCCCGTACGCGCGACCACTCCTACTCCGAGTTGCAGGAGACCATGAGCCAGGTCGTGCCCATGGGCGAGCGCTTCAACCGCAACGTGCTGTTCACCTGCCTGGGCAGCCCGGGCAAGCCGGTGGTCGACACCGTCGGCCCGCTGCTGCTGCAGGCGGGTGACCGGCTGCTGCTGTGCAGCGACGGCCTGTGGAGCAGCGTCGCCGACGCCGAGATCACGAACCAGCTGTCGCGCAACGCGATCTCCGACGCCGTGCCCGAGCTCGTCGAGCAGGCGCTGCGCAACGGCGGCCCGAAGAGCGACAACGTCTCGGTGCTTGCCGTCGAGTGGGAAGCCGCCGAGGACAGCGACAGCGGCATGGGCATCTCGACCCAGTCGCTCGGCGAGGAGGTGTTCGCCTCCACCATCCAGGCCAGCGTGATGGGCACCGACGCGCCCGACGAACTCGACGACGCCGAGATCGAACGCTCGATCCGCGAGATCAACGAGGCGATTCGCCGCTCTTCCCAGAAGAAGAGCTGACCGAGCCCCCGCTCGCCGAGTACGGCGAGTACCCCCCCCCGAGGGGGTGCGGGCACGGCTTGGGGCGGCCCGGCGCTCGTGCCCGCGCGCTGAACGACAATCCTGGCATGACTACCTTCCATCGCACGCAAGGCCGTGCAGCGGACGCCCTGCGTCCTGTCACCATCACCCGCCACTACACCCGCCACGCCGAGGGCTCGGTGCTCGTCGCCTTCGGCGACACGAAGGTGCTGTGCACCGCCTCCGTCGAGGAGAAGGTGCCGCCGCACAAGCGTGGCAGCGGCGAGGGCTGGGTGACCGCCGAGTACGGCATGCTGCCGCGCTCCACCCACACGCGCAGCGACCGCGAAGCGGCCCGGGGCAAGCAGAGCGGGCGCACGCAGGAGATCCAGCGCCTGATCGGCCGCTCGCTGCGCTGCGTGTTCGACCTGAAGGCACTCGGCGAGCGCACCATTTCGCTGGACTGCGACGTGATCCAGGCCGACGGCGGCACGCGCACCGCGGCGATCACCGGCGCCTTCGTCGCCGCGCACGACGCGGTGAGCTGGCTGCAGGCCCAGGGCAAGCTGCAGGCGTCGCCGATCCGCGAGTTCGTGGCGGCAGTGTCGGTGGGCATCGTCGAAGGCACTCCGCTGCTCGACCTCGAGTACATCGAGGACTCGGCCTGCGACACCGACATGAACGTGGTGATGACCGGTGCCGGCGGCTACGTCGAGGTGCAGGGCACTGCCGAAGGCGCCGCGTTCTCGCACGCCGAGATGGCCACGCTGCTGGCGCTGGCCGACAAGGGCATCCGCGAGCTGGTGCTGGCGCAGAAGGCCGCGCTCGGCGTCTGAACATGCGGCTGGTGCTTGCCTCCAACAACGCGAAGAAGCTCGCCGAGCTGAAGGCGCTGTTCGCTGCGCTGCCGCTGGACATCGTCACGCAGGGCTCGCTCGGCGTCGCCGAGGCCGAGGAGCCGCACCACACCTTCATCGAGAACGCGTTGGCCAAGGCGCGCCACGCCGCGCAGGCCACCGGCGGCGCGGCGATCGCCGACGACTCGGGCCTGTGCGTCGATGCGCTGGGCGGATCGCCGGGTGTGGCCTCGGCGCATTTCGCGAGCGTCGAGCTGCCCGCGAGTGACCGCGAATCGCAGCGCGGCGTGCAGGATGCCGCCAACAACGCGCTGCTGCTGCAGCGCCTGCAAGGCGCGACCGACCGTCGCGCGAAGTTCGTCAGCACGCTGGTCGCGCTGCGTTCGGCCGACGACCCCGAGCCGCTGGTGGCGGTGGGGCGCTGGCAGGGCGAGATCCTCGAGGCGCCGCGCGGCGCGGGCGGTTTCGGCTACGACCCGCTGATGTTCATCCCGGCACTGGCCACCAGCGTCGCCGAGCTGGATGCGGCGACCAAGAACGCGTACAGCCACCGCGCACTGGCCGCGCAGCAGATGATCGCGCTGGTGCGCTCGGCCTGGCACCTTGGCTGAGGGCATCCGCATCGCGCCGGCAGAGCCTGCGCCGGAATCGACCGCCGACCGCCTGGCGCGCTACATGCGGCTGGGCACGCTGTCGCTGCCGGCGCTGCCGCCGCTGTCGCTGTACGTGCACCTTCCCTGGTGCCTGAAGAAGTGCCCCTACTGCGACTTCAACAGCCACGAGTGGCGTGACGGCGGCGCACCGCCCGAGGCGCGTTATCTCGACGCGCTGCGTGCCGATCTCGAGGCGGCGTTGCCCTTCATCTGGGGCCGGCGCGCCGTCAGCGTCTTCATCGGCGGCGGCACGCCCAGCCTGTTCTCGCCCGACGCGATCGGCACGCTGATCGCCGACATCCGTGCGCGGCTGCCGCTGGAGCCCGGCTGCGAGATCACGCTGGAGGCCAACCCCGGCACCTTCGAGCGCGACCGCTTCCGCGCCTTCCGCGACGCCGGCGTGACGCGCCTGTCGATCGGCGTGCAGAGCTTCGACGACGCGCGGCTGAAGACGCTCGGCCGCGTGCACGACGCGGCGCAGGCGCGCGCCGCCATCGAAGAGGCCGCACGCTGCTTCGACACCTTCAACATCGACCTGATGTACGCGCTGCCGGGCCAGACGACGGCGGAGCTCGCACGCGAGCTCGACACCGCGCTGGGCTTCGCGCCGCCGCACCTGTCGATCTACCACCTGACGATCGAGCCGAACACGCTGTTCGCGAACGCGCCGCCGCCGGGCCTGCCCGACGACGATGTGTCGTCCGACATGCTGGACCTGATCGGCGATCGCACTGCAGGCATCGGGCTGGAGCGCTACGAGGTCTCGGCCTTCGCGAAGCCGGGCCACCGCTGCGTGCACAACCTGAACTACTGGAACTTCGGCGACTACCTGGGCATCGGCGCCGGTGCGCACGGCAAGCTGAGCTTTCTGCACCGCGTGGTGCGCCAGGTGCGCTGGCGCGATCCAGGCACCTACATGGCTCGTGCCCTGGCCGGGCAGGCGGTGTCGAACGACGAGGAGGTGTCGCGCCGCGCGCTGCCTTTCGAGTACATGCTCAACGCGCTGCGCCTGCGCGAAGGCGTCGAGCTGGCGCGTTTCACCGAGCGCACCGGACTGCCGCTGTCGGCCATCGATGCGTCATTGAACGAAGCCCGGCAGCGCGGCCTCATCGAACTCGACGGCGCCTGGCTGCGGCCGACGGCGCGCGGTTTTGATTTCCTTTCGGATCTGCAGGCGCTGTTTCTGGCCGATTGAGCGGGGTCGCGGCGCGGTCGAGTTCCTCGCGCAGCCAGCCGCGCAAGGCGACCAGCGGCGGCCAGTGGGCCAGCGACGGCGGGTAGACCAGCCAGTAGGGGTAGGCATCGGGGTCGACCAGTGCCACCGTCGACAGGCGCACCAGCCGGCCGCGCTGCAGCGCGTCGGCCGCCAGCACTTCGCGCGCCAGTGCCAGGCCGAGGTCCTGCTCGGCGGCCTGCAGCATCATGCCGGCGTCGTTGAATTCGGCCACCGGCTTGATGCGAACCCGGTGGCCCGACAAGGCGAACCAGCGCTGCCACATCGGCCCGTCGCCGAGCAGGGGTTCGTGCGCGAGTGATTCCGCCGGCGCACCGAGCAGCCGGCGCGCCGCCAGCGGCGAGCCTACGACGATCCAGGGCGAATCGAGCAACTGCTCGGCCACCAGGCCGCGCCACGGGCCGCTGCCGGTGCGCAGCGCCGCGTGGTAGCCGTCGCGCTCCAGATCCACCACCTGCTGCGAGGCGTGCAGTTCCAGCGCGATCTGCGGATGGCGATCGCGCCAGGCGCCCATGCGCGGCAGCAGCCAGCGTTGCGCGAAGGAGGGCAGCGAGGTGACGCGCAGCGTCTCGTCGTCGGATCCACTGGCCGCCGCCGAAGCGATCCGCAGGCCTTCGTCGAGCTGTGCGAGCGCCGGCTCGACGGCGCGCAGGAAGGCACTGCCGGCCGCGTTCAGCACGATGCGACGGCCGTTCCGATCGAACAGCCGGAATCCGATCTGTTCCTCCAGCAGCCGCAGCTGCTGGCTCACCGCGCTGTGCGTGAGGTGCAACTGCTCCGCCGCGGCGCGCAGGTTCTGCAGGCGGGCGAGGGTGCGGAAGGCGGGCAGGGTGTGCAGCGGCAGGCGGGCCATGCTGTTCAGAATAGCTGACCAGACTGGGCGGAACAAGTCAATTCCATCGGGGAAATTGGGCTCATATGCTTACCAGCACGAACCCAAGGAGCCCGCCATGACGTCCACCACCATCCGCCTTCGCCGTTCCTGGATTGCCCGCGCGGCCGAGGCCGTCGGCAATGCCTGGGCCTCGCTGCAGCGCCGCTGGCGCGAGCGCCGCGAGATGCAGGACCTGAACGAACTCGACGAGGCCACGCTGCGCGACATGGGCATGCCGCTGTGGATGCAGGAAGAGGCCCGTGCCCGGCGCGAGCAGCGCGACATGAGCAACGCCATCGACCGCCTGCGCGATCGTTCCGGCCCCGGCCGCCTCTACTGAGACCGTGCCTGGATCAGACCCGGTTCAGCGACATGCCCGAGGTGCTGCGCAGCCGCTCGATGAGCTTGGGCGCGATCTGTGTCAGCGGCAGCACCTCGTGCGAGGCGCCGTGAGCGATGGCCTCGCGCGGCATGCCGAACACCACGCAGCTCGCCTCATCCTGCACGAGGTTGTAGCTGCCGGCGTCGCGCATCTCGCGCATCGCCTTGGCGCCGTCGGCGCCCATGCCGGTGAGCATGATGCCCAGGGCATTCGGGCCGACCACGCGGGCCGCGGACTTGAACAGCACCTCGACCGAGGGCATGTGGCGGTTCACCGGCTCGCCGGCCTGCACGCGGGCGATGTAGTTCGCGCCGCTGCGCTCCACGCTCAGGTGCTGGCCACCGGGGGCGATGTAGGCATGGCCGGGCAGCACGCGCTCGCCGTCGCGTGCTTCGGCCACACGGATGCGGCACAGGCCGTCCAGCCGCGCGGCATAACTCTTCGTGAAGCCGGGCGGCATGTGCTGCGTGATCATCACCGCCGGCGAATCCGGCGGCAGCTGCATCAGCACTTCTTTGGTGGCTTCGGTGCCGCCGGTGGAGGCGCCGATGAAGATGATCTTCTCCGTCGACAGGCGGCCGATGCCCGCCAGCGCCGGGCGGGCCGGCGCGCCGTCGAGCCCGCCGGGGGCGGTGGGCTGCGCCGCGGGCGGCGGCGTGGTGAGCCGGCGCAGGTGCGCCTTGGAGGCGATGCGCACCTTGTCGGTGATGTCCTCGGCAAGCAGGCGCAAACCGTCGGCCACGCCGATCTTCGGCTTGGCAACGAAGTCCACCGCACCGAGCTCCAGCGCGCGCAGCGTGACGTCGGCGCCGCGCTCGGTCAGCGTCGACACCATCACCACCGGCGTCGGCCGCAGTCTCATCAGCTTGCCGAGGAAGTCGATGCCGTCCATGCGCGGCATTTCCACGTCCAGCGTGATCACGTCCGGGTTGGTGTTGCGGATCATCTCGCGTGCCACCAGCGGGTCGGCCGCGGCCCCCACGCATTCCATGTCCGGCTGACGGTTGATGATCTCCGTCAGCAGGCTGCGCACCAGGGCCGAATCGTCGACCACCACCACGCGCGTCTTGGCCATGTTCGATGCCTCCTCGCGTACTTCGTTGTCAGAACAGGTCGACGGAGCCGGCGCCACTGGCCGCCGGTGTCGTCTTCTGCGCCGCGGCGCGCTCCTGCGCCACCAGCGCTTCCGGGTTGGTCGGCGACAGCCGCTTGACCATCGCCTTGCCGCTGTGCGGCAGAAAGCACACTTTGCGCGGGTACACGTCCATCACGTCCTTGGACACGACGGGGATTCGCTCGGTCTTCAGGTAGTCGAGCACGAAGCTCGTGTTGCGCTCGCCCACGTTCATGGTGCTCATGCCGGCGATGACCTGGCCGCCGCCGAAGACCTTGGCCTCCAGCGTGGAGCGCGTCGCGCCGCGTTTCATCAGCTCGTTGATGAGCAGTTCCATCGCGTAGGAGCCATAGCGGCCGCTGTCCATGCCGCCGCCGCTGGCGCCGTCGGGCAGCATGAAGTGATTCATGCCGCCGACATGGGCGTTGCGGTCCCACAGGCAGGCCGCGATGCACGAGCCCAGCGTGGTCATGATCAGCATGTCCTCGTCGTGCACGAAGTACTCGCCGGGCAGGATCTTCACGGCGTCGTTCTTGAAATGCGCGTCGTAGAAGAAGAAGGAGGCCTCGCCGGGCTTGCGGGACTGCGCCTTGAGCTGCGCGAGTCGCGAACCGGGTGCGGCATTGATGCTCTGTGGGAGGGCCATGTTGATCCGATATCGGCGTTGCGGGTGCGTGGCTGAAGCGCGCGCTTCAGACCCGCTCGTAGATCGTCTTGCCGCGCAGTCGGAACAACTCGCGCGAATCGGAGAAGTTTTCCGAGTGGCCGACGTAGAGCAGGCCCTTGGGTTTCATCACCGCATGGATGCGCTCGAGCACGCGCTTCTGCGTGGCGGCGTCGAAGTAGATCATCACGTTGCGGCAGAACACGATGTCGAACGGCTCGCCCAGCGACCACTGCGCCGCCATCAGGTTGTGCGTGCGGAACTCGATCAGCTTGGTCAGCTCCGGGCGGATGCGCATGAAGCCGGCATTCGCGCCGGTGCCGCGCTGGCAGTGGCGGCGCAGCCGCTCGGGCGACAGGCCTCGCGCGTCGGCCGGGTAGACGCCGCGGCTGGCGGTGGCCAGCACCTTGGTGTCGATGTCGCTGGCGACGATGCGTGCGCCGGTGCTCGCGCCCAGGGTCTCGACCACGGTCATGGCGATCGAATACGGCTCTTCGCCGGTGGAGGCGGCGCTGCACCAGATGCGCGGGTTGGCCACCCCGCGCGCCTTCAGGTCATCGGCCAGCGCATGGAAATGGTGGTCTTCGCGGAAGAAGGCCGTCAGGTTGGTGGTCAGGCAGTTGATGAATTCCTGCCATTCCTGCTCGCCGCCGGGGCCGGAATGCGTGTCCAGCCATTGCAGGTAGCTGCCGAAGCTGCGGTGCCCGGTCTCGCGCAGCCGGCGCGACAGGCGGCTGTAGACCATGGCCTGCTTGCCGGCGTGCAGGCTGATGCCGGCGCGCTGGTAGATGAGAGCGCGGACGCGTTCGAAGTCGGCCTGGCTGAAGCTGAACTCCTGGTCTGCGCCGTTCCCGGTCGCGGCAGGCGCAGCCGATGCGGCGGGCCTGGGCGTGGCGGCAGAGGCAAGGGCATTCATGCGGACTCCCGGTGTGTGGCGTCCAGGGCCAGGCGGCCCCGCCGACGCGGTCTGATGGGTTATCGACCCGCCGGGCCCGGCCTTGAGCGCCAGCTGTCACAAGAGATGAGAGCGGTCAAAACCGGTCATTTCCGCGCGGGCCCTGGCAGGTCGACTGCTAGACTGGGTCGAAAGCCGCTGTCGACCTCGATTTGGACGCTCCCACGCCCCCCCAGCCCCCCAAGAGCGCATCACTGCGTCTGGACGTGGCGCTGCAGTTGCTGCAGCAGTCGGGCGTTTCGCTGCCCGGCACCCGCGAGAGCAATCCGTCCGGCTGGCTGCAGGCCGTGATCGACGGCCTGTGCGAACTGTCCAGCCGTGATGCCCTGACCGGGCTGGCCAACCGCCGGCAGTTCGAGCTGGCGATGGCCCGCGAGATCGACCGCGTGGCGCGCGCCGGCGAGCCCGCGCTGGTGCTGATGATCGACATCGACCATTTCAAGAAGGTCAACGACACGCATGGCCACCCGGCCGGCGACCTGGTGCTGCGCGAGGTGGGCCGTGCGCTGCACGATTGCATCCGGCCGATGGACACGGTGGCGCGCTTCGGCGGCGAAGAGTTCGCGATGATCCTGCCCAACTGCCCGCCGGCCTTCGGCCAGACGGTGGCCGAGCGGGTGCGCAGCCGCGTCGCCTCGCGGCCGGTGAGCGTGGCGCCCGGCCAGGAGGTTTCGATCACCGTGAGCATCGGCGGCGCCTTTGCGCCGCAGTGGGTGCGCTCCTCGGCGCCGCTGTGGATCGAGCGGGCTGACCAGCAGCTCTACCGTGCCAAGGCCGAAGGCCGCAACCGCACCTGCCTCGAGATGCCTCCGGTTTCCCATGTCAGCGCCGAAGAGAAGGGTCTGTTGTTCGGCACTTCCCAGTTCCAGGATCTCGAATGAGCACCGACAGCGCCGCCACGCCGCCCGCCCCTGCCGCCGCCCGGCCCGCGGCGCGCGGCCGCATCATCGCCGTGACCAGCGGCAAGGGGGGCGTCGGCAAGACCTTCGTGTCGGCCAATCTTGCGGCCGCGCTGGCTCGCCGCGGCGAGCGCGTGCTCGTGCTCGACGCCGACCTGGGCCTGGCCAACCTCGACGTGGTGCTGAACCTGTTCCCGAAAATCACGCTGCACGACGTGTTCACCGGCAAGGCGCAACTCGAGGACGCCATCCTGCCGGCACCGGGCGGCTTCTCGGTGTTGCTGGCCGGCTCCGGCCTGGTCGAGTATTCGCGCCTGACGGTCGAGGTGCGCGAGAAGCTGCTCGAGGTCATCGACAAGGTGGCGCCGCGCTACGACCGCATCATCCTGGACACCGGCGCCGGCATTTCCGACGTGGTGCTCTACGCCGTGTCGCTGGCCGACGACGTGCTGGTGGTGGCCACGCCCGAGCCGACTTCGCTGACCGACGCCTACGCCACCATCAAGGTGCTGGCCACGCAGCAGCAGCGCCATGCGGTGCGGCTGGTGGTCAACCAGACCAGCCGGCTGGGCGAGGGCCGCGTCATCCGCGGCCAGCTGCAGCAGGTCATCGACCGCTACGTGACGCCGCAGATGCAGGACCCGGGCGTACCCTTCAAGCTCGATCTGCTCGGCGAGATCCCGACCGACACCGCGGTGCGCGAGGCGGTGCAGAAGCGCCGCCTGCTGCTCGAGTCACTGCCCGGTTGCCCGGCCGCCAAGGGCATCTCGGCCGTCGCCGACAAGCTCATGTCATGAGCGAGCCGCAGGAGGTGACCGCCTTCGAGCGGCTGGGTGGCGAGGCGCACGTGCGCGCGCTGGTCGATCGTTTCTACGACCTGATGGACCTGGAGCCAGGCTACGCCGAACTGCGCGCGGTGCATGGGCCCACGCTCGACAACGCGCGCGACAAGCTGTTCTGGTTCCTGTGCGGCTGGCTGGGCGGCCCGCAGCATTACGTCGAGCGCTTCGGCCACCCGCGGCTGCGCGCCCGGCACCTGCCGTTCGCCATCGGCATCCGCGAGCGTGACCAGTGGCTGGCGTGCATGCGGCAGGCGATGGAAGAGCAGGGTGTGGAGTCCGCACTCGCCGACCGACTCGCCGAGGCCTTCTTCAACACCGCCGACTGGATGCGCAACAAGGGCGGCTAGGTCGAGGCGGCCTTCGAGGGCCGCAGCAGCACGATCAGCGCGCCGTGCCCGCCGTCCTGCGCGCGGGCCTGCGCGAAGGCGATCACCTCGTTCTTCTGCACCAGCCAGCTGCGCACCTTGCCCTTGAGCACCGGCTCGCGTCCGGGCGAGCCATTGCCCTTGCCGTGCACGACGCGCACGCAGCGCAGGCCGGCACGCACCGCGTCGCGCAGGAAGGCGCCGAGCTGCTCGCGCGCCTCGTCGCGGCGCGCGCCGTGCAGGTCGAGCTGGGCCTGGATCGCCCAGACGCCGCGGCGCAGCTTGCGCACCACTTCCGGCCCCACGCCGCGGCGGCGGAACGAGAGCGCCTCGTCGGTGTCGAGCAGGGTCTCGACGTCGAACTCGTCGGAGATCGATTCGGCCAGCACCGCCGCCTCGTCGCGTTCGCGCTGGCGTGGGATCGGGTGAGGCCGCGCGCGGCTGGCCGGCGCGCGCGTCACCGGGCGCAGCGGCACCACCGGCCCGACGCTGAGCGCGAACAGGTCGCGCTCGCGGCGCAAGCGCGCCAGCTCGGCTTCGGCGCGCGCCGCTGCAGCGGCGGCCTCGCGTTCGGCGGCCTGCAGGGCCCGCTTCAGTGCGCCGAGTTCGGCCAGCGAGCGGACCTTGCCCACGCTCACAGCAGCCCCCGCTCGGCGAACGACACCACCTGCGTGCGGCCGACCACCATGTGGTCGAGCACACGCACGTCGACCAGCTGCAGTGCGCTCTTCAGCGACTGCGTGAGGAACTCGTCGGCCCGCGACGGCTCGGCCACGCCCGAGGGGTGGTTGTGCGCCAGGATCACCGCCGCGGCATTCAGCGCCAGCGCACGGCGCACCACCTCGCGCGGGTAGACGCTGGTCTGCGTCAGCGTGCCGCGGAACATCTCGTCGAACTGCAGCAGCCGGTGCTGCGCGTCCAGGAACAGCACCGCGAACACCTCGTGCTCGCGCGAGGAAAGATGCAGCTGCAGGTAGTCGCGCACGCGCCCGGGGGCGTCGAAGGCGGGCCGCTCCACCAGCCGCTGCTGCAGCGAACGCCGTGCCAGCTCGACCACCGCTGCCACCTCGGCGCGCTTGGCCGGGCCCAGCCCCTTGATGCGCTTGAGGTCGGCCGGCCCGGCGTGCAGCAGGCCGGCCAGGCCGCCGAACTCGTCGAGCAGCGACTGCGCCAGCTGCAGCACCGACACGCCCTTCAGCCCGGTGCGCAGCAGCAGCGCCACCAGCTCGGCGTCG
>Ga0209097_10000681_pt1 | contig 31497 bp, 38 predicted proteins | sample AD_UKC052_MetaG_FD_184419 | JGI IMG/M metagenome (GOLD analysis project Ga0209097, IMG submission 184419) | Active sludge microbial communities of municipal wastewater-treating anaerobic digesters from USA - AD_UKC052_MetaG (SPAdes) (version 2) | ecosystem: Engineered > Bioreactor > Anaerobic >... | reverse complement strand
CTGCAGGTGGCGACCACTTGCTCCTGGCCGGAGAGGCTTTCCTTGACGCTGCGGGCAAGGGCCAGCAGGCGCCGCCGGTCTTCCACCGGCATGTCGTCGGGCAGGCTGGCCTGGGCCTTCAGCCAGTCGGCCAGGCACTGATCGAAGTCGTCGCCGCCCAGGGCCGGGTCGCCATTGGTGGCGAGCACTTCAAACACGCCCCGGGTGAGCTTGAGAATGGAGATGTCGAAGGTGCCGCCGCCCAGGTCATAGACGGCGAAGATGCCCTCGGCGGCGTTGTCCAGGCCGTAGGCAATGGCCGCGGCCGTCGGTTCGTTGAGCAGACGCAGGACATTGAGGCCGGCCAGGCGGGCGGCGTCCTTGGTTGCCTGGCGCTGGGCGTCATCAAAGTAGGCCGGCACGGTGATGACTACGCCAGTGAGTTCTCCGCCGAGGCTGGCTTCGGCGCGCTCGCGCAGATTGCGCAGGATGTCTGCAGAGACTTCCACCGGTGTCTTGCGTCCGGCACGGGTTTCGATGCCGACCATGCCGGGGCCGTCGCTGAGCAGGTAGTGGCTGCGCATGGACTCGTCGGCGTCGGCGAGGGCGCGGCCCATCAGGCGCTTGACCGAGGCAATGGTATTGAGGGGGTCGTCGGCCTGGCCAGCGCGGGCCTCGCGGCCGACGACCATCTCAGTTTCGCCGTAGTGGACCACCGAGGGCAGCAGGATGTGCCCGGATTCGTCGGCCAGGGCCTTGGCCATGCCGCTGGCCACGGTGGCAACGAGGGAGTTGGTGGTGCCGAGGTCGATGCCGACGGCCAGGCGGTGCTGGTGGGGGGCTGCAGCCAGCCCCGGCTCGGCGATTTGCAGCAGCGCCATGATGGGTTCTCCCTTTACGTGGTCAGACGGCGAAACTCTCACCGCAGCCGCATTCGGCCTTGGCATTCGGGTTGTTGAACTTGAAGCCCTCGTTGAGCCCTTCACGGACGAAGTCCAGTTCGGTGCCCTCCAGGTAGGGAAGACTGCGCGGGTCCACCAGCAGCTTGACGCCGGCGCATTCAAAGATCAGATCCTCGGGCTGGCTCTCGTCGGCAAATTCCAGGGCGTAGGCCATGCCCGAGCAGCCGCTGGTCTTGACGGCGAGGCGCAGGCCCACGCCCTTGCCGCGCTTGTCGAGGGTTTTCAGGATGTGCCGGGCAGCCTTCTCGGTAACGGTGACGCTCATGATGCCGACCTCACACGGAGAAGGAACTGCCGCAGCCGCAGGTGCTGGTGGCGTTCGGATTGCGGATGACGAAGCGCGAGCCTTCGAGACCATCCTCGTAGTCGATCTCGGCGCCCATCAGGTACTGGGTGCTCATGGAGTCGATCAGCAGGGTGACGCCCGACTGCTCGATGCGCAGGTCGTCGTCGTTGGCGACTTCGTCGAAGGAGAATCCGTACTGGAAGCCGGAGCAGCCACCGCCACTCACATAGACGCGCAGCTTGAGTTCGGTGTTGCCCTCTTCGGCGATGAGCTCGGCAACCTTGCCGGCGGCGGCCTGGGTGAAGACGACGGGGGCGGGCATTTCGGTGACGGCGGTGTTCATGGCGTGACTCCTCAGGGGGCAACAGGGGTGCAGATCGGGGTTTCGGTTTCAGTGCTGCCGTGCTTCGAGCGGTAGTCGGCAACGGCGGCCTTGATGGCATCTTCCGCAAGGATCGAGCAGTGGATCTTGACCGGGGGCAGGGCCAGCTCCTCTGCGATCTCGGTGTTCTTGATCTCCAGGGCCTGGCTCAGGGTCTTGCCCTTCACCCATTCGGTGACGAGCGAACTGGAGGCAATGGCCGAGCCACAGCCATAGGTCTTGAACTTGGCGTCCTCGATGACACCTTCGGCGGAAACCTTGATCTGCAGGCGCATCACGTCGCCGCAGGCGGGGGCGCCGACCATGCCGGTGCCCACGTCCTCGTCGTCCTTGCCAAAGGCGCCGACGTTACGGGGGTTCTCGTAGTGCTCGATGACTTTTTCGCTATAGGCCATGATGGTTCTCCGGGGGGGGGCTCTGTCAGGTTGCGGGAGTCAGTGGGCAGCCCACTGGATGCTTTCGAGATCGATGCCCTCGCGCACCATTTCCCAAAGGGGGCTGAGTTCGCGCAGCTTGGCAACTGCGTCGGTGACCAGGGCGATGGTGGTGTCAACTTCGGCCTCGGTGGTGAAGCGGCCGATGGAGAAACGGATGGAGCTATGGGCCAGTTCGTCGTTGCGGCCCAGGGCTCGCAGCACGTAGGAAGGTTCCAGGCTGGCCGAGGTGCAGGCCGAACCCGAGGACACCGCCAACTGCTTGATGCCCATCAGCAGGGATTCGCCTTCCACATAGTTGAAGCTGACGTTGAGGTTGTGGGGCACGCGGGCGTCCAGATCACCATTCAGGTAGACCTCTTCCATGGTGGACAGGCCCGCCCACAGGCGATCACGCAGCCAGCGGATGCGCTCGTTCTCCACTGCCATGCTGTTTCGGGCGATGGCGTAGGCTTCACCCATGCCGACGATCTGATGGGTGGGCAGGGTGCCCGAGCGCAGGCCACGCTCATGGCCACCACCGTGGATCAGGGCTTCCAGGCGCACGCGCGGTTTGCGCCGCACATACAGGGCGCCGATGCCCTTGGGTCCGTAGGACTTGTGGGCCGACAAGGACAGCAGGTCGATGGGGGTCTTTGCCAGGTCGATTTCCACCTTGCCGGCGGCCTGGGCGGCATCCACATGGTAGATGACGCCCTTTTCGCGGCACAGGGCGCCGATGGCGGCCACGTCCTGGATCACGCCGATTTCGTTGTTCACATACATGGTGGACACCAGCACCGTGTCCGGGCGGATGGCGGCGGCGAGCTTTTCCAGGTCGATCAGGCCGTTGGGTTCCACGTCCAGGTAGGTCACGGTGAAACCCTCCCGCTCCAGCTCGCGGCAGGTGTCGAGCACCGACTTGTGCTCGGTCTTCGGGGTGATCAGGTGCTTGCCGCGGGATGCCGCGTAAAAGCGTGCCGCGCCCTTGATCGCCAGGTTGTTGGACTCGGTGGCGCCCGATGTCCAGACGATCTCCTTGGGGTCGGCACCAATCAGTGTAGCTACCTGCTCGCGGGCAAGCTCCACGGCTTCTTCGGCGACCCAGCCATAGGCATGGGAACGGCTCGCCGGGTTGCCGAAGAGTTCAGTGAGGTAGGGAATCATCTTGGCGGCCACCCGGGGGTCAACCGGGGTGGTCGCAGCGTAATCGAGATAGATCGGTTGGGTTGTCATGGGCCTTGTTCTCCGCTGGGGGCTTTTACGGAAACGTCAGCAACTTCGATGCCAAGCCGGGAGATGTTGTGCAGGTTATTGAATACAAAGGATTGTTGTATTTCTGCCGGCGGGATTTCGTGATCTGGCAGGCCGCTTTGTAGGCTTTGTCGGATTTCACACACGTATCCTGGCGACAGCCGCGCGGGGGCACCATTGCGGGGCGCCGTGCGCTGCGACGGGGCACCGCAGGCCGGGTGGCAGTGTTGCAGTGCAAGGCTCTGGTCGCCTTGACTTTTTGTGCATCGCGGTGGAACGCGGCTCTCCGCGGTATTCCGCGCCAGTCAAGCATCTATGGCCTCTAGGTACGAGCCTTGCTTCTGTTCGTCCTCATATCCTGTCGTGGCGACCTGGCGTCCCGCGGCACCTGCCGGCACGCTGACCGGTGTATTTTCAGGAGGCTCGTCATGAACGCGGTCATGCACATGCGGGCTCAGACCGAACTCGCCACCATCTACGAAATCAGCAAGATCCTGACTTCCAGCCTGGATGTGTCCAAGACCTGTCGTGAAGCGCTCAACGTGCTGGCCAACAACATGGGCTACCGGCGCTGCATGATCATTGTGGACACCGAGGAGGGAGAGCTGCATCTGCTGGCGGCGGTTGGCCTGAGCCCCGAGGAGTACGATGCCGGGCACTACCGCCCGGGCGAGGGCATCATCGGCAAGGTGTATTCAAACGGCATGCCTGCCGTGGTGCACGATCTTGCCGCCGAGCCCTTCTTCCTCAACCGGACGGGCGCCCTTGATCATATCGACGGGGAGCGCATCGCCTTGGCGGCGATGCCCATCCGTGTCGCCAAGGAAGTGGTCGGGGTGATCACCATCGACCGGGTCAGCGAGCGGGCGGGTGGCGGCTTCAATGATGACATTCGCCTGATGACCATGACGGCCAGTCTGGTGGGGCAGGCCCTTGCGTTGCAGCGCACGGTGCTGGCCGAGCGCAACCAGCTGATCAGTGAAAGCCGGCGTCTGCGCCAGGAGCTGAAAGGCCGTTTCCGGCTCGACAACGTGATTGGCGTTTCGAAGCGCATGCAGGACGTCTTCGCCGAGGTCCATCAGGCCGGACCATCCCGCTCTACGGTGCTGCTGCGCGGCGAGAGTGGCACCGGTAAGGAGGTCATTGCCCGGGCGCTGCATACCCTGTCGCCGCGCAAGGATGGTCCGTTTGTGAAGGTCAACTGCGCTGCGCTTACCGAGAGCCTGCTCGAGTCAGAACTCTTCGGTCACGAGAAGGGCAGCTTCACGGGTGCGGTCGGCGAGCGCAAGGGGCGCTTCGAGATGGCCGACAAGGGCACGCTCTTCCTCGACGAGATCGGTGATATCTCCCCCGCGTTTCAGGCAAAGCTGCTGCGTGTGTTGCAGGAGCGGGAGTTCGAGCGGGTTGGTGGAAACCGGTCGATCAAGGTGGACGTGCGATTGGTGTTCGCCACCAATCGCAATCTGGAGAAGATGGTGGCGGCGGGTGAATTTCGCGCCGACCTGTATTACCGCATCAATGTCGTGAGCCTCTTCCTGCCCCCCCTGCGGGAACGTCGAGAGGACATCCCGCCGCTGATTGCCTACTTCCTTGACCGCTACAACAAGGACAACGGTCGTGAGCTGAGAATCACGCAGGAAGCCCTCAATGTGCTGGTGAATTGTTACTGGCCGGGCAACGTGCGCGAACTTGAGAATTGTGTCGAGCGCACGGCAACCATGGCCCGGGGCGACACCATCAACGAACTTCACTTTCCGTGTCAGACCAATCGCTGTCTCACCCAGACCCTTCACCATGTGGACAAGGATGATGCGGTGGCGCCCGTACACGGGCACGGGCATGGGCATGGTGGTCCGTTCGAGATCTCCGTGCCTGTCCCCGAGCTTCCCCATCGAACGTCCGCGCCCGAGCGCCTGTTTGGCGAGGAAATGCCGGAAGGGGAGAAGGAGCGCCTCATCTGGGCCATGGAGCGCAGTGGCTGGGTCCAGGCAAAGGCCGCGCGCTTGCTCAACATCACGCCTCGTCAGATGGGCTACGCGTTGCAGAAATTCGATATCGAGGTGCGCCGCTTCTGATCCCTCCCTGGCGTGAGCACCTGGCTTGGCGCTGTGGCCGCAGCGCCTTGCTGATTGAGCATGCATGCGGATGCCGGAGTGCTTATATACTCCGGAATTGCCGATATCCGCATCGCCGAGGCCACAGCTCCGCCCATGCCCAACTCCGAAAACCTGCCGTCTTCCGCCGTGGCCTTTCCACCCGCGGCGGAAGTGCTGTTCGATCAGCTTGCGGACGCGGTCTATCTCATTGATCCGGAATCGTCCCGCATCGTGTGGGGGAATCGGAAAGCATGGGAAAGCCTCGGCTTGAGCCGCGAGGATGTGCTGGACCACAGTGTGCTCAGCCTGCAGATGGATGTGCATGGGCTGCCCCAGTGGTCCGAGATTGCCACGGCCATACGCAGCACCGATTGCTTCCGCTTCATCGGTCGGCACCGTCATCAGCAGGGGTATGAGCTTGCCGTGGAGGTCAATACCACCCATTTCGAGCTTGATGGCAGGAGCTATTTCCTGTCGGTTGCCCGGGACATCACCCGCCGGGTGGCCCAGGAGGACAGCACCCCACGCCGGGAGAAGCAGCTCTGGTTTGCCCTCAACGAGGCCACTGACGGCCTGTGGGACTGGGATGTCGCCACCGGTGTCCTGTTCTTCAGCCCCCAGCTCAAGCGCATGCTCGGCTACGGCCCCGACGAGATGGCGCCGGTACTCGAAACCTGGAGCGACAACGTCCATCCGGAGGACGCGCCCGGGGTGATGGCCGTGCTCCAGGAGCATCTTCAGGGCCGCCGTACCCGCTACGAAGCGGAGTACCGCATCCGCAATCGCAACGGTCACTACATCTGGGTCCACGACCGGGGCCGGGTGTGCGAATACGGCCCCGATGGCCAGCCCCTGCGGGCGGTCGGCATGGTTCAGGACATCAGCACCCGCAAGCAGATGGAGCTGCAGCTTCAGGCGCTGGCCTCCAGCGACATGCTCACCGGCCTGGCCAATCGCTACCAGGGCACCACTTTCCTCAAGTCCCAGACCGAGTTGTGCCAGCGCCTGGGTCTTCCCCTGGGCCTGGCCTTCCTTGACATCGACAACTTCAAGGCCATCAACGACGTCTACGGCCATCTCACCGGTGATCGCGTGCTGCAGGAGGTCGGGCGAGCCGTGAAGGGGGCCGTGCGTGGTGCTGACCTCGTGTGCCGCTGGGGGGGCGAAGAATTCATTGTGATCGCCCCCAACACGACGGCCGAGCAGATGGCCCTTGTGGCCGAAAAGGTCCGTCTTGCGGTGCTCAACGAGCTGACCGGCCAGGAGCCGCCGGTCACCATCAGTGTGGGTGTGGCGGCCTCTTCGGGGCGTGCCATCGACTCGAATGCGCTGATGGCGCGGGCCGATTCGGCCTTGTACCGGGCCAAGGACAAGGGTCGCAACCGGGTCGAACTCGCCCCGGAAGAGTGATCCGGAAAACCTCGCGGCGCATCAAGAGATCATGGCGGGCGGTTCGGGTTCGCTCTGAGAAGCCCCGCCGAGGGGCACGGCAAGCATCGCGGGGGCGATCCCGGGCCGCGCGGTGGAGCCGTCACATGCTCCCGGTCTTGAGCCTCGCCTGACGGTCGGAGTGTTCTCTTCGGGCGACTTGTGGGGCGACTTCAGTTGCCCGGCCCGCCCTCCGGCCACCGTCGGTGCATCCGGCGTGCCCTTTCGGCGAATCTCTCTCCCTCTTGAATCCGCGTCGGGTCGCTGTGCGGCGCCCCTGGTCGAATGCACGGAATCTCCGGTGGCCGGGGCATGGCACCGGGCATCCGTCGCCCCTGGATACGGTCTGTCCGCTTTGTCGCAAGCCCGACATGCGCCCTTCAGGACACCGACGATTGTCTTGACCGCGACATTCCCCGTTTTTTCCGCTTGCTCCGCAACTCAATGATCTGAAAAGAAAATATGCCCTGGCATGGATCTGGCTATCCGACTCTCAAACGAGACCTATACGTCCCCCCGAACAGAGACAAGGAGCCGCCCCCATGCAAAGCGCCTACATCAGCCTTGGTGACCTGAAAGCCAATCGCAACGCACTGGCAGAGCCCGCCGCCAGTGAATCCGCCGGAGGCTGTTCCAGCTCCGGTGGGTCCGGCAAGTCCAGCTGTGGTTCGTCGGGTGGCCCCGACGACATGCCCACCGAGATCTGGGACAAGGTCAAGAACCATCCCTGTTACTCGGAAGAAGCCCACCACCACTTTGCCCGTATGCACGTGGCAGTGGCGCCGGCCTGCAACATCCAGTGCAACTACTGCAATCGCAAGTACGACTGCAGTAACGAGAGCCGCCCGGGTGTGGTCAGCCAGAAGCTCACCCCCGATCAGGCGGTGAAGAAGGTGCTGGCCGTGGCCAGCGAGATTCCCCAGATGACCGTGCTCGGCATTGCCGGCCCCGGCGACGCTCTGGCCAATCCGAAGAAGACCTTCGACACCATGCGCCAGCTCACCGAAAAGGCGCCTGACATCAAGCTGTGTCTCTCCACCAATGGTCTGGCCCTGCCGGAAATGGTCGACGAGATCTGCAAGCACAACATCGACCACGTGACCATCACCATCAACATGGTGGACCCGGAGATCGGTGCCAAGATCTACCCGTGGATCTTCTGGAACCACCAGCGGGTCACCGGCGTCGAGGCTGCCCGCATCCTGCACGAACAGCAGATGAAGGGCCTGGAGATGCTCACCGCCCGCGGCGTGCTCACCAAGATCAACTCGGTGCTGATCCCCGGCATCAACGATGAGCACCTGATCGAGGTGAATCGCGAGGTCAAGAAGCGCGGTGCCTTCCTGCACAACATCATGCCGCTGATCAGCGAGGCCGAGCACGGCACCCACTTCGGCCTCACCGGCCAGCGTGGCCCCACCGCCCAGGAACTGAAGGCCGTGCAGGATGCCTGCATGGGCGGCGCCAACCTGATGCGTCACTGCCGCCAGTGCCGCGCCGACGCGGTCGGCCTGCTCGGCGAAGACCGTAGCGAAGAATTCACCCTCGACAAGATCGAGGAGATGGACATCGTCTATGACATCGATAAGCGTCGCGCCTACCAGGAGAAGGTCGAGGCCGAGCGCCAGGCCCAGCACCAGGCCAAGGTGGATGCCCTGGCCGATGCCCTGGACGCCAGCCTGATCGCCGGCCAGGAAGACCTGAAGGTGCTGGTGGCCGTGGCCACCGAAGGCCAGGGCCGGGTGAACCAGCACTTCGGCCACGCCACCGAGTTCCAGATCTTCGAAGTCAGCCGCAAGGAAGCCCTGTTTGTCGGCCACCGCCGCGTGGATCTGTACTGCCAGGGTGGCTATGGCGAGGACGAGCAACTGCCCTCCATCGTCAATGCCATCAACGACTGCCACGCCGTGCTGGTCTCCAAGATCGGCGCCTGCCCCCGCGATGAACTGAAGGCAGCCGGCATCGAGCCGGTCGAGGAGTACGCCCACGAGTTCATCGAGAAGGCTGCGCTGAACTGGTTTGCCGACTACTGCACTCGCGTGGCCAGCGGCGCCATCGTCCATCAGGAGCGCGGTGATGCCCGCATCCGCCAGGGCGCCGTGATGGCGGCCTGACCTGTTCCCCCCATTTCGTACCCACTACCGCAAGGAGACCATCATGGCCTACAAAATCATCGGTTCCACCTGCTCCGGTTGCTCCGCTTGCGACCCGGAATGTCCCAACGACGCCATCCGCGAAAAGAGCGGCGTCTTCATCATCGACCCGGCCAAGTGCACGGAATGCGAAGGTCACTTCGACACGCCCCAGTGCGTGGCGGTGTGCCCGGTCGATGGCTGCATCGTGAAGGCTTGATCATGCTGCCCAATGTGACTGTGAATCCGGCTGCCGAGAAATTCATGCGCCGCATGGTGCGTTTTGCGGGGCAGGGCGAGGGCGCCGGTTTCCGCCTCACCGTGAGTGCAGGCGGCTGCTCGGGCTACAGCTCCGAGTTCACCGTCGAGGGCGCGCCCCTGGCCGGCGACGAGGTGCTGTCGGTCGGTGATCTCAAGCTCTTCCTGCCGGCCGAATCGCGGCTGATGCTGGAAGGCGTGACCATCGACTTCTCCGATACGCCCACCGCCAGCGGTCTGACCTTCTTCAACCCCAACGCCGGCGCCTGTGGCTGCTCTTCCAGCAGCACCAGCGCACCGCCGCCGGGGGTGGTGAAGGTGGATATCGGCTCCATCCGGCGCAGCTGAGGCGGAGACGGGCATGTCGACCAGCGGATCGCCCGGTGCCACCCCCGGCTTCGAGGACGCCGTCCTCGGGGCCGGGCTGACGCCAGCCGTCGAGGCGCTGATCGACAAGGCCGGACGTGCCGGCATCGGCGACGAGGGGGCGCTGGAAATGCTGCTGCGTGCTCGCGCACTGGCACCCACCCACCCCGCGCCGCTGATTGCCCATTACCGTTTTCATTTCTATGCCAATCGCCTGCCCGAAGCCCGGGCCGTGGCGGTTGAGGCCATTGCCCTGGCGGCCAGCCAACTTGGCTTGCCCGCCGAATGGCGCCAGGTGCAGCCCCAACTCCAGTGGGGCGCCAAGCGCCTGGATGAACTGCGCGCCCACGCCGTGGCCCCGCGCTTTTACTTGTTCGCCCTGAAAGGCTACGCCTACCTCAGTCTGCGCCTCGGCGAGGCAGAGGAAGGCGCGGCTGTGCTGGCCCTGCTCGAGCAACTCGATCCGACCGACAGCCTGGGTCATCGGGTGCTTGGCGCCGTGCTGGCCCGTGCCGGGCGTGACGTGGACTACGACGAACCCGTGGAGACCGCGCCATGAACACGGCAACCCGGGAGCCCGCAACGACTTGGGTGCCCAACGAGCCCCCCAGCGTTGACTGGCTTGGGCGCAGCCTGGAGTGCGGTAGCTGTGTCAATCAGGGCTTGCTGACCGAGGGCAAGTGCCAGTTGGCCTTCTCCTGCGTCTTTGATCGCTACGCCAAGCGCATCGACCGTTTCTTCCGCTGGAATCCGGGGCTGGCCAACGACTACCTCGAACACCCGTACTTCGAGGTGCGCGCAGTGGCATCGCGGTCGGCCGACGTGTTCCGCCTGGTCGGGTTGATGCATGACCCGGATGAAACCGTGCGTCTGCATGTTGCCTTGCGCTTGCCCCAGCGCCTGCTGGCGGAGTTGCGCAACGATCCCGACCGTGAGGTGCGCATTCGGGTAGCCCAGCGTCTCGATGCCAGCATGCTGGTGGAGATGGCGGGCGATCCGGATTACTTCGTTCGCAAGCTGGTGGCCCAGCGTCTGCCCTTGCCGCTGCTGCCGCGCATGGCGACCGATCCCGACCAGGAGGTGCGTCTGGCGGTGGCCTCGCGCCTGCAGGTGCCTGCGCTGCTGGCGCTCCGCAACGACCGCGAGGTCGCCGTGCGGCGGGTCGTGGTCGATCGCCTGCCGATCGGCCTGCTGGCCGACATGGCTGACGACCCGGCCTGGGAGGTACGGTGGGAAGTGGCCCAGCGTGCCGATCCATCCCTGGCCCGGCGTCTTCTCCACGATGACGAAGCCGAGGTCTGCGAGGCAGCCCGGCTCCGTCTGACCACCCTTGATTCGGAGGCCCGCCATGGGTGACATCTCCCGCGACAGTGACGTCATCGAGCTCGAAGGCCCACCCCAGTTCGACTTTGGCGAACGGGTGGTGAGCCGCTACAAGGTGCGCAATGACGGCACCTACCCCGGCAAGGATGTGGGTGAAGTGCTGGTGAACAAGGGCGACGTGGGTTACGTCACCTCGGTGGGCACCTTTCTGCAGCAGTTCTACATCTACGCCGTCGAGTTTGTTTCCACCGGCCACAAGGTCGGCATGCGCGCCCGCGAAATCGTGTCCCTCGACAAGTTGCCGCCCCATGTGGCCGAAGCCCTCGGGGGCGACAAGGTGGCGCAGCTCGCCCATATCAAGGAGTAAGGCCATGCTTGAACCGCGCGAACCGAAATACCAGTGGGGCCAGCAGGTCACCGCCGCCACCGATCTGTTCAACGACGGCAGCCATCCCGAGGTGCCGGAGAACGAACTCATCGTGGCCGCCGGGACGGCGGGCGAAGTGGTGCAGATCGGCCACCACGAAGAGGCCAACGTCCCGGTGTACATCGTCGAGTTCGGTGCCTCCGAAGGCCGCGGCGGGCGGGTGGTGGGCTGCCTTGAAGAGGAGCTGGCGGCGACCTGAGTGTCGCCCGCCGCGGAGGCCAGTCGATGATCCGCCAAGCCAGCGTCACCGGGCCCGGGGAACTCGTCCGTCGGCGGATTCTGCGCCAGCTTGAAGGTCGCAGCCGCTATCGCTACGTGCAACCGGAAGTGGCCTGGTGTGACGAAGGCTGGCAGATCAGCAGTCCGTGTTGCTCCCGCAATGTGGATCCCCAGGGTGGTGTGATCGACATTGCCCGCTTTGAACACCCCGAGCCCGACGTGTGGCGCCTGTATGCCCGTGATCACGTGGCCGGGCGCTGGCTGTGGCAGGCCAGCGCCGCGCGGATCGATGAGCTGCTGGCCCTGGTGGTGGACGATGCCGAGCGGATTTTCTGGCCATGAGGAGGGGGCGATGAGGCGCGTTGGCTTTGGCTTCAAGGCAGATCGTTTTGCCCGCGGTTGGGGGGCTTTCCCGATGGCTGCGTATCGTTGGCCGGGTCTCGCCCCGGCGGGCGACCTCCTTCTTTGTTGTACGACAAAGAAGGAGGCAAGAAAACGTACCCCGCTGTCGCGCCCCCTTCGGGGGTTCCCTCCTTCCGGCGATGCCGGGCGGGGTCTTCGCAAACTCGCCCTTCGGGCTCAAACATGCGAAGCCCTTTTTCCGCCCGTCATCACCTCCAGTCGGCACGCCAGAGGGGAGAGGAAATGCAGGTTACCAACGGTCAGTGCCAACCGTTCTTTCCGCAGGGGCTCGGTGCCTCCGGAAAGCCCGTTCCGATCCGCCGAGCAGCGCAGCAGCAGGCGGGGCCTTCCGGTGCGGCTGTCTGAGCCCGAAGGGCGAGTTCCGCACCGGCCGCCTGCTGGGAGCAGCGCAGGGCAGTCGGCCGCAGGCCGACCGGTGAGGCGGGTCGCCTTCTTTGCCTTCTTTCTTGGCGACGCAAGAAAGAAGGTCGCCCGCCGGGGCGAGTCCCGGCCAATGCAACGGATTTATCCGGAAAGCCTTGCAGTAAAGGCTCCATCACTCCTAAGCCCGGGGGCAATGGCGTCCCCACTGCCAACGTAGGCACCCCATGATCTACCTGGACAACAACGCCACCACCCGCCCTCTGCCTGAAGTCGTGGCTGCCGTGCACGAGGCCCTGACCCAGAGCTGGGCCAACCCCTCGTCGAAGCATGTGGCTGGCGAGCAGGCCCGCGGCAAGGTGACCGAGGCCCGCGCGGCGGTTGCGCGGCTGCTGGGTGCCCAGCCGGCCGAGCTGGTGTTCACCGCCAGCGCCACCGAGGCCAATGCCATGGCCCTGCACGCGGCCCTGGCGGTGCCGGGCGCGCCGCGCCGGGTGGTGCTGTCGGCGGTGGAGCACTCCGGTCTCGTGCATGTGGCCACGGTGCTGGCCGGGCAGGGCGTGGAGATCCTGCGGCTGCCGGTGGATGCGCATGGCGTCGTGCGCTGTGAAACCCTGCCGGCCCTGCTTGAAGGCGGCGCGGCCCTGGTGTCGGTGATGGCGGCCAACAACGAGACCGGCGTGATTCAGCCGGTGGCCGAGGTGCTGCGGCTGGCAAGCGCCGCGGGCGTTCCGGTGCATGTGGATGCCACCCAGGCGGCCGGGCGCGTCCCGGTGGATTTTGCAGGCCTGGGCGCACGCTTCCTCACGGCTTCGGCCCACAAGCTGCATGGCCCCAAGGGGGTGGGTGTGCTGGTGGTGAAGAAGGGCGCGCCCTTTGAGTCCCTGTTGCCCGGCTACCAGGAACGCAAGCGCCGTGGCGGTACCGAAAACGTGCCGGGCATCGTGGGTTTTGGGGTTGCCGCCCGCCATGCCGAGACGGCCTTTGCCGAGGCTTCCCGTATTGCAGCCCTGCGCGACGCCCTCGAGGCGGGTCTGGGCGAAGCCCTGCCGGGGGTTCGTGTTTTTGGTGCCGGTGCGCCGCGCCTGCCGAACACTGCCTGCATGGCCTTCGGGCTGCTGGATGCGGACGTGGTGCTGCAGCGTCTGGCGCGCGCCGGCATCTGCGTGTCGAGTGGTTCGGCGTGCAGCTCGGGGGGCACCGAGCCTTCGCCGGTACTGCTGGCCATGGGCACGGAGGTGGCGGCCGCGCGCGCGGCAGTGCGCTTCTCCCTGTCTGCCGAGACCACTCCGGCCGAGATCGCCTGCGTCATCGAAACCCTGCAGGCCGCCCTGACACCGCTGCTGGCCGAAGCCTTTACCGCATGACCCGTATCTGAACCGCATTATTTCAACTTCCGGAGCCTCACCATGAAAGTCATGCTGCGCAACACCCCCCAGGGCCTGTCGGCCTACGTGCCCAAGAAAGACCTGGAAGAGCCCGTCGTGGCCCAGGAGAACGCCGGACTGTGGGGCGGCACCATCACCCTGGCCAATGGCTGGATCCTGGCCCTGCCTGAAATGGCTGCCGAAACCCGCCTGCCCATCACGGTCGAGGCACGCAAGGTCGGGGGTGAATGATGGCCCTCACCACCGATGACCTTAACGCGCTGGTGAGTTTGGGCAATTCGGCGCCCGACATCGCCACCCTCGCGGCCGAAGCCCGCGCCCGTTGGAGCGGACTGCGTGTCACCGTGGTGGATGCCCTCGACGTGCGGGGGGAAACCCCGGCCTTCGAGACGGCCGCCGCCAATGTCTTCCTCATGGGGTGCGACGGCCATTGCTGGTCGATGACCGCCGATCCCGCCGCTGCTGCCGGTCTTGTGCTGGCGGCCAGGAGCTGATCATGGATGCCCCCGTCAACCCTCCGGACGTGGATCACGACGAGGACTGGATCCTGCTGACCGACCCCGACGTCAGCGGCCGGGAATTGGAGCGGGTGATCCGGGCCCTGCGCAGCTCGCGCCTCTCTGCGGGGCCGCTGGTCGAGGACTTCGAGGCCGAGTTCGCCGCCCATCACGGCCGTGCCTATGGCGTTGCCACCGCCAGCGGCACCATCGGCATGTGGCTGGCCCTGCGTGCTCTGGGTATCGGGCCGGGGGATGAAGTGGTGGCCTGCAGCTATGGCTGGCACCAGACCGCCCACGCCATCCTGCTTGCCGGCGCCACCCCCAATTTTGCCGAGATCGACTATTGGTCCGGGTGCATTTCGCCGTCTGCCGCAGCCGACCGCATCGGGCCAAAGACCAAGGCCATCATCGGCAACAACTGCAACGGCCACCCGGCGGCCTGGAAAGCCCTGCGCCAACTGGCCGAGTCCCGGGGCGTGGCCCTGCTGGAGGACTCCACCGAGGCCATCGGGTCGCGCTACCTGGGCAAACCGGTGGGCAGCTTCGGCGATCTGTCGGTGTTCGACTTCTCCCAGCCTGGCGCCCTGTGCTGCGGCGAGGGGGGCATGGTGCTCACCGATGATCCTCATCTGGCCACGGAGCTGCGTTACCTGCGTGCCCATCGCCTGTCCGATCGCACTTCGGTGTCCATCGGCAGTCGTGTGCCCCTGCAGGGCGGCATGAGCGACCTCACTGCTGCCCTGGGGCTGGCCCAGCTTGAGCGCATCGACGAGATTCTGGCTCGCCGCAAGCAGGTGGAGGCCTTTTACCGGGACGAGATGCAAAGCTTCGAGGGCATCAAGCCCCCCTACCTGGGGCCGGACGTGGATGAGGTGCACTGGATGCTCTACGTGGTACATCTGGGGGCGCGCTTCAGTGCCAGCTCCCGCGCCCAGATCGTGGATGACCTGGAGGCCGATCTCATCGAAGCCGCACCTTTCAGTGCCCTCATGCACCAGCAGTTTGCCTATCAGGCCCTGGGCGAAGCCTACAACTGCAAGCGCGGCTGCCTGAAGAACACCGAACGCATCGGCGACCGTTCCCTGGCGCTGCCCTTCTACGGGCAGTTGGGCGCCGACGAGGTCAAGTTCCTGGTCAAGACACTCAAGGACGCCTGTACCAATGTGGGTGCCGGCGCCGCGATCTACCTGTAAGACACCCGAGGTTTCCCATGACAACCACTCTTGCCACTCCCGATATCGCTCCTTCCGCCATCCTGCCCGACGGACTTCCCGTCAGCCTGGTCGAGGCCCTGGCCGCGGGTCGCGTGGTGCCCTATCTGGGCCCTCGCGTGCTCGCCCTGGCCCCCGACTATGCGGTGCCGGCCACCCCCGAAGCGTTGGTGACCCAGCTCACCGCCAAGAGCTCCGTTCCCCACAAGATCCGCAACCGGCTTACCCAGTCGGCCCAGTACATCGAGAACTTCAAGCACCGCAAGACCCTGGTGGGGCTGATGAACGAGGCCTTTGCAGCGCCACCCAAGCCGGCCCCCCTGCATGAAAGCCTCGCCGGCTTCGGCTTTCCGCTGATCGTCGATGCCTGGTACGACGATGCCATGGCCACGGCCCTGGCCGCCCATGCTGCCACCGGTAGCTGGGGGCAGGTCCAGGGGCTGGCCCAATCCGAGCATTTCGGTACATGGACGGGGTGGTATGACGCGGCGGGCAACGCCGTGCCCGACAGCAACCCGGACTGGAAGACCATCCTCTACAAGCCCATCGGTGCCCATGGCCCGGCGGGCAACTACCTGGTGTCGGATACCGACTACGTGGAAGTGCTGACCGAGATCGACATTCAGACGCCGATTCCGGTGGAGGTCCAGCGCCTGCGCACGGGCAGCAACTTCCTGTTCGTGGGTTGCCGCTTCAATGATCAGCTTCCCCGCGCCTTTGCCCGCCAGATCATGAAGCGTTCGTCGGACCGCCATTGGGCGGTGCTGCCCGACGAACCGACCCGCATGGAAGCGCGCTTCCTCGCCGAGCAGGGGATCGAGCGCATTCCCCTGTCCCTGGACGTATTCGTTCCCGCCCTTCTGGCCCGTCTGGGCTGAAGGCCATTTTCGTTGTTCATCTGCAAGCAAGAAGGAATTTCCATGGCTCTACTTACCATCCAGCCCTCGGGCAAGGCCGTTGAGGTCGCCGCCGGTGCCACGCTTCTCAGTGCCATCCTCGCGTCAGGAGAAAGCATCCGCCACAAGTGTGAGGGCAAGGCCGAATGTGGGAGCTGCCACATCTTCATCCAGGAGGGCCGCAAGACCCTTCCGCGCATCCAGAAGCTCGAGAACGAAAAGCTCGATACCCTGGTGGGCGTCAGCAGCAAGTCGCGTCTGGCTTGCCAGACCCTGATGGGCGAAGAGCCCGTCACCATTGAGTTGCTCAGCTTCGTCTGAGAGAAGGGTGTGAATAAACCGACTGAGCGGCCCGATTTCGCCCCTGCGATGCTCACCGTACACCTTGTACGGCTGCGCTTCCGGGGGCGAACCCGAACCGCTCGCTACGATTTCTTCACACCCTCGAAGCCTTGCATTGGCCGGGGCTTGCCCCGGCCAATGGCGGTTTGAACAAGGACAAAGCCGGTTGAGAAGAGAAGTCCCGTGCCCTCAGGCCGGATGACCGGTTTCCCTTACCCCGCCGAACACTTCTTTCCCGAAATGTTGGCTGCGCATCCTTCCGTGCGCCGTCCGTCCAGTTCGGCGAGGCTTGGACTGTCCAGCCAGGCCGCCACCGCGTTGGGTTCGAACCCGACGAGCTTGTGCCCGCCGGCTTCCATCAGGGGGCGGCGGATGAGCAGGGGTTCGGCAAGCAACAGGGCCAGGGCGGTGTCCCGGTCGAGCTGTTCCGGTACGACTTCACCCGACTTGACCCGTGGTGCGGCACGGTTGAACCATTCGGCCACAGGCAGCGGGGCGAGGAAGGCGAGCAGGCTGTCCGCGGTCCAGGGCCAGGCGAGCAGGCTGCGGACGTCAAGGGTATGTCCGGCCGATTCGAGCCAGGCTTTCTGCTTGGCGTTGCCGCCACATCCGGGTTTTTCATAGAAGACGACGTGGGTCATGGAGGCCTCCGGGCAGGGGGACGACGGCGTATGCCCTTAACTACAAGCTTTTGCCCCGGCTCGTTGATCAGGATGATGCCCTCACCGCAGGCGGGCACGAGCCACTCTGCAGAGCAGGGTCGAGCTTTTCTTCTCCATCCTTCATAATTCGCAACCTCTCATGCTCCGTGGTCTACCCGTCGGAACACATGCTCAAATTCGAAGATGTCAAGAAGAACGCTGCTATTGTGGGCATTGAGCTTGGCCAGATTGTCACGACCGAGCCCGTAGGTGGCAACGCTCTCATCATCTACTACAACGTCCCTGATGGTGCGTTGCGTGAGCGGATGCTGTTCCGCATGGACGAGACCAGCCTGTCATTGGCTGAATCGGCCGACGCCCTTTCGCCTGAAGACTACGAGAACTTTGAGGAAGCCCGCGCCCGCATCGCGATGCAGGCCGTGATCGAGGCTGGGCGTGCGTTGGGCCATGACGTGATCGGTCTTTCGGCACAAAAATGCGGCCGGGGCGTGACCCGCATCCCAAACCCCATCGACGGCAGCATCCCACCCTCGCGCCACATCGAGGTCAAGGGGCGGGTCAAGGGCGCAAGCACCATCACCGTCACCCTAAACGAGATCCTCTATGGGGTGAATCAAGCGGACAAATTCATCCTCGCCGTCTTACTCGCCGACGGTGACAATATGGAAGGCCCGTTTTACAGTCGGCGTCCCTTTACCCAGGAGCCGGATTGGGCCGTCAGCAGCCTCAATCTGGATCTCAACGAACTGCTTGGCAGGAGTACGGCCCCATGCGTTTGAGCAAAATCGTGCTAAGCAACTTTCGTTGCTTTTCGTCGCTGGAAGTCGACTTTCACCCGGAGATGACCGTTCTTGTTGCGGAGAATGGGCAAGGCAAATCATCTGTCTTGGACGCAGTTCGGATTGCACTCTGGCCGTTCGTCAGCAGCTTCGATCTAGCGCGAAACGCGTTCAGTGATCCGGGCAACGTGATCACCGTCGACGATGTTCGGATCGTTAAGGGTCACGACAAGGACATGATACGTCAGTTGCCGTGCGAGATTTCCGCAACAGGCGACTTCGGTATCGGTAGCGAGAAAACCTGGTCCCGATATCGTGACAGCGAAGCCAGACGCAGCAAGACGAAGGATGCGGGTCATACCAGCTTCATGCGCCAGTGGGCTGTTGCCGTGCAAAATCAGATTCGCGCCCCTGACAAGCCCGTCCTCGACCTTCCAGTCTTTGGCTACTACGGCACAGGCAGGCTTTGGGCACAAAAGAAACTCACCGAGGCCAGCAAGACAGCTGACGATACAAAATCGAGCGACTTCTACATCCGCACTTTCGCGTACATGAATTGCCTTGATCCCGCCTCTTCCTACAAGCACTTCCAGGAGTGGTTCACGTTGATCAGCAATATCTACTGGGAAGCGGTGATGAAAATGTTTGAAGGCAAGGGGAGGGAAACCGATGTCTTGCAGGCCGAGACACCACTTGGCGTTGTAAGGCAAGCCATCGATGCCTTGCTGCGGCCCGTTACAGGTTGGCATTCGCTGGAATATAGCCACAGTCATGAAGAGTCCCTGGTGCTTCATCACGACGAGCATGGCGTGCTCAAAGTCGAGCAGCTCAGCGATGGTATTCGCAGCGTGCTGGCGATGATCGGTGACATCGCCTACCGCTGCTACAAGCTCAATCCGCATCTTGGCTTGGAGGCAGCACGCCAGACTGAAGGGGTTGTAATGATCGACGAGGTGGACATGCACCTTCACCCGCTTTGGCAGCAGCGTGTCCTCAAGCAGTTACGTGACGCTTTTCCAAAAGTGCAATTTATCGTCACGACTCATAGCCCACAGGTGCTTACGAGCATCGACGCATCATGTGTGCGCCTGCTCAAGGAAGAAGCTGATCCAGAAACCGGAGAGCGCAGGGCCGTAGCGAAGAAGATCGACCAACAAACGAAGGGCGTCGCCAGCTCCGACATCTTGCTGGAAATAATGAGCGTCAACCCGACCCCACCCGTCGAGGAGGCGGGCTGGCTTGCGGATTACATTGCCAGGATAGAAAACGGCACCCACGCAGATGAGGATGGCGTGTCGTTGCGCAAGAGGCTGGAAGATCACTTCGGTGCCCGGCACCCCCTGATGCTCGATGCGGATCGACTGATTCGGTTTCAGGCATTCAAGTTGCACAGAAAGTCGGTGGCAGGGGGATAAGAGGGATGCACAAACTGGATCGGTCCCGTGTCAATGCCCCGGCATGCCTAGCCGAATACGACCACAGAACCCAAACCTGGGACGATTTGAATGGCGAATGCAAGAAGGCGCTGCGTGCCATGCTGGTACAGATGCAAGGAATCCCCGGCGTCACTTCCGAGGATGCCCGAGAGTACGGAGTGCGCTGTGCCTATTGCGAAATGCAGATTCACAATGCGGGGCATATTGAGCACTTTCGACGCAAGAACAAGCATCACCATCCAGAACTAACGTTTGAATGGGGCAATCTCTTCCTGGCCTGTGGCTCACAGACTCATTGTGGTCACTACAAGGACCGCAAGAACGCGCCTGTCTACGATCCCAACGAACTTATCAAGCCCGACGAGCACGACCCCGAGCACTACCTCTACTTCCATTCCTCCGGTGAGGTGCGTCCCCACCATCGGTTACAGGCCGCTGATGCGCGTCGTGCGGAAGAAACAATCCGCGTTTTCGGCTTGAACGACGCCTGTCTTGTGGGAGCACGAGAAAAGGTCCTGCGGGTCTATCGGGGGAAAATCGCTGCCGATCTGGACGAGCTTGCCGCCTGGTCGTCAAAGGACCGAGAGGCTTACCTGCTGGATGAAATCAAGGCAACCCGTTGGGATCCTTGCGCCACCACAATCAAACACTTCTTGCAGAACGCTGCGTGACGGCTGCTTCCCCCATCAAAATGCTGCCACGAAGCAATTTGGAGACATCGTCGACGAAGTCGTCCAGCAATTTACGATGCGTGCAGGAGTCAAGCTGAGTGTCTTGATCGAGATTCAGGCGGAGGCGAAGACCGGTTCCGATGACGGAGTGCGGCGGGCAGTAAAGGAAAACTGCAACGTGCTGAAGTTCAGGATTGCAGAGTTCGAGTAAGCGGCGAAGGGCCCGTTCCCTGAAGTTTTGAACGCCTCCCCCATCGTGCGTGAGGGGGCCAGAGTCAAGCCCGTTCGGTTCTGCGAGCTAGCCCGCCGAACACTTCTTTCCCGAAATGTTGGCTGCGCATCCTTCCGTGCGCCGTCCGTCCAGTTCGGCGAGGCTTGGACTGTCCAGCCAGGCCGCCACCGCGTTGGGTTCGAACCCGACGAGCTTGTGCCCGCCGGCTTCCATCAGGGGGCGGCGGATGAGCAGGGGTTCGGCAAGCAACAGGGCCAGGGCGGTGTCCCGGTCGAGCTGTTCCGGTACGACTTCACCCGACTTGACCCGTGGTGCGGCACGGTTGAACCATTCGGCCACAGGCAGCGGGGCGAGGAAGGCGAGCAGGCTGTCCGCGGTCCAGGGCCAGGCGAGCAGGCTGCGGACGTCAAGGGTATGTCCGGCCGATTCGAGCCAGGCTTTCTGCTTGGCGTTGCCGCCACATCCGGGTTTTTCATAGAAGACGACGTGGGTCATGGAGGCCTCCGGGCAGGGGTTCAGGGCCGCGGTCTGGCGGCCAGATTCAGCAATGCGTCGGTCTGTTTGACAATGGCTGCGGCGATGGTCCGGTCGAGCCGATCAAGCCAGGCGCGGGGCAGGGCGCTGGCACCGCACTGGGCACCATGCAGCATGCCAACCAGGGCGGCGGTGGTGTCGGCGTCGTCACCGCGATTGACGGCGCCGATGAGGGCATCTTCAAAAGTGCTCTCAGTGAAGGTGAAATGAAAGACGGTCTGCAGGGTGTCCACCACGTAGCCACTGGCTCGCCCGGGATAGGGTTGAAAGCGGAACATGGGGTGGTCGACAACGAAAGCGTCCGCGAGGGGGCGGATCTCGGACAGGCGTCCGCCAAGCAGCAGGCGGCGGAGCAGGCGTCCGCAGATCAGGGTGGCGGCGTCGGAGAGGGCGTTGTTGTGGGTGAAGCGGGCCTGGGCCAGGCTGCGGGCTTCGAAGGCCGCTTCGTTGTGCAGGGTGGCCAGCACCACGGGCAGGTTGCGCATGACTGCGCCGTTGCCCGCGTCGCCGTCGCCCGCCGGCCCGGCGAAGGAACCATCGGTCATGTAGCGACGGATACCGCGACGGCAGGTGTTGCCGCAATCCACGGGCTTGCTGCGCAGCCACGCCACATAGGCCTCGGCAACGGCCTTCATGCACCAGCCGTCGGCGTCGAGGATGGACTTGCCCAGGGCCAGACACATGGTCGTGTCGTCGGTGACCTGGCCCGGCGCCAGCTTGAGCCACCCGCCGCCGGTCATGTGGCGATGGACGCCGTACTGGGCGGCGATCTCCCGCGGGGTCATGAACTCGGTGGTCGCCCCCAGGGCGTCACCGATGGCGAGGCCGAGATAGGCGCCCAGGGCCTTGTCACGCAGGCTGCCGGGCCTTAGGCCGGCGGGCAGTATGGACGGATGGGTGCGCAGGAGGAGTGCATCAAGCATAGCGGGCCACCACTTCGTATTCGCCGCCGATCACCAGCACCTCGCCTTCGCCGGCAAGGGGGGCGCCCGGCAGCAGGCCGGGAAAGAACAGGATCTTGACCACCGGAACGTGCGCTTCGAGGATCCAGTCGCCGAACTCGTCGGCGCGCTCGCGGGAGGTGGAAAAGGACACGATGTTGTTCAGGCGCAGGACGCAGGCCCGGTCACGCCGGTCACCGGCGACCACTCGCTGCTCCGTGAAGTCGTTGATGCCGCGCCACAGGGTGACGAAATCCCGGGCGGGCTGGCCAAAGCGCTGGATGGCCCATTGGCAGTATTCAAACAGCAGATCGAGCTGTTGGTGGATGCAGTTGTTGTGGAAGCGGCTGCTGCCCTTTTCCTCAATGTAGGCAATCCACGCCGGCGAAGGGAAGCGTCCCAGGGGCGCCTTGTGAAAGGTGGGCACCAGGCCGAAACGGCTTTCAGCCCAGCCTTTCAGTACGGCGCCGGCTGCGGAATTGGAGTCCAGCCCCCAGCCCTGCAGCAGTTTGAGGTAGCTGGAACGATGCCGTGATCGCGGTGTGCTGCGGGTGCCGGGTTCGGGCGGCGCAATGCCGAAGACGATCTCCATGAAGTGCCGGAAGACCGCTGACGCGGCGGTCAGGTCTCCTGCACTTTCAAGGAGCCGGAACAGGCCGCGGTGGGTCTCGCGGACGCCGGAGATGGCGAATGGCTGAGGGTGGGCGTTGAAGGCCGTGGAGCCAAGGAGGCCGACAGGCAGCCCGACCAGATTGGTCGAGTACCAGCGGCCGGGATCGGTGCCCCTGCCTTCTCCGGCCCAGTCCTCAGCCACCGCCCCGCGTCGGGGCGACGGCTCGTTCATGGGGCAGCCTGGTTTCAGACGGGACGGTTAGCGCCCAGATCGCGGATCGGACCCATGATCTTGAGGCCTTCTTCGAAGGTCAGCGGGGCGTAGGTGGCCGAGAACTTGGTGGCCGCGTTGGCGACGGCGTCCAGCTTGCCCGCGGTGTCGAACTTCTTGAGGTCGTTCTTCTCGAGGTACAGCAGTTCAAGGGTTTCGTTGTACACGGTGGCCTCGTCAATGGGCAGCACGGTGTAGCTGATGTCACCCAGCTTCACGGTGTACTTCTTGGACAGATCAATGTTGTCGCAGAAGACGATGTACTTGCCGGTGGGCGTGAAGTAGGGGCCGAGGACTTCGTGCACCAGGGCAAGGTATTCGAAGGACAGCAGGAAGCTGGTGAAGAAGGGGATGGTGGCGCCGTCGTCGCAGACCATCATGACCTGGTCGGTGACGATTTCGGGCGGGCGCTTCTCGTCGGCGAACTGTTCGGCGAACTTCAGCGCGACGTCGCCACGGAAGCCGTAGCGGCCGGCCTTCTTGGTCTCGCCCTTGAAGACCGGGTTGAGCAGGCGGCCCTTTTCGTCCAGGTCGAGGATGGCATTAGTGAGAGTGGTGGTCATGACTGCTTCCTTTGTCATTGCGGATGAAATCGGCGGTCTTGGCGAACGCGCGGGTGAGTTGATCCTTGAGATCCGGGTCGGCGACCACCTCGTCGAGGGCCTGGGTCATGCACAGCATCCAGGCGTCGCGCTCGGCCTGGCCGATGGCGAAGGGGAGATGCTTGCGGCGCAGGCGCGGGTGGCCGCGTTCGGCGGAATAAACCTGGGGTCCGCCCGTCCACTCCGTGATGTAGCGCACCAGCACCTCCTTGACCGGGGCCAGGTTGGGGCCATGCATGGCACGGATGGTGGCGGCTTCGGGAAGGGTGTCCATGAGGGCGTAAAAGCGGTCCACCAGTTGCTCGATGATGGTCACGCCTCCCAGACGGGCGAAGTGGGGGTTGGTGCCGCTGGGCACCGAGGTGACCGATGGGGCAGGTGACGTGTTCGCCTCCGCGCCCTGGGGGCTGGCGTGGGTGGGTTCGCCATACACGGGAACAGCCCAGCCATCGCGCCGCAGATAGCCCACCACGACCCGGGCGGGGCAGGCTGGTGAGGTGCTGTCAGGGGTGTCCGGCTTGCTCATGGTAGTGGCTCCTGGTTTGCGGCGGGTGGCGATCTGAGAGGGTGTGAATAAATCTACTGCGCGGCCCGATTTCGCCCCTGCGATGCTCACCGTACTCTTGTACGGCTGCGCTTCTCCGGGCGAACTCGAACCGCTCGCTACGATTTCTTCACACCCTCTGATCTGCCGGGGCCTTCTGTCGGCCTTATATAGGCAATTGTTGTGCCGAACCGCTTCGCAAGCCCGCCTGTTTCAATAAAAGCCTTTCACGTCAGTGCCTTGGGTCTCATTGTCGGGTTGTCGTCGGGTGTCGGGTGAGACGTCGGGCGTCTGTGCCCTTCCTGACAGCGCTGGGCCCTTTGTCGTATTCCACACACACCCTCCAATCATTGTCCGGACCCCGGTTGAATCTATTTTTTAATTTAAAAACAATGATTTGAAGAAATATTTCACGGTTGGCACGGCGATTGCTGAATGCTCCTCGCACCGATAAAGGCTCGCCGAAGCGTGTGAATACGAAGAGCAAGACGGACACGAGAGGCTGCATTCCGGTTGCAAGGTAGATGGGTCCCAACACCCGGAATTCGTCAGTGAAGCAAACACCCGTTCATTTCATTCAGGAGATCCGAAAATGGCTGCACTTCGTCAAATTGCGTTCTACGGCAAAGGTGGTATCGGCAAGTCCACCACCTCCCAAAACACCCTGGCCGCTCTGGCCGAAATGGGTCAGAAAATCCTGATCGTCGGTTGCGATCCGAAGGCTGACTCCACCCGCCTGATCCTCCACGCAAAGGCCCAGGACACCGTTCTGTCCCTGGCTGCTGAAGCTGGCTCGGTTGAAGATCTGGAAATCGAGGACGTTCTGAAGGTGGGTTATCGCGACATCCGTTGCGTCGAGTCCGGTGGCCCGGAACCCGGCGTTGGTTGTGCCGGCCGTGGCGTGATCACCTCGATCAACTTCCTCGAGGAAAACGGTGCTTACGACGGCGTCGACTACGTCTCCTACGACGTGCTCGGTGACGTGGTCTGCGGCGGCTTCGCCATGCCCATCCGTGAGAACAAGGCGCAGGAAATCTACATCGTCATGTCCGGCGAAATGATGGCCATGTACGCCGCCAACAACATCTCCAAGGGCATTCTGAAGTACGCCAACTCCGGTGGTGTGCGTCTGGGCGGCCTGGTCTGCAACGAGCGCCAGACCGACAAGGAACTGGAACTGGCCGAGGCTCTGGCCGGCAAGCTGGGCACCAAGCTGATCCACTTCGTTCCCCGCGACAACATCGTTCAGCACGCTGAACTGCGCCGCATGACGGTGATCGAGTACGCCCCTGAATCCAAGCAGGCCGCCGAGTACCGTTCCCTGGCCGAGAAGGTTCACAACAACGCCGGCAACGGGACCATCCCGACCCCGATCACCATGGATGAGCTCGAGGACCTGCTGATGGACTTCGGCATCATGAAGAAGGAAGACGAGTCCGTCATCGGCAAGACCGCTGCCGAGCTCGCCGCCTGACGCGTCGAGAGTCGAGGGTCGAGAGTCGGGGCTGTACGTGCCGGCTCTCCTCCGGTGCCCTCGGGCACCGGCCGACATGGCCTGATCTCGACTCTCCGCTCTCTACTCTCGACCCACCCGACTAAATGACAGGAGCAATGAAATGAGCCTGACCGTTGAAGAAAACAAGGCACTTATCGAAGAAGTGCTGAAGGCCTACCCGGAAAAGACCGCCAAGAAGCGTGCCAAGCACCTGGGCACTTTCGAGGATGGCAAGCCGGATTGCGGCGTGAAGTCCAACATCAAGTCCCTGCCGGGCGTGATGACGATCCGTGGCTGTGCCTACGCCGGTTCCAAGGGCGTGGTGTGGGGCCCGATCAAGGACATGATCCACATTTCCCACGGCCCGGTGGGCTGCGGCCAGTATTCCTGGGCCTCGCGCCGGAACTACTACATCGGTGAAACCGGCATCGACACCTTCGGCACGATGCAATTCACGTCCGACTTCCAGGAGAAGGACATCGTCTTCGGCGGCGACAAGAAGCTGGAGAAGATCATCGACGAGATCGAAGTCCTGTTCCCGCTGAACAAGGGCATCACCGTCCAGTCCGAGTGCCCGATCGGCCTGATCGGCGACGACATCGAGGCCGTTTCGAAAAAGAAGGCCAAGGAATACGAAGGCAAGACCATCGTTCCCGTGCGTTGCGAGGGCTTCCGCGGCGTCAGCCAGTCCCTCGGCCACCACATCGCCAACGATGCGGTGCGTGACTGGGTTTTCGACAAGGTCGATCCGAACAAGAACGTGTTCGAGTCCAGCCCCTACGACGTGGCCATCATCGGTGACTACAACATCGGTGGCGATGCCTGGTCCAGCCGCATCCTCCTCGAGGAGATGGGTCTGCGCGTCATCGCCCAGTGGTCCGGCGACGGCACCATCGCCGAACTGGAGAACACCCCCAAGGCCAAGCTCAACGTGCTGCACTGCTACCGCTCGATGAACTACATCAGCCGGCACATGGAAGAGAAGTACGGGATCCCCTGGGTCGAGTACAACTTCTTCGGCCCGACGATGATCGAGAAGAGCCTGCGCGAGATCGCCAGCCACTTCGACGACACCATCAAGGCCAACGCCGAGGTGGTCATCGCCAAGTACCGCAAGCTGATCGACGAGACCATTGCCAAGTACAAGCCGCGCCTGCAGGGCAAGAAGGTCATGCTCTTCGTGGGTGGTCTGCGCCCCCGTCACGTGATCGGTGCCTACGAGGATCTGGGCATGGAAGTGGTCGGCACCGGCTACGAATTCGGCCACAACGACGACTATCAGCGCACCACCCACTACGTGAAGGACGGCACGCTGATCTACGACGACGTGACCGGCTACGAGTTCGAGAAGTTTGTCGAGAAGGTTCAGCCCGACCTGGTCGGCTCCGGCATCAAGGAAAAGTACGTCTTCCAGAAGATGGGCGTGCCCTTCCGCCAGATGCATAGCTGGGACTACTCCGGCCCGTACCACGGCTACGACGGTTTCGCGATCTTCGCCCGTGACATGGACATGGCGATCAACTCGCCGGTCTGGAGCCTGACCAAGGCTCCGTGGAAGAAGGCTGCCTAACTCTTCTTCCGGGCGGGGCTGTGGCCCCGCCGCCCCCGCCCTGATTACTGATTCAAGGAGTGCTGACATGCCCCAAAATGTTGAAAAGGTCCTCGACCACGAAAATCTGTTCCGCGAGCCGGAATACAAGGCAATGTTCGACAACAAGCGGAGCCAGTTCGAGTTCCGCGTGCCTGCCGAAGAACTGGCCAAGCAGATCGAATACGCCAAGACCTGGGAATATCGCGAGAAGAACTTCGCCCGCGAAGCCCTGACGGTCAACCCCGCCAAGGCCTGCCAGCCGCTGGGCGCTGTTTTTGCCGCCGTCGGCTTCGAAAAGACCCTGCCCTTCGTGCATGGCTCCCAGGGTTGCGTGGCCTACTACCGTTCGCACTTCTCCCGTCACTTCAAAGAGCCGACCTCCTGCGTCAGCTCCTCGATGACCGAAGATGCGGCGGTGTTCGGTGGCCTCAACAACATGATCGACGGCCTGGCCAACACCTACAACCTGTACAAGCCGGAGATGATCGCCGTCTCCACCACCTGCATGGCCGAAGTGATCGGTGATGACCTGGACGCCTTCATCAAGACGTCCAAGCAGAAGGGTTCCATCCCGGCCGAGTTCGACGTGCCCTTTGCCCACACCCCGGCCTTCGTCGGCAGCCACATCACCGGCTACGACAACGCCCTGCAGGGCATCATCAAGTACTTCTGGGACGGCAAGGCCGGCCAGGGCACGGCCCTGACCCGCATCCCCAACGAGTCCATCAACTTCATCGGCGGCTTCGACGGCTTCGTCTGCGGCAACCTGCCGGAAATCCGCCGCATGCTCGACCTGATGGGTGTCGAGCACACCATCCTGTGCGACCCGTCCGACGTGTGGAACACCCCCACCGACGGCGAGTTCCGCATGTACGACGGTGGCACCACCAAGGCCCAGGTTGAAGCCGCGATCAACGCCAAGGCCACCATCAGCTTCCAGGGCTACTCCACCGAGAAGACCATGAAGCTGATCAAGGAGCATGGCCACGACACGACCAGCTTCCATCACCCGATGGGCGTGACCGGCACCGATGCCTTCCTGATGAAGGTTTCCGAGCTGACCGGCAAGCCGATCCCGAAGGAGCTTGAGCTCGAGCGCGGCCGTCTGGTCGATGCCATCGCCGACAGCCAGGCCCACCTGCACGGCAAGAAGTTCGCCCTCTACGGGGACCCGGACCTTATGCTGGGCATGACCGCCTTCCTGCTGGAGCTCGGTGCCGAGCCGGTCCATGTGCTCTCCACCAACGGTGACAAGGAGTGGGCCGAGAAGGTCCAGGTTTTGCTCGACGCCAGCCCCTTCGGCAAGAACTGCAAGGCCTACCCCAAGGCTGACCTGTGGCACATGCGTTCCCTGCTCTTCACGGAGAAGGTGGACTTCCTGATCGGCAACACCTACGGCAAGTACCTGGAGCGTGACTGCGGCACCCCGCTGATCCGTCTGGGCTTCCCGATCTTCGATCGCCACCACCACCATCGTTTCCCCATCTGGGGTTACCAGGGTGCCCTGCGCGTGCTGACCATGCTGCTCGACGAGTACTTCGAGGCGCTTGATGCCAACACCATCGGCATCGGGACCACCGATTACTCCTACGACATCATCCGCTAAGCACCGCGGAAGGGGAGGCCTCCGGGCCTCCCCGTTCTTACTACCGGACAAAGGCAAAGCCATCATGGCCAACATCACTTTCAGCTCGCCCAAGATGAAGAAGGACGTCACGGTCTACGCGACGGCCGGCGACACCCACACCCTGCTGCTGATTGCGCAGAACAACAAGATCCCCGTCGAATTCGAGTGCGAAAACGGCGAGTGCGGTTCCTGTTGCGTCGAGGTCCAGATCCTCTCCGGCAAGACCCCCATGGGTGTTGCCCTGACCGAAAAGGAGAAGGTTGCCCTTCGCCTGGCCGGCAAGATCACCAAAGAGCAGATCGCCGACGCGGAAGAGAAGGACCTGCCGCCGCCGTATCGGCTGGCCTGTCAGTTCATCGCCCGCAACGAGGACGTGCTGGTCAAGTTCTGACCCGTCTTCACCGCCCCCGCCGGCCGGGGGCGGCATTGCCATTACCGCCTGCCGGAGCGTCCCATGCCCATCTACGATTTCCACTGCCTGTCCTGTGATCGGATCTTCGAGCGCATTGCCCGCGCCGATGCCCTTCCACCCTGCCCCCATTGCGGCGCCGAGCAGGTCGAGAAACTGGTGTCCATGCCCGCCGCCCCCGGAAAGTCCGCCGGCATCATTGCCAGCGCGCGCAAGCAGGCGGCGAAGGAAGGGCATTTCAGCAACTACAGCAAGACTGACCGGGCGCGGGTGAAGGGCTAAGCACCGCTCCTTCCTGGCGATCGTGGCAAACGGGGCAGCTTTGGCTGCCTTTTTGCATTGTGCGCGTCCGCATTCGTCGGGGCGGATCCGGCCATCCACCCGGCCTCCACATGTCGAAGGGAGAATAGGCGAGGCGCGGGAATAAACCGCCTACGGGCGCCGTATACCTCCGTGTACCCCTACACTTCAACGGAGGCTGTATGCGCATCAAGAACACTATTCTTCCCCTCCTGCTCTCCGGTCTGCTTGCTGCATGTGGCGGATACGCCACCACCACGGGTGCCGCGCCGGCCCGATTGGCGGACGGTGTGCTCGTGGATGGCACGGGCATGACGCTCTACGTCTTCGACAAGGATGCGGCCCATTCGGGCAAGAGCGTCTGCAATGGCCCCTGCGCCGCGAACTGGCCGCCCTTGAGCGTCGTCGATGGAACGGCCGGCGGAGCCGATTTCAGTGTCGTCACCCGGGATGACGGAGCACGTCAATGGGCCTTCAAGGGCAAACCCCTGTATCGCTGGGTCAAGGACCAGAAGCCCGGCGACCGGACCGGTGACGGTTTCAACTCCGTCTGGCACGTGGTCAGGCCCTGATTGCTGATGGACAGCCAGACGCTCCTTGCCGAACTGCCGCGCCTGCGCCGCTATGCGCGGGCATTGGTGGGGGAGCGCTGCGCCGCTGACGATCTGGTGCAGGACACGCTGGAGCGGGCCTGGGCGCGCTTCGGGCAATGGCGGGCGGACGGCGATTTGCGGCCGTGGCTGTTTGCCATCATGCACAACCTGCGGATGGACCAATTGCGCAAGCCGAGGCTGGACCTTGTTCCCATCGATGACGATGTGCCTGAACTGCCGGTGCGGGCGAATCAGAGCGACCGCATTGAAGTGGCTGATCTGGCCGCTGCCCTGGCGCAGTTGCCGGAGGAGCAGCGCGCCGTGCTCTTGCTTGTGACCCTTGAGGAAATGCGCTACGCGGACGTGGCGAGCACCCTTGGCATTGCGGTCGGGACGGTGATGTCCCGTCTGTCTCGAGGGCGCGAACACCTGCGCCAGATCCTGGCGGGCGAGGTCCCGTCTCCCCAATTGCGAGTGGTGCGATGAACTCCAGCCCTGTCACCGATGCGGATCTCCATGCCTTTCTCGACGGCGAGCTGCCGCCCGAGCGCCACAGGGCCGTAGAGGCCTGGCTGGCCGCCCATCCCGATGCGCGCCGGCGTCTCGAGTCCTTTCGCGAACAGCAGAGAGCCCTGCGCCGGATGTTCGCCCCCGTTCTGGACGAGCCCCTTCCGGAAGCCCTGATCCAGGCCAGTCGGCCTCCGGCAGCGGCGCCCCGGGGCCGCCCGCGCCGGCCTTGGCTGCAGCTTGTCGCGGGGGTGCTGATGACCTGCACCGGTGTCGCAGGCGGCTGGATTGCACGGGGGCAGCAGGACGCGGTGGGAATGGCTGCAGTCGTACCCCTGCCGCGTCAGGCTGCGGTGGCCCATGTGGTGTTCAGTCCCGACGTGAAGCGGCCCGTGGAGATCCGCGCGGAGCATGAGGACCAGCTGATCACCTGGCTCTCGAAGCGACTCGGGACGGCGGTTCGGCCTCCCAGGTTGACGGCGCAGGGCTTCGAGCTGATTGGGGGGCGGCTGCTCCCCGGGAGCTCCGGGCCGGTGGCCCAGTTCATGTATCACGACGCCAGTGGACAGCGTCTGACCCTCTATGTCAGCACCGAGAATGCGAGCAATCGCGACACCGCCTTCCGCTTTGCCCAGGAGGGGCCGGTGAACGTCTTTTACTGGATTGACGGCAAGTTCGGCTACGCCTTGTCGGCCGGGATTCCCAAGGACACCCTGGCAGGGGTCGCCACGGCGGTCTACGAGCAGTTGGAAAGTCGTTGAGCCGGCCGGCGCGACCTGACGGTGGCGCCGGGTTGGTGTTTTTCCCGTGATTCCCTCCATTACATCTCCCGGAGTATTTTCATGCGCCTGTTTTCCGTTCGCAGTGCATTGACTGCGAGCTTTGCCCTGTCATCCCTGTCGGGTCTTGCCGCCGACGTGCCGCAGCCCGATGCACCCGAAGTCGTGGGGGCGATCGAGGGCAGTTTTGGCGTGACGCCGGGTGCCCGCCGCAATCACATCAAGGGTAGCTGTGCGCTGGGTGAGTTTGTGGGTAGCCGTGAGGCG
>Ga0209097_10000674_pt1 | contig 31626 bp, 27 predicted proteins | sample AD_UKC052_MetaG_FD_184419 | JGI IMG/M metagenome (GOLD analysis project Ga0209097, IMG submission 184419) | Active sludge microbial communities of municipal wastewater-treating anaerobic digesters from USA - AD_UKC052_MetaG (SPAdes) (version 2) | ecosystem: Engineered > Bioreactor > Anaerobic >... | reverse complement strand
ACCCACCCTCCCGCCATGCTCTCACCACTCTCCAACCTCGCGGCGTTCTGCCGCGCTCGTCTTCTCCGAGGGGCGCGCGCGAAGAAGAGAAATGCGGTAGCGGCAGAACTCGCCGCGGGTCGTGCGGCTGCGCCACATGCCCGCCGCTCAAAGAGCGCACGCCGCGCGCCCTGAACGGCCGCGCCGCTTGCTTAATCACGCCGCCGGGCAATTCGCCCCGCGTGTCCGCCTACGTCGGAAACATCGGGGCCATTTGCCATCTCCGGCGGCCTTGCCCCACCGCGCTTCACAGCGGACGCTCTCGCGCCGCGCGCGGTGGCCGCTCAGCCTGCGCAAGCTTGGCTTCGCTGGGGTCGCGCTTCGCGCTCCGCGGAATAGTTCTTCAATCTTGGAATACATATATCAATCAAGCCCCTTTGTCCCACGCTTCGCCGCCAGCGCCCCTCCGCGCCTGAGCATCCTTGTTTCCTCACTCCGGGCAAGAAGAGCCGCCGCGCCGCCTTACGCTCTATGGCGTGGCGGCGCTCACCGCTTCGCGGTGGCGGTTCTTTCTTGCCCTCCGTTCGGCGGATGCTACGGCGCTGCCGGGGCGCTTGTCGGCTCCGCTTGTTCAAGACCACCCGAAGACCCCTCGCGCGCGGGATGCCCACCCCAAAGAATCCCGCGCGCAGACGCCCGGCTTCCGAGTCGAGCGTTGACGGCGGAATCCAAACGCAATTGGGCATTTGTGCTTGATTGCCCCGAGACTATGGTGGCTAATCCGCAGATATGGGGTTGTTCAACATCTTCTCGAAACGCAAACGTCTTGAAGCTGCAAGAGCAGACGCCAGGAGGTTCGCGCAGCAACAATCAGAGCTCATCTTGCGTTTGGCAAAGAAGCGCATCGAAGAAACCCACACCGATACGACTGAGCCCTTGGTCGCCTTGATGGCGCTCGGTGGTTGGGACGCCGACGAACTCGACCTCGCTGCGGGCCTACCCGAAGCTGCGATCGTTACCATCACGACTCTGTACGATCAGCAGGTTGCATCAGGGATGGGTCATCGTGCGGCGCTCCTCTTTGTGGACGGGACGAGAGGTGTTCCGCTTCGGGGTGGGATTGAAGACAGTACCCGTCTTGAAGACTACATCCGGCGCAGAGTCTGTCAGGAGCGCGCCGAGAAAGGCCTCGACGACCAGGAAGACGAGTATCACACAACGGAATTCGTCCCGAGGTTCATTCCGCTGTGCATTGCCGAAACGCGCGTGTTCATGGGAGGTGCGCGCGAAGTCTCGCGGGAAGTGGGGACCCCGCCGAAGCCGCCCCCTCTGCCGTCGTCAATCGTTGGTTTCCCGTCAGAAGACGAGGTTGCCACATTCTACGAGGCTAGACCTGTCATCCGCGACTTCGGGGACAGCCTGGTTTCCGAAAGAACGCCAACCCAAGTTCTTGATTTCTTCCTAGCACATCCTGGGTGGCGCTTGCTGCCGCAGGATGTACTAGAGGAACTGAGCGCACGTGTCGCGGACAGGTCGCGCAGGTGGGTGACATACGACGTCGATCACGCACTGGAAGTCCTCGTCTTCATGACAGAGAAGTCTAATGCCCTTGTGCACAATTTCATTCCGATCTCCCGCCATACCGATCCGCCCATGGATACCCCCGAGGTCAAGCTGTACCTCTTCTCGATGACCTTCGAGAAACTCGCTAGCAAGTACATCCGGCAGGCGTCCCTGCGCGGGGATCGCTTCTCGGAGGAGCAAGTGGCGGATGCGTTGGAGGACGCAAAAGCGTTTGCGGAGGCGTCGTTGATATGTGATCGCTACTTCGTCACGTCTTTCATGCCTTCTGCTTGGGGCTGGGTGCTGAAGAACGGTGACGTCGAGAGGGCAATCGCCATACTCGACGAGGGTATTCAGTGGGCAAGACAGATGAAGAACGTCCGTCCACACAAAGCCAGTCTATTTGACGAACAGTGCTTCCTCGATGTGAGCGATCAAGTGGAGTCCCTCGAAGCCACCAAGCGGAGCATCCTGGAGGTGAGATGACCCGAAACTGGGGCGCCACATGAGTATGCCTAGGGAGACAACCGCAGTTTGCCCAAAATGCCAGCAGACAACCAAGGCTCTCATTTGGGCATCTATCAACGTCGGCGTCAACCCGGAGATGAAGGAGCGTCTCCAGTCCGGCGCGCTGTTCCAGCAGCATTGCACGCAGTGTGGGCACGCGTTCCATGCGCTCTACGACACTCTTTATCACGACCCTGAGAAGCCCCTTATGGTCTGGCTGAAGCACTACCGACACGGGCGCGTGGTAACGATGGAGTCGGCCCCACTCGAACACACGGAGGAGCGGCTTGCGTTCTACCACCTGCGCTTGGTCACATCACTCAGACAGCTCTGCGACAAGATCAGAGTCTTCGATGACGGTCTCGACGATCGAGTCGTGGAGTTCATGAAATCCGTGTATTGGAGCACGCTCTATCAGGGCAGGGAGTATGACGACGATCTTATCGTGTATGCTGGGATACAATCGCACTATGGGAAGAATCTGTTGGCTTTCCACCACTGGGCCCCCGACGGGCAAGTGTCAGCATCAGCAGTGGAAATGGAGACCTACGAAGGTACGGCGGAGAGAATCCTGCCCCTCCTGCCTCCGCTTACGACGGGGAAGTGGGAGCTTATCAACCACAGGTACGTCATGGAGATTCAGAAACGGACATAGCGCGACATCGGTCGCCCGTACAGAAGATGGCAGTCAAGAATGCGAGCGGACATCCACAAGCAGACGGCCAAGCTGTTCTTGGAGGAGACGGGCTACGCCGTTGAGCCGATTCCAGAGGCAAGGGCCGGTGATGCCATGCGAGCCGACTTGTTCGCCTCATCGCAGACGGATGCGCTAATCGTCGAGGTCAAGTCGCGGTTGGACGAGGAGGGCTTGGCTGATCAGTTCCTCAAGGCGAAGCCGCGCGAGCACGTGGGATTTCAGTACAGCCTGAAGCGAAACGAAACAATCTCCAAGGAGATTGAGAAGTCTAGTCGGCAGATCGCGGCAACGAAGGTTCTACACCCGTCTGCCTTCGGGGTGTTGTGGGTGCGGCCCCAACAACGATTTGGACTACGGGACACAGAACAGAGTCTCATGGCCACGCTGTTCGGAATGAGGCATGCACACGTCACAAGCCCGGATGGGCATGCGGGCTGGAGAAAATGCTACTTCTGTGATTACGCGGACTTGTACAGGTACAGGGACATTGCAGCGGTGGTCTTCAACAAGGACAGCGACGGTCTTCTCATCCCGAACCCCTTTGCGCCAGACGCAGCGTTGTTTAGATCGACCCTTCTGTACAACGACTACAAGCGGGCGGGAGCCGTTTTCGATCCCGAGGACGAAGTGGCAGATGGCGAATCCCTTGTTCTCCACAGAAGTGTGGACTTGAGAGAGCCAGGGAGCGTTGTACTTGCTCTTGCGGAAGAGTACCCGGGGCACCGCATCGTGTTCGCAGATATGTTTGAGATCGGTGGTGTGGTCCCGATTCAGTAGGGAGCATATTCCTAGGTGGGGACCAGAAGCGCGCGCCCCTCGGAGAAGACGAGCGCGGCAGAACGCCGCGAGGTTGGAGAGTGGTGAGAGCATGGCGGGAGGGTGGGTGCCCGCCGCGAAGACGCGGGCCGTGCAGGCCCGCGTGACCGCCGAGGGCGGCCCAGCCCGAGGCGGAAGCTGAGCGAGCGGCCAGCGAGCGAAGCATGAACGGCGCGGCCCAGCGCCGTCCTTGCTCCGAGCCGCGTCCAGCGGCGAGGAGTAGAAGCAAGGCGAGCGGCGCGAGCCTTGCGAGGGCGGCGAGACGCGGGAGCGCCGAGCCGGGGGCACGTCCCGAGCGGCGCGCTAGCGCCGCGAGGTACAGCGGGGCGATCTACCGTCTATCCCGCTACACGATTGACAAAGCACCTTCGAGCTTCTTGAATAGCGCCCACCATCCCTTCATCGCACCCCCCCATCACTCATTCAACACGCGGATGCGATAGAGGCGCATGGTATTGGTGCCGAGCGGCGGTGTGAGCGAGTAGTCGTCAACAAAGGACATCGTGGAGGGCGTGCCCCGTGGCGCCCAGTCGACCTCGTCCGAAAATCCGCGCACGATGCGCGTGAAGCCGCCATCCTGTTGCGTCGCCGTGAAGCCCGGACTGTATTCGACACCGTAGCGGCTCCCGCCGACAGAATGCCAGCGCACCGCGAATACGGTTGAGGTCGGCGGTAAACCCTCCACCCGGAGCACCGAACCCGTGTCCCGCGGGTCGGTGTTGGCCAGGTATTCCTCCACGTTCAACATGCCGTCGCCATCCGCGTCGCCCAGCGGATCGCCCGCCGTGGCGTTTGTGAAATACGCGGTCTCCCATGCGTCCGGCATGCCGTCCGCATCCATGTCCGCCGGCGCGGGCACCACGATCTGGATCGTCGCGGGCACGCTGTCGGTCAGTCCATCGTTCGCCACAAAGTTGAACGTGTCCGTCCCGCGGAACCCGTACACGGCCGAGTACGTCGTCTGCCAGGTCTGCGTATCCAGCGCACCCAGCCAGCCATGCGTCGGCGTGCTCACCGTCTCAAACGTCAGCGACTGCCCCTCCCCGTCCGTACCCCGGAGTTGAATATTGGTCGGCCCGTAACCAACGAGCACCAGGCTGGTCGCCGTCGCCATCGGCCGCGTGTTGCTGAAGCTGTGGCAGTCGTAGCCACGCTGCTCGTAGCTGATCTGGATCGACCAGCAGAGGTTGGTGCCGACATTCCTGGAATAGGAATCCCTCATGCGCAACTGCCATGTGCCGTTCAAGGGCTTGCCGTTGAACGTGCTCAGATTGCCATCCGGCCGGTAGGTGCCCGCAAACGGCGCCGACCCACTGCCAATGGCTATCGCGGCGCTCTGGTCCAGCACGGTGTACGTCGCCGACCCGCACGCGCCGGTGCCGAAATTGTCGCCGCTGCCGCCGCGCCGGTTCACCAGCAGCACCTCCGACCCGTCCGGATGCTGCAACGCCAGGATCAGGTCCCGGTCGTACGTGTGATTGATCCGAAGCTGCACATTGACGTCCGTGATGACATTACTGCCCGTCTCGTTCACCGTGAGCGTGGAATAAGTCGTTGATGCATCGACGATCGGCTTGGGCACATCCCCGCTCTCGAAAAGATTCGTGACCGCCGGCTGGTTCAGCGACTGCCCAATCACGTGGTCAAATACGTTCGTCAACACCTGCCCGTTAAACGCTGTGGCCAGCTCAAAACTCACGACGCTGCCGCACGACAGTCCCGCATCGAGCGTATACTCGAAGGTGGTCTCGTTGGTTGCCTGACCCTCGGCCGCCATCGACGCATAGGCCGACAGGCCCTGTACGATCGCAACGCCGGGCGTGGCAGAGGACAACACCGCGCTCACGTTCGTCGCCGGCATCTGCGATTTGTTCCAGAGAACGATCCGCTCGCGAATCGATTCGCCGGGATCGAGCAATCCATCATTGTTGCCCGACGGCTGATCGACAGGCGTCGCCTCGTTGATCAGCATGCCGGTGCGCGGAATCTGCGAGAGCACCAGCACACTGTACGGGCCGATCGTGATCATGCCGGACGGCGGGGAGCCGGCGGCCGCAACTTCAATGCTGCCGTTGTTGCCATAGTCGGAGGCATAGTTGGTCGCATCGCTGTTGAAGTGGACATACCACGTTCCCTCGCGCGGGAAGTTGACGTTGTAACCCGTGCGCGTGGTGTTGGCAAAGTTCGCGATAACCACCGTGTAGCGGTCCGTCACCCCGGAGTTCCAGCGGCTGTACGCGACCAACTTGTTCACGTTGTCTACGTGATACGTGCTGCATGAATCGCCGAGCAACCCCTCGGACACTCCGTCGAGATTGCGGCGCAGCCGGATGAGGTCGCGGTAGAGCCGGACGATGCCGGAGAAGCTGTTCGTGCGGGACCAGTCAACCGACCGGGTGTCGCTGAACTGGTTGGTTTCCAGCATCTCCTGCCCCTGCAGAATCATCGGCGTTCCGGGCGAGGTCAACACCAGCGCGGCGCCCAATGTCGACCGCTTGCGCGCGTAGTAGCCCGCCGCGTCCGCCGCGTAGATCGCCGTGGGCAGGCGCGTGCCGCCGTTGAGGTCACCGGCCGTGTCGTGCGAATCGGTGTAGATCACGCGCTGCAACGTACCGGCGACATTTCGTGCCACCGTCGGCATGTCGCGGCTGGCATCCGACGATTGCGTCAACACACTGCGGATTTCATAGACAAAGGTGAAGTCCCAGTAACTGTCGAACCCGCTGATTTCCTTGATATCCTCGGCCACGTTCCATGTGCCCGGATACTCGGCGGCCATCGTGCCCAGGGCGTTGCTGATCATCGTCAACCCCTCGGGGATGTAGACCTCGTTGGTGGTATAGATGATATGGCGCGGGGCGTCCCATCGGAAACCGTCCATGCGAAACTCGGCCAGCCACATGCGGAACGAATCGTTGATGTAGTCCCGGACCTCCGGGCGGTTATAATCCGGACGCGGCCCCCACGGCGAGAAGGCGTACGGATCCGTGTTGTAGAAGTACTGGCCGCCGTACGCCGGATCGGGCGTCCACCCGTCGAACTGCCACAGCGACGAACCGCCGTCGCAGTGGTTGTGCACCACGTCGAGCAGCACGGCGAGATTCTTCTGGTGACTGTGCCTGACCAGTTCCCTGAGTGCATCGGGGGAACCGTAGTTGGTCTCGATGGCAAACGGATACGCCGGATTGTAACCCCAACTCGTGGCGGTGGGGAACTCGTTCACCGGCATCAGCTCAATCGAACTCACGCCCAAGTCGCGAAGATAATCTAACCGGTTCGTAAACGTCGCAAATGTGCCGGACGGCCCCATGAACGTGCCGACGTGTGCCTCGTAAATCACGATGTCGCGGGCGTTGGTGATGCCAAAGGAATCGGCCTGCCAGTTGAAGGAAGCGGGATTGAGGATCAGCGAGTTGTTGTCGGAGGTGACCAGCTGCCGGCTCCGCGGATCGCTGCGCCAAAGACTGCCGTTGATCACGTACTTGTATTGATGGTTGGTCCGCGCCGTTGAAACGTCGAGCGACCAGACTCCGCTCGTGACGCCTTCGCGAACCAACTGATGTGACGACATGCTCCAACTGTTAAAGGTTCCCGCGACGGCAACGCTGGACGCGTTCGACGCCCACACGCGGAAGGTCACACCCGTACCGCCGACGCCCGCATACGGCGTCGCTCCCCAGCCTGTCCGGGATGATTGCGCGAGAGACGACACCGCCGCAGCAAGGGATACGGCCGTAATGACGATAGCAGTCCGGACGCGCAAGGAACGAATCATGGGACTCCAGAATCTCCTGCCACAACATACCGGTAAAGCGCTTTACCATCAAGGGCGGTCAGGAAGAAACACAGAGACAGAGCCAACGAGACGGTGCCACATTCCTTGTGGCGCCCACCCCTCTTCACAGGAGAAGGCGCACACGACCCCACCGCCCATCTCGGCTTTTTGCCTTTTTTCGTAACCGGAAAGGGTGTATGGACTTACGACAAATCATGAAAAACAGCGAAAAACCAGTCTTTGCCACGATTCCAATGGAAATCGTGGGGCCCATCAAGATCGTCGGCTCTGAGGTCAACGACGACGTCCGTGTCCCGTTGGCCACTTTTGAGTCCCCCCTCTGGCCCTCCGTCAACCGGGGCGCCAAAGTCTCCATGCTGTCAGGCGGTATCCGCGCGGTCGTCGTGGATGACCGCATGACCCGATCCATTCTGCTGGAAGCGCCGAACGCCGATGTCGCACAGATGGTCGCCGCCTGTCTCGTCGCGCACAAGGATCAGCTCCAGACCGTCGTGGCGAAGACCAGCCGCTTTGCGCAACTTTTGGATGTCCACACCCAAATTGTCGGCAACCTCCTCTATATCCGCTTCGAGCTGACCACCGGCGATGCCGCCGGGCATAACATGGTCACCCGCGCAGCCGACGCTCTGATCCAAGCGATTCTCTGTCAGTATCCGGAGCTGAAGTACGTTTCCGTCTCGGGCAATTATTGCACCGACAAGAAGGCGTCCGCCGTGAACGGCATCCTCGGACGCGGCAAGAACGTGGTAACCGAGATCGTGGTCCCCGCCGCTGTCTGCAAACGCCTGCTGCGGACGACCGCGGCAAAGATTGTCGAACTCAACATCAAGAAGAACCTGATCGGCACAATGCTCGCCGGAGGCCTGCGCAGCGCCAACGCGCACTTCGCCAACATGCTCCTCGGCTTCTACCTCGCCACCGGGCAGGACGCCGCCAACATTGTCGAAGGCTCGCAGGGCTTCGTTCACGCCGAAACGCGCGGCGACGACCTCTACTTCTCCGCGACGCTGCCAAACATCATCGTCGGCACCATCGGGAACGGAAAGGAACTCCCCTTCGTTCAGAAAAACCTGGAACTGCTCGGCTGCCTGGCAGAACGCGAACCCGGCCGGAATGCACGGCGGCTTGCCGTCATCTGCGCCACCACCGTGCTCTGCGGCGAACTCTCCCTCCTCGCCGCCCAGACCAATCCCGGCGAGCTGATGAAGGCACACCTCAGCATCGAGAGGAAAAAGAAGTAGCCCACAGATCACACAGATAGACACAGATGGAATGATCGGATGACTGAAACGTGTCCATATGCAGCAAAGACCTATGAGATCATAGGGGCCTGTTTCGAGGTGTATAACAACAAGGGCTGTGGATTCCTTGAGGCTGTTTACCAGCACTGCATGGAAATCGAACTGGAGTTGCGAGGCATCCCCTTCGCTGCACAGCCAACGCTCTGCCTTGAGTACAAGGGCCGCCAACTGCCCCAAGGTTACCAACCCGACTTGCTTTGCTATGAGAAGGTCGTGGTCGAAATCAAGGCGGTCAGCCAGATCACTGATGAGCACCGCGCACAGCTACTGAACTACCTGCACGCGACCGGCCGCGACATCGGACTCCTCGTGAATTTCGGCCATTTCCCAGGACTTCAATTTGAGCGAAGCTTGAGAAACAAATCCAAGGATCCCTCTCCTCATCTGTGTGCATCCGTGTAATCTGTGGGCATATCTTCATGTCTGACGCGAACAACACCAGGAAACTGCGGCATGTGCGGGCAATCCGGAAAGACCCGGACTCCGACCGGCGGATGTTCTATTTCGACGAGGTGCGGCTGAACCACAGGGCTCTGCCGGAACTCGATCTGGCAAAGATTGATCCATCGATCCGTTTCATGAACAAGCGGCTCTCATTCCCCCTCCTCATCTCTTCGATGACGGGCGGTGATCACGCCGAACTGCGGAAGATCAATCGCAACCTGGCCACCGCGGCCGAGGCAACCGGTGTCGCGATGGGCGTCGGTTCACAGCGGGTGATGTTCAAGCACGCCGCCGCACGCAGTAGTTTTGAACTCCGCACGCTTGCGCCGTCGATCCTGCTCTTCGCCAACCTCGGCGCCGTGCAGTTGAACTGCGGATTCGGCATTCGCGAGTGTCGCGAAGCCGTCAAAATGTCGGGGGCCGACGCGCTCTATCTTCATCTGAACCCGCTGCAGGAAGCGGTGCAGACCGGCGGCAATACGAACTTCGCCGGGCTGGCGTCAAAGATCGCGAATGTCGTTGAACAGCTACGCGTCCCCGTTGTCATAAAGGAAGTGGGAGCGGGCGTCGCTGCGGCGGATGTGCGCCTGCTGATGAAAGCGGGCATCCGATACGTGGATGTCGCCGGCGCGGGCGGGACCTCGTGGAGCAGGATCGAGCATCACGCGCAGACGGGCAGACAACGCCACGACCTCGGGCTGCTGTTCCAGGACTGGGGCATTCCGACGCCGGCCGCGCTGAGGGCGCTGAAGCCCTTCCGTCCGAAGCTCACGCTCATCGCCTCGGGTGGGATCCGGTCGGGAATCGATATGGCCAAGGCCATGGTGCTCGGCGCCTCGCTCTGCGGTATGGCCTCGCCGTTCCTGGAGCCCGCCAGGGAGTCGGCCGCCGCGGTGATCGACGCGATCGGGATGTTGAAGCGCGAGTTCACCACCGCCCTCTTCCTGCTGGGCGTGCCGCGCGCGAAGGATTTGATTGGCAACGACGGCTTGCTGCAATAGCAGCAGTCGCGTTGCCGGGGAAGAACGGACCATGAAGACAGGCATCGATCTCATCAGTTTCTACACGCCGAATTACTTTCTCGATCTCAAGGTGTTGGCCGAACACCGCGGCGTGGACAAGGACAAGTTCTATCTCGGGATCGGTCAGGAGAAAATGGCCATCCCTCCGCCGGATGAGGATATCGTGACTATGGCCGCCAGTGCAGCCGAGCCCATCCTGGAGAAGATCGACCGCAGCAGCGTCGAGCTGATGATCCTCGCAACGGAAAGCGGCATCGACCAGTCCAAGGCCGCGGCCCTGTTCGCGCACAGCCTGCTCGAACTGCCGCGCCGTTGCCGCGCGGTGGAACTGAAGGAAGCCTGCTATGCGGCGACAGCCGGGCTTCAACTCGCGGCATCTTGGGTCAAGGATCATCCGGACAAGAAGGCGCTCGTGATCGGCACCGATATCGCGCGCTACGACCTGCGCAGCCCGGGCGAACCGACGCAGGGCGCGGGCGCAGTGGCCATGCTCGTCACCACCGAACCGCGCGTGCTGGCGCTGGACGCCGAGTACGGCCTCTACGCCGAGGACGTCATGGATTTCTGGCGGCCGAACTACCGCGATAATGCACTGGTCGACGGGAAGTATTCGATGCTGGTCTACATCTCCGCGCTGCTCGAAAGTTGGAAGCAATACGCGGAACGGTCCGGCCGCCGCTTCGAAGATCACGCCCGTTTCTGCTATCACCTGCCCTTCACCAAGATGGCGGAGAAGGCTCATTCGCGACTCATGAAGGACGTCGGCCTCACGCCGACCCCGGCCCTCATGGATGCGCTGCTCGGCGATTCTCTCCGCTACAACCGGATCACCGGCAACACGTATACCGCGTCCGTCTATGAAGGCCTTTCCTCCCTGCTCGACCACTGCACGGACGACCTGGGCAGCAAGCGCATTGGCCTGTTCAGCTATGGTTCGGGGTGCATGGGCGAGTTCTACAGCGGCGTGGTCCAGCCGGAGTACCGGCAGCATCTTTTCACCGAACGGCACAGCCGTTTGATCGCGGGACGTACCGAATTGACCTACCAGCAATACGAGGATATATTCCAGCTTGGTTTCCCGACGGACGGCGGGGAACACACTTTTGCGCAGTATCGCACGGGACCCTTCCGGCTGGCTGGCGTCAGCCAGCACAAGAGGATTTACGAAGCACTTTGATGAAAGCTATAGCTCCAGGCAAGTTGATCCTGAGCGGTGAGCACGCGGTGGTCTACGACAAACCCGCGCTGGTCATGGCCGTGGACCGCTGCGCCGAATCGGTGGTTGTCACCGGTGACACCGGCGATGTGGTGTCCTTCGATCTCCAGGACCTGAAGCAGGTGGAATCGTTCACGCTCCGTGCCCTGCGCGACCTGCGCGAACGTGTCGGCCGCAATTACCACCTCTTCCTTCAAGGCCAGCTCAGCATCCGCGATGTGCTGTACAAACCCATCGAGCTTTTCCAGTTTGCCTTCATCACCATCCTCGACGCCCTGCACCTGAAGGTCGCCAATGGAGTGAAGATTCAGCTCCACTCGAACATTCCCATCGGTTGCGGGATGGGCTCGTCCGCCGCCACGGTGCTGAGCGTGATCCGCGCCATCGGCCACTACTTCCGCGTCGATTTCCGTCCGGAGTGGTACCAGGCGTACAGTCTCGAAGCCGAAAATCTTCAGCACGGTCACGCGAGCGGCGTGGACACCTACATCTCCATGCACGGCGGCTGCGCCCGCTTCCAGAAGGGGCAGGCCGAAAAGCTCCCCCTGCCGCGCATGCCCATCCATCTCGTCCACACCGGCGTTCCCGACACCTCCACCGGCGAGTGTGTTTCCCGAGTGCGCGAGCGCTTCGAGAACAGCACCATCTGGAACGATTTTGAAGCCGTGACCAACTCGATGGAACAGGCCCTGCGGGCGAACGACCTGGAATCTATTCAGAGCGCGATTCGCGAGAACCAGCGACTGCTGTCCCATATCGGCGTGGTGCCCCAACGCGTGCAGGATTTCGTGTCCGACGTGGAGAAGTGGGGAGCGGCGGCCAAGGTCTGCGGTGCAGGTTCTGTCGGTGGCGACAAGGGCGGCATGGTGCTGGTCTGCTCTGAAAAAGCCCCCACAGACATCTGCAAGAAACACGGCTACAACATTGTCTCCGTAAGGGGTGAACCCCTTGGCGCGCGCCTGGTTTAAAGCCTCGGCCCCCGGCAGCCTCATGCTGCTGGGCGAGCATGCTGTTCTTCACGGAAAGTACGCCGTTGTCTGCGCCGTCCACCGCCGGATCGAAGTAACCCTCTGCCCACGCCCGGATCGCACCATCCGCCTGCTCTCCAACCTCGGCGACTGCGCGATGGATCTCGACCAACTCACCGCGCGCAAGGAATTCCGTTTCGTGACAGCCGTAATACGGCTTTACCGTCGCCGGCTGCCGTCCGGATTCGATCTTCGCATCCGTTCGCAGTTCTCGCACAAGGTCGGCCTCGGCTCCTCCGCTGCTGTCACCGTCGCGGCGGCCGCGGCAATCCGCGCATGGCTCGGCCTCAGGACCGCCCCCAAGAATCTGCTGCGCGATGCGGTCGGCGTCATATGCGCCGTCCAGGGACTCGGATCCGGCGCCGACGTCGCCGCGAGCGTCTTTGGCGGCATCGTGCTCTATCGCGCCAGGCCGCTGGATGTCCGGCCTCTCGGAAAGCTATATCCCATCACCGTCCTGTACTCCGGCAGCAAGAAGCCAACCGCCGAGGTCGTGCGAATCGTCGAACGAAGTCGCCGCCGATATCCCGGCCTCTTCCGAAAAATCTACAACCTCATGAACATGTCTTCGCTGCAAGCCGCACATGCGATTCATATCGGCGACTGGCGACGCGTCGGCGAAATCATGAATATCAACCAAGTCCTCATGGAAGGCATTGGCGTGAGTAACGAGAAGCTTTCCATGATGGCCTACGCTCTGTGTAACGACCCGCGCATTCTCGGCGCCAAGATTTCCGGCTCCGGCCTCGGCGATTGCGTGATTGGTCTGGGCCGCTCCAAACGGCGGCGCTGGCCGCAGACCGAATTACCGGTGAAGCTGTCGCTCAACGGCGTCAGGATTTCGCACAGTCGTTAGGGAGGTTTGTATGCCCGTGACCAGAAAAGATATTGTGGATCAAGTTCTGCGCGGCAGGAAAGCCAACCTGACCGCGGAAGCAACCGCCTACGCGCCGGCCAATATCGCTCTCTGCAAATACTGGGGAAAGAGAGATGGAGAACTGAACCTGCCCGTCACATCAAGCTTGTCCATTTCGCTCGGGAAGTTCGGCTCCAAGGCCCGCTTTGCGATCGGCGGCAATCGCGATTCCGTAACGCTCAATGGCCGGGTGATCGATAGCACGCAGCCTTTCGCCCAACGCCTCTTCGCTTTCCTGGACCTCTTCCGACCCGCCCCCGGGGCGCACTTCCAAGTCAACGCAGAGAACACAATTCCAACCGCTGCCGGCTTCGCCTCCTCAGCCTCCGGTTTCGCTGTCGTCGTTCTGGCACTGAACAAGCTGTTTGGCTGGCAACTCGACGAACGTTCGCTATCCATCCTTGCCCGGCTCGGAAGCGGCAGCGCAAGCCGATCCATCTACACCGGATTCGTCGAGTGGCATGCGGGCACATCTGCTGACGGCATGGACAGCTATGCCGAACCTTTGGCCGAGACATGGCCGGAGTTGCGTCTGGGCCTGCTGGTGGTCTCCGGTGCGGAGAAGCCCATTGGATCGCGGGCAGCCATGAAGCGCACGGTGGAGACCTCACCTCTGTATGCGGCGTGGCCCGGCAAGGTCGCCGCTGATCTTGCAGAACTCAAGGCGGCAATTCGCGCAAAGGATTTCGAGCGGCTCGGCCGCACGGCCGAATCGAACGCGATGGCAATGCACGCCACGATGATCGCGGCGTGGCCGCCGGTGATCTACTGGCTCCCGGAATCGCTCATCGAAATACGGCGCGTGGCCGCGCTGCGGGAAAAAGGCGTGCCCGTATATTTGACCATGGACGCCGGCCCGAACATCAAGCTGCTCTTTCTCGACAAGGATGCGGACGCGGTGCAACGCACCTTCCCGACGGCTCAAATCATTGCCCCCTTCGCCTGAAATCCGGGGCCGAGAGACGATGGACCAACCCCTACTTTTCGTCCGTTGAGAATCCGATGCGGCGGGCTTTGGATTCCGGTGGAGCCATCAACTGCCGGATCGCCTCAACCAATGAGCGTATCTGCTCGTCATGCCCCTTCGTGCGACGCTCCAACTCGGTGACCTTCCGCGCCAGCTCGCGGTGATTCGCCAGCACTTCCCTCAGCCGCACAAACGCGCGTGTAACAAAGACACTCACTTCCACGGCGCGGCGCGAATTCAGCACGCTGGCCAGCATCAGCGCACCGTGTTCGGTGAAGGCAAACGGCTTGGTTGGCGAGAAACGGAGCCGCTTCAGGTGGTCGCATTTTGCGACCACCTCCGCCTTCTCCTCGGCGGTCAGTACAAACATGAAATCGTCGGGGAATCGCTCCGCATTCCGCTTCACCTGTTCGTTCAAACGCTTGGTGGGCACACCGTAAAGTTCCGCCAAGTCCGCGTCGAGCATGACCTTTTGCCCTCGGATCAGGAGGATCATGTTTTCCACCCGCTCCATCGGCACCGGCAAGTGCTTCTCGGTCATAGGCCCCTCCTCGCCCGGGACTTCTTCGCTTCGGCCCCCGCCCACTTCGTCTGGCGCGCTATACCGATCATGATGCGGACATCCTTGATCGTCAGTTGGCCCCTCGACAGAATGCGCTGCAGCCCCAGCATGATGTGGTCGGCCTTGTCTTCCTTCATGAAGCCGATCTCAAGCAGCGACTCGCGCCAGCGCTTGAACATTTGCTGCCGCATCGCGGAAGGCGCCTCCGGCGATAACGCCTCCGGGGCTTCATACTCGCCGGATGCAGTGAAGAGTTCGTAGCAGCAAACCATCACAGCTTGGGCAAGATTCAGCGAGGAGTACTTCGGCGACGATGGGATGCGGACCACCTGGGTACACACCTGTAGGTCGTCGTTGCTCAGCCCATTGTCCTCCGGGCCAAACACAAGCGCCACCTTGGTCTTCTTCGCAACTTCCCCCAGCCGGGGAGCCAAGGCGCGCGGCGTTTCGCTGTGATTTCGATAAAGTCCCTGCCTTGCAGAGGTCCCCACGACGAGCCCGCAATCCGCCACGGCTTCTGCCAAGGTGGCGTGTTCCGTGCGTTTCTGGAGAACGTCGTACGCGTGGAGCGACATCTTTCTGGCGTCCTCCGTCTCCAGCGAACCGCGGGGCGCCGCGATGGCCAGGCTCGTGACCCCCATATTTTTCATGGCGCGACAGACAGACCCGACGTTCCCGCTGTAGATCGGGCTGACCAGCACCACGCGTATGTTCTTTAGCGACATGTTCAACACTCCGTCACCGCGCAAAGTAGAGTTTCCCGGCCATAAACTCAAGAAGCGGCTGATCCACCCCTTCGAATATCGGGACTCGACGCGGCCGCATCCCCCGGCTATAGGTACATGCCATGTATTTTGTACGGAGGCGCATATGGACGAGCTTCTCAAAATTCTGAAACAGAACGCGCTGGAGACACCGGAAAACATCGCCAAGATGCTCAATCTCAAGCCCGAACAGGTGCGGGCGAAGATTCAAGAGTATGAGCAACAGGGCATCATCCGCGGTTACCAAGCCATCCTCAACGAGGAGAAGCTCGACCTCGACCGCGTGACCGCCGTCATTGAGGTCAAGGTCACGCCAGAACGCGAGGGAGGGTTCAACCGCATCGCAAGCCGCATCAGCAAATTCAAGGAGGTCCAGTCCGTCTTCCTGATGTCCGGCACTTACGATCTCCTGTTGTTCGTGGCTGGTCATGACCTCCGGCAAGTCGCCATGTTCGTCAGCGAGAAACTCGCGACAATCGAGGGCGTCCTGTCCACCTCCACCCATTTCATGCTGAAAACTTACAAGCACCACGGCGTGCTGATGGAGTCAGAACATGCAGACGAACGCCTCTCGGTCTCACCATGACCGTATAGCCCGACACATCCGGGACATCCCCCGCTCGGGGATCCGCGATTTCTTCGACATCGTCAGCACGATGAAGGACGTGATCAGTCTCGGCATCGGCGAACCCGATTTCGATACGCCCTGGCACGTGCGGGAATCCACAGTCTTCTCGCTGGAACGCGGTGCCACCCATTACACGTCGAACATGGGCCTGCTCGAACTTCGCCAGGCCATCGCGGGCTATCTGGCCAAGAATTTCCATGTGACCTATGATCCCGCTACGGAAATCCTGATCACCGTGGGTGTCAGCGAAGCCCTCGACATTGCCCTGCGCGCGCTGCTCAACCCCGGCGACGAGGTGCTCTACCACGAACCGTGCTATGTGTCATACCGCGCCGATGTGATATTCGCTCACGGCACACCGATTGCCGTCGAAACCCGGCATGAAGACAACTTCCGCCTGACGCGCACGCTGCTGGAAAAGAAGGTTACGCCGAAGACCAAGCTGCTGCTGCTCAATTTCCCAAACAATCCAACGGGCGCGGTATTGCCCCGGAAGGACGTCGAGGACATTGCGGCCTTTGCCGTCGAGCACGACTTGCTCGTCATTACCGATGAAATCTATGCCGAGCTGACTTACGATGGCCAGCACGTCAGCATTGCTTCACTGCCCGGCATGAAGGAGCGAACGATCTTCCTGCACGGTTTCTCCAAGGGTTGGGCCATGACGGGGTTCCGGCTTGGCTACGCCTGTGCGCCCGCCGAGCTGACCGAGGCGATGATGAAGGTGCATCAGTACACGATGCTTTGCGCGCCGACGATGAGCCAGAAGGGCGCGATCGAAGCCCTCACGCGGCCAGAGATCGACGTGACGGAGATGGTGGCGGAATACCGCAAGCGCCGCAACTACCTCGCCCAGTCTTTCGAGGGCATGGGGCTTTCCTGTTCGAAACCCGCCGGCGCTTTCTACGCATTTCCCTACATCAAACCGCTGGGCCTCTCCTCCAAGGAATTCGCCATCCGACTCCTCGAGGAGGAGAAGGTTGCGGCCGTGCCCGGCAGCGCGTTCGGTGAATGCGGCGAGGGATTCCTTCGTTGCGCGTATGCCACATCGCTGGACAACATCAAGGAAGCGATGGTTCGGCTGGAACGATTTGTGGGCCGGCTGAAACGCTGATCATGCAGGCGGCTCGGACTTCTCCGCAGAAGCGTCCTGCAACACACTGACAATGCGATCCAGGGAGTTCTGGATCATCACCAGTTCCTTCCCGATCAGCTCGAAACGCGCCATGTTGTCGGCCCGCAACTGCTCGAGATAACGACGGCGATCGCGCACTTCTTCGAGGCTGGCAACGAGACGCTCAACCTTGAGTTGGGAAGCTTCAACGACCTGGGTGAGTTCGACAACCTTGGCGGAAGGATCCTGAACGGTTTCTTCCTCGGCCGCCTGCTCGGGCCGTTCGTTGGGGGGCAGACCCGGCACCTGCACATCGCGATGGCACTCCGGACAGGCCACCATCAGTCCTGCCCCGCGCGCATCGATGGACAGGCTCTTGCCGCAAAGCGGACAATCGAAAACAATGTCCCTGCTGATCATTCCCGCTGAATCCTGGAGATCTTCTGCCACCTTAACCTCCGCGTCCATTCATCCAACCCGCTGAAAAATTACCCCAGCCTGACGTCGGGTTCAACACCCTTCAGGACCCCGGTCCCGTCACTCTTTGTCCATGGGCACCGGCACCGCCAACGTATCATCCTCTACCACGGTCTTTGGGTCGATATAGGGCGCCACGCGCGGCAGCACCACCGGCTCCTCGGGCTCGACTGCATCGATCGAATCTTCCTCGGCACCGGGCTGCACGGATTCGTCCAAACTCGTCTCGGGTTCCTGCAACTCTTCTACCGGCCCCCGCTCCGCAGCCTTGACCTCGTCGTTCAGCGACGACAATTCAGAGGGACGGACCACCGTGATACGCGGCGTTGTCTGTACGCCAGACGTCTCTCCGTCGTCGATCCCATTCCTCGACGAAGCGGCCTGCTTCTCCGCCTTGGCCGCCGCGACCTCCTGTTCCTTGGCGGCAAGCTCCTTCGCGCTGCGCTTGGATCTCCGCGTTTCAGTCGCCAATTCACTGTTCGACCAGCCGCGCTCCCAATTCTTACGTCCTGCGGTCGACTCGTGATGCAACCGGCGCGTCTCGTGAATAGCCTCCTCCGGAGTCATCAATACGTACGGCGTGATCAACACCAACAATTCGGTCCTGTTCTTCGCATGATCGTCCGACCGGAACAGTGTGCCGAGAACGGGAATATCACCCAGGATCGGCACCTTGGTCCGCGACCGTTTGGTGTCCGACTGCACCAAGCCGCCCAGCACGATCGTGCTGCGATCCTGCACCGCAATCGACGCGGACAATTCCCGCTTGAAAATGCTCGGCACCTTATTGCCATCGATCAGCACATCATCGCCTGGCGTGTCGGCTGTCTGCGTGACATCCAGCACCACGAACCGCTGTGGATTGATCCGGGGCTTCACCTTCAGCTTGATACCGATGTCGCGATATTCATAGCTCGACCGGATTGCCCCCGCATCCGTGGTACTCGTCTGCGTCACCACCGGCCGCTGTTCGCTGCTATTGATCTGCGCCTCAGTATTGTCCGTGGTCAGAATCACCGGCGTGGAGAGCACGCGAGCATCGGATGAATTCGCTGCCATATGAATGACCGCGTCGATGTTCAGATCAAACAGCGTGAGAAAGTACGTCAACCCTTGCGTGATCTCGGTATCCCGGGTGATCTGACTTGCATCGGTGAACTTCCGGGACGAACTGCTCCAGCCGCCACCATAGGATGCCAGTGGCTCGCGCACGTTCAGCCCGCCTACCTTACGCGTGCTGTAGGCCGTCATGCTCTTCTGCAGCCAATCCACGCCGTACTGCACGCCCTTCGAGAGCTTGACCTCAAGAATCACCACCTCGATCAGTACCTGCGCCAGCATGATATCCAGCTTGTCGATGACTTCCTCAAGCGCCGCGATATCGGACTTTGTGCCCATCAGCAGCAGCGAATTTGTTCTCTTATCCGCCAGTATCTTCGTATTGGGCGACAGCTGGCCGATCCTCGCCTTCTCTTCGGTCGTGATTTCGCGCAGGCGACTCTCGGCCTGACGTGCCACGTATTCCTGCAGGGCCGCTGACCGGGCGTCACCGCCGGCCGCAGGCTGCCCCGCCGATGCCTGGCCCTGCGCCGCAGCCGTTGCCGTATCGGCCTTGGCCGCGCCGACAAACTCGTTAAGAATGCCTGCAATCTGTTCGGCGTCAGCATACTCAAGCGCCGCCACGCGCACGATCACGTCCGGGTTGACGGGCCGGTCGAGGATGGCGACGATCTTGTCGAAAAACGTGAAATTGGACGGTCGCGAGATGACGATCAGGATGTTGGTGCGATCATCCGCAACGATCTTGACCTTGCCCTGCACGATACCGCGCTCAGCCAGCGCCTGCTCAATGGCCGCCTCGCTGGTCGGCTCCGGCTGGGCCGCCGCAGCTCGCGCGCGAATCACTCCGGGGGGCGATGGAACCGTCGGGGCCGCGGCGGCCACCTTGGGCTTTTCTTCCTTGGCCTGCGCATCCTGAATCAGTTCGTTGAGACGGCTGGCCACCTTGCCGGCTTCGGCGTACGACAACTCATAAATCCTCGTCTCAACCCGCGCCTCGGTCGGTTGATCGACGTATTCCAGAATTTCAATGATGCGCTGAAGATTCGCCGCTGTATCCGTGATCAGCATGCTGTTGGTACGCTCCAGACCCTGCACCTTGCCGTAGCCGTGCAGAAAGTTCTGGATGATCGCCTGCGCCTCGGCGAGTTCGATGTACTTGAGCGTAATGATCTGGCTGATCAGGTGATCGGTCTCGGGGAAGCCCTTCTCCGGAACATCCTTGGAAATGACCATGCCTTCCTGGCGGGCCGCAGTCGGCTGAACCACCTTCAGGAACTTTGTGCCCATCGGCACAAGTGTAACATTGTTCATCGAGAGAACGCTCTCGATCGCCTGCAGCGCTTCCGTCTGTGTCAGCCGGGTCTGACCACGCAATGTGACCGTGGCATTGATGCCGGGCGACTTGATGAGCGTGCGGCCGGTGATGTCCGCGTAGAACTGAAGGACCTGATCCAGCGGGGCGTCGCGGAAATTGAGGTTGAGCAACTTCTCATTCGGCGGCTCAGGCACCGCCCCAGCCACAGGCGCAGCAGGGGCAATGGTCTCGCCTTCCATGTCCGTGAGATCTTCGGAAGCGGGGGGCAGAGACGGCATACCCCGAGGGGGTGCCATTCCCGGAGGAGGCGTTCCCCCCGGAGGCGGAGGCGACGGCATCGTCGGGGCCGTCCACTGGGCGGGCACCCGGACCGTGCTGCCCACGAAGGAGATCACCATCCACAGGGCCACGCCCCGGAACCACCTTTTCCTCGGTCGAGTAAACATACTTTTATCCCACCGGCTGGAACGGGGTCACTTCTCCGACGCCTGCGGCGGGGCACTCGATTCACGGCTGTACGCACAGTCCACCGTGAAATTGCCCTTCAACCGCCCGGGGCCGCCCGGCCCCGGAGTTGCCGACAACTGCCGGATATCCAAAATAGCACCCTGTACCTGCAAAGCATAGAGAAAATGAGTCAGCGCATCGAGCTCGCCTTCCCACGTGCAGTTGATGGCGACCTCATACAAATCGCCCACGCTGCGCTCCTGTTCCGGCTCGCGCCGCAGGAGCACCAACCCGTGCTGCTGGGCCGTCCGCTCGAGCGTGATCAACAGCTCAGCCGTCACGTCCTTGCCCGCCGGATGCTTGGGCAGAGACTGCCGCAATACGTCAAAACGCTGGTTGATATCTTCACGGCCGCCGATGAGGTGCTGCGCTTCCTTCTTCCGCATCTCGAGAGCATCGCCCGCCTTGATGGCGTTCTTCCATTCATCCGCCTTCGGCAGGCCAAGCCAATAGGTAATGCCCAGGAGCACCGTCACCATCGTGAGCCATCCGAGTACAAGTTCGCGGGTGGAGATCTTCATGGCTTCTCTCCTCCCGGCAGTTTGGCCGTGACAGAAAACTCCGAGCGCTGGCGGTTGCCGCTGGTCTTCTGTCGCACCGCCTCCGGCTTGACCTGGTCAAAGAAGTCCGACTGTTCCAAGGCTTGGAAAAAGTTATAGATCGGGGTCGGATCGTCCGATTCACCACGAAGGACGACCTCATTGCCCTTCTTATAGGTGAAGGAAGTCAGATCGATCCCCGGCGGCAAGATGGCACTCACCTCGCGCAGGCTCTCCAACGCGGTGTGACTACGGTCGGAATAGACCTCGAAGGACTTGATACGATCATTGAGCTTACGGACTTCGTCGGCCGGCCCTTCCAGCGTCGCGACCTCCGCCTTGAGTTTCATCAGCTTGTTCTGCTCAATTTTGAATCCGGCAAGAAACGCCGCGATACCCGCGAGCCAGACGGCAATGAAGGCCGCCGTCGCGATGATCAGGGCCTTCTGGGTCTTTCTTGAAGTCTCCGTGCTCTGCCACTCCGGCGGCGCCAGGTCCACCATCACGGGCCCGCCATCCATCGCCCGCCGCGCGAGCCCTTCGCTCAACTCGGGAAGCGAAGCCAGGCTCTTCGTCTCGACACCCAACCCGCATACTTCGCGAAGCTTCGCGGCCAATTCGGGACACAGATCGCCCGAGCGCGTCTCCACCGCGTGCGAGGTCGGCTCCGCCTTCACCATAACCTTGGGCGGCGCGCCATCACCCCAGCACCAAATGCTGAGCTTCGACGTCTCTGCCACGCCACGCTCGGTTTCCAGCGAAGTCAGGCTGTAGCCAATTTCATCCGCCAGCTCCGCGTGAAACTCCTCTTCGGTAATGCCCTGCGCCGTGCCCAGCGAGCGCAGCACCACGGGCACCCCGTCCTGGCAGATGATCAGCTCCGTCGCATTACGATCTGCCAACAGGATCACATGACGTCCCGTGACCGGTACCGAACCGTGATCCTTCAACAGCCGCCACCAGCCGAGCACGTCCACGTCGATCCAGCGCGGCAATACACCCACCGCTCCGAAAAACTCGCCAAGCGCATCAATGACCATGCGCTGCACCGCGACAATCAGCACCCGCGAGGTTCTTTCCTTCTGGGAAAGCAGCTCAACCGCGACCGCCATATGCTCGACGGGGAACGGCGAAAACTTGTCGACCTGCAGGTCTGCCATGCTGCGCATCTCGACCGGGTCCGCCGTGGGAAGATCCACCACACGCATCAACACCTTGTCCGCGGGAATCGAAGCATAAAGCTCGCCCTTGATGTGGCCCGCCGCCGCGCGAAGCCGGTGAGCCGCGTCGACAGACAACATCTCTTCCGGCGTGAGCGGCGGATCAAAAGGGAGACGCTTCTGTTCCGCGACCTCTGATTTGCCCTTAACCTGGCGAAGCGTCGTGAGATGGACGGCATCGCCACGGAGGACTATGGCTGTGATCAGTTTTTGAGACATTTACGTACAACGAGGGCCCCGGCCCCTCGCAGATCCTACGGCATATCTTCTTCCCGCCAGAACAGCGGGGTCACCCCGCTCTCTTCCGCCTGCAGAATACACCAGATGCCGCTCCGGACATTCTGCACTTCCCCCTTCGAAATGACCCGCACAAAACGACGTTCCGTGACCGTTAGTTTGTCCCTGACCGACGCATCCGTGACCCCGAGCTTGCCGATGACGTCGTCTACGCTCTCGAAACCATCGTCTTTCGTCCCCTCCGTCTGATCCGTCCCCTTGCGGCCCTCTATAATATCGTCCACATCGAACTCTTCAAGGCCTGGAATGGTGAGCAAGACTTCACGCGAAGCCGTATTGACGTTCACCTTCCCGTCGCCCCACGTGGTCAGCAGGGCCGCGATGCCCGAGAAGGTTTCCCCGTCCTTCGTGGTCCCGCCGTACACGATTTCCGGGGTGAAACCCTTGATCAACAGGAGTTCATCCACCGTATCCAGTGGCGCATTCTTGCACTCATATCCGCGCTGTTCGTAGAACGAATCATCCGACTCCGCGCCGTTGAGCTGGTGCTCGTCGTTGTCGTCCGTCCAGTCGTGGAAACAGTCGATCAGCTCCGGCCACATTTCCTGCGGTACGCCGCCTTGGTCGAGAACCTCCTCCCAATCCTCGTCGGTGAGCGTGTTGACGTTGCGGCGCCCCTGCTCCGGCAAAATCTCCAGCAGGAACTTCCCGTCGCCCAGCGAGTGGTCGAGCGATACGCCCATGCCGCGGGAAAGGTTCACGGACCGCACCCATGCGTCCTCGCCTCCGCTCGGCGGAGTCTCCTTCGCGTCAGCCTTGAAGCTCTGCTCCAGCATGTTCTTCGCATACTCCACGCCCGCCCGCGCAAGGTACTGCGCCTTCAGCCGCTTGCGGTAATAGGACGTGATGCCCGACTCGATATACATGTCGAACGCAAAGGAACCGACGAGGAGCGAAAGGATGATCAGAACCCAAAGCGTGACAATGAGGGCAGAACCTTCCTTCGAAGTGTCGCGTGAGGAGGTGGGCCTCATTCGGGCAACCCCTGTCTGTTGCCTGTCCCGACGCTGACCGACGGCTTCTGCGTCTGGTCGGCGGTACGACCGCTGTCCGTTCTGCTGCTCTCGGTGTCCGCGGTTCCATCACCCGTGTCCTGCTCCACCTGCCGGTCCACCTTGCGCGCGACAGGGATTTCGACGATGCGCTGAATGGTGATCGGGTCTCCGTATTTCTCCAGCGGGTCCATGTAGAGGGTGATTTCCATCAGGCTCGGGATCGAGTTCGTGTCCTCCCAGTCGTTCTCCCAATCCGGCGAATCCGCCTCGAGGTCATACACGCGGCAGTTGATGCCCTTGACCTCGCTCGAGACAAACCACGGATCCACATCGTCTTCCTCCATATCCGCGAGCTGCGGATAGGCGCGGATGGCCACGGCCAGATCGCCGTCCGGGCCATCTTCAATGCTGAAAACGATCCGGTGAAGACTGTTCATCAGCGGCGAGTCCGGCTGCATGAAGGCAGAGCTGGCCGTGACCCAGCTCAGCTTGTCGGCCGGGTAATTCTTGTCGGAATTCTTGAGCGTGAAGCCATATTTGCCGGGGGCCGACTCGAAGAACGCCGCAGAGCGAAGCGCGGAAACCAGCTGCTCCATCACGAAGTCGCCGTGGCGCAACTCATCCAGCAATTCTCCACCACGGCGCCACGCGCCGATTGTGCTGGAGAAGGTCTGCCAGATAACCGCCATGGCGATGACCAGGATGGTCATCGCCACCAGCAATTCGAGCAGCGTAAAGCCCGACGCGCGATAGTACCGCGCATTACTGGGGCGTGCGTTCAAACGACCCCCCTTCCGGCTTCACATACATGTACGTCACCACTTCTTCGTATGGCGTCATCCCTCGCTCCGACCACGAGACGCGATAGGTCACCTGGAAGAATCGGGCCTCCTCCCCATCCTCCGCGGAGGGGTCCTCAATCTTGACCACCTCCCACGTGCCTTTGAAACCATCTGGCGCATCCTTGAAGGTAGCCGACCCCGTCCCTTCGACAACCTCTTCATCCTTCAGAATCTGGTTGCGGTGCTCCAGTTCTACGATGCCAAGCAGGTGGCGCGCGGCCTCATAATTCTTCGATTGTTTAACAACGGCCAGACACTTCGATGCCGTCGCAATGAGCACGGAGAGGCCGATACCGAGGATGGCCAATGCCATCATCACCTCGATCAGCGTGAAGCCCCGACGGGTTCCACGTTTCAAGTTCCAAGTTCCAGGCCGGGAGAAGATGGACTTCTCCTTCTTCTCTTGAAACTTGGAATCTGGAACCCGGAACTTCTCAGTCATACTCCACCTCAGCCTTGCCCGACAACGGGTCGACCTTGATGGTGGCAGACTTGTGGTACTCATCCTCGATTTCCACACTGTAGGGATCACACATGCCGTTGGGATAATAGTTCACCCAGTAGATCCCGTCCTTCTCCTGCTCCACCTTCTCGCTTTCGAAATGAGACATCTTCACACCCTCCGCCAGCGGGCGGACGAGTTCGGACACCACATTCGCGGGCGCGGAGGGCTCGGCCTGATCCTTCTGGTCGACCGCCTCGACGCCGGTACGGTCGGCGCGCCGGTCGAGAAAACGGTCGCGGTCGTCCACCGCCTGCGAGGAGACAGTGACGGAAACGATTTCCACCTCGTTCTTGGCCACGTCGTACAGCGCGGCGACGCGGGTCTGCTTGAGTACGGCCATGCCCCGCGCGTAACGATGGCTCATGACGATCGTGCGCGCGGAAGTTCGCAGCTTCGCCCCGCGATACGACCGGACGAAGGAAGGCACGGTCATCGCGGCCCCGAGCAGCATGATGACGACCACGAGGAGAAGCTCGATCAGGGTGAAGGCCGAACGGCGTGAGGAAAAGAAACCAGACCGCGTCGCAGCAGGGTTTCTCTTTCCATGCATATCATCACTCCACCACTCCAGCACTCCATTGCTCCGGTCTTACTGGGCCGTCGTCTGCCAATTCGCGAGATCATCCCCGCTTTCGACGCCATCCGGACCCAGCGAATGCAGATCGTAGCTGTGCGGATTGCGCGAGCCCGGCGAAGCGTAGATGTAATCGTTGCCCCACGGGTCCTTCGGCATGCCCTTTTCCAAATACGGACCGCGCCAGTTCTTCGCACCGCCGGGGCTGGTGATCAACCCCTGCAGGCTGCTCGGATAGGAGCCGTTGTCGACCTCGTACAACCGAAGCGCCATGCCGATATTGCTGATGTCCGCCTCCGCAGCGGCAACCTGCGCCTGCCGCACACGGCCACCCAACCTCGGGAGTGCCACACCAACCAAGATACCGATGATCACCACCACCAAAAGAACTTCGATGAGGGTGAAGCCCGCCCGCGCCGCGGATTCAATGATTCTGCCGTTCTTCATATCTCTGCCTCCAGTTCTGCCTATGAATGACCCACAACCAAATCCCAATGTTCAATGATGACGGACTCTTCCGGACCGGTCATTGGAGCTTGGGCATCTCCTATTACACCTTCAACCCACTCGTCAGGTCGAACACCGCCAGCAACATGCTGATGGCGACAAATCCAACCAATACCGCCATGAACAGAAGCAGAATCGGCTCAAGTACCGTTGTGAAAACTTTCACGCTGCGGTCCAGATCGTCATCATACCGTTTCGCAATGTGCATCAGCGCGCCACTCATGTCGCCCGATTCTTCACCCACCGCCAGCATGTCCGTCAGCAACGGCGGAAAAATCTTCCCCTGCGCCAGCGGCAGCGAGATCGTGGCGCCGTCGGTCACGCGACTCCGTGCATCGCGTATCGCCTCCGCGATGACCACATTGCCGACCGTGTCTTCCACGATCGAGAGGGCCTGCAACACTTGCACTCCATTCGCGAGCAATGTGCCAAGCGTGCGGGCAAAATGGGCGAAGGCGTTGGCCGTGACGATCGTCTTGACCAGCGGGAGCCGAAGCTGCGCGCGATGCCACCACCGCTGCCCCGCCGGTGTCCGCAACGTACGGCGGATCAGCACTACAATCGCCACCATGCCGATCGCGATGGCCCATCCGTACTTGATCATGATCGAACTCAACCGGATCAGGATCAGCGTCGGCAACGGCAACGTGCTGCCCAATTCTGCAAAGATCGCCGAGAAGCGCGGTACAACGAAGATCATGGAGAAGATCATCGTCAGACCGCCCATGGAAAGGATGATGCCGGGATAAATCAGAGCCGTTATCACCTTGTCGCGCGCTTCTTGGACACGTTCGAAGTGACGGCAAAGTCGTTCGAGCACCTCGGCCAACTGGCCGCTTGCCTCGCCCGCCCGCACCATACTGACGTAGAGTGTGGAAAAGGTGTCCGACCATTTGGACAGCGCATCGGACAGGCTGGTGCCCTGAACGATCTCATCGCGCAAAGCCGTGACAATCTCGTCCTGCGCCGGATTCGTCTTTCGTTTCGACAGCGTGTGCAACGCGTTGCCCAGCGTCATGCCGGAACCAAGGAGGTCGCTGAGTTCGCGCGTCAACAGCAGGATCTCGCGCAGGTTCATGCGCGGGGCCCGCGAGGACCGCAATTCAAAACGGAAGCGCTTTTTTTCCTTGGACTTATCCGCTGCCGGCGCCAGCGCGCCGCCTTCGGAAACGCTCACCGGCACCTGCCCCATGCGTTCGATCTGAAGCAGCGCCGCGCGGCGATCCTGCGCCTCGACCTTCCCCTCGATCTTCTCCCCGGTGCGCGATCGGGCTATATATTTGAATTGGGGCATCTGACGTTAGTTCCACGTTTCAAGTTTCAAGTTCCCATCCGGAGAAAGCAGTCTCGTTCCGAGGTCCAAGCTGTGTAACTTGGAACCTGAAACTTGGAACTCATCCCCCCGACATTGCTTCATCTTCTTCCGACACGCGGAGCACTTCCTCCAAGGTCGTGACCCCGTTAAGCACTTTGGTCCACCCGTCCACGCGTAGCGTGCGCATGCCATGTCGCAAGGCCGTCATCTTGATGTCGTTTGTGGACGCGCGCGACACCACCAGCGGCCGGATATATTCGCTGATCGCCAGGATTTCGTAGATGCCTGTCCGGCCCCGGAACCCGGTGCCGCGGCATTCTTCGCAGCTGCCCGCTTCATAGATCGTGCCGTCTTTCAGCCGCTCAATCGGGAAGCCCGCGCTCTGCAGGAACGCGTTGTCCACCTTCCACGGTTTCTTGCAGTTGTTGCACAGCCGACGCACCAGGCGTTGCGCGATTAACGCCTCAACGGATGAGGCTACAAGGAATGGCTCGATGCCCATGTCGATGAGTCGCGTCACCGCGCCCGCCGCGTCATTCGTGTGCAGCGTGCTGAAGACCAGGTGACCCGTCAATGCGGCGCGAATGGCAATCTCAGCCGTTTCCTTGTCGCGCACTTCACCAACCATGATGACATCGGGATCCTGTCGCAGGATGTGGCGCAGGCCGACCGCAAATGTCAGCCCAATCTCGGGCCGGACCTGGATCTGATTCACACCCGCCATTTCGTACTCGATCGGTTCCTCAATCGTGATGATGCGCTTGTCGACCGAATTGATCGTGTGCAGCCACGCGTAGAGCGAAGTCGATTTACCCGAGCCCGTCGGCCCGGTGACGAGCAGGATGCCGTGCGGCTTGTGAATCAGTTTCTTCAGCAGCGTCTCGTCCTGCGGATCGAGACCGAGCTTGTCCATGCCCAGCATGCCGCTGGAGCGCATGAGCAGGCGAAGACTGACGCTCTCGCCGTACACCGTCGGCATCGTGGAAACGCGGACGTCGATTTCCTCGCCGCGGACGCGCAAGCTGATACGGCCGTCCTGCGGCAGGCGCTTTTCGGCAATGTCCATGCCCGCCATGACCTTCACGCGGGAAAGGATGGCGGCCTGGAACCGCTTGAGCTGCGCGGGCACCGGGGTCTGATGCAACACGCCGTCGATCCGGTACCGGATGCGCAGGTCGGTTTCCATCGGCTCGAGGTGAATATCGGTCGCGCGATCCTGGTACGCCTCCCAGATGATCTGGTTCACGAATTTGACGACCGAGGCTTCCTGATCGAGTTCATCCAGATCGTTCTTCAGCATCGACTCGTCCGGGGCCACCTCGATGCGGTTGTCCTGGATCATCTGCTCGAGCGTGTCGGCGCCGACGCCGTAGAATTTCTTGGATGCCTTGGCGAGGTCGGCCGCCGTACTCAGCGCAAAGCGGATGCGGAACCCCGACGCCAGCCGGAGCGCATCCACCAACCCCTGACGGAACGGATCATGGACGGCCACGCGCAGTACGCCGTTTTCCATGCCGATGGGAATCACGTTGTACTGGAACACCGCCTTGGTCGGCAGACGCGCCAGGATATCCTGCTCAATCGGCACCTCGCCGACGCGGATGAACGGAATGCTCATGATGCCGGCGAGCTTCTCGAGAAATGCATCTTCGCGGGCGTAGCCCTGACCCACCACGACGTCGGCCACCGGCATGCCACTCTGCTGCTGGCGTGCGAGAATTTCCTCAATCTGCGGTGGTGTAAACAACCCGACCTTCTCGAGCAGATCCGCCAGCTTCGCTGTGGTGGTGATCGCCATGTCGTCCTAGGCCCCGTCCAGTACCTCGCGCACCTTGCGCGCAAGAATCTCGCGCGTGAAGGGCTTTTGGATCAACGGCGTATCCACACCGATGACCTGTCCGCCGACCGTGTCGGCCGCGCTATAGCCGGAAACAAACAGCACCTTGAAATCCTTGCGCGTCTTTCTCAGTTCCTCGATGAATTGCTTGCCGCTCATGTGCGGCATGATCATGTCCGTGAGAATAAGATGGAGGGGGTCCGTGCGCTTGGCGCAGATATCGAGGGCCTCGCCGCCATGCGCCGCCTCGATTGTCTGGTAACCCAGCGTCTGCAGCATGCGTACCGTCAACCGACGCACGACCTCTTCATCTTCCACAACAAGAATAGTCTCTTTGCCCGTAAGGTTGTCCATGTTCGACTTCGCCTCCGCCTGCTTGGACGACTTCGTCCCACCCGGCGGTAGATAGATCCTGAAGGTGGTACCCGCTCCGGGAGCGCTGTCCACCTCGATGAATCCGCCCATTTGTTTAACAATACCATAGATCGTCGACAAGCCGAGTCCGGAGCCGCGCCCCACTTCCTTGGTGGTGAAGAACGGCTCGAAGAGGTGATCCCGCACCTCCTTCTGCATGCCCATGCCTGTATCCCGCACCGTCAACCGGACATAGGAGCCGGGTGAGACATTGACGTGTTTCGAGCAGAACGCCTCGTCCAACACCAGCACGTCGGTCTCGATGAAGAGCTTCTTCGCACGCGTAGGCATCTGAGCCATCTGCAGTTCCAGCTCCTCCCGTGCGCGCGGATCCCCCGTAATGACCGCCGGGTCCAGCATCGCGTCGCGGGCATTGACCGCCAAATGCAACAACACCTGCTGTACCTGGTCAGGATCGGTATCAACCGGCTTCAACCGGTCGTCCAGCCGGATCACCAGCTCAATGTCCTCGCCGATCGTCCGGTGCAGCAGCTTCTCCATCTCGCGCACCAAAGCGTTGATGTCCACATTCTCCGTGCGAAGCGATTGGCGGCGGCTGAAGGCCAGCAGTTGCCGTGTCAGCACTGCGGCGCGCTCGCCCGCCATCTGGATGCGCTCGACGTCCGCGCGCAGCGGGTCGCCTTTGCCCATGTCCTCCAGCAACAGACTGCTGCACCCGAGAATCGCCGTCAGGATATTGTTGAAATCGTGCGCGATGCCGCCAGCCAGCCGGCCGATGGCCTCGATCTTCTGCGAGTGACGCAGTTGGGCCTCAAGGTCCTTCTCGCGCGTCACGTCGCGATGCGCGCCACGCAGACCGATCACCCGCCCGCCGTCATCCAGGATCGGGCTGCCCGTCATCTCCAAGACCACCCGGTATCCGTCGCGGTGAACCTGGTTATGGATCAGGTGCCGAATCGGCGTCTTCTCCACGATGACCCGGCTCAGCTCGGCACCCACGCGCGACTTGTCGTCCTCCACTACCCAGTCGAGCAGACGCTGCCCGACCACATCGCCCGGAACATAGCCCAAGGCCATACGAACCATCGGACTGGAGTAGGTATAGCGCCCTTCGCGGTCCAGCTCCCAAATCCATTCGCCGCTCGTTTCCGTCACCTGCCGGAAACGCTCGTCGCTCTGTACCAGCGCGTGACGCGCACGCGTCACTTCAAGGGCATTACCCAGCACCCGGCTCAGGAGCATCAGATGTTCCAGTTGCAGGTCGGTGATCGGCCGGCGCGAAAGGCGGTTATCCACGCTGAGGATGCCGTAAAGCTTCCCGTCGAGCCGCAACCCAATGAGGTCAGCCTTTACACTTTCCTCGCCCGGTCGCGCGGCCGGCGCGCCCAACTTGCAGCCGCGCTCGAGAACCGATCCGGCGATGATGCGTTCTTCGGGCGACCCCGGCAGGATCTCAAGGACGTAGCCGTGCTCGTCCGTCGTCTGAAGATCCATGTCCGTGCCGAACGTACCGCGAAACGTCTTGATGCCTTCCTCCCACAGGAAAAGCCCCGCCCGCTCGAACCCCATCAAGGCACGCACACCCTCAACCGTGACACGACAGATGTCATCCACAGTATGTTGGGCCGTCACCTGCCCGAGCAGGTCGAGTACATGGCCTTTGACCACATCCTGATCGCGAACCCTTTTGAGGGAGGTCTCCAGTTCCGCCACGCGCGACTCGAGACCCACCGCCGTGCGGCGCAGGGAATCCAAGGCTTCCTGTTGAGGATTTGACATTAGTTATGGACTGCCAATCACCGCACCAGATTACGCCAAGCCCCCTTGCTTGTGAAGCTCCGGTCAGCCGCCGGACACAACCCCCTGCTGATCGGGCCGCCGCTGACGAAAATACTCCAATAGATACGGCAGCAAACGGTGGTTCTCGAGGTGCGCGCGA
>Ga0209097_10000666_pt1 | contig 32052 bp, 23 predicted proteins | sample AD_UKC052_MetaG_FD_184419 | JGI IMG/M metagenome (GOLD analysis project Ga0209097, IMG submission 184419) | Active sludge microbial communities of municipal wastewater-treating anaerobic digesters from USA - AD_UKC052_MetaG (SPAdes) (version 2) | ecosystem: Engineered > Bioreactor > Anaerobic >... | reverse complement strand
ATTATTATTCTATTCAGTTTGTAAAATCTAATAAATATATGAAGCATCAAAGAGGTAATATTGGTTGGGGTACTGAAGAATTAATAGTTTCTCCTGTCGATAATTATTATAAAGAATTGTTTTTGGAAATTGAAAATTATATTAGAGAAAAATTACCTGACGCAAAATTTTTACCCTATTCTATTGAATGTTTAAAATTAGAGGGATTACAAGTAAATTATTCCGTACTAGAAGATTGTGAAATAGGCCGTGGTTTTTTTCATAAATTTTTTGCTTATGAAGCAAAAAAAGTAATAGGAGATATAAATTATAGGATTGAAGAAATAGATTGATTTAAAATTAAACAGAGGTTTCTAAAAAAGAAGCCTCTGTCTTTTAAAACACATATTTAAAATTATTTCAAAATCGTACTTTTGCTGTATGGAAAACCCTTTCACCGACGAATATTTTATGAAGAAAGCCTTGCAAGAGGCAGAAATCGCTTTTGAAAAAGACGAAATTCCCGTTGGTGCTGTAATTGTAATCGACAACAAAGTCATTGCCCGAGGTCATAATCTTACCGAAATGTTGGTTGATGTAACAGCTCACGCCGAAATGCAGGCAATAACGGCCGCTGCCAATTTCTTGGGCGGAAAATATTTAACGGGTTGCACGCTTTATGTCACGTTGGAACCTTGCCAAATGTGTGCCGGTGCTTTGTATTGGAGCCAGATTTCTAAAATTGTTTTTGGAGCCAGTGACGAACATCGTGGATTCGAGAAAATGGGAACACAATTGCATCCAAAAACTACAGTTGTTCGTGGAGTTTTGGCTGAGGAAGCTTCGGAATTGATGAAGCGGTTTTTTGCAAGGAAGAGAAAATAAATCTATTACTTTTAAGTTTAATTTTTGTCGATTTTTCACTTCCAAAAACTTTTTATCTCACAAAGAATTTTCTTCTTAAATATTAAAATAATCCTATACATTTACTACAATATAATGTGTGCTTTTACAGTTATGGACTTAATTGTGAAATCTTGCTATAATTATAATTTGTAACCCATTAACTCTAGATAAAAGTGAAAACAAAAGGATTAATTTACGTTTTGTGTGTGTGTGTTTTGTTTCAAGCGTGCGGTAAAAAATCAGCCGCCGATTTTAATTCCGATTTTTCATTATTCAAAGAGTATATAGTCAGTTTTACGGGAGGAATAGTATCTGCGCAATCCGATATTCGCGTGGTTTTGGCTTTTGAATCAAATTGGAAAGTAAACCAGGTTTTGGACAATGGTTTATTCGAAATTTCTCCAAGTGTCAACGGAAAAGTGATGGCACTTTCCAGCAATACTATCGCTTTTATTCCCGAAAAAAAACTAGAATCTGGTACCGAATATCAAGTGACTTTACATTTGGATAAACTAAAACCAAAGATTGCCGAAAAGAACAAGGAACTTGCTAATTTCAATTTTACAGTAAAAACCATCAAGCAAGATTTTGTTATAAACACGCTTGATGTTCAATCCTACAGCAAAGAATATCAATATTTGAATTGCGTGTTAAAAACAGCCGACAATATAGATTTTGAAACCGCCAAAAAATTGGTTGAAGCGGAGCATAACGGCAATGATTTGAAAATTATTTTCGAGAAATCGAATGTAGTGGGGAAAGAATTCAAATTCAGAATCGACAGCATTCAACGATTAGATTCTAAAAGTAATGTTGAAATTGCATACAACGGAACCGATTATGACATCGACCAAAAAGGAACTATTGATTTTCCAATTACGGCTTTGAATGAGTTCAAAATCATTAAAACCGAAATGCAGGAAGGGAACAATCAATCATTATCTATTAATTTTTCCGAACCATTGGAAAAAGGACAAGATTTTAAAGGTTTAGTCGCGATTCAAAACACCAGTAATTTAAAATTTTCTACTCAAGGAAATGTGTTGAAAATTTATTTTAATAATGACAAAGCTGTTGAAAAACCCGTCGAAGTAGCACCAGAACCGGTTGCAATTGCTGTTGCTACAGATTCAACGGCTGTTGCTGTAGATACGGCTTCGGTGGAAGAATCTGAAGAAGTTGTTGAAATCGTCGAGCCTGCGCCTGTTATTTTTTCACAAAAACTCACGGGTGAATTGTTATTGGAGGTCTTTCAAGGAATTGAAAGTGAATATGGCAAAAAAATAAATCAAAATTATTCGGAAAAAATTTCATTTGATGAAATAAAACCTAATGTTCGTTTCATCAAAAATGGAACTATTCTACCAAGTTCGAGTAATTTAAAACTCAATTTTGAAGCCGTAAATCTTAGTGCTGTTGATGTAAAGGTGTATAAAATTTACAAAAACAATATCCTTCAGTTTTTACAGGATAATGAATTGAACGGTACTCGAAACTTGAAAAGAGTAGGACAGCCCGTTGCGAAATCAACGCTTTATCTAAATGAAAATAAGTTAGTCAATCCTAGCAAATGGAACACGTTTGCATTGGATTTGTCCAAAATTATAACGCCAGAACCTGGTGCTATTTACAGAGTGGAGTTCTCGTATAAAAAAGCCTATTCTTTATATAAATGCGAAAATTTAGTAGCGGATGACAATCAAAATGAAGAGGAAGAAGTCGATGAAAATGATGTGAATTATAGTGAGAACTCTTATGATGATTACTATTACGACGATTATGAATGGAGAGAAAGCCAAAATCCTTGTTCGAGTTCATATTATTACAATGCTAAGATTGGCACTAATATTTTAGCTTCGGATGTTGGTGTGATTGCCAAAAGAGGCGAAAATAAATCGTATTTATTTGCCGTAAACAATATCATTACAACCGAACCTATTTCGAATGCAAGAGTGGATTTGTACAGTTTTCAACAACAAAAATTGGCTACAGGAACAACGAGCAGTGAAGGAATTGCCAGTTTTCAGCTGAACACTTTTGCTTATTTTGCGATTGTCACTTCTGGGGCACAATCGACTTATGTACGACTCGATGACGGAAATTCATTATCAGTCAGCAATTTTAATGTGTCGGGCGAAACTTTGCAAAAAGGCCTCAAAGGATTTATATATGGAGAACGCGGGGTTTGGCGACCTGGAGATAATTTGTATTTGTCTTTTATTTTGAATGATGCTTCAAATAAAATTCCATTGGGACATCCCATAAAATTCAGATTGAGTAATCCAAACGGAAAAGTGACTTATCAAACGGTTCAAAAATCGAATGAGTGGAATCACTATGCTTTTACTGTACCAACAGAAATGGATGCTCCAACTGGAAATTGGGAAGCAATGGTCAGCGTAGGTGGTGCTAAGTTTTATAAAAGTATTAAAATCGAAACTATCAAACCCAATCGTTTAAAAATTAAAAACAGTTTCAAACGAGCGGTACTTTCGGCTGTGTATCCAAATACGAGTAATCTTGAAGTGGCTTGGCTTCACGGAGCTGTGGCTAAAAATTTGAATGTCGAAATGCAGGCCAAATTTTCGCAACAAACAACGACTTTCAAAAATTATTCCAACTATACTTTTGATGATTTAGTTCGAAAATTCAACACCGAAGAAATCAATATTTTTTCAGGAAAATTGGATGCCAATGGAAAAGCCAATGTAGATATTAACCCAAAAATTCAAGGACAAGCACCTGGAATGTTGAAAGCCGCATTTATCACCAAAGTCTATGAAGAAGGAGGCGATTTTAGTACCGATGTTATTGCCACAACTTATTCTCCGTATAACACTTATGTTGGTGTAAAATCGCCAGAACCGAATAAATATGGAATGCTGGAAACGCGTAAAGTAAACCAGTTCGATATTGTTACGGTTGATGAAAATGGCAGACCAAAGTCGGTTAGAAATCTGGAAGTAAAAGTCTATAAAGTAGAATGGCGTTGGTGGTGGGATGCTTCAAGCGATAATTTATCGAATTATAATTCTGATGATGCAACGACTTCATATAAAACTTTTAGAATAAATACCGATTCCAATGGAAAAGGGAATGTGCGATTTGCTTTAACCGATGAAGAATGGGGACGCTACATGATTCGGGTTTCGGATGCCAATGGCGGACACGCAACAGCTTTAACGGTAAATATCGATTGGCCAATGTGGTCTGGAAAAACTAAAAATACGGATGCTTCAACGGCAAATATGTTGGTTTTTTCAACTGATAAAGAAAAGTATGCCGTGGGCGAAAATGCACAGATTTCTTTTCCGTCCAGTGAAGGAGGAAGAGCTTTTATCTCTATCGAAAATGGCTCGAAAGTAGTGCAGACTCTTTGGGCGAAGACCCAAAAAGGAGAAACCAAAGTAACCATTCCGATTACAGCTTCTATGGCGCCGAACGTGTATTTCAATATTACACTGTTACAGCCACACGCTTCGACCAAGAATGATTTACCAATCCGTATGTATGGAATTGTACCGATTGAAGTGATTGATAAAAATACGATTTTAACACCTAAATTAGTGATGCCAGATGTATTGCGACCAGAGCAATCATTCGCTGTAAAAGTAAGTGAACAATCCGGAAAAGCAATGACCTACACAATTGCCATTGTAGATGAAGGATTATTGGATTTAACCCGTTTCAAAGCGCCAAACGCTTGGGACAGTTTTTATGTACGTGAAGCTTTGGGTGTAAAAACCTGGGACATTTATGACGATGTGATTGGAGCGTATGGCGGAAAAGTGAATCAGATTTTTAGTATCGGTGGTGACCAGGATTTGGGTGGTGGAAAAGCCAAAAAAGCCAATCGTTTCAAACCGGTTGTAATTTATATGGGACCTTTTAAATTGGAAAAAGGAAAAACGAAAATGCATCAGGTAAAATTACCCAAGTACATTGGTTCTGTAAAAACAATGATCGTTGCCGGAGATGCGACTACAAGCGCTTATGGTAGTGTCGAAAAAGCAACTCCCGTTCGCAGTCCGTTGATGGTCTTGGCTTCGTTGCCGAGAAAAATTTCGCCATCCGAGAAAGTGACGATTCCAGTTACTGTTTTTGCAATGGAAAAAAACATCAAAAATGTTACGGTTCAGATTAAAACCAACAACGGATTAAAAGTTATTGGAAGTGCCGTTCAAAAATTATCATTCGCACAGCCTGACGAAAAAATGGCTTATTTCAATTTGGCTGTGGGTTCTGTTACCGGAATTGGAAAAGTTCAGATTGTAGCAACTTCGGGTGCAGCCAAATCGGTTTATGATGTAGAGATTGATATGACCAACCCTAATCCGGTTACGAATACATTTACCGACGTGATTTTGGAACCAAATAGTGCTAAAACTATTTCTTGGAAGACATTTGGTGTTTCAGGAAGTAATAAGGCTAAATTGGAGATTTCATCAATGCCAACAATCAATTTGAATGGACGATTACAGTATTTGATTCAATATCCTCACGGATGTGTGGAGCAAACCACTTCTTCTGTTTTTCCGCAGTTGTATTTAAGTGATATTATGGATTTGGACGCTACTCGTCAGCAATTAACGCAAAAAAATATCACGGCAGGAATCAATCGATTAGGAGGTTTTCAATTATCGAATGGAGGATTAGCCTACTGGCAAGGCGGCACAGAATCCGACGATTGGGGTTCTTCCTATGCTGGACATTTTATGATAGAAGCTGAGAAAAAAGGATACTTTTTACCGATTAATTTTAAATCAAAATGGATTTCGTATCAACAAAAAGAAGCCAAACAATGGCGATTTGAAACAAGATATGGAAATGATTTAGCGCAAGCTTATCGCTTATACACTTTGGCTTTGGCGGGAGCACCAGATTTATCTTCGATGAACAGATTGCGTGAAACCAAAGGAATTTCGAATGAAAGTAAATTGCGTTTGGCCTTGGCTTATGTATTGGCAGGACAAAAATCAGCCGGTTTGAACTTGTTGCTAAAAACTACAATTGATGAAGATTCGAAATACAATTATTACTATTATGGTTCAGCTGATAGAAATCGAGCAATGGCTTTGGAAACATTATTATTACTTGGACAAAAGCAAAAAGCATTTGCAATGGCATTAAAACTGGCTAAAGAAATGTCTAGTGAACAATGGATGAGTACGCAAACTACAGCTTATTGTTTGTATGCAATGGCAAAGTTTTCAGCAAATAACGGACCGAAAGGAATCGACGTTCAGTTTAGCAAAGACGGAAAAACGCAGACATTTAAAACGATGAAAACTATCACCGATAGCAATTTGGTTGTCAAAATGGGTTCGAATAGTGTGACTTTAAAAAATAATAGAAAGAACAGATTGTTTGTTCGTTTGCTGAATACAGGAATTCTTCCTATTGGTCAGGAGAAGGCGATTCAGAGTAATGTTTCGGCTTCCATTGTTTTCAAAAACAGAAAAGGAGGCGTTATCAATGTGTCCACAATTAATCAGGGAACAGAGTTTGTTGCCGAGGTAACGGTTAGAAACCAGAAAAATGAGCGTGTAGAAAATGTAGCATTATCTCAAATTCTGCCTTCCGGTTTTGAAATTGTAAATACTCGTTTCACGGATTATGGTGATGCCACTAATAATATTGCAGATTATATTGACATTCGAGACGACAGAACCAATTTCTATTTTGGATTGAAAGCGGGAGAAGTAAAAACCTTTAGAATTTTGCTGAATGCCTCGTATTTGGGGACGTATTATTTACCAGGACTGCAATGTGAAGCAATGTATGATAATACGTTTTTGGCAAGAACCAAAGGATTTTGGGTTCAGGTGGTGAAGTAAGTATGCTAGGGAAAATTGGCCACTGATGACACGGATAGAACTGATTTTACGCAGATTGAAATGAGACTTTAATCACTAAGTAAAAAAATCTGTTTGAATCTGTATAATCTGTGGCTAAATAATTTTAGCTCAAATAGAAATGTTCTTTGCGGACTTTGCGTATAACTTTGCGACCCTTGCGGTTAAATCATAATTACCTTGAAAAATAAACTAATTGCGTTCCTGCAACGCATCATCAATTGGATAAAACAACATAAAATTAAATCATCAATTGCGTTTCTGCTATTGGTGGTTTATTATTTTTCATTGCCACGAACTTTGTTTCAGGAACCTTATTCTACGGTTATTGAAAGTAAAGAAGGCGAATTGCTTGGTGCCAAAATTGCTCTTGACGGCCAATGGCGATTTCCTGCACAAGACAGTGTTCCTGATAAATTCAAGAAATGTATTGTCTATTTTGAAGACGAATATTTCTATAAACATCCCGGGTTCAATCCTGTGGCGATGGCGAATGCTTTTCAGCAAAACAGAAAAGCGGGAAAAGTTGTTCGTGGAGGAAGTACATTGACACAACAAGTGATTCGGTTGTCCAGAAATGGAAAAGGAAGAACTTATTTCGAGAAAATAATTGAACTCATTCTCGCCACCCGATTAGAGGTGGGATATTCTAAAAATAAAATTTTGGAATTATATGCTTCGCACGCTCCTTTTGGAGGGAATGTGGTGGGTCTAGAAATGGCTTCCTGGCGGTATTTTGGTGTGCAGTCCCATCAATTGTCTTGGGCAGAAAGCGCTACATTGGCTGTTTTGCCAAATGCACCTAGTTTGATTTATCCTGGAAAGAACCAAATCAAATTATTGAGTAAGCGAAACCGACTTTTGTTGAAATTAAATCAGGAAGGAATAATCGACAAGGAAACCTATGAACTTTCGATAGACGAGCCTTTGCCTCAAAAACCGTATGATTTGCCTCAAATTGCACCGCATTTATTAGAGCGAGTGGCAAAGAACCAACTAGGAACTCGAGTAAAAACGACAATAGAAATTGGGTTGCAAAACAGAGTCAATCAAATTGCTAAGTATTATTACAATCAGTACAAGCAAAACGAAGTTCATAATTTGGCTATTTTGGTTATCGATGTTTCGAATAGAAAAGTAATGAGTTATGTTGGAAATTCATCTACGGACGGAAATCATCAAAAAGATGTGGATATTATTGATGCTCCAAGAAGTACAGGAAGTATTCTGAAACCGCTTTTATACGGCGCAATGCTAGATGATGGAGAGTTGTTACCGAATACATTGGTAGCAGATATTCCAACACAGATTTCTGGCTATACACCTCAAAATTTCAACTTGACATTTGACGGAGCGGTTCCAGCACATCGAGCATTATCACGGTCTTTGAATATTCCCGCAGTATTAATGTTACAGGATTTTGGAGTGAATAAGTTTTACGAAGAATTGCAGCGATTCAAATTGCGGAATATTTCAAAACCACCTGATCATTATGGTTTGTCGCTTATTTTGGGCGGTGCCGAAAGTAATTTGTGGGATTTATGCCGAAGCTACGCCGGTTTGTCCTCCACTTTGAATTACTTTAATAAAAATCAGGGGCAATATAGAACCAACGAATTTGCCGAATTAAATTATGATGATGACTATCAAATTAATTTTGGAGACGAAACGAAGCAAAAAAACATCTTGGGAGCAGGTTCTATTTGGCTTACCTATAATGCAATGGAGCAAGTCAATCGTCCTGAAGGAGATGAAGCGTGGAAATTCTATGACAGTTCGCTCAAAATCGCATGGAAAACAGGAACGAGTTTCGGAAATCGTGATGCTTGGGCAATAGGAACGAATTCTAGATATGTAGTTGGTATTTGGGTAGGAAATGCAACAGGCGAAGGAAGACCAACATTGACAGGAGTTACTAGTGCGGCACCCATTTTATTTGATGTTTTTAATTTGTTGCCCAGACAAAGATGGTTTGACACTCCATATAAGGATTTAGAGGAAGTTGAAGTGTGTAGTTTGAGCGGTCATTTATCCAAAGAAGGTTGTCCAAGTATAAAACAATGGGTTCCGAAGAAAGGGAAGAGTACTCCTATTTGTCCGTATCATAAAACGGTGCATTTGGATAAATCTCAGCAGTTTCAAGTCAACAGCAGTTGTGAAAATATAGAGAATATTGTGACCAAAAATTGGTTTGTACTGCCACCAGTGATGGCTTGGTATTACAAAAGCCAGCATATTGAGTATTTGCCATTGCCCCCATTTCGGGATGATTGTATGGGGACGCAAACCACGACAATGGATTTTATTTATCCCAAAACCAAAAGCAAAATCTATCTTACCAAAAATTTCAACAGCGAAGTACAGCCTGTGATTCTAAAAGTGGCTCATTCGCAACGCGAAAGCAAACTGTTTTGGTATGTCGATAATGTATATAAAGGAAGTACTAAAACCTTTCACGAAATGCCAATTTCGACAGCAACAGGATTTCATCATATTACCGTGGTCGATGAATTTGGAAATGAAATTAGGAGGAAAATTGAGATTGTGAAGGAGTAAACGTATTACAAAAACGAATGCCCTAGCCCAGATAGTAGTGGAAATCCTTTTCTTTTTTTCTTTAAAAAAGAAAAGATTGTAACGGATAGCTGGAAATAGCTCCTGAAAAAAAACCACAAAAAAACCGCCAATCTCACGAAAGGCGGTTTTTGATTTATTCTATAATAACATTCTTCTTTTTGTCGTAGAAATGATATTCTAGATACGTGTAAGCGTCACGCGGTATGATTTTCACCCATTTTTTATGTTCAAAAAACCATTTTGAACGTATTGATGGAAAACCTTTGGTAAGGTATGCGGCCACAAATGGATGTACATTAAGCACAACATCTGCGTTCGTTTTTAATATACTTTCTAGATCAAGAGCGATTTTGTCAATGATTTGAATTGGCGCTTCAATTTCGCCATTTTCATTGTTCGGATCTTCTTCTCTAGTTTTAATGTTGACTTCCGGTCTTACTCTTTGTCTTGTAATTTGGACTAATCCAAACTTACTCGGAGGTAAGATTTTGTGCTTGGCTTTATCATCGTCCATTTCTTCTCTAAGGAAGTCGAACAAGACTTTTCGATTTTCTGGATTACCCATATCGATAAAATCAATTACAATTATTCCGCCCATATCACGAAGACGCAATTGTCTGGCGATTTCGGCGGCGGCAATCATATTGACTTCCATTGCAGTATCTTCCTGGTTGGATGCTTTATTAGAACGGTTTCCGCTATTGACGTCTATAACGTGCAAAGCTTCAGTGTGTTCAATAATAAGATAAGCACCTTTGCTCATGGAAACTGTTTTTCCAAAGGAGGTCTTGATTTGTCTCTCTATATTGTATTTCTCAAAAATTGGAGTGTCTTTTGATTGATAAAACTTAACAATCGATGTTTTCGAAGGGGCTATTTCTTGTAAATAATCCTTCGTTTGGTTGTACAACTCTTCATCATCTATTTGGATGCCACTAAAGGTATCGTTGAAGACGTCTCTTAATATTGATGAAGCTCTATTGAGCTCTCCTAATACCTTGGACGGATGATGAGCGGTTGGTAATTTTTTACACATTGCAGTCCATCTCTCTATGAGGTTCTGCAAATCTTTTTCTAATTCTACTGTGCTTTTGCCTTCGGCTACTGTGCGAACAATAACACCAAATCCTTTTGGTTTGACGGCTTGTACCAGTCGTTTCAAACGTTCTTTTTCCTTTTTGTCTTCTATTTTTTGTGAAATAGAAACACGGTCAGAAAACGGAACCAAAACAATAAATCTTCCGGCAAGTGAAAGCTCTGCGCTAATTCTTGGTCCTTTGGTAGATATTGGTTCTTTGACGACTTGTACTAAAATAGACTGATTCGAATTGATAATATCGGTTATCGAACCATCTTTGTCTATCTCTTTTTCAAACTGAAAGTTTTTTAGGGAGAAATCTTTTATTTTACCTGCGCTTACAAGTTTTATGAATTTCAGTTGGGAAGCAAGATTAGGACCCAAATCGTGATAATGTAAAAAGGCGTCTTTTTCGTAGCCAACATTTACAAAAGCAGCATTTAGTCCAGCAACTGGTTTTCTTATTTTGGCAATAAAAATATCGCCAACTTGGAAATTGCTTGTTTCTTGTTCTTTGTGTAATTCAATTAGTTTTCCATCTTTTAATAAGGCAAAATCTACAGCTTCGGAACTTGATCTAATGATTAATTCTTTATTCACTCTGTAAATTTTTATCCTGACTTTCAGATTTCAGATTTCAGATTTCAGATTTCAGATTTTTGTAGCTACAAAAAACTTCTAACTTCTAACTTCCAACTTCTAACTTCGGTAAGGATGGATTAAACAATAATTTTAACAGGTATTGAACCCGGATGGAAGTCCAGTTAGCAGTTGGCAGTTTTCAGGCAGCAGTTAAAACCGCTATCTTTAATCTGTAATCTGCAATCTTTTTTCCAAATTTCAATGAACGTTTAAAAAGAAAAAAGTAGTTATAAACTACTTTTTCTTTTTGTGACGGTTAGCTCTCGCTCTTTTTTTGCGTTTGTGCGTTGCTACCTTATGTCTCTTTCTTTTTTTACCACTTGGCATAATCTGAAGATTTTGTGATTAATAAATATTTTTTATTTTGCTTCGTTATTCGTTTTTACTCCTTCTACAAAAACTTTTGCAGGTTTGAATGCAGGAATATTGTGTGCAGGAATTTTGATTGTGGTATTTTTTGAAATATTTCTTCCCGTTTTTTCAGCTCTTGTTTTCACAATGAAACTTCCAAAACCTCTTAAATAAACATTGTCTCCAGTTTCTAATGAGTTTTTTACTTCTGTCATAAAGGTCTCAACTGTTGCCTGAACATCTCCTTTTTCTAGACCTAATCTTTCTGAGATTTTTGCTACGATATCTGCTTTTGTCATTTTAATTCGTAATTTATAATTGTATACTAATTTTTTGAGGTTGCAAATATATGAATTAAAAAAACAATTATTCAAGCTAATTCATTAAATTTTAACAACATAAACTTTTACTTTTGCTAACTAAAATTTAACGATGAACTTTTCCAACATATTGATAAGGTGGTATTTAGAAAACAAGCGCGATTTACCGTGGCGAAAAACTGATAATCCTTATTTAATTTGGCTCTCCGAAATAATGCTTCAACAGACAAGAGTAACACAAGGAACGCCATATTTCCTGTCATTTACAAACGCTTTTCCAACTGTTTTTGATTTGGCTGCAGCCAATGAAGAACAAGTTTTGAAACTTTGGCAAGGTCTAGGTTATTATTCTCGTGCCCGAAATTTGCACAAAACGGCTCAGTTCATTGCAACAGAATTATCTGGAAATTTCCCCGATAATTATAATGACTTGCTAAAACTAAAAGGCGTTGGCGAATACACTGCTGCTGCAATTGCATCCTTTTCATACAACGAACCCGTTCCCGTAGTCGATGGAAATGTTTTTAGGGTTTTGTCTCGGTATTTTGATATAGAAACTGATATAGCTTCGGCTTCCGCCAAAAAAGAATTTGCTGCTTTGGCTTTCGAATTAATGCCAAAAGATAATCCTGCGATGTTCAACCAAGCCATTATGGAATTTGGTGCTTTGCAATGTGTACCGAAAAGTCCAAATTGTGGCATTTGTGTTTTCAACACCAGTTGCGCCGCTTTGCAAAAAAAGAAAGTAGACCAATTGCCTGTGAAATCAAAGAAGTTAAAGGTCAGAAATCGATACTTTAATTATTTAGTAGTTTCGGATGATACTAAGAATACGATAATCCAGAAACGAACAGCAAAAGGAATTTGGCACAATCTCTATGAATTTCCGCTGATTGAAACCGAGAAAATTGAAGATTTTGAATTCATTGCCCAGCAAATTCAATCTGACTTTTTCAAAGAAAACGAAATGAAAAGTTTATCAGAAATCAACCCTGAAAGTATCATTCACAAATTATCGCATCAGCATTTGCATATCAAGTTTTGGAAAGTGAATCTAAAAGGAACTATCGAAAACGGAATTACCTCCAAAGTTTTAAAAACTTTTCCATTCCCTATCGTGATTCATAATTTTATCGAAAAAGAAATGGTTTAAGTTATGCTTTTGATGTTTAAAAATAATTAAAATTAGTTTAATGATAATGAAATCAATTATTTGTGTAATTTAGATAACTAAATGTTTCCATACTTCTATTTAAACCTTTTTTAAACTTTCAAAAATGAAAAAACAGATTGTATTAGTGCTCCTTATTATTAGTTCCATTACATCTGTTTCAGCACAATATCCCGCTGTTACAATTCCAGGATCACAACTCCGAAAAATTACTTCGAAAATTGTTACTGGACAAGAATATGATTTACATATCACTTTGCCATCTGGCTACGATTCAAGCAATAAAAAATATCCAGTTGTTTATCTAATGGATTCACAATGGGATTTTCCGCTGATCAATTCGATTTATGGTGAACAATATTTTGACGGATTTATTCCTAAACTTATCATTGTAGGTGTTACTTGGGGCGGAAAAAATCCAAATCCCGATTTTTTACGTGCCAGAGATTATACTCCTACAAATGAACCTGGAACCAAACAATCTGGAGGAGCAGATCAGTTTCTCGATTTTATGAAATCGGAATTGTTTCCTTACATAGATTCTAATTTTAAAACGGATAAGGAAAATAGAACTTTGATGGGTTGTTCTCTGGGCGGACTATTTACTATGTACACCTTATTTACGCATACGGATATGTTTTCTGGTTATGTTGCAGCTACTCCAGCAATAGCTTGGGATAATACCGTTTTGAATCGATTTCAAAAAACATTTGCTCAAAAAACAATTGCAAAACCTACTCGTCTTTTTATGACGGTTGGCGATGTGGAAAGCGGAAGGGAAAATTTTGAAAAATTCAGTACTTTTATTCAGGAGCAAAAATATTCAAATCTTTATATGTCTGCAAAAGTGCTCGAAAACACAGGACATTCAGGTACAAAATCCGAGACATACAGTAGAGGTTTACAATTTATATTTGAAAGAAATAAATTGGTTTTAAGCTCAGAAGTATTAGATAAATATGTAGGTGTTTACCAATTTCCAAATGGTGACAACTTGGAAATTAAAAAAGAAAAAAATCAATTGGTTTGCTATTTATTAAATAAAAATAAAGTGCAGTTACTAGCCAATTCTGAACATCATTTTTATGCTACGTTTGAATTTTTTAACATCTATTTTAATGAGGAAAATGGTAAAACCACTGGTTTACGAATGGAAGTTTATGGGAAAGAGTTTTTGCTTAAAAAAACTAATTAGTTTAAAGCTTCGTTAATTATTAACTTATTTTTTGGCAGTCTAGTTGAAAGAAGTTATTTTTATGATTATTAAAAAAGTACATTTGATGCTGTTATATTAGAAATAAAATATGAATTCAACTTTAAATAAAGTAATGCTGATTGGCCATTTGGGCGACGATGTTAAGATGCACTATTTCAAAAGTGATTCTTGTATTGGAAAATTTCCTTTGGCAACAAACGAGACCTATATTAATAAAGAAACGGGTGAAAAAATCACTTCTACCGAGTGGCACAATATTGTGGTGAGGAATAAAGCAGCCGAATTGTGTGAAAAATATTTGTCGAAAGGTGATAAAATTTTTATCGAAGGACGTATAAAATCACGTCAATGGCAGGCCGAAGACGGAACCACAAAATACATTACCGAAATTCAGGCAATAGATTTTACTTTTCTTACAACCAAAAAAGAAACCGAAGCCAATAAAGAGAATAAATCTGTCGAACCGACAAAAAACGCTAACTTTGACCCAGAAAATAATGGTTTGCCTGTAAACGACTTACCGTTTTGATTGTCTAACTAATCTTTTTTAATTTGGACCCAGAGCCCAGTTTTTTTCTTCAATACACGCTAGACACCAATTTGGCATTAGGATTTATCGCAATATTGGTATTGCTATTTTGTTCTGCATTAGTTTCTGGTGCCGAAGTTGCCCTTTTTTCCTTGTCACAAAAAGATATTGATGACACTTTACAAGAACATCCTTCGAAAGGTAAAATCATTTCAAAACTTTTAGAAAAACCAAAAAAATTATTAGCCACACTTCTTGTTGCCAACAATTTTATTACTATTGGAGTGATAATTTTATTCGTCTACTTAGGTAATAATGTCTTTTCGGGCATCCCATCTCCTGTTTTAAAATTCAGCATCGAAGTTATTGTAGTTACTTTTTTAATATTGCTGTTTGGAGAAGTTTTACCAAAAGTGTATGCCAGCCGGAACAACATCAAATTTGCCAAATGGATTGCTTATCCCGTTGCGATTCTCGACAAATTGCTTTCGCCAATAAGTTTGCCAATGCGCAAAGCCACCATTTACTTGCACAATAAATTAGGAAAACAAAAGACAAATTTCTCCGTAGACCAATTGTCGCAAGCATTGGAACTTACTGATTCTGATGAAAGTTCATCCGATGAACAAAAAATATTAGAAGGAATCGTTACTTTCGGCAACACCGATACGAAGCAAGTAATGAGTCCGAGAATGGATATTTTTGCTTTGGAAATCGATGAATCTTTTGCATCCATTTATTCAAAAATTATTGAAATGGGTTTTTCGAGAATTCCGGTGTATCGGGACAATATAGACCAGATAGAAGGCGTTTTGTTTGTGAAAGATTTGCTGCCACACATCAACAAAGAAGATTTTGATTGGAAAACATTGCTGCGAGAACCGTTTTTTGTTCCTGAAAATAAAAAAATAGACAATTTGCTCAAGGATTTTCAAAGTATGAAAAGCCATTTGGCTATTGTTGTTGATGAATATGGAGGAACTTCGGGATTGATCTCGCTTGAAGATATTATAGAAGAAATTGTGGGAGATATCAGTGATGAATTTGATGGAGACAACCCAAATTATTCTAAAATTGATGAGAAAAACTACCTTTTTGAAGGAAAAACAAATCTCAAAGATTTTTATAGAGTGATTGATGTTGATGAAGAATTGTTCGAATCGACAAAAGGCGAAGCCGAAACATTGGCAGGATTTATTCTCGAAATTCTGGGTAATTTTCCAAAAAAAGACCAGAAAATTATTTTCGAAAATTGTACGTTTACTATCGAAACGGTTGATAAAAAACGTGTAAAACAAATAAAAGTGACCCTTGAATAAAAATAAAATGCTAAAAAAACAAGTTGCAATTGCCGTACTTTTAATACTACTGCTTTCTATCTTTAGCTGTAAAGACGAAGTTTTACCAAAACCTTCAAGTTATTTGCGATTGGACTATCCTGAAGCCAAATATGTCAATTTTGAAAATAGCGCCTCCCCTTTTGCATTCGAGATAAATTCAAAAGCTGTAATAAAAGGAGGCAAAGATCTTGGGTTTGCTATTTCCTACCCTAAAATGAAAGCTACGATTTATTTGACCTACAAACCGGTGAATAATAATATCGATAAATTGTTGCGTGATGCTCAAAAACTAACTTACGAACACGTCATAAAAGCCGATGACATCTTAGAACAACCCTATTTGAATCCTTCCAAAAAAGTGTATGGAATGTTCTATCAGGTAAACGGAAATGCAGCTACAAATTCACAGTTTTATGTGACCGATAGTACCAAACATTTTGTAACAGGCTCCGTATATTTCTATGCAAAACCCAATTACGATTCCATTATGCCTGCGGCAAGCTACGTTCGAAACGATATGCAACGATTGATGGAGACTTTGAAGTGGAAATAGTTTGAAAAGTTTTATAAACAACAAAAATCCCAAATTGCTTTGGGATTTTTGTTTGATTGCATGAATAACTTAAACGTTTTTCAAATTGATGATTTCTTGTTCGGTAAGCAATCTCCAATTTCCACGAGGTAAATTCTTTTTGGTCAAACCTGCAAAAGCAACTCTGTCAATTCTCAAAACATCGTAATCGAAATTTTCAAAAATTGAACGAACTACCTTAACGTTGGCTGAGCGTAATTTCAATCCAATTTCACTTTTGGCTTCTCCTTCAATATAACTGATGTCTTCTACAAAAACGCGGTGTCCGTCAAGAACTAAACCTTTGTTTATTTTTTCCAAATCCTCAAATTTTAAGTTTTTATCCAAGGAAACTTGGTAAATTTTGGATGATTTGTTCGTTGGTAAAGTAAACTTACGAATCATATCCGTATCGTTGGTAAACAACAATAATCCTGTGGTGTTCTTGTCCATTCTTCCAACTGGGCCAATTTTCGCTGTGGTTGAGCCTTTTACCAATTCCAAAACATTGCGGTTTTCCTGACCTTCGTCAAGTGCGGTTGTAAAGTTTTTGGGTTTGTTCAACAAGATATATACTTTTTTCTCGGGTGTTAAAACAGCTCCGTCAAAATTCACGACATCGCCTGGTTTTACCATATAACCCATTTCGGTTACAGGGATTCCGTTTACTTTTACGTTCCCAGATTGAATATAAATATCGGCATCACGACGAGAACACACTCCAGAATTGGAGATGTATTTATTCAAACGAATTTCGTCTTTTACTTTAGGTCTTTTTGGAGCCTGATTCGGTTTTTTCTCTACCTTGTCAGTAGCCGCCTCAGCAACTTTAGTGTTTGGTTTTACTTTTTTAGGCCCTTGTGCCCTTTTTTGCATCGCAGGTTTTGGCTTATTGGAGCTTGGTCTAGAACTGTTTGCTCTGCCCCCGCTTTTTTTATTATTGCCTTCCTTGTTATTCATAATATACTGTAATTTGGTGCAAAGATAGTTTTTTATTGCTTAATTGTTGATTGTTTTTGGATTAGGGTTGCCTAGCCCTGATGTTCAATTGCTATCGCAATTGCCTCTTGTGGCGGTGTTCGCCGCAAGAGATAAAGTGAACAGCAGGAAAAAGCTCCTGAAAAATTAAATAGATTGTAAGAGTTTCTTTCCGTGCCATAACACGCTTGGATTGATAAGAATAATGCTGAAAACGCCTGCTACGATTAGGAATTTCAACACATTGTGAAGTAAAATAAATTGTTGTTTGGTGTTTGATTTCCAAAGATATTGCAAGAAGAAAATCAAAATGAGGAGACAGCTGTAAAAATAAATATCCATATACCCCACGTCGAAAATTTCGATTAAAACATAAACGGGAATTATAGTTGAGATTGTCAAAAATGTAATTATTTTCTTCGAAACCATTTCGCCGTAAATGATGGGAATGGTTTTGTAATCGTTTGCCAAATCGCCTTTGATGTTCTCCAAATCCTTAATCATTTCGCGAATTAAAAGCAATAAAAACAAAAAAACAGCGTGACCAAAAATGACTTCATAGAAATTTTTGTAGTACAAAAAAACAGCAAAAAATGGCAAAACCGATAGAAAAGCCGAAGTCAAATTGCCAATAAAAGGGAGTTTTTTTATTCGATGGGAATAATACCAAATCAAGAAAATATATACCGAAAAATATAAAAAGGCACGCCACGAAACGAATATTGCCAAAAAGACTACGATAAAATTAAGCGTAAAATAGACTTGCAATTTGGTTTTTTGACTAACCAATCGATCTAACATTGACTTGTTTGGACGATTGATTAAATCCTTCTTACTGTCGTAAAAATTATTGATGATATAACCCGAAGCAATAGTCAATGAAGAAGCAAAAACAATGATGAATAAATCAAAATCGAGTAGGATGGACAAAGCTCTTTTTTCGGGTGCGAGGATAAATATCGCCGAAAGATATTGAGCTAAAACGATTATCGGAATGTTGTAACCTCTAACCACAGAGAACAAACTGACAAATTTCATCACTAAAAGTTTGTTCTTTCTGTTGAGCATTTTTTAGAATTGATAAACTACTTCTAATTTATAGTCTTTTAAAGAAATTCTTGCTTTTTCTAAGTCTTGTGTAAAACCTAGAATATAACCACCTCCGCCTGAACCACAAAGTTTTAGGTAATAATCATTCGAGTCGATTCCTTCTTGCCAAATGCCGTGAAATTGTTCTGGAATCATTGGTTTGAAGTTGTTTAAAACGACTTTTGATAATTTTTTGGTGTTGGCAAACAAAGATTTCATATCGCCACCCAAGAAATTTTCGACACAAGCATCGGTGTGTTTTATGAATTGCGATTTCAACATTTTTCTAAAACCTTGGTCTTTCAATTTTTCCATAAAAATATTGACCATTGGAGCGGTTTCTCCCACAATTCCAGAATCTATCAAAAACACAGCTCCAGTTCCTTCCAAACTTTGGGTTGGAATTCCGGTTGCTTCGATATTGTCTTTGGAATTGATTAAAATAGGAATGCTCAAATAGCTGTTCAAGGGATCCAAACCAGAACTTTTTCCGTGGAAAAAAGATTCCATTTGAGAGAAAATAGTTTTTAATTGCAATAATTTTTCACGAGTCAAATTCTCTAGAACAGTAATTTTATTTTGGGCGTATTTGTCGTAAATAGCCGCAACTAATGCACCGCTGCTTCCCACTCCGTAACCTTGCGGAATACTGGAATCGAAGAACATTCCGGTTTCGACGTCATTTTTTAGAGTCGCTAAATCGAAAGTAACTAATTCAGGTTGTTCGCTTTGCAAAGTTTCCAAATGCGACACAAAACGTTTCAAATGTCCGTTGGATTTTATAGCTTCGGCTGATGGATTTTCTTCTCTTTTCAGCGCACCATTGTAAAAATTGTAGGGAATCGACAGGCCTTTCGAGTCACGAATAATTCCGTATTCTCCAAAGAGTAATATTTTTGAGTAAAATAAAGGTCCTTTCATATATGTAAAAGATATTTATCAGCGGTCATATATGTTATCGCCTTTATACTGATAGGTGTTTGCTTGCGCAAACTTGTTTTTAGTGGCGATTTCATATATAATTATCCAATTAATAATTGACTTCCAATTCCAATTTCGTCACAAATGTACTGACCATTTTGACAATAGCCAACTAATTCGTCCTTAATAAATTGCAAAACGCTTTCTTTAGTGTTTTCTGGATATAAAACGTGAACGTTTGCACCAGCATCGAGCGTGAAACAAACTGGGATTTCCGTTTCGTTTCTGTATTTCCATATTTTATTTATAATCTCTAAAGTGTTCGGTTTCATCAAAATAAAATACGGAATTGATGTCATCATCATCGAATGTAAAGTCAAGGCTTCACTTTCGACAATGGTGATAAATTCCTCCAGATTCCCGCTTTCGAAAATATTGATTAATTTGTCCAGATTTTCGTGGGCTTGTTCAAATCGTCTTTCGGCAAAAGGATGTCCGTTCATTAAATTATGACCCACAGAACTCGAAACTTGTTTTTCGCCCTTGTCAACCAATAATATGGTGTCTTGAAAATTCTTGAAATTTTCGTGAATGATGTTTGGAAATTCAACGCCAAACAAATCAGAACTTCCTTGAATATTTTCTTGGTTTCCCCAAACAACCACTTTCCCTTTTACGCTTCGACAAGCACTTCCTGAACCCAAACGTGCCAAGAATGAGGCTTTTTGATAAAAATAATCCTCGGTCATTTCAGGGTTTAATGCTTTTTCCAAGCTCATTAAATTCATTGCCAAAGCAGCCATTCCCGAAGCCGATGACGCGATTCCGGAACTATGCGGAAAAGTATTTTGTGTGTCAATGGTAAAATGATAGTCTTTTAGAAATGGTAAATAAACCAAAACTCTTTCGAAAAATTGCTGAATTTTTGGTTTGAAATCTTCTTTTGTTTTTCCTTCAAAAAGCAAGTCGAAAGAAAAACCGGAATCTGTCACACTGAGCGCAGACGAAGTGTTTTTGGCGAAAGCCAATTTCGTAATCGTTTTGCAATTATTCAAAGTGAAACTCACCGAAGGATTGGCTGGAATTTGTTTGTTTTTTTTTCCCCAATATTTGACCAACGCGATATTGCTTGGCGAACTCCATTGAAAATTTCCTGTTTCTATAGAATGAGAATAGGGTGTTGGAATAAAATCGTTTGCTGAAAACATCAATTAAAAATTTACTTCGTCAGTTCGGTCTTTAGTGACCTCGTGTGGGCAAAGATACTGATTTCTTTTGTTTGTTGAATTCGACAAAGTTTTGATTAATTTTGAAAAAAAATTAAGATGAACAAGATTTCCAAAATTCTAGTTGTAGTGGTTACGTGTTTAGTAGTGGGTTATTTCTCAGGAATGGTTACCCGTTCGGCAATAACGACTTGGTATCCCACATTGATAAAACCTAGTTTTAATCCGCCGAATTGGATTTTTGCCCCCGTTTGGAGTATGCTTTACATTATGATGGGAGTTGCGACAGGATTGGTTTGGAATCGTATGGATGAGGAAAAAGAAGCGGTTCAAAATGCCTTGGTTTTCTTTGCCGTTCAATTGGGGTTGAATGCCTTGTGGTCTTATTTGTTTTTTGGTTTGAAAAACCCAATGTTGGCGGGTTTAGAAATTGTAATTTTATGGTTGATGATTTATGAAACCTTTTCCAAATTTGTTAAAATAAATAAAATCGCAGGTTATTTATTGATTCCGTACTTGCTTTGGGTAAGTTTTGCAACGGTTTTGAATGCGAGTATTTGGTGGTTGAACCGATAATTTTAGAATATTAAAAAATCAAACAAGCTCTCAAATCTGGGAGCTTGTTTGATTTTTTTGGTGTTAGTATTTACTCAATTTGGCCAATCGCATAAAATCTTCAGCTTTTTCAACCATATTATAACTTCCACAAAAGAAAGGGACTCTTTCGTGCAATTCTGTGGGTTGAATTTCCATTATTCTATTGAACCCATCTGATGCTTTTCCTCCTGCTTGTTCAACAATAAATGCCATAGGATTACATTCATAAAGCAATCGCAACTTCCCTTTGGGTGATTTGGAACTGGTTGGGTACAAATAAATGCCGCCTTTTAGCATATTTCTATGAATATCAGAAACTAAACTTCCAATGTATCTCGAAGTGTAGGGCCTGTCATCCTCCTCGAGTTGGCAATATTTGATATAATCTTTTACGCCTTGAGGGAAATGAACGTAATTCCCTTCGTTTAATGAGTAAATAATTCCATCCTTTGGGAATTGAATATTAGGATGCGAAAGGTAAAAAGTTCCAATAGCTGGGTTCAAAGTAAATCCATTTACACCGTGACCCGTGGTATAAACAAGCATTGTCGAAGTGCTGTAAATCACATAACCAGCCGCAACTTGATTAATTCCTGGTTGCAAGAAATCTTCAATTGTTACCGGAGTTCCTATTGGAGAAATCCTTCTATAAACAGAAAATATTGTTCCAACAGAAACATTTACATCAATATTTGATGACCCATCTAGCGGATCCATCAAAACCACATATTTATTGTTGTGGCAATTATCATTGCCTTCCACGGTAATATATTCATCGTTTTCTTCGGATGCAATTCCGCAAACAATCTCACGATTTATCAGGGTTTGAATAAAAACTTCATTAGCATAGACATCTAATTTTTGCTGATCTTCTCCTTGAATGTTTTGTGCGCCAGCAGCACCAATGATATCGACCAATCCCGCTTTATTCACTTTGTAATTGACCACTTTGGCGGCTAATCGGATGGAATTAATGATTCGGGATAATTCGCCTGACGAATATTGAAAGGCTGATTGGTTTTCGATAATAAATTCACCGAGAGTTTTGTTGCGTTGTTCCATAATGAAATCGTTGTAGTTGGTTTGAAGTCACAAATATCCGATTTTTTGTGAAATTGAAAATATTTTATTCTATTCGATTGTCAGAATTGTATATTTGCCATAGATTTTATTAAATTTTGTTTTTATAACCATTTTTTACATCAAAAATTATGAATATCAGAAAAGGAAATCCCGAAGATATGGAGGCTGTTTTGAGCCTTATAAAGGAATTGGCCGTTTTTGAAAATGAATCAAACGCAGTTGTTATTACTGCCGAGGATTTAGTTCGTGATGGTTTTGGTTCGGCTCCGTTATTTCACGTTTTTGTTGCTGAAGTGGAATCGAAAATCGTTGGAATTGCTTTGTATTATTACCGTTATTCAACTTGGAAAGGCAAAACCATTCACTTAGAAGATTTGGTTGTAAAAGAAAATATGCGGGGTTCAGGAATAGGTTTTGCCTTATATTCTGAAATCATAAAACAAGGCAAAAAGGATAAAGTTCGAAGAATAGAATGGAACGTTTTAGACTGGAATACACCAGCTATAAATTTCTATAAAAATTCTGGTGCAAAAATTCTGGACGATTGGAAGGTAGCCCAAATGAGTGAAGAAGCAATCAACCATTTCGTTGACAATAAGTTAAAATAAAAATCATTTTTAAGTTTCAGCTTACAATCTGAAATCTAAAATCTGCAATCTAAAATTAAAATGAGAGTATTCAAATTTGGTGGAGCATCCGTAAAAGATGCCGAAGGAATAAAAAACGTATATGACGTTTTACAAAAAGTGGGTTACGAAGATGTATTGTTGGTAGTTTCTGCCATGGGAAAAACGACAAATGCTCTTGAAGAAGTAATAAAGAATTATTTCGAAAAATCGGAAGAATTGAATTCATCGGTGCAAGAAGTAAAAAAATACCACAATCAAATTTTGTTGGATTTATTCGAAGACGAAAAAAATGAAGTTTTTGGTGCTGTAAATACGTTGTTTTCAGAATTAGAATATTTTTTGGCACACAACAAATCGCCAAATTATAATTTTGTCTATGATCAAATTGTGAGTTACGGCGAATTGATTTCGACTACGATTTTGAGTCATTATATGAGTTTTATGGGTATTAAAACCCAATGGCTTGATGTGCGTAACTTCATAAAAACCAATTCAAATTACAGAGATGCCGAAGTAGATTGGGAATTAACTCAGGCAACTATTTCTAAAAACGTCAAGAAAAAAATGCTGAACATTACCCAAGGATTTTTGGGTTCTGACGAAAATAATTTCACTACCACTTTAGGTCGTGAAGGTTCCGATTATACAGCAGGAATTTTTGCATATTGTCTTAATGCTGAAAGTGTAACCATCTGGAAAGACGTTCCAGGAGTGATGAATGCTGATCCAAGATATTTTGAAAATGCGAGTTTGCTTAGTCATATTTCCTATCGCGAAGCCATAGAAATGGCGTTTTATGGAGCAACAGTTATTCACCCAAAAACCTTACAACCATTACAAAAAAAGGAAATTCCTTTATATGTAAAATCATTTATAAACCCAATGTTACCTGGAACTTGCGTATCTAAAGGGTCTGATTCGGAGTGGCAAATTCCTAGTTTTATTGTCAAAAGAGATCAGCTTTTGATTTCACTTTCCTCAATAGATTTCTCCTTTATTATGGAAGAAAATATTAGCGAAATCTTTGCTTTGTTTCACCAATTTAAACTGAAAGTAAATTTAATTCAGAATTCAGCCATTAGTTTTTCGGTATGCGTTGAAGATAAATTTGGAAATTTTAAAGATTTGAATCCAATTCTTTCCAAAAAATTCAAAGTCGATTTTGATGAAAATGTAACGCTTTACACCATCAGACATTTTAATGATAAAGCAGCACAAACTGTCGAACAAAATAAAACTGTTCTATTAAAACAAGTGAGCCGCGAAACGATGCAAATTGTTACGAAGGAAAAATAGAATAACTATTGAAATAATTTTACCGCAAATTTGCAGATTTTAAAATTTGTAGATTTGCGGTTTTTTTGTCATTGCAAGGAACGGGCGCCATCACATAACAAATTACCAATTATAAATACTACTTTTGATACTTTCGAGTTAAAGTATTTATGTTGAAAAAAATATTGATTTTCTTGGCGATACTATGCTTTTTTGGGCTCCAAGCTCAGGAAATTAATTCGTTGTACAAAACAAAAAAAATTCCTTTTACTCGTGATACCATTCAACTCGAAAACACAAGCATTAATTCGAGTAATTTTAAATTGCTTGACGCCAATGACCAACCCATTGATACCACATTTTACAAAATAAATTTTACAAAAGGAACCCTGATTTTAAACGAAAAATTCTCTGCAAGTTCTGATTCACTGACCGTTCATTACCTGAAACTTCCCGAGATTTTAACCAAGGAATATCGTATTTATGATGATAGCAAAGTGGTTAGCAACGAAGCAACCGCAGGAAGTTTGTACAAATTGGAAGGAGAAAGTCTCCAGAAAAAAAACACTCCCTTTGATGGACTCAACACTTCGGGGAGCATCACCCGTGGCGTTACTGTCGGCAACAACCAGAATTCGGTTTTAAACTCCAATCTCGATTTGCAAATCACGGGAAAACTTTCCGAAAAAGTGAGTTTAAGGGCTTCATTGCAAGACAATAATATTCCGTTGCAAGATGGTGGTTATTCGCAAAAACTAGATCAATTCGACAATGTTTTTATGGAACTTTTCAGCGAGAAATGGAATATTCGAGCCGGAGACGTTTTTCTGGAAAACCACAAAACCCAATTCCTGAATTTCAACAAAAAAGCACAGGGAATTGCAGCCAGTTTCGACTTTGGAGACGAGGATAACAAAACCAATGTTTTCGCATCCGCAGCATTAGTTAGAGGACAATATGCCAAAAGTGATTTTGTGGGACAGGAAGGAAATCAAGGACCTTACAAATTAATTGGACAAAGCGGCGAATTGTATGTGTTAGTCATTTCGGGTTCAGAGCGGGTTTATGTCAATGGAATCCTTTTGAAACGTGGAGAAAATAATGATTATACGATAGATTATAACGCTGGAGAAATCCTATTTACTCCACTATTTACCATCACTTCTGAAATGCGAATTGCCGTCGAATACCAATATTCCAACCAAAATTACACTCGACTTGTTACCTATGCCGGCGGAAGTCACGAAAGCAAAAAATGGAGTTTTGGTAGTTATTTATACTCTGAAAATGATTTGAAAAACCAACCTTTGCAGCAAAGTCTTTCGGCAGAACAAGCACAAATCTTGGTCGATGCCGGAGATAATACCGACTTGATGGTGGCTCCATCGGCTTATTTGGATTCCTATTCCGACAACAAAATCTTGTATAAAAAAACGATAGTAAACACTATCGAAGTTTTCGAATATTCGAATAATCCAGACGATGTTTTATTTAATGTACGTTTCAGTCAAGTTGCCGTTAATAAAGGAAATTACATTCTGAAAAACAGTGCAGCCATTAGTAGAATTTATGAGTATATCGAGCCCGTAAATGGAATTCCACAAGGAAATTATGAACCTGTAATCCAGCTGATTGCTCCGATAAAAACCCAAGTGGCGACTTTTTTGGGAAAATACAATCCAACAGAAAAAACTGCGATTGATTTTGAAATTGGCGTAAGCAATAATGATAAAAACCTGTTTTCATCTCAAGATGATTCGAATAATGAAGGTTTGGCGACAAAAATCAATGCCAAACAACGCCTTTTTTCAAAAAAATGGAATGTGGATGCTTTTGCCAATTATCAATTTATAGCTAAAGATTTCAGCTCCGTGGAGCGTCTTTACAGTATTGAATTTAGCCGAGATTGGAATTTGGGAACTACTGCCATTGGCAATCAAAGTTATTTGGTTTCGGGCTTGCAAATGACTTTGCCTGAAAAAGGGAGTTTGGTTTACCAATTCGAAAAACTGGATTTCTCAGGGAATTTCTCTGGTAATCGACATATTTTGAATGCTTTGTTTAACTTGAATCATTGGAAGATTCAAAGTCAAGGAAGTTTCTTGAATAGCGATGCCACGAGTTCAACATCGAAATTCTTGCGAAATCAAACCCAAGTCAAATATCATTTCAAGAAAAACTGGATTGGCACTCGTTTAAGATTGGAGGACAATCAAGAAAAAAATAAAACCACCAATGAATTTTCGGCTTTGAGTCAACGATTTTCAGAATACGGATTTTTTGCCGGTCGTGGCGACAGTACCAAAGTTTTTGTGGAATTGGGTTATTTTAAAAGAGCGAATGACAGCTTGCAAAACGGAATCATTCAACGAGTGAACAATTCCCAAACTTTTGCCTTGCGGTCGAAATTGATTCAAACCAACAAAAGCGATTTGTCACTTTTCGTGAATTATAGAGTTTTGGATTTTGTGGATGCAACCAAGAAAAATGAACCTTCGTTGAATTCCAGAATGATTTACAACGATCGTTTTTTCAATCAATTGATTCAATCCACGACGGTTTTCGAAACCAATTCGGGTTCCATTCCACAGCAGGAATTTACCTATCTGGAAGTTCCCGTTGGGCAAGGGGTTTATACTTGGAACGATTACAACGCCAACGGAATTCAGGAATTAGAAGAGTTTGAAGTGGCACCTTTTGTGGATCAAGCAAAATATATCCGAGTGTATTTGCCCAACCGTATTTACGTCAAAACGCACCAAAATAAGTTTTCTCAATCGATAGTTTTAAACCCCAATCAATGGCAGAACGAGACAGGATTTAAAAAAATGCTTTCTTATTTCTATAATCAAACTTCCTATCTCATTGATAGAAAAGTGGAAAATAAAGGTGATAATTTCGACTTAAATCCCTTTAGCAAATCAGATGAAAATGTTTTGGGATTGAATTCCAGCTTTAGAAACAGTTTGTTTTATAATAGGGGCAAACAAAATCATTCTGTAACTTATACTTATGTTCAAAACGAAAATAAAAACTTGCTTTCCATAGGTTCGCAAAATGCTAAAAACAGTTCAAACCAAATTCAATACAATCATTTGTACCGAAAAAGTTGGTTGTTCGGAATGTTTGCCAAAACCATCCAAACCGCTTTGACATCGGAAAATTATCCAGAGAAGAATTATGAAATCAAAGGGTATCAATTGGCTCCAAAAATCAGTTATTTGTTTTCTAAAAGCACGAGTTGGGATTTATTTTACGAATTGCAAAACAAGGAAAATCAAATTGGCAATTTTGAAACTTTATTACAAAGCCGCTTTGGAACCTCTTTTACTTATGCCGGTGAGAAAAAATTCACGATGAACGGAGAAGTTTCTTTTTATCAAAATAAATTTGTTGGCGATGAGTTTTCGTCTGTAGGATTCCAAATGTTGGAAGGATTGCAAACAGGACAAAACCTGACTTGGCGATTGCTTTTGCAAAAAAACCTGACCAATTTTCTGGACATTAATTTCAATTATCAAGGGCGAAAAAGTGAAACCAGCCAAGCCATTCATACCGGAAGCGTGCAATTACGAGCTTATTTTTAATTTAATTTTTCAAATATTTTTAAATCGTAATACTAATTTTGTTAACTTTATTTTTTAAATCTAAAAATCAAATCATTATGAAAAAATTAATTCTATTGTGTTTACTTTTTATTTTTTCGGGGACTTTTTATGCGCAAGACACTAAAACGAAAACTGAACCTGCCAAAAAAGAAACTACCAAAAAGAAATCAGGTTATGATTATGACAAAGATGTTCCTGTGAAATCTACCAAAAAAGAGGCGACTTCTAAATCAACTGCTACAAAAGAAACCACAAAAAAGGAAACCACAAAAAAGAAATCAGGTTATAATTACGACAAAGATGTTCCTGTAAAATCTACCAAAAAAGAAACACCAGCTAAGTCAACTGCTACAAAAGAAACTACAAAAAATAAATCAGAAGCCAACAAGGTTGACGCTAAAATAAAAGACGAAAAGTACACGAAAGGCAATTCTAAAAAGAAAGCCCCAACATTAAAAGAATCCAACGAAAAAGCCCCAAAAACTCCGGATAAAGTTACGGGTGAATACAATGGAAAAAAAGTGTATACCGGGCCAAGAGGTGGAAAATATTACATCAATAAAAACGGAAATAAAACCTATATTCAGGATTAATATTTTTTTAAATCATAATAACTGTTCAAGATTTAAATTTTGGGCAGTTTTTTTATACCTTAACTTAACGGTATATTAATACTTTCAAAATATGAATTAGTATTGATTTTCTACCTTTCGATTTTAATATTATTTAAATAAATGAGTTTCAATACCGCTAATAAAACTATTTTGATCGCTCCGCTAAATTGGGGATTAGGTCACGCAACACGTTGTATTCCAATAATTAAAGCCTTACAAGAAAATAATTATATTCCAATTATCGCTTCGGATGGGATTGCATTGGAATTATTGCAAAAAGAGTTTCCATACGTTCAAACCTTAAAATTGCCTTCGTACAAAATTGAATATGCCAAGAACGGTAAAAATTTCAAATGGAAATTATTAAAAAATTTTCCAGAAATGATTAAAGCGATTTGGAAAGAGGAGAAAAAAGTCAGAAAATGGATCAAAAAATATGATATTGATGGTATTATTTCCGACAATAGATTGGGTGTTTTTAGCAAAAAAATTCCCTCGGTTTATTTGACGCATCAATTGAATGTGATGACCGGAAACACGACTTGGTTCACTAGTATTTTACACCAGCAAATTATAAAAAAACACAATGAATGTTGGGTTCCAGATATCGAAGGAATCCCAAATTTGACGGGTAAATTAGGCCATATCGAAAATCCTGATTTCAATCTGAAATACATTGGTCCATTGAGCCGAATGCATAAAAAAGAAACCCCAAAACAATATGATTTGATGATTATTCTTTCGGGACCTGAGCCTCAACGCGGATTATTGGAAGAAAAATTAAAAGTTGAAATTCTAGGTTATAAAGGGAATGTGGTTTTCATAAAAGGAATTATCGAAAAAGACCAAAAAAAGGAACAAATAGAAAATGTTACCTATTATAATTTTATGAACAGTCGTCAGCTTGAACAAACTTTTAACGAAAGTGAAACTGTGCTTTGTCGCTCAGGCTATACTACAATTATGGACTTGGTAAAACTGGAGAAAAAAGCTTTTTTTATTCCAACGCCAGGGCAGTATGAACAAGAATATTTGGCCAAAAAATTGAAAGAGGAAGGCCTTGTTCCTTATGCAAAACAAGACGATTTTCGGATTGAAAATCTAAGGGAAATAGAAAATTACAAAGGATTACCTTTGATAGAAACTCCGATTAATTGGAGTAATTTATTTGAAGTTTTTGAAAAATAGAAACGCGAAATAATAGATTTTTCTTGATTTTACAGAGTTCTAGTTGATTCTCGTAGTCTTAATTCAGTTTTGATTACTGTAGTTTTATAGGGATATTCGTTTTCTTTACTTTCTAATCTTTCGATAAGTAATTCTGCTGCTGCCGCACCAATTTCTGGACCGTGTTGGCTCACAGTAGTTAAACTTGGAGACAATCTTCTTGAAGCAAGGATTCCATCAGCAAAACCTATAATGGAAAGATTTTCGGGAATGTTATAACCTCTTTTTAGACTAATTCGCAAAGCCACCACAGAATCATCTTCATCTAATGCAAATATGCCGTCAATGGTATGATTATCAAATAAAATTTCTGCTTTTGCTTTTAGAGCATCTTCAGAATCGGTTCTTAAAATTAAATCCGTGTTGATGGCAATGTTATTATTTTGCAAGGCTTTGAGGTATCCTTCGGTTCTAAGTTTTCCTACACTTAAATTGTCAATAGAAGAAAACAGAGCAATTTTTTTACAACCAATATTTATAAGGTGTTGAGTTGCATTGAGAGCTGAATCGAAATCGTCAACAACCACTTTGTCACATTCGACCTCGTCTACGATTCTGTCAAACATTACTATTGGTGTTCCCTCGTTTATAATTTCTTTGAAATGATTGAATTCGTGAAGTTTTTGAGCTTCTTCAGAAACCGATAAAATAAATCCATCTATAGTTCCATTGCTCAACATATCGAGAGTGCTAATTTCTTTTTTTAAGGACTCATTCGAAATGCATGTTATCACATTATATCCTTTTTCTTCGGCTACTTTCTCAATTCCTGTAAATACTTTGGCGAAAAATGAATTAAGTATGTTTGGTATAATTACTCCAATAGTTTTGGTTTTTCTGTTTTTAAGATTCAGACCAATTACATTTGGTTTGTAATTTTTGAGCTTTGCATATTCCTTAATTCTGGTTTTTGTTTGTTCACTAATTTCAGGAGAGTCATTAAGTGCTTTTGAAACAGTAGAAACAGAAACGTTTAGTTCTTTGGCGATTTGTTTTAAAGTAGCTTTAGCTTTCATATGTCAATATTTATTGCTTTTATTGGTCACGTATGTAATTCGCATATATTTTATTGGAATTTGCATTGCAATTTTGTTATGCTCATTTCATAATTTATGGATCTAGTTTTAGATTGCTAAAGTAATAAAAAACTGCTTACTAGTATCTTTATGTGAATAGTAAAATAATAATATAAAGCATTATTTTTTAAAAATTAGGATATGAATGAAGCGTTTGTACTCAATTATGGAATTTTTTCACTTCAAACGACCATTTTTCAACTCGCAAAATCAATTGTTTTTTGTAGAAATTGAACAAAACAGATAATTGTTTGGAATCTTTTTTTGAGATTGATTGATGGTTTCCAAAGAAATGTTGTGTAAATATAATTTAGAAAATTTCATTCCAATAGAATTAAATGTAAATAAAAAGAAGAACCAAAGAGCAAGAATAACATACAAATTGTAAAAGTTTACGCTTTAAATGGTTAAAAAATGCATCGAATCAAAACGCATCCTATTAATTGGAGAAGGCAAAAATAAAATCGTCCAAAAAAACAAACACTTTACGGACTGATAATCAGAATAAAATAAAAATTAAGGACTATTTGCATTTCAAAAAAATAATTGTACTTTTGCGCTCCCTTTATTGGGAATGGAATGTTTAATTAAAATAAATTATTGTGAACGCATTAAGCTACAAAACAGTATCGACAAGCAAAGCAACCGTATCCAAAGAATGGATTGTGGTAGACGCTGACGGTCATAACTTAGGACGTCTTGCAACTAAGGTCGCTATGATTCTTAGAGGTAAGTACAAGCCAAGTTATACCCCACACGTGGACTGTGGAGATAACGTAATTGTTATCAACTCAGAAAAAATCAACCTTACAGGTAACAAACTAGACGAAAAAACATACGTTCGTCACACTGGTTATCCTGGAGGACAAAGAACTTTAACTGCTAAAGTATTACAGGCAAAAAACCCTGCATTATTGGTGGAAAAAGCAGTAAAAGGAATGTTACCTAAAAACAAATTAGGAGCAGAACTTTTCAGAAATTTAAATGTTGTTGTAGGATCAGAGCACAAACAAGGCGCTCAAAAACCTAGAACTGTTAACCTAAACGATCTTAAGTAATGGGAGTAATTCACAAAATCGGTAGAAGAAAAACCGCTGTTGCACGTGTATATGTTTCAGAAGGAACAGGAGTTATCACTGTAAACAAAAAACCATTCGCAACTTATTTCCCAACTGCAACTTTACAATACAAAGT